>Ga0182027_10016515_pt1 | contig 10077 bp, 6 predicted proteins | sample 712E1DmetaG_FD_121300 | JGI IMG/M metagenome (GOLD analysis project Ga0182027, IMG submission 121300) | Permafrost microbial communities from Stordalen Mire, Sweden - 712E1D metaG (Illumina Assembly) | ecosystem: Environmental > Terrestrial > Soil > Wetlands > Permafrost | place: Sweden... | reverse complement strand
GCCGCAAGTAATTCGTCAGCAGGCGCCGATATATCCCGCTGATTTAGTCGACAGGGGAATCGACGGCATGGTGTTGGTGGGTTTTGTGGTGGATATCCAAGGCGTACCCCGCGACCCATTCATACTGCAAAGCACTCGAAGAGAATTTGAAGCGCCGGCAATTGCTGCTGTTCAAGAGTGGAGGTTTAAGCCGGCAACTGTCGACGGTACGCCGGTCAATACTCGGATGACGGTCCCGATCTCTTTCCATGTTGAGGAGATGGCGCCGGAAAAGGCCGCGGAGCCAGCTCGCACCACTGTCACGCCTCCTGCTGGCGCAGGAGATCGTGCCAGCGGCGCTCGCGGCTCGCTTTGAGCTGAACCACACACAAATGCCGGTCGTTCCCGGTCTCCCGCAGTCGCAGTCAGTCGCAGCGTGGTTCTGCGGCGGTTTGTGGATTTCCCAGTCTGTGGCGCACGTAGACGCAAAAGGACGCATCCGGTCCTTGCCGTGCGTCCGATCGACGCCTTCGCAAGGCGCGCCGGGCACCGGCAACCGCACGATTGACGAGAGCGCCAGGCCCACCTTCGCCGAGGTTACGGAGGACATTTTTCTTTCCGGCCCGGAAAGAAAAATGATGGACCCGGTCCCTTCAGGCTCATCCCCCTCTCACTGAACCCAGATTCCCGCCGTCACCCTCAGTTCCCTCCAAGTGCAGCTCCCCCTCGCTCATCTGATTTAATCCCCGCCCCCCACCCCCGCCGGACCTCGCTTTCTTGAAGCGGCCTGAGCCCACAACCGAGAGCATTTATGAACCATCCCCTCACCCTCCTGATGGCGGCCGCAGTCGCCGCCAGTTCGTTCGCCCCCGCCGCCCCCATCCCCTCGCTTGAGCGCCGCGGCCAGGCAGTGCAGTTGATCGTCGACGGCCAGCCGTACCTCGCGCTGGCCGGCGAGACGGCCAACACCGCCTCCTCCAGCCTGGAGTACATGGACACGGTGTGGCCGAAGTTCGTCGAGATGAACCTCAACACCGTCCTCGTGGCCGTCGCGTGGGATTGGGTCGAGCCTGTCGAGGGCAAGTGCGACTTCACCCTGGTGGACGGGCTGCTCGCCGGCGCGCGCCAGCATAATTTCCACCTCGTCTTCCTTTGGTTCGGCAGCTGGAAGAACGGCATCTCCAGCTTCGTCCCCGCCTGGGTGAAGGCGGATCAGGCGCGGTTTCCGCGCACGCAAATCAAGGGCGGCAAGTCCGTGGAGATCCTCTCCACGATGAGCGACGCCAACCTGCAGGCCGACACTCGCGCCTACGTCGCATTCATGCGGCATCTGCGGGAAGTGGATGCCGCGCAGCGCACGGTGGTGATGATCCAGATGCAGAACGAAGTCGGCCTGCTGGGCGATTCGCGCGACCGGAGCGCCGCCGCCGAGGCGGCGTTTGCCCAGTCCGTGCCTGCGGAATTGACGGCCTACCTGCAGAAGAACAAGGAAGCGCTCTGGCCGGATTTGCGCAAGTTGTGGGAGGCCGCCGGCACCCGGACCGCCGGCACCTGGCAGGAGGTGTTTGGCCCGGGCACGGCGACGGATGAGATCTTCATGGCGTGGAACTACGCCCGCTACCTGGGGCGCTTGACCGCGGCGGGCAAGGCCGAGTACCCGTTGCCGGTGTTCACCAACACCTGGATCGTCCAGCCTGAGGACAAGGGCCCCGGCGATTATCCGACGGGCTGCCCGGAGCCGCTCACCATCGACGTCTGGAAGGCCGGTGCGCCGGCGATCGACCTCAACGCCCCCGATATCTATCTGCCGAACTTCACCGACTGGGTCGGCTGGTTTCATCGCCCCAACAATCCACTGTTTGTGCCGGAGTCGCGTGGCGATGCAGGCGGCGCCGCCAACGCATTTTTCGCCATCGGACAGCACGCGGCAATCGGCTATTCGCCGTTTGGCATCGACAACACCAGCCGTCTGGTCGCGTTGCGGCCCGGGCCCGATACTGGCGCACCGGCCCCGGCCGAGTTGAAGAACCTGCCGCTGCCCAAAGCCTATGCGTTGCTTGCGGAGATGACTCCGGTGATTCTGGATGCCCAGGCCAATGGCACGATCGCCGCCGCCTGGCTCAACACGCAGCAGCAGAAACAGGATATTACGCTGGGAGATTACATCGTAAACGTCGATCTCCGGCGCAACCGGCGGAATCCCGGGCAGGTTCCGGCGCTCGGCTATGCCATCGTCATCTGCGTCGGCCCGGACGAGTACTTTGTCGCCGGCGACGACGTTCAGGTCACCTTCACTCCGAACACGCCCGGACCGGAGATCGCCGGCCTCGCGCGCGTGGAAGCGGGCAAGTTCGTGAAAAGCCGGTGGGTTCCGGGCCGCATCCTGAGCGGAGACGACGTCCTTCTGGATTACGACCTCGCTGGCGCCGCCGCGAAGAATCAGTCCGGCAGCGGCTTGCGATTCGGTGGCGATGGGCCGACCGTGCAGCACGTGAAACTTTACCGGTATCGCTGAGTCGCGAGGCCGGAATCGTTCGTTGCGAAAGTGGTCCTCACCTCTGGACCGGGCAGCTCAACCGCTGGCATTTCCTTACCACCATGAATAAACAGATGCTACTCCGCACCGCATCCGTCCTGGGCATTTCGTTCGTGCTGACGCTGACCGCGAATGCCCAGATCGGCCGGCGATTTCCCTCCGAGAAGAAGATCGTGCCCGATCCCGTCACCGGCATCCCGCTCACGTTTTTGACGAGTACGCCGGCTGGCGACTCCAAGATCTACCAGACGCACCCGCAGTGGACGTCTGATGGCAAGTGGCTGATCTTCCGCTCGCGCCGCGTGCCCGGCCAAGCCATGGCCGTCAACGAGGACGACGGCACCATCGTCCAGGTGACCGAAGGCGGCTATACGGGCATGCTTTGTGTCGCGCGCCTTTCGATGAAACTCTACGTCATGCGCGATCCGACCGGCGGCGCGAACCGCGAGCGCGAAGCCGGCGGACCACCCGCCGGTGCTCCACCGAACGCATCGACCGCGTCTGGTACCGCTGCAGCTCCCGCTTCCCCACCAGTTCCCGACGAGATCGCTGCCGAACCCGGCCCCGGTGCGCGACCTCCCGTAGCCCCGCGCGGGGGCTACCGTCCGCACGTCGCGATGCAGATCGTTGAGGTCGACCTCGCCAGTCTCTTCGCCGACAGCGAGGCCGGCACCCTCAGGCCTGCCAGCGTCTACGAGCGCGTCTGCGGCACGATCCCGGCCGAAATGGGCGCAGGTGGTGACATGGCCCTCGATGCCAACGAGGACGTCGCCTACTTCCGAATCAGCGGCGGCGACCTTGCCGCCCGCCTGCCCGCCGGCACAGAGATCGCCAAGCCCTTCGGCCCGCGCGGCATGGGAGCCGGTCCCGCGGGACTCGCCGGGATGAATCTCAAAACCGGTGAAATCAAATTCATCGTCGCCGTGCCCTTCCAGATCGGCCACGTGCAGACAAACCCCTGGGTGCCCGGAGAAATCGTCTTCTGTTGGGAAACCGGCGGCAAGACCCCGCAGCGCACCTGGGTGGTCAACGCCGACGGCACGGGGCTGCGCCCGCTCTATCCCGAAGCGCCGTATGAGTGGATCACCCACGAAGCCGTCATCACCAGGGACGAAGTCGCGATCGCGATGCTGGGCCACCGCCGGCTCAATCTGACCGCTGTTCCGGGGCCCGGCCAGGAGGCCTCGTGGGGGCCGGCAGGCATGCCCGATCATCCGACCGGGGTCGGCATCGTCAACCTTCGCACCCGCGAGATGCGGATCGTCGGGCAGGTTCCCGTGGGCGATCCGGGCAATTCGATCTGGCACGTCAACGGTTCGGCCGACGGTCGCTGGGCGGTGGCCGACGATTTCATGTACCGCCTCTGGCTGATCGACCGGCACAACGGCGAAATGGTCCTGCTTTCGGACAACGGCCACAAGCGGACAGCCCGGGATCACCAGCACCCGACGTTCAATGCCGACGGTACGAGGATCGAAATCCAGTCGGCCATGCTCGCAGAGGACGGCCGCTCCCTGAACATCTGCATCGTTCCCGTTCCGAAGTCCTGGCTCGCCCGCACCTATCCCGAAAAGCTCGTGCCGTGACCGGCGCTGCGCCGGCGCCCGGGCGCACCTCAAAACGCTTCCAGCCCGCCCGAGAAATGCCCCGTCCCATGCACTCCAGACTCAAATTGCTGTTCGCCGCGGTTGCCCTCCTTGCCGCTTTCCCCCGCCTCGCCGCGCTCGAAAAGCCCGATCACACCTACCAGGTCTTCCAGTTCCCCGCGGACAAGATCCCCCGGATCGACGGGGACGCCTCCGACTGGGTGATGGTCCCGGAGAGCTATGTCGTCGGCAAGGACCAGCTGACCAATCAGTCGAAGAACCCGCCCGCGGCCGGGGAGAAGTCGCTCACGGTGCGCGTCAGGGTCGGCTGGGTCAAGGGACTCAACCGGCTCTACTTCCTTTACGAGGCGGAGGACGATTTCTGGGATTTCTCCGACCCTGGACTCCGCAACGACACCTTCGAGATCATCGTCGACGGCGATGCCTCCGGCGGGCCGCTGATCGACAAGGGCCACAAGGAATTCTGGACTTCGGCGCACGTGGGCGAGGCCGCGGCGACACCCGATGACCGCATCAGCGTCGACGAGGCGCACTGGGCCATCCACGGCGTCCAGGCGCAGAATTACCACATCATGACCCCGGCGGTGAACAAGGACTGGGCCGTCGCCTGGGGCTCGCCAACGTGGATCAAGGAACTGCCATGGGCCAACTCCGCGCAGGCGTTCAACTTCAAGCACGGCGAATCGGGCAAATATGTGCTCGAATTCTGGATCACCCCCTTCGATTACGCCGGCCCCGAGGGACCGCAGCGCGCGGTTGAGTCCGTGCTCACCGAGAACAAGATCATCGGCCTCGCATGGATCGTGATCGACTACGACGGCCCCGGTCCGCGGGGGTTCTGGACGCTCTCGCCCAAGCGCACCTCCTACGGGGACGCGTCGGAACTGTGCGCGTTCAGGCTGATGCCGCTCGAGCCCGGTCTGCAGCCGAAGCTCGCCGCGCAATGGACCTGGAAGGTTGTGGACATGGACCGCCGTCTCGTCGCATTCAAGGATCTCTCTGTCGGCACCGTCACCGCCTGGAAGTGGGACTTCGGCGACGGCGCGACCGCGACCGAGCAGCATCCGGAGCACGCCTACGCGAAGCCCGGCCAATACACAGTGATTCTCGATGTCACCGGCCCCGACGGTACGGCCCGCCGGTCCAAGATCTGGGATATCCAGATGAAATAGTCACGACTCTCCCGCGTCCATGAAATCACGCCTGGCCTTCCTTTGCTCCCTGTTGTCCCTGGCAGCCGGGTGCCTGATTCTGCTCGCTGGAGCGACATCGCTTCCAGCTGCGTATCAACCCCCTGCCTCTCCGCGCGTCTCCTACAACTTCAATCCTGGCTGGAAGTTCTCCTTTGGCGACGCTGCCGGAGCCGAACAACCGGCGTTCGATGACGCGGCGTGGGAAAGCGTCAGTCTTCCTCATACGTGGAACGGGACCGACACCTATCGCGCGTTTATCAGTCATGGCGGCGGCGACCAGGGCGAGAAACTGTTCGGGATCGGCTGGTATCGGAAACACTTCAGGCTGCCCGCCAGCGCCAAAGGGCGGAAGGTCTTCCTCCAATTCGACGGCCTGCGCCAGGCCGGCCGCTTCTTCCTCAACGGCAAGTCGATCGGCAAATACGAGAACGGAATCACGCCGCTCGGTCTGGACATCACCGAGTTCGCGAAGTTTGGCGACGAGGACAACCTTCTCGCGGTGAAAGTGGACAACAGCCCGGGCTACAAGGAAGAGGCGACCGGTACGCCGTTCCAGTGGAACTCGAAGGATTTCAACCCGAATTTCGGCGGGCTGAACCGGGATGCCACGCTGATCGTGATGGGCAGGATCTACCAGGCTTTGCCGCTCTATGAGAACCTTCAGACTACCGGCGTCTATGTCTATCCGGAGGCCATCGACCTTCTGAAGAAGACCGTGGAATTGAAGGCGGAGGCGGAGATTGTCAATGAGACGGACGACTACGCGTCGATCACGCTCTCGGCCGTTGTGGTGGACGCCGATGGCGTCGTGCGCGCCCGGTTGGACGGAAATACCTCCGATCTCGTCGCCGGACAGGCGGAGATCTTCACCGCCTCCGGCGCCCTGGACGGCGCGCGCTTCTGGGATGTGAACGACCCCTATCTCTACCGCGTATTTACCATGCTCAGCGTGAACGGCGCGGTGGTCGATGTCTGCGAGACGACGACCGGTTTCCGCCAGACCGAGTTCAAGGGCGGTGCCGGTATTGGCGGAGTTTACCTCAACGGCCGGTTTGTCTGGCTCACCGGTTACGCGCAGCGCTCGGCCAACGACTGGGCGGGGCTTGGCGGCGCCTATCCAGACTGGATGCACGACTTCACCCTCGCTCTTGTGCGCGAGAGTAACGGCAATTATGTGCGCTGGATGCACGTTGCGCCCCAGCGGGCCGATTCAGCGGCGTGCGACCGCCTCGGCATCGTCCAGGTCTGCCCGGCGGGCGACAAGGAAAGGCTGGTGACCGGCCGCCAGTGGGATCAACGCGTCGAGGTCATGCGCGACACGATGATCTTCTATCGAAACAGCCCCAGCATCCTCTTTTGGGAGGCGGGCAACACCATCGTGACGCCCGAGCAGATGGTCCAGATGGTGGAGCTGCGCAAGAAGCTCGATCCTCACGGCGGACGCGTCATGGGCACCCGCGATAACGATCTCGGGGAGGCCAACAAAGCCCTGACGCCGATGTCCGAGTGGTACGGCGTCATGATCGGACAGGCGCCGCAGACCGACAGGATCGCCGGCGACGACATCTTCCGGGGCTATAGCATCGCGCGCCGCGACAAGGCGCCGCTGATCGAGACTGAGGACTTCCGCGACGAGGCGGCCCGCGCCTACTGGGACGACTACTCTCCGCCGCACTTCGGCTTCAAACCCCACATTGTCCCCGGACCCCGGCCGGGCCGCTCCGGCCCAGGAGGTGACACCTATCATTGGAACTCCGAGACGTTCGCCCTCGCCGGTGCCATCCGCTACGCCAGTTACCTGCGTAACCGCATCGGCAATCCCAACCCCGCGCACTCGAAATGGTCCGGCTATGCCTCCATCTATTTCTCGGATTCCGACGCTGATGGTCGCCAGCAGGGGAGCCAGGTGCTGCGGGTCAGCGGCAAGGTGGACGGCGTCCGGCTGCCCAAATCGATCTACGACGTCTCGCGCGTGATGCAGAGCGACCGGCCCGACCTGCACATCATCGGCCACTGGACCTACCCGGCGAACACCACGAAAACCGTTTATGTGGCAGCCTCGCATTGCGACCAGGTGGAGCTGTTCCTTAACGGGGAATCCCTGGGCGTGGCGACCAAGCCGACCGACTTCGTGGATCTCTACAAGGGAACGGACCGGGTGCCGGGCTCCGAGCTCCTTGTGGGCGAGGATACCGGCTGCGTCTACGCGTTTCCAAACGTTGCCTTCGCCCCAGGCGCGCTCAAGGCCGTCGCCACCAAGGACGGGAAAGTCGTTGCGCAACAGGAACTCCAGACCGCGGGCGAGCCCAAGGCCATCCGGCTCACGCTCCACACCGGCCCGCAGGGATTCCAGGCGGATGGAAGCGACGTGGCCTTGATTGACGTCGAGGTCGTGGACGCTCAGGGGCGCCGTTGCCCGACAGATGAGGCGCGGGTGGATTTTGCCGTCACCGGACCGGCCGTCTGGCGCGGCGGTTTCAATGCGGGAAAGCTCAATTCCACGAACAACCTCAATCTCGATACCGAGTGCGGCATCAATCGCGTCGCCATCCGCTCGACGCTCACGCCGGGGACGATCACCGTTACGGCCACGCGCGAGGGACTCACCCGCGCCACCGTGAAGATCGAATCGAAGCCCGTGGAAATCGCCGGCGGTCTCACGCGCGCCCTGCCGCCGACGTTGCCGGTTCCGCGACTCACCGCGAAGTGAACAACACCTACAAGGCCTGTCAGGGCCGGCTCTTGGCCACGGTTCAGCCGACCGTTCCGACCGGGAGGTCCGTTTGACCGTTTCAACGCCGAAGTTGCCGGCTGTAGCCCTCACTGTGCCACCGAAACCCACCCCCGGAAAAGAGCCGGCTATACTGGGCTTCTCGCGCCCGACAAACGTCCGAGCTGAAATCGTGGCAGTCGGTCCCGGGCCGGATCAAGCATCTTCGTTCCAGGCAATTCAATCCTCTCCCGAATGAAAAAGATCTGTCGGTTTCTCGTTCTCGGATCGACCTTCGCCGTTCTGGCGGCTTCCGGGTTGGCGAAAGAGGCGCCGATTCCACAACTCGTCAAGCAGGACGGCCGTTTCGCCCTGCTCGTGGACGGCGCGCCCTTCCTGATCCTCGGGGCGCAGTGCCACAACTCCAGCGCCTGGCCGGTCCTGCTGCCGAAGGTCTGGCCCGCCATCGACTATCTGCACGCCAACACGCTCGAGATCCCCGTCTACTGGGAACAGTTCGAGCCCGAGCCGGGAAAGTACGACACGTCGATCGTCGACTTGATCATCAAGCAGGCGCGGGAGCGCAAGGTGCGGCTGGTCCTGCTGTGGTTCGCCACATGGAAAAACGGCAGCTCGCACTACATTCCGCTTTGGGCGAAGGCGCAGCCCGAGAAGTTTCCGCTCATCACCGGGAAGGACGGGGAAAGCGTGGACTCGCCCTCGCCCCACTCGGCCGCCGCGCTCCAGGCCGATCTGAGCGCCTTCTGCGCGTTCATGCGCCACCTCAAGCAGGTGGATGCCGAGCGCACGGTGATCATGGTTCAGGTGGAGAACGAGCCGGGCAGCTGGGGCAGCGTGCGGGACTTTTCTCCGGCGGCTGAAAAGCTTTTTGGCGAACCCGTTCCCGGGGAACTCCTCAAGGCGCTGGGCACCAATGCACCCGTTGGCGCAAACTGGACGACGGCCTTCGGCGCCGATGCCGACGAGTATTTCCATGCCTGGTCTGTCGCGCGCTTCATCGGGCAGGTGGCGGCGGCGGGCAAGAAGGAATACCCCCTTCCGATGTATGCAAACGCCGCGCTGCGCGACCCGCTGACCCCGGGTCCCGCCAGCACCTACGAAAGCGGCGGTCCGACCGACAACGTCCTTGGAATCTGGAAGGTGGCCGCCCCGGCCCTCGATCTGCTGGCGCCCGACATCTACCAGCACGAGAGCGCCCGGTACCTCAAGGTGCTCGAACTCTACGCCCGGCCGGACAACGCGCTGTTTGTGCCTGAGACGGGCGGCCCCGCCGGGTATCCGCGCTTCTGTTTCGCCGCGCTGGGGCGCGGAGCCATCGGCTGGGCAGCCTTCGGTCTCGACTATACGAGCTACTCCACCGAACCGCAGGGCGCGCCGCGGATGACCGGCGAGGCCCTCGCTCCCATCGCCCTCAACTACAAGATACTGGAGCCGATGATGCGGGAGGTTGCCCGGCTCAATTTCGAGGGCAGGCTCCAGGCGGTCTCCGAGGAGCCCGGCCAGGCCCGCCAGACGCTGGATTTCGGAAGCTGGAAGGCCGTCATCACCTTCGGCGCCGGGGGCCGCAACAACAGCACAGGCGGCAACGCCACCCCAATTGGTCGCGCCTTGATCGCCCAACTCGGCGAGAACGAATTCCTGGTGGCCGGCGTTTACGGCAAGATCGACTTCACGTCGATCACCGGCCGCAAGCGCAGTTTCCGGCGCGTCGAGGAGGGCGGCTGCGAGAATGGAGTCTTCCAGCCTGTCCGCATCTGGAACGGCGACGAAACCGACTGGGGGCTCTCGTTCTTTTCGGCCCCGCAAATCCTTCGCGTCGTGCTGAGTACCTACTGACCCTGGCAGGAAGACACCGCGCAATTTCGCCTTCGATCCCACCGCCCGATGGATCGTCCTCACCAACCAGGACAGCGGCAACGCGGTCGTCTTCCGCGTCGACGCCGCCACCGGACGCCTTGCCCGCACCGGCAATCCCGTCACTGTGTCTTCTCCGTTCTGCGAGCGTTTTCTCCTGATCCGCTGAGCCGGCAG
>Ga0182027_10016514_pt1 | contig 10077 bp, 10 predicted proteins | sample 712E1DmetaG_FD_121300 | JGI IMG/M metagenome (GOLD analysis project Ga0182027, IMG submission 121300) | Permafrost microbial communities from Stordalen Mire, Sweden - 712E1D metaG (Illumina Assembly) | ecosystem: Environmental > Terrestrial > Soil > Wetlands > Permafrost | place: Sweden... | reverse complement strand
CATGCTTTTTCCATATCCCGCATTAAAAAAGGATCATGCAAATCTCGCTTATAATCTGGGTTCAAAAAAATATCAGCTTGTGCCTCATCAGTAATTCCCCTTTTTTCTAAAAGTGTCCGTAATAATTCTCCATACTTTTGCATCCCGTTAGAAGTCACTTTGTTTTTTATAGGCACCATAATAATTTTATATTTAAATCTTTTAATATTTCTATAAGTAATATAACTACGGAAATGCATAGCATTTCCTACCTCTAACGGGATGCATACGTGGAATTTTAACATATTTGGGGATATAATATAGAAAGTTTCACAAAATAAAGTTTTTGAATGGTCTGGTTGGGTCCGGACCTGAAAAAATTTTGATTTTGCGAAACTTTCTATGGAAAACTGTATTTTTTGCAAAATAATAAAAAAAGAAATCCCTTGCGCAAAAGTTTATGAAGACGAAAACTTTTTTGCTTTTTTAGATATCAATCCGGTTTCGGATGGACACCTGATGATTATCCCGAAAAAGCATATCGTCTGGATGCAAGAGGCGGATGATGAAACAATTTCAGAAATTTTTAAACTATCTAAAAAATTAATGCTCGCCATAAAAAATGGCTTGAAATGCGACTATGTGCAAGTCTCCATCGTCGGCAAAGATATCCCTCATTTTCACATCCATTTAATTCCAAGATATTTCAATGACAATTTATCTCAATTCCCGACAAAAAAATACAAAGACGGAGAATCAAGCGAAGTGGTCAAAAAAATTATCGGAGCGCTTTAATGCCGGGCAATGTGCCATTCGCTAGAAAATCTAGCGTCGCGCCACCTCCGGTCGAAACAAAAGTAAATTTATTTTCCATTTTTAATTTAGAAATTATTTCTAAAGTGTCTCCCCCTCCAACTATAGAAATAGTTTTTGTTTTAGCGATAGAATGAATTATTTTTTCCGTACTTGCATCAAAACCATCACTTGATTTCCCAAGTGGACCATTCCATAAAATCATTTTTGCTTTTTTAATTTTATTTTCCAAATTTTTTATTGTTTTCGGTCCGATATCAACAATATTCTCTCCTTTTAATACTCCACTGGGTAACGAAATATGTTTTTTTTCTTTATTAATAACTAAAATATCACTTGGTAAAATTATTTTCGGATTTCTAGCTAGAGAAACTAAGCCGTATTTTTTATTTTCAACAAGAGATATACCTGTTTCATATCCTTTTTCTTTGAAAACTTGATTGGCCAGAGCCCCTCCTATAAAAATATTATCAGCAGTTTTTAAAAATCGTTTTATAATTGGAAGTTTTGTTTCAAATTTTGCTCCGCCCAAAATTAAAAGAAACGGATGTTTGGGTTTTTTAGATACAAGTGATAAATATTTTATTTCCTTTAAAAACTGAAAACCTGCGTAACTAGGTAAATATTTTGGTAATCCAACAATTGAAGCATGTTCTCTGTGTGCATCAGGAAAAGCATCGTCAACATAAATATCTCCAAGTTTAGCTAATCGTTTCGCAAAATTTTTATCATTTTTTTCTTCTCCTTTTTCAAAACGCAGGTTTTCAAGTAAAAGAATTTCGCCTTTTTTTAAAGACTTTGCCATTTTTTCTGTTTCAATTCCGATACAGGATGGAGCAAATTTAACTTTCTTTTTTAATAATTTTTCTAAAACCACCACAAGCGGTTTTTGGGTAAAAACCATATCTCTTTTGCCTTTTGGCCTACCTTGATGAGATAAAATTACAAGCGGGCCTTTATTCATAAGGTATTTTATGGTCGGCAACAAAACTTCAATCCTCTTTGAATCAATTACTTTTCCATTTTTTATAGGCACATCAAAACCTGCGCGTAAAAGTATAGTTTTCCCTTTGATATTTTTTATTTGTTCAATGCTTCGCATATTTTTACAATTTCTATGAACTTTTTTGCATCCAGACTAGCCTTACCCGGCAATAATCCGTCTACGCCGCCATTTTTAAGAAAATCAGACGCATCTTTTTCATTTACTGAACCGCCATAAATAATTCTTATCCTTCCTGCATCAAGACCAAATTTATCAGAAAGAATTTTGCGAATAAAAATAATCATTTCCAAACAATCACCGGAAGTAGCATCCTGGCGATTAACCGTGCTAGAAATTGCCCAGACTGGTTCATAAGCAACAATAATTTTTGAAATTAAAGTTTTTTTTACTCCATCTAAACATTCTTCAATCTGCGTTTTCACTAAATTAAAATAATGATGGTTTTCATCTCGTATATTCTCCCCGACACAGAGGATTGGAATAAGTCCCGCCGAGAGCGATGCTTTTATTTTTTTATTAACTAGCGCATTTGTTTCTCCCAATGCCCGTCTTTCCGAATGTCCTAATATCACATATCTCGCGCCGACATTATAAAGCATGTCTCCTGACACTTCTCCCGTAAAAGCGCCTGCTTCTGCCCAAAAAACATCTTGCGCACCTAAAGTTATCTTTTTAGAAATTCTTTTTAATTTCTCTAAGTACAAAAAGGGTGGACAAATGACAATCTCCGTTTTTTTAATAGAAGATATACCTTTCACTACACCCGAAAACAAAGCTTCTGCCTCTTTTAAAGTATAAGGGTTCATCTTCCAATTACCAATAATTATCTTTTTAGACATATAAGTATTTTAACACAGAAATACAACCCCTCCCAATCCTCCCCTTATCAGGGGAGGGCAAGGGTGAGGTAATCTATTGACTTTCTCCCCAACTGCCGATAACCCATCCACCGGAAGGACCACTCTCAAAACTTGGGCTGGCTAGACCTTGCTGGTAAGTCACATTAGTTCCACCTGTCGCTGTGATAGTTTTGCCAACCGCCGCATTGAGCGATGCCCCGCCACTCAAGGAAACTGTCCCGTTTTGCGCATCGACGGCGATCGCCCCGGCCCCGCCCGTGACAGTAATAGCATTATTGCTGGTACTAGTTGAAACAATAAATAAATAACTGTTTGGATTTCCAGAACCCAAAGATCCTCCTCCGTTAATAGTAACCAAATTATCTGAAATGATGGTTTCGCTGTTTAAGGCGTAGTTCGCTGGAAGATTTATATTACCTCCTCCAGTGATAGTCACCGTTCCCACCACCCAAACCGTTCCAGTCAAAGTAAGAGTCCCTCCCCCATTCACTGTAAGATTCCCGGTTATTTTTCCAGGACCAAAAGTAGCATCACGATAATCGACAGTACAATTGCCTCCACTGTAGCCACCGGGGCATTTTGTCGCGCCAGTGATTGTTCCTCCGGCCGTCGCAGCATTCTTCCAAGCGGTTATGTCGTCATCAGTAAAAGGCATCGGTTGAGTAGGCGGGATGCCGTGAGAAGTATTGCAAGCTTTATTATTTGCAGTTCCAATTTGGCAATATAAATTAGCGGCAACACTTCCCCCACGGACATTGTAAGCCCAAGCATCTCCCACTCCTGCCGAGCCGACCACCACTGTTCCCATCCAAGGACTCCCTCCGTTATCTCCAATATATGAAGTAGTGCCAGCCGCAATAGCGGTCCCTGTTATTTGCACACCGCCAGAAGCCTGAATACTCCCGTTTGAATAGACATTACCAGTAATCGTTGATCCACCAGATAAATTGAAACCTCCGGTACCCGACTGGATACCATAATTAAATCCAACCCCAGCGCCAGCCTGAAGCGCAACACTTGTTTTCCGCTGATAACTAGACACATCGCCGAGAGAACTGATTTGTTTGCTATTTCCGAAAAGAGTGGTGATGGCTGTGGTCGCCGAATTAGAATCAAGGGTGATTGTTTCATTTCCTCCAATTGTCATATTGTTCAGGATGCGATAGAGCGCATCTTCACTGCCCGATTCAGCCAAAAAATAGGATTTTTTAGAATTCAAGTTCATATTGGCATTCTTGAATTCACGCACGGTTCCTCCCACCAGCCCCGAAATTATCGCCAAAGAAATAAAAAGAAAAAAGATAACCGATATTAACATCGCCGCTCCACTATTTCTTTTTACTTTTTTAAAATTTAATTTCATACTATCTATTGGTAATCTCCCCTTAAAACAATTGTGTCATAAAAATCAACCGTGCGGTTTAAGGCGTCATTTTTTGACCTGACGGTTAATGTCATTTTTACCGCTTTTCCTTGAACAGTGGTTATTTGGGTAAAAGAGAGAGCATTTACTATTATATTCGGTGTATTTAAATTGCCGGTCAGAACATTATTTTCCAGAAGTTGAACATTGGAACCAGAAAGCAAAAACTCAACCGTTTTATTCGCGCCCACGCTGTCTTTGGTATTAAGCTTTAAATCGTTTGCGCTAATAGAATTTATGCCATAAGATGCCCTGACTTCTCTAGACATTCTTTCCATAATAACTCCACTTTGCATCCATTCTCCCTCGATAGAAGTTTCTCTGAACGACTTAGTCATAATAATCATTGCATTAATCACTAATAAAGAAAAAACGGTGAAAAAGGAAATATAAAAAAGAAGTTCCAGAATGGCGTAGCCTCTATTCAATTTATTTTTTTTACTCATTCTTTTGATTTTTGGATTTAGGAAAAAATATTCATTATATAAAATTTTAAGGTCTTGGTGATGGTGGTGCCGCCTTCCAGCCAAGAAACTGTCACGGTTACCAATTTTGTGCCGGGGTCATTTGTGCCGGCAGACGATATGTCTTTGGTCGTGTTATCACGATTAACTAGTGCCACATTCACTGTCCGAGTGAAAATTCCGATAGTATTAGCAGTCGCAGATAGTGTCCAGGCCCCCCCCGTAAAAGTCGGATAATAATTTGCGCCGGCAGTTAAACCGGAAATATTATTCCACGCATTATCCCGAATTATCCTGACTGCTTCCGCTCCTTCCTCCAATAAGAAGGTCGCTTCGGTCGCATGAAAAGATTCTCGAGAAATATAAATAGATTTTTGGGCAACGGTCATGGCGGCTAAAATTGAAGCAGTAATAATCGAAGCAGCGACTAATACTTCAACGACCATAAACCCAGTTTTTTTAAAATTTTTTTTCATCCGATTGTTTAATTTACACTCGCACCTCCCGTGGCAGAAATTGTAATAATCTTCGAATAATTGGTAGTAGAAATAGTTATTGTACCATTTGTACTGGGTGAACCTGAAAGACGATTGAAATAGATGTCGCATGGAATAGTAGGCGTGCAACCTAGCGCAACACTTGAAATCTTGGCAGGCGTGGTAAAACCGATTATTTCGTTGTTTGCATCACTTACAGAAAAAACGGCGCCTTTAAAAATGATAACTTTGTCAGACTGGAAATGAACCCCATAAGAAGAAGAATTCAAAGACGAGAGTGTTTCTACGCGAGCTTTGTCTATAGAAGACAACGTATCTTGAACTCCGCTTTTAAGCACTTGCTGTTCTTTGATTTTTGAAAATTGAGGAAGGACGACTGAAACGATAATTCCAATTACCGCAAGGACAATCAATATTTCGATGACGGTCATTCCTTTTTTTAAAAAAAAATTTTCCATTTTAACTAATGCTTCCTAAAATTGAATAAAGCGGAGAAATCATCGAAATAGCGAAAAACCCGACTCCGGCGCCAATCAAAACCATCAGCACAGGCTCGATAATTGTGGAAAGATTTTTGGTTTTATTTTCAATTTCCGTTTCATAAAATGAAGCGATTTCCAGCAACATATCTGATAATTTTCCGGTTTCTTCTCCGACCTGAATCATTTCCGACATCATCACGGGATAAAGTTTATTATTTTTTTCAAACACTTCCGAAAACGGAGCTCCTTTTTCGATGGCAACCTTGGCCTCTTCTAAAACTTTTTTGTAGTAAATATTTTGCACAATATCTTCGGTAATTTCCACTGCCCGAGTGATGGAAACTCCGGCTAATAAAAGTGAAGAAATCGTGCGAGCGGTGCGAGCGGTATTTAATTCTTTTGCCAAATTTCCAATAACCGGAAGCCGAACCGTAACATAATCAATATATTTGGCCATAAATTGAGCGCGAAAAAGAGAGTAAAAACAAAAACCTGCGCCAATTATAATGGCGAAGGTTAAAATTAAATTATGGGAGAAAAAATTGCCGAAAAAAATAAGAATGCGAGTGGGAGCAGGCAGAGCAACCCCAAGCGACTTGAAAGTGGCAGCCAGAGTCGGCACGACAAAAGCAAACATCAGCACCCCGATTATCACCATCGCCGACAGAATAATTCCCGGATAAATGAGCGCGCCACGCACTTTTTTAGTTAAAGAATGCGATTTCTCCAAGTTCATTCCAATATCCGAAAGCGCGCCAGCCAGATTTCCAGATTCTTCGCCCGCCCGAGTCATGGAGATAAAAAGCTTTGAAAAAACATCCGGAAATTTTGAAAGTCCCGAAGAGAGTGTTCCGCCGGAATTTATCTCATCCGTCAAAGAGGTTAAAATTTTACTAAGTTTAGAATTTTTGGTCTGCTTTTTTAAAACCGACAGCGCCCGATATAATGAGAGCCCGGCCTTGAGCATGCCACTTAAATTTTTGGTTAAAATAATTTGTTCACCCACGCTTATTTTCGAAAAAAGACCGGTCAAGACGGACATCCGGTCAACCAAACTTTCACCTTTTTCTCTAATTGATAAAGGCATGTTTCCGCGACCCCGCAATTCACGAGCGAGCGCTAGACGGTCTTCCGAATACGAAACGCCTTCCAATATTTCGCCTTCGTTTGATTTTGCTTTGTATGAAAAAAGCATATTGTGTGTATCTTGTATTTTACCATAAAAAACCGACCATCAGTGTCTCGCATTCGCTGAATTCCACTTGTCCTTGACTTTGTTTTCCATTCATTTATACTATTTGTATTAGGCCTTCGGGCTCCGAGGACCCCCACGAAAGTGGGGGTCCGATTGTTTATAGCTGATTTTTAAATTCTTTAATAACTTTTTTGAATGTTTCTTCAGACAAGCGATCTATCTTTCTAACAAGTCTTTTTGCGCTAATAATCCTAGATTGTGACAATATCACATAGGATATATTTTCTTCTCCAAAAGATATTTTAAAATAAAACTTATTTTGTCTCGGTTTTGAGGTGAGAGGAACAACCCAGAGCATTTCTTTATTGAAAACTTTTAAAATAAGAACAGGGCGTTCATAATTATCATTTTTGCCGTCAATTTCTATACCAACGTTGATTCCCAGAGAGCACCACCATACTTCGCGTGTATTTGAAAAAGGAATTGAATCTCTTTTGTGTAAACGTTTTTTATCCTCGTTCCATTTATCAAAATCTTTTTTATATTCCATAAAGAATTTATTCCGAAACAACCCGAAATACTTCCTCTAAAGTGGTCACACCCAAGACGGCTTGAAAAACTCCATCTTCGAGCATAGTCATCATTCCCTCTTTTTTCGCCTGTACTTCTATCTCGTCTTGAGAATTTCCTTTAATAATCATTTCCTTGATAGTATTAGTTACTTTTAACACTTCATGCATACCGATGCGACCTTCATAGCCATCTTCAAATTCATTGCTCTTTACCGCTTTATAAAAAGGAATTTTATCCCAAGTATCTTTGGCGCCGACAATATTTTCAGTTTTCAAAAATGCTAGTACTCTGTCTAAATCAACAACTTTCTCCAAATTTTTCATTTCGGCCGACGACAAGAAATATTTTTCTTTATTGGGAGTAGGTTTGCGGATTAATCTTTGCGCGATAATTGTTTTGACGGTAGCCGTTATTAAAAAAGGCTCAACACCCATATCTACCAGTCTTGGAATTGCGCCAGAGGCGCTATTGGTATGAATCGTCGAAAGAACCAAATGCCCCGTGAGTGAAGCATTCACTGCCAGCCCCGCTGTTTCACTATCGCGAATCTCCCCCACCATTATAATATCCGGGTCTTGGCGCAGAAGCGACCGCAGACCATTGGCAAAAGACAATCCTATTTCCGGCTTGACTTGGGTTTGATTAACCCTCGGCATTTGATATTCAATCGGATCTTCCACAGTGGAAATATTCACTTCCGGTTTATTCAAAATATCAAGCATCGTATAGAGCGTGGTCGTTTTTCCACTTCCGGTCGGACCGGTCGCGAGCACCATTCCCGTCTTTTGGGTTAATGAATTATGTATTCGCTCCAACCCTTCTCCATGAAAACCAAGCGTCTCGAGTGAAAATCCATGCGTATTTTCCTTCAAAATTCTCATCACCGTTTTTTCTCCAAAAAAAGTAGGCAGAGTAGAAACACGAAAAGAAATTTTTTCTCCGTCTTGTTCCTTTTTGAATCGGCCGTCTTGAGGCAATCTTTTTTCATCCAGTTTTAAATTAGCCAATACTTTGATGCGCGCCGTGATGCCGGCTCCAGCATTTTTATCCAAGACCATTGCATCATGCAAGATGCCGTCTATTCGGTAACGTACGGTAAGTTCCTGCTCTCCCGGTTCAATATGAATATCGGACGCATTTTGCAAAATAGCATGAACAATCAAAGAATCAACAATTTTTACAACCGGTAAATCTTCCGCCATTTCCTTCAATTCCGATTCGGATTTTTCAGGAGACTTTTCACCATCTTCATCTGAGGCAATTCCGAGTGTGGCGGATTCTTTTTGGATGATATTTTGAAATTCAGCTTTTAAGCTTTTTCGATATTGTACAAGCACGGACTTGATAGAAATCGTATCAGTTAATCTAGGCAAAATCTTCAGCCCGGAACGCTTCTTGATAAAATCAATGACCGGCAAATCATCAACGTCCAGCATCGCCACCTCTAACCCTTTCTCGCTTTTTTTGTAAGCGACAATATTATCATTGCGCGCAATTGGTTCCGGAATGAGAGAAAGCACCGAGAAATCAATCTTCTCTTTAGTTAAATCAATGAATGGTATTCCTAACACATACGCTTCCGTTCGTTTCAAATCCGTTTCCGATATTTTTCCTTCGGAAAGTAAAATGTTCCCAATTTTTTGTTTTTTAGTCTCCGCCAATTTAAAGGCAGAGCTAAAGTCTGTTTTAGAAACAAGGCCTGATTCTAAAATAAATTTCTTTAGTTGCTCTTCATCGATTTGCATATGCATAGTATACCCCGTAGTGAAGTTTTTTGAAAACTCTACTACAGGGTATAGCAAAAAATCCCCACAATTGTTTATATTTGGGAAATTTTTTGCTAACTTATTTAGTTTTCTTTGAAGATCGGCTGCTTTTTATTAACAGTAACCGTCCAGTGACCTGTATATCCTCCAGATGGCGCTGACCCGCCAGTACATGTAATTGTATAGGTTGTAGTTGAAGTTGGATTCACTGGAACACCTGGATCTAGATTCTTGGGTACGCCGCCAGTAGGAAAGTCTAGGCTTGTACAAGAAGCAGCATTGGAAGACCAGATAAGTATGGCGGAACCGCCGGAAGTTATTGTTAAACCGCCAGAACCGCTACTAACAACTAAACCGCTACTGCTACTGCCAGAATCAGTAGAAGCTGATTGACTAGCTGAACCAACGGAGCTATCCACTCCTCCATTTGATCCCGAACATGTCCAATAAACAACGGTACCAGGAGCTGGGAAAGTGGGATTACTTGAAGTTCCTACAGAACATTGAGTATCAGAACCATAACCACTTGTTCCATCAGGATAATTTTTACCGTCCACCGTGCCTAGAACACCGTTAACAGGTGTTAAAGCAGTCGTCGTAAATGTCACATCTGAACCATACGATGTACCTACACTATTCGTGGCATAAGCGCGAACATGATAAAGAGTGCCAGATGTAAGTCCAGTCATTGAGTCTGCCCAAGTGCTGTAATCTGCCCAGTTACTATGTACTGTTTTAGTGGAGAGAGCTGTTGTAGGATTTGCTGATGTATCCCATACTATGCCACCAACTGTAACAGTAGAACCTCCGTTCGAAGTGACATTTCCTCCGCCGGTGGCAGTGGTTTGAGTGATGCTAATTGGAGTTGAAGTGAGGACAGTGGGAAGATTGACGCCAACCGTAATCGATACATTTGGAGTTAAATCTCCGAACCATTCTATGCCTTCCTGAACCATTTGCCATTGAAAATTATAGGTACCCGGAGTTGAAGGAGCGGTAATATTGAAAGTAAAAGTTTT
>Ga0182027_10016513_pt1 | contig 10077 bp, 5 predicted proteins | sample 712E1DmetaG_FD_121300 | JGI IMG/M metagenome (GOLD analysis project Ga0182027, IMG submission 121300) | Permafrost microbial communities from Stordalen Mire, Sweden - 712E1D metaG (Illumina Assembly) | ecosystem: Environmental > Terrestrial > Soil > Wetlands > Permafrost | place: Sweden... | reverse complement strand
GATTCACGGGGCGGTCGTAGATGCTGCTCTTCTTGAACCATGCAGGTGGCGCCTGGTCGAAATGGCGTTTCACGGGGCCAAGCACACCATCAACCTTGTAGTCGTTGCAGTTCTTGAATAGCGTCCGCAGCCACAGTGGCGCTGGAAACTCGTCATCGTCAATAAACGCTATGTACTCGCCTTCGGCATGCGAGACCACCTTGTTGCGCGCCAGGGCAATGTTGCGCCTCGGCTCGACACAATAAGTTATGGGAACTTCGCGGGCAGCGCGGAATCCCTCAACCGTAGTCTCCGCGGACCTCACTTCGTCGTTATCCGCCACCACGATCGAATAGGTAAACAACCCGCCTGTCTCCTGCCGGTATAACTCCTTCAAGAGACGTGCGAGCAGATGCGGCCGCTTGTACGTACATACACAGACCGAGATATGCGGAATTTCATTCGCCTCAGCAGAACTCATCGAATCTGTTTCCCCGGCGAGCTTCACGTGACTCACCTCAATGCCTGCTGGGTCGATGTTGCGTTCCCAAATCCATAAGTAGATTTGCAGAAACGCAGAATGTATCCTCTCGACACGGTTACGCCGCTGCCGCAGCGCAAAAGTTCCTCGTCAACCAGAAACCTGTATTCCTCCTCGCGAATTGGATGTGTTTCCACTTCGACGTCAAAGCGATACGCGAGCTCCAGTATTCCGGAAAACCGATGGCGCGGCTCAATGGGCCGTAGATCGAAGAAGAAGTCCGTAAGCCGATGGCGCCGGGCCAGCCGCTGGTCCTGCAAACGGCGATAGGCGCGATTCAGATACCCTTTCTCGCCGGGCCGGAATGAGAGATTCCTTCGAACGACGATACCTTCCGGAAGAAGTTTCTGCGTGGCCACGTTCATACTAAGATGCATATGGTGGTGGCCATCTACACGGCCCGTCGGAACCGCGAACAGCCGCTCATATTCGTCCAACTGCGCCTTGACAACGTATTCAAACGATGTGGCTAGGCCGGGATGGTACATCGCCGGCGCGAGCCGATGTGACCTCAAAAAGCGCGCAAGCTGCCCCTGGTGCTCCCTCAGCCGGGCCGGACAACTCGCCGCTGAATAGGCCAAGGTGAAGTTGAGATGGAGCCCCGCGTCGATGCCATGCAGCCGCGCCAGAGCTGCCGCCCGCTCAGAATCTTCCATGAACACCATTGCACTTACTGAGGAGACCGCGCCGCGCCGGCAGCATTCGAGAGTGCGATCGGTTGTCGCGCCATCCCTGCCCCAGTCGTCGGCATTCACGATAATGGCGGCGCCGGACTTCGCCAAAACAGCGCAGGATCGGTCGAAGCCGGAGATTACTCCACCCTGACCGTCGTGCATCATCGGAATTTCTTGCTGCTCAGTTTTCATCGGTTTACATTGACCGCTGATTATTCAAGTTGAGTAACTCGACCAATCAGCGGTATTCATCGGCAGCGAACTACTGAACCTCACCTGCCCCGTCGCGCGAAAGCAACGAGTTATCGTCAGGCAATGCCTTCCGCGTAATCTTGCTCTTCAGCCTTTGCATCTGTTCATGCCGGTGAAACTTCACGAACTCGCGCGAAACCGGCCTTTCCCCACGACGGAACGAAGTCCAGAGATACCCCATCCCCAGAGCCAGACCGCGAATCACAAATGGCTTCTTGGTCATTTGATAGGTAGTTCGGAACAACTGCCAGAGAGGATGGTTTCCCATGGCGTAGTCCATCACGCCGGTATAGAAATTCGCCTTCATCGGTCCGCGCTGCGCAGTCCCCACCTTGCGATGGTGCTGCGATACCTTATCGGTAAAGGTGCGCGTCTTCCAGCCTTTCATCCGCGCGGTAATTACCGCGATGCAATCAATGGTGCCAACTTTCACCGGCACATAGCCGCCAATACTCTCATAACATTCCCGCCGGAACACCTGACATGCTCCCGAGACATGGTCGATGCTTGTGAACTTATAGTCGAAGTGTTCCCCTGTCTTTTCCACGTAGGGCGTTCCCACCACTCCCAGCGACGGGTCGACTGCAAGCTTTCCAAGAAGATAGGTGAAATAGTCCGGCTCGAAGGTGATGTCCGCATCCAGATTCGCGATCACATCGTAGGGAAGATCGTCGATCCTCGCCTTGCCCGCTTTGAACGCAAACGCCTTGCCCGCAAAATGACGCTCTGCGCGCTCGGGCGTGCGGAGCAGTTCGATCCACTCGTGCGCTACCGCATATCTGCTTACAATCTCATCAGTGCCGTCTGTCGATCCATCACTTACAATAACCCACTTCAGCGGGCGCAAGGTTTGCGCCACGACGGACTTGATCGTGGATTCGATGAACTGCGCTTCATTGCGCGCCGGAGTCACCAGCACATAGGACGGAAGTTTCAACACAACAGCTCCTCATTCGATACCTGGCATTCCTACTAAACTTCGCGCGATGCATGCCCGGCGAGGAACTTTGAGCCCGGCCGAGGACCTTCGCCGAAAATGCCGCCGCGGGCCTCCTGACAGTTGCCCATCATCGCCCCGCACCTTGCAGTGTGGTGGAGGCAAAGGCCAGCACAGCTTCCACGACCCTGGATTGCTGCCCATCGCTGAGCTGCGGGAACATGGGCAATGAAACGATCTCCGCGGCAACGCGCTCCGTCACTGGAAAGGCTCCCTCGCCGTATTTCAGCGACGCGTAGGCCTTCTGCAAATGCAATGGAATGGGATAGTGGATCCCGGTGCCGATGCCCGCCTTTTTCAGGTGATTCATCAACCCCTCGCGGTCACTCGTACGAATCACGAAAAGGTGATACACAGCGCGCGACCAGGAGGGCTCATGGGGAAGGGTTAGAGCTTCGTGGCCCGCCAGGAGCCGGCTGTACTCGACTGCACGGTCCCGGCGCTGTGCGTTCCACTGCGCCAAGTGAGGCAGCTTTACGTGCAGAAGTCCGGCTTGAATCGCGTCCAGACGCCCGTTGTAGCCCTCGATATCGTGGTAGTACTTCTTCACCTGGCCATGGTCGCGCAGCATCTTGACAGTTGCGGCCAACGCCGCATCTTTCGTGGTTACCGCTCCACCTTCGCCGCATGCCCCAAGGTTCTTTCCGGGATAAAAGCTGAACGCAGCCGCCTTCCCCATTGACCCGGCCTTCACCCAGCGGTTTTGGTCTCGCGAGAAGTATTCAGCGCCGTGCGCCTGGCAGGCGTCCTCAACCACAGTGAGACCGTACTCGCCGGCTAGTCTCAGGATCGGATCCATATCCGCCATCTGCCCATACAGGTGCACAGGCACGATAGCGGTAACGCGCCGTCCGCTGCGCAAGCTGATCAGATTCCCGGATGCCTCCCGCGTGCATTGTTTTTGCAGGAACTCCTGCAACCGCTCCACCGACATATTGGAGGTACGCTCGTCGATGTCGACGAACTCCGGCGTGGCGCCAGCCTGGGAGATAGCCTCCGTGGTGGCGATGAACGTGTTCGGTACGGTAATCACCACGTCGCCGGACTGCACTCCCGCAGCGATCAAGGCAAAACGCAACGCATCCGTGCCGCTGTTCACGGCAATGCAATATCCTGCGTCGCAAAATGCGGCAAATGCCTTTTCGAACTCCTCCACCATGGATCCGCCAACAAACCCCGCGGTGCGCAATCCCTGGCGAAAGACGCTGACAAGCTCGTTCTCAAGTTCCCGATGAGGAGTCACCAGATCGAGAAACGGAACGGTATCCAAATTCGGAACCTTCTCAACCGGTTCGATGAAACGCAGAATCTTGGCCGGGTTGCCAGCCACGATCGCATTGCGTGGAACATCCCTGGTGACAACGCTGCCGGCGCCCACGATGGCATTTTCCCCGACGCTTAAGTTTGACAGAATGGTGGCGCCGGAGCCGATCGACGCTCCTTTCTTGATCACGGTCCGCTCGACCTTCCAGTCAGCCTCTGTTTGCAGGCCGCCTTCCGCGGTCGTTGCCCGGGGGTAACTGTCGTTGATGAACTTGACACCGTGTCCAATGAAAACATTGTCCTCAATCGCTACGCCTTCACAAACAAAGCTGTGGCTCGATATCTTGCAGCGGCTTCCCACGCTGGCATTCTTCTGGATTTCGACAAACGCGCCTATCTTCGTCTCGTCCCCGATCTCGCAACCGTATAGGTTGATGAAACTCGAAAGCTGGACATTCTTTCCAAGTTTGACGTCGCTTGAGATTGAGTTATAGGAGTTCATAGATAGACCAAGGATCCTCTCGTTTTCAATGATTCGCTTGCCGCTTCCAACATCTTAACCACGCGCAGCCCGGAGCAGCCGTCGTTGAACGGGTCCTTCCCGCTTGAAATGCAATCCACAAAATAGGACAGTTCCCCCCGCAGCGCTTCGCCTTGTTCGACCTGGGGCGCCCACATGTCCCCGGACCGATAGTGGACCAGCAGATCGTATACGCCTTCCTGGCTGGTGATATTGACTCCTCGGTCGTAAATTCGCAACTTCTCGTCGGCTACGAGATCGTTCCATACCACCATCTTCTTTTCTCCGCCGATCAGCGTGTACCTGAGCTTCACTGGGGAGAGCCAGTTTACATTGATGTGCGCAATTATTTTGCCGGGGAAGTAGACGGTCATGAATGCTATATCCTCATGGCCGTTCAAGTGCTTTTGCCCGGTAGCGACAACAGCCTCGGGAGTTTCCTCGATCAGGTAGTCCATGATGGAAAGATCGTGCGGCGCGAGGTCCCAAAGAACATTGACGTCGTGCTGAAAGAGGCCCAGATTCACGCGTGTGGAATCGTAGTAATAGAGCTTGCCAAGAGCCTCTTCGTCGAGCAATTGTTTTATCTTCTTGACCGCGCCCGTAAACAGAAAGGTGTGGTCCACCATGATCCTGAGGTTCTTCTTCTGCGCCAGTTCGATCAGTTCCTCACCCTGCGCGGCACTGCTGGTAAACGGCTTCTCAACGAAAACATGCTTGCCGTTTTCGAGCGCCGTCTTTGCCAGTTCGTAGTGCGTCCAGACCGGAGAGACGATCGCAACCGCATCGATTCCAGTGGACAGGATCACGTCCATCGGGTCTGCGGTAACTTCGATCCCAGGATAGGCCTTCCGTGCGCGTTCCTGAGCGGAACGGCTTAGATCCGCGATCTTCATTACTTTGGACCCTTCAAGCATCGTGAGGTTTCTCACAATGTTCGGCCCCCAGTAACCGTACCCAATTACCCCGAAATTCATAACTTGACCGCCATTCTTTCTTATTGCCGATAACCCTGAGAATCCACCGTGCACAGATCGGGCCCTGCATAGCTTGTGGCATATGCGGGGCCGTGGTAATTCGAATCGCGGGCTGAAACACCGGGCTCAATAGGCACCGGAACCTCTTATCACCGCCAAAGGAGTGAGCAAGAGAATCTTCAGGTCCAGCCACGGGGACCACGCCATCGCATAGCGCAGATCCATCCGGACCATGTCGTCGAATCTCACCCGGCTTCGACCTGCTACCTGCCACACTCCGGTAATACCAGGCTTCGATTCCAGCACCCTCCGCCTGTGCCATGTCTGATATGCCGCCAGTTCGTAAGGAATCGCGGGACGAGGCCCGACCAGCGACATTTGCCCCATCAGTACATTGATGAACTGTGGCAGCTCATCCAGACTGGTCCTGCGCAGAAACTTTCCCACCCGAGTAATTCTCTTGTCGTCCTTCAGCTTGTAAACGGACTTTCCATCCCGCTTTGGGGACTCGCCCTTCCCCTCGTTGGCAATAAGTTCGGTCACATACTTCTGGTGAATGAAGTGATCGTTATTGACATACATTGAGCGGAACTTCAGAAAGGTAAAGCACTGTCCAAACTGTCCAACCCGTTGCTGTCTAAAAAGCACGGGGCCCTTCGAAGACACCTTGATAGCCAGCGCGATTGCCAGGAAAAGCGGCGAGCAAAGAGCCAGCGCCAGCGCGCTTCCAGCTATATCGATCGTCCGCTTGACCAAGAGCAACGAACGCTTGCCGCGGCCCGGAGAAGTCAGGTCGGGGTAAAGAGTTGGGTTGCTTGGGCTCCCGGAGTTGGCATGATCCCAGTCATCAGGGAAGAAGTGAAACGAGATGCTGATCTGATTGAACTGCTTGAGAATCAGATCGTCCCGGAGCATGAACTTCACTCGGCTCAGGATCGTACTCAGAACCGATTTCTTGTCATTGACCCCAAGCCCTGTGAACATCACGCCGACGGTCGTGCGCTCTTTGTACCAGCCAACGATGTCGGTTTCGCGGCTCGACGCAAGCAGCGAAGACGCCATGTTGTCCAGCGATGCTCCATTCGGCTCCGCACCTGCCTGGCCGCTGGCGTCCAGCAGCATCAGCAGGAAGGGTTCCTTGGACCGCTCCGTCCTCTTGCGTTCGATGGCGATCATCCGCCTGAACGTCTTTTCATCCAGAACGTCGCGCTCAATGGCCGACACCGCCTCAAATGGCGAGCCAGTCGGGTCTAAAGTGCGATTCACGCGAAGCCCGGTCAATGTTTGCTCCTAACTCGACAGACGATCACAGCTAAAACTCGACCATTCGACTGATGGGACAAGTTTATCCTCGTCAGTCCGGCAAGGTCTTTCAATCCAACGTTCGGGCCAGTTTCGATGGCGCAGAGGTAACAGAACCGCCATTCCTGAAACCCGCCGCAGCCGATGGCCGGCACAGAGAAGCCGGTGCAATGCCAAGAACACTTCCGTGTTTCGACTCATCCCCCAGGTTTTGGCCAACTGGCCGAGGCTCGGAATCCGATCTACGTGGTTCGGGCGGCCCGGCCTCCGGCTCGTGCCAGCGTGTATCTCTGCAAGTCTCATGCTGCGTTCTGCTTGCGGCCGGCCGTTGCCCCCGATCGACCCCGATCGTCAGTCCTTTCTCCCCCGGACGATGTAGATCGAATGACCCGTAAGTCGTTGACTCTCCGTGATATATTTCGACCAAGGCTCACAGGATAGCCGCAACCCAACATTGTGCCTGCCCTCGCCAAACTAAATGTTCGTTGAGGCCCCAGGATGGGAACAGGGACCATGGATCTTCTCCAAAATGGACGGCCGGAGTACCCCCTCGACCGCGGACCGAACGAGTTCATTGAAGACCGGGTGGAACGCTCGCCCCAAGCGTTCGCGCTCTCCGTCGGTTCGGATCGAGTCTCCTATCGCGAACTGAACACTCGCGCAAACCGCCTCGCGTACTTTCTTCGTGAGCAAGGAGCCGGCCCTGGAACCCTGGTCGGCGTTTACCTCGATCGTTCCTTCGATTCGATTATCAGCCTGCTTGCCCTCCTCAAGTGTGGCGCGGTCTATCTCCCGCTCGATCCGAAGTTTCCAAAAGACCGTCTGAAGTTCATGGCGACGGACGCCGAGGTCTCCTTGCTCCTTGCCCATTCTACCCGGCAGGAGAGCCTGCCGAGAGCCACCGCCAAAGTCATCCTGCTCGACCGGCAGAACGAGGCGATTGCGATGCTTCCCGCAACCAACCTCGACATGCAGTGCGATCCATTCGCGACCGCATACCTCATCTACACCTCTGGCTCTACGGGAAAGCCGAAGGGCGTCATGATCCCGCGCCGGGCATTGGTCAACTTCCTCCTGTCCATGGCGGAAACGCCGGGCATGGATGCCGCGGATACGCTCCTTTCAGTAACCCCGAGCTCCTTTGACATCTCCATTCTCGAATTCCTCCTGCCCCTTGTCTGTGGCTCGCAAATCGTGATGGCCTCCGCGCAACAGGCTGCGGATGGCCGCGAGCTTCAGACACTCCTTCGCCAATCGGCTGCCACGGTAATGCAGGCGACTCCTGCCACCTGGCGCATGCTGCTTGAAAATGGATGGGAAGGAAAGAGCGATCTGCGCATCCTGTGCGGAGGCGAGGCCCTTACCCAGGATCTGGCTCGCCAATTGCTGCCGCGCTGCCGTGAGCTGTGGAACTTGTACGGGCCGACCGAAACCACGATCTGGTCTTCAGTCGATCGCGTCACCTCGCCCGACTGCATTTCCCTCGGCCAACCCATCGCCAACACGCAGTTCCATGTCTTCGAAGAAAATCGCAAGCCGGTCTCGGCCAGTGAGCCCGGCGAACTTTGGATCGGCGGCACTGGCCTGGCCCAAGGCTATCTCAAGCGCACGGAGTTGACTGCCGAGAAGTTCGTTATCGATCCCGCGAATCCCGACGCACGCCTCTATCGCACCGGAGACGAGGTTCGCTTCCGTTCCGATGGAACTCTGGAGTTTCTGGGGCGTCTCGATCATCAGGTCAAACTGAACGGCTTTCGCATCGAACTCGGCGAAATCGAGTGCGCGCTAACCAGCTTCGATGGTATCGTGCAAGCTGTAGTCGTCCTGCGAGAAGATCGTCCCGGCGATAAGCGGCTGGTTGCTTATTACACGGGTCTTGAAGGATTGAGCTCGACATCGATCATCGAGTCGCTAAAAACCACTCTGCCTGATTACATGGTCCCTTCAGCCTTCGTGCGCATGGAGAAGTTCCCACTGACCCCGAATGCCAAGCTCGATCGCAAGGCGCTTCCACAACCCGGAAACAAACGGCCAAACCTCGCTCAGGAATTCATTGCTCCAAAAACAGTCCTCGAGAAACAGCTGGCCAGCCTCTGGCGCGAGTTGCTGCAACTGGACGATATTGGCATAGACGACAGCTTCTTCGACCTCGGCGGAAACTCTCTGGCCGCGGTGCGCATGGTTCGGCAGTATCACGCACGCTTCGGACACGAGATTCCCGCGGTCAAGGTTTTTCAGCACCCCACCATCGCAAAGCTCGCGGAACTCCTCGATTCAAACACAGGAAAGACCGATTTCCTAATCAAAGCCGAAAACGAAGCGCGCCACAGCCGCCATCCCCAACGCACTGCGGGTAACGGGCACGAAAGCGCCCGCGACGCCATCGCAATGGTCGGTTTGAGCGGACGCTTTCCTGGCGCCGTCAACCCGGACCAACTCTGGCGCAATCTCTGCAACTCCGTTGAATCCATCTCGCACTTCACGCCTGAAGAGCTCGGCCCGGGCATCGACGAGAGTCTTCGCAACGATCCGAACTACATTCGCGCCCGAGGCTTGATCGAAGGTGCGGACCTCTTCGACGCAGCCTTCTTCGGCATTGGTCCGCTCGAAGCAAAAGTCATCGATCCCCAGCAGCGCGTCTTCCTCGAACTCGCCCATCACGCACTCGAAAACGCGGGATACGACCCCGAGCGCTATCGGGGACGCATCGGCGTATTTGCCGGCAGTGGCGACAACCACTACCTAACGACCAACCTTCTCACTCACCCCGACCTGCTGGCGCTGGCCGGCAAGCTCGCCGTCGAGTACGGCAATGAGAAGGACTACATCGCGCTTCGCACAGCCTATTTGCTCGATCTTCGCGGGCCAGCAATCAGCCTCAACACCGCCTGCTCCACCACGCTGCTGGCCGTGGATCAGGCTTGCCGTTCGCTCCTCGACCACGAGTGCGACATGGCGCTCTCCGGCGGCATCGACATTACCATTCCGCAGAAGAGCGGCTTCCTCTTTCAAGAAGGGGGCGTATTCGCAAAAGACGGCCACTGCCGCCCCTTTGACGCCGACGCCACGGGCACCATGTTCTGCGATGGAGCCGGCGTGGTCGTACTCAAGCGCCTCGCCGATGCTCTCGCCGACGGCGACACAATCTATTGCCTCATTCGCGGCAGCGGCAAAAATAACAACGGGTCGCGTCCCGCCTCCTTCCTCGCGCCCAGCATGGAAGGACAGGCTGAAGTAATCGCCATTGCGCAGGCCGATGCAAACGTCCCCGTCGAGTCCATTCGCTACATCGAGGCGCACGGAACCGGCACCCCCGTCGGCGACCCCATCGAGCTTGAAGCCCTCTGCAAAGTCTTCGAGCACAAGACCAACAAGAAGCAGTTCTGCTACATCGGTTCCATCAAAGGAAACATCGGGCATCCGACCAATGCTGCCGGAGTTGTGGGTCTGATCAAGGCCGCATTCGTTCTGCACCACGAAGCGATCCCACCAACTCTTCACTACAAGACGCCTAATCCACGCATCGACCTTTCCAGCAGTCCGTTCATGATCGCCGACAAGCTCATTCCCTT
>Ga0182027_10016512_pt1 | contig 10077 bp, 6 predicted proteins | sample 712E1DmetaG_FD_121300 | JGI IMG/M metagenome (GOLD analysis project Ga0182027, IMG submission 121300) | Permafrost microbial communities from Stordalen Mire, Sweden - 712E1D metaG (Illumina Assembly) | ecosystem: Environmental > Terrestrial > Soil > Wetlands > Permafrost | place: Sweden... | reverse complement strand
GACTTCCCGCGACAAGAGCGTCAGTTGGAACATGCCTCAAGGCAAGTTGGCAAGCGGAGTATACTTTGCCGTGTTGAACTTCGGCTTGCTCAAGAAAAACCTTAAGATCATGTACTAGGTGGCAAAAATGGCAAGAGAAAAATCGACAACAAAACCAGCCCACGAGGCAATTTTCAGGAGGAATAGTATTATGCTGAGGAAAGTAATAGGACTACTCATGTTCCTTTCGGTGTGCTCGTTTGCTCTTCCGGTCGTTTCGACCGGCCTGGATAGCGTCAAGGTACCTCTGAATATTCTCAGAGGAAGCGGTACAACCTGGAGCGGAAAGGTGTACTACAAGTACACCGTCGGGGACAACGATTCTCTCAACATCAGCCTTGCAATAATACCGGCTGCCGCAACGCCCAACGCTCCGGCGTGCACCATAACCAAGACGGTCGGCGATGTGGGCATGTTTCCGATGGTCACCGGAATGAACGGAAGGCGCCAAATTTTCTTTGATTGTTCCTTTGCAACGGCTCCGGCCTCAACCGACCAGTATGTCGCAACCATAACCATACTTGCCGATATGAGCGCAAACGAAAAACTTGCAAGGTCGGTGTTGGCGGCAATTCCAGATAATGCAACAAAGGCTTTGATACTTGCCGGCGGCGACGGTAACCCGCCCCAGCATGACGCGTTCTGCACTGGAGATATCACGGTTCCCGGTTTTGCACCAGCAGTGTACGGGCTTAGTTGCTGCGACGGTCCGCATGGAGTAAATGGATGGGGACAGAGCTGGGGAAAGGCTACTATGTTTCCCTGCAATGGAACTTCGGCAAATGCATTTGATACCGCTCTCATTTACCAGACGGGAAAGGCAATTGCCCAGGAAGCAAAAGGGCTGTGGCAGGGCCGCTACCAGTTGCTCGGGCCGATGATCAACCTGGTGAGAGACCCGCGCGGCGGACGCGACTACGAGACGTTCGGCGAAGATCCTTACCTTATGGGAAAGCTCGGTTCGGCATGGATCAAGGGGCTTCAGAGCGAACATGTTATTGCAACTCCAAAGCATTTCTTGTGCAATGATCAGGATTATTACCGTCTCACAGCCAGTTCCAATGTGGACACCGTTACCCTGCGGCAAACGTACGCCTATCCCTTTGAAATGTGCATAAGAGAAGCCGGTGCCTGGGGTCTGATGGCAGCTTACAACAAGGTGAACGGCGTCTATTCCACCGAAAGCTATTTCCTCCTCATGAGTATCCTTAAGAATGAGTGGGGTTTTAGAGGTCTTGCCATTTCCGACTGGAGCACGCAAATGACTGTAACCGGGTCTGAGAATTCGGGCCTTGACGTCGAAATGCCCGACAATGCCCAGTACTCACTGCTTCCTGGTCAGGTGACATCAAAGAAACTATCCCAGGACTCGCTCGACGAACACGTCCTCAGGGTTCTGCGTGCAAAAGCCTGGGCAGGTTGTATGACCACCTATCCGACGACGCCGGACGGTTTGTCTCGGCAGGCGCTTCACGACAGCACAAGTAGCTATAATCACCAAGCTCTTACAGACTCGTCCGCGCATCACAGCCTTGTGCTTCTCAAGAACGACAGTGTTGGAACCGCGGGAGCGAAAAAGGTATTGCTGCCGATTGACAGAACAAAAACCGTAGCCGTGATCGGTCCCTATGCAGACCACCTTCGGTACGGCGGTTACGGAACGTACACCAGTTCAAAGGTTAGTCCGTGGCCCTACGACACTATTACTGCACTTTACGGGATTACGGCAAAGTTGGGAGCTTCACACATTACCACCAGTGTTGCAACAGCAGACTACATTATTGTTGTTTTGGGCGTTGCGGCAAACGATGGTGTTGCAAGCGCTCAATATGAGAGCCACGATCGTCCGGACCCGACGCTATCCTACGACGATTATTCCACGAATGACCAGAATGCCTACGTCGCGCCCATCATCGCTGCTCATCCGAACAACACCATTGTTGTGCTCACCGGAGGCGCCGCAGTGACAAATGGCGCATGGTACACAGCCCCCGCGGTAATTTTCCTGGGGTGCGACGGCGAAAGGCAAGGCAAGGCGCTTGCAGACGCCCTTGTGGGAGATCTCAACCCGTGTGGAAAGTCGACAATAACATTTCCAAATGCTGCGTCCGACTTGCCGACTTTTACTCCCCCGCCTCCAGCCTTGGCAATTGCCTACGAGAAGCCAACAGAAGGAAGGGGATATCCATATTATATAGGAGCCGGCAAAACTCCGCTCATTCCTTTTGGCTTTGGTTTGAGCTACACAAACTATACCTATTCGAATCTGCAGGTTCCTCCTAATGCGGTGATAGGAGACACCATTGTAGTGACTGTGGACATAACCAACACCGGATCTGTTGACGGAGTGGAAATCCCCCAGTTGTACATTACCCAGACAAGCCCTGCGGCCGCCCGCACGGTCAAGCAGCTCAGGGGATTTGCCCGCCTCACCATCCCGGCAGGCCAGAAAGTTACCGCATCCTTTACTTTGAAGGAATGGGACTTTGCCCACTGGACAAAAGCCAACGGATGGATTGTTGATCCGAACAGCAATTTTACGATCTATGTAGGCAAGAATTCAATGGATGCGGCATCTCTCACACAGTCAATTTTCTTTGCTGCTGCGAACTAGAATCAGAAGCCCGATGCGTCGCCAACGAACGCAGTAAGATTGTCTTTGGCCGGAAGGTGCATTACCGCCTTCCGGCCGAAGACCAATTTCTTGCACCTCGCTAATTATTTCAGATTTCTTTTGCGTTTCAATGATTTTTAGAAAGGTATGGCTATGACAGGAAAACAACTTGTTTGGAAAGTTTCTTTTGGTCTCCTCATGGGTGCATGCCTGTGTTTCGGCCAAACAGACAGTGTGTCGGATAGCGCGCAAAAACCCTCGCAGGCGCTGTCGGCTGCTTCGGCGCCTTCGCTGGCGGGTTCGGAATTCAAGAACACGCAATCGCTGTGGTTCGCTCTTGACGAAGGCCAGGCCGTACAGGGACTGGGTGTAGGCAACAGCAAAATGAACCATCTCTGGCAAGAGAAGCTGTACTTTCATCTTACCGAGGATATGTCGTATCTGGAAAGACTTCGTCTGGTAGTGAGTATGGAATGTCAGATGTCGTATTCCTTTACGCCGTACTCCGCATACCCTGCAACCCTTTCGCCTCTCTTCTCCTTTTATCCGAACGACGCGGAAATCAGCTATACAGTGGGACCTCTCGACAGGCCATGGCTTAAGATGTCGGCCGGTTATTTCCCCTTTAAATACAATCCGGACGCAAAAGACCTTGGGGAATATCTCATAAGAGATGGTTCCTATCCTACCTATCTCGTTACGAGTTTTGAATTTGCCGAGACCCGGGAACTCGGTTTCCACCTCAACGGCTGTGCCGGGGTTCCGGCCATTGACGAGGTTATGTGGGACCTTATGTTGACAAGTGAAACCCATTACTGGCCCTTGCAGGACTGGACCGTGTCTGCTGTGGTATCGAACAATCTCTTCAATTTCTTCGATCTTGGGCTCGGCGCATCCTGGCAAAGGCTTTTGTCGGTTAATGAGTCTATTACAACTCCCCACAATACCAATAGCCAGTATGTCAACTCGGACGGGGATACCAGCTACTATACCTTTCGCGGCCTCAAGCTCATGGGCCGCGCGTCAGTAAGTCCCATGCGGTTTATTCCCGACTTTAAGATTCCCTTTGCGCCATTCTTTGGCGACAAGCCGTTTTTTGGGAAAGAAGATTTGAAGATATACGGCGAAATTGCAGTGCTAGGCCTTTTCAATTATGTGAATTATGATTCCGAAATGGTGGACACGTCTGGTGGGCGCGCCGGGCACATGGCACTCATAAGGGCTCCGGAAGCCTTGCAGACTTATGATTCGATGGCCGACAGAATGCCCTATATGGTCGGTATAAATTTGCCTACGAACCCGCTTATCAGCTATGGAATTCTTCCCTTTATTCTTACCAAATGGCTCAGGGACGAGACCGGCACCGACATCAGGCAGCTTGCCTGGATCACCCTAATTCCGGCGCTGGCCAGCGGCGTTTGTGATCATTTCTTCGGCTGGAACTTCAATCTCGACGTCCTTTCGCTTGAATTTGAATGGGCAAGCAACAGGTTTCCCAACGATAACGCGAATGAAATACTTCCGAACAACCTGTATCCAGTGCCATTTACCACCTCAACAGGCGAACGTGTCAAGTATGCCTTGTACTTCAAGAAATCCTTTGGAAATCAGAGATTTGCGTTTTCCGGTCTGGTGGCGCGGGATCACATGCGGCCAACCGAAGCCGCCGATCCCCAACACACCGTCAATGATGATTTTCTCCTGAATAGTTCTCAATGGTGGTGGACTTTCAGATTGTCGGCCAATTTTTAACCGGGATTTGCCGGATTCAAGACCTTGATTACCATGATCAAAACCAAGAAGACAGCATCAGCATTGAGCTTGCTTGTCCATAAGGACGCCCTTGCATCGCAAGCCAGATGCTCAATTCAGGAGGCATACAGATGATATTCAGGATATTACTCGGAATGCTCGCAGGAGCATCCCTTTGCCTGGCTCAGGAAGGGGATTCGACTCGCGCCGTTCCGACTGCGGAGAGCGTCCAGACGGACACGGCTCATGCGGTGCAGCCGAAGGCGGCTGGCCGTCCCGGCGCCGTTGTCCCTTTTGCGGGGCTGGGAAGTAGATCGGATCTCAAGATAAAACAGAACTTCTTCCTTGCCATTGACGAAGGCGAGGCTGTTCGTGGCGTGTACGACTTGGATACTTCTTCGACAGGAACCGGAAAACCCTACCTTTCCATGAACAATCTCTGGCAGCAGAAAATGCTTCTGTATATCACCCAGGATATTGTGTACAAGGAGAGACTCAGGCTTCTGGCAAGCATCGAATGTGATCTTCGTTATTCCATGTTCCCGAGGGCTCCATTTCCCGCCACGTTGGCGCCCGAATTCGATTTTTATCCGAATGATGTGGAGATAGATTATCTCTTTGGAAACCTGACGTTTCCATGGTTGAAAATCGCGCTTGGATATTTCCCTTTCAAGTACAATCCCGACGCGAAAGATTTAGGCGAGTACCTGCTTCGTTCCGAGGCATACCCAACGGTAATTCAAACAGATTTCGAATTCGCCTTTACACGCGAACTTGGGCTTCACCTGAGCGGCTTTCTGGGAAATCCTAATATCGATTTGTTCGGATGGGATCTCATGTTGACAAGCGAGACGCATACCTATCCGCTTATGGACGGCACGCTGAGCGGCCTCGTTTCGAACAAGTTGCTCAATTTCCTTGACATAGGCGCGGGCGTGTCTTTCCAAAGACTGCTTCCCGTGGATGACAACATCACGCTGCAGAAAAACAATGGCAATTCAATGTATCGTGAGGAGAATGGCGACACGAATCATTACACCTTCCAGGCGACCAAACTCATGCTACGCGCAGCAATCACCCCACAGCGCTTTATCCCCGAATTCAAGATCCCCCCGTCATTTGTGTTCGGCACGCATCCATTTTTCGGCAAGCAAGATCTCAAGATATACGGGGAAATTGCCATACTTGGTGTCAACAATTACGTCGCCTACGATTCTATCCCTGACGCTAGTGGAATAAATCACTGGCAGAAAGTTCCTGATTCCCTAAATTACTACAACGACAAAATGATCGCGGGCATCTTTCCGGCGGACAGAACACCTGTCATGCTTGGAATAGACTTACCCACAAATCCCCTTTTAAGCTATGGTGTTCTACCCTTCCTTCTTACCAAATGGCTCAAGGACGAAACAGGTTCGGACATTCGTCAGCTTGAATGGGTTACGCTCGTAGCTGGTCTCGCCAGCGGGGCGGCAGAGCAATTCCTGGGATGGGATTGCAGTCTTGATGTTCTCTCTCTGGAGTTTGAGTGGTTCAGCCAGCGATATCCAAATAGTGACCTCAATGTACTCAATTCCAGTCCGCTTCCATACCCGCTTCCCATAAGCAATCAGGGCAGGGTTGCCACCGGCTTCGGGAGCTTCGCAACAACAAAGTATGCCTTGTATTTCAAGAAGTCCTTCGCGAACAATCGGTTTTCGCTTTCCGGTCTTGTTGGTCGCGACCATATGAAGCCGCTGGAGAATGCGGAACCAGCAAAGCAACAGACCGATGATTTTCTCCAGAGTAGCTCTCAATGGTGGTGGACCTTTAGAATGTCCGCGAGTTTCTAGCAGCCGGACACTCACTCATGCCTCAACGCGTCGAGCGTTGGACACTATCACCGAGGCCGGCAGCGCACATGCCGGCCTCTTTCTATTGGGGGCGCGTCGCTCCCGTAGCGGCGAACACAATCGGGTCTTTGGATCGGCCAAGGTTCTTCTTGACTTTGCCAATCCCGCCTTCTTATTTTTTTGGACTGTCCTACCGGCAAACTCGTCCGATCACACTTAACAAACAGGAGAGGCTCATGGCAAGCATCAGTCCAACTGCCGCCGTGTCCACCGCCACGGTGGACCAGGGAAAAAATTACACTCCGGCGCTTGTTACGCTGACGTCGCTGTTTTTCATTTGGGGATTCATGACATGTCTCAACGACATTCTTATCCCTCACTTGAAAGCGATTTTTACTCTGAATTATGCTGAGGCGGCGCTCGTTCAATTCGTGTTTTTCGCGGCGTATTTCATCATGTCGCTTCCATCGGGCGTCATTGTCAGAAAAATCGGATACAAGGTTGGTATTGTAGTGGGTCTGCTCGTATCAGGAGTGGGCTGCGCACTGTTCTATCCCGCCGCCAGCAGCCAGTCCTATCCCGTTTTTCTTGGCGCATTCTTTGTTCTTGCATCAGGAATCACACTTCTTCAGGTTGCTGCAAATCCCTATGTTGCGATCCTTGGAAAACCTGAAACGTCCTCATCGCGCCTGGTGCTGACGCAGGCCTTCAATTCGCTTGGGACAACCGTTGCCCCCTGGTTTGGTTCGGCGCTCATTCTCTCGGTTGCCATCAAGTCGGCCGACGAGATCGCCAAGATGGCAGATCCGGCGCAGGCGGCCGCGGCCCTCCAGACCAACGCTCACGCGGTGCAGATGCCCTACCTCATGCTGGCAGGCGTGTTTGCGCTTCTCGCAATTTTCTTCGTGATTATGAAGCTGCCGACAATCGTGGAAGAACCCCGCGAACCCGGCGCCAAACACGAAGGAACTGTCGAACTTTTCATGAAAACGCTCAAATATCCCCATCTCGCGCTTGGCGTACTCGGCATTTTCTTCTACGTGGGCGGCGAGGTTGCAATCGGCAGTTTCCTTGTGAATTATATGAAAGATCTGGTGGGATTCACCGCGGCGCAGGCCGGAAACTACCTGATGTTCTATTGGGGCGGCGCGATGGTAGGCCGTTTCATAGGGTCCGCTATTTTACGATTTGTCAAACCCAGCCTTGTGCTCGGTTTCAACGCCACTATCGTGTGCGTGCTGCTTATCGTTACCATGGTGTCGGGCGGACACGTGGCCATGTGGTCTGTTCTGGCCATCGGGCTGTTCAACTCCATCATGTTTCCCACCATCTTCACGCTCGCCATTGCAAAGCTTGGGCGGCACACAAGCTCGGGCTCCGGACTTTTATGCATGGCCATTGTGGGCGGCGCGCTCGTGCCATGGATAACCGGAAAAGTGGCAGACGGTATCGGCCTGCATCACGCGTTTATCATACCGTTCATCTGCTACCTGTACATCATTTACTACGGACTCAAAGGTTCCGTGCCCAAACTGCCGCAGGGTGTGACTGAGCGCGACTAGTTCTGTTTGCACCGGCAGGTGCTGAAACTCTCCGTCGCCGTGATGCGCCGGAGAGTTTTTTGTTTCATGTGGCCTGGGCGGCCCGTTTTTGCGGCACGGCCCAATGTATTTTCTCGTCAATGAACATCCTGGTCCTTAACTGGCGCGACATGAAACATCCCCAGGCCGGGGGAGCGGAAGTCCATTTTCAGGAAATCTTCAAACGGTTCGTACAAAACGGCCACCGGGTGTTTCTTCTTGCGACGCGATGGCCGGGCAGCGCCGCCCGGGATGAGCAGGACGGGATCACGGTGTATCGGTGGGGAAACACTTTTCTGTTCAATTGGCAGGCGCCGTTTCTTATAAGGAAAGTGTGCCGCCGGCACCCGGTGGACTGCATTATCGACGATGTGAACAAGCTGCCGTTCTTCTCGCCGCAATGGTTTCCAAAAAGAAAATGCGGTGTGATCTTCCATCATCTGTTCGGCTCCACCGTTTTCGAACTCACGGCGTATCCTTTTGCCCGTTATGTGTTGTTCATGGAGCGGCTGAGCGCCCTTGCATACAAGAAAACGCCGTGCTGCACCGTATCGCAAAGTACGGCGACAGAGCTTATCGAACGCGGGTTTTCCAGGGATAAAATCCGGATCATTCAGAACAGCGTGGACACCGACCGATATGCGCCGGACGCGGCAGTGGCAAAGGAGCCCGACCTTCTTGTGTATGCCGGACGTCTCAAGAAATACAAAAATGTCGAGATCGTACTTGACGCAGTGCAACGGTTCTCTCGAAACGGGAAGCGTGTACGGCTGGCGATTGCAGGAACCGGCGATCATGAGCAGAACCTCGCCGCCCATGCCCGCGAGCTCGGGGTGACGCAACAGGTTCGGTTTCTCGGATTCGTTGACGAAGCAACCAAGATCGATCTATACCGCCGGGCGGCGGTTTTCGTCAATCCATCCATCAAGGAAGGGTGGGGCATCACCAACATCGAGGCGGGCGCATGCGGCACTGCCGTGGTTGCCAACAACGCGCCCGGTCTTCGCGACTCCGTGCAGAACAACGAAACAGGGCTCCTGTACAAGGAAAACGACTGTGACGACCTTGTTCGCTGCCTGGTTGCCGTGCTTGACGATCAGGCGCTCAGGACGAGGTTTGAGGCCGCTGGAAGGACGCATGCGCTCGGATTTTCTTGGGACGAAAGCGCTCGCAGGATGGAGGCTTGGGTGAAAGAGGCGGTATGCGCAAGGTAGGGGGCGCCGCGCTCAAAATTCTTGTGACCGTCGGCGTGCTCGTCTTCATAGTGTGGAAGTTGGGCTTTCGGCAAATTCTCGGCACGGTGGCCCAGGCCGACCCGTGGTGGCTGATAGCCGCGCTCGTCCTGTTCTTCGTGAGCGGTTGGCTGGGCGTGCTCCAGTGGCAGATTATTCTCAAGAACAGGGGAGTTACCCTGCCGTTTTCGCGGGTTTTTTCGCTGTATTTTATCGGCATGTTTTTCAATAACTTCGCCTTGGGCATCATTGCAGGTGACGCAGTGAAAGTCGCCTATATCAAGATCGACGAGGGACACGGCAAGGCCGGATTTGCCGCGACTTTTCTCGACCGTTTTGCCGGCCTCTGGGTGATGCTCGGATATGCCGTGTTCGGCAGCGTGCTGCTCATCAAGCAAAAGGCGCTCGAAAGCGGGAGCATGACGCTTGCGATTTTCGCTCTGTTCGTCGCGTTTGCCTGCTTTGGCGGCGCGCTCGTGTTTCTCATGTCGAAAAGATTACAGGCGCTTGCGTACCTGCTTATCGACAGGGTTCCGCTCAAGAAGAAGGACGCGCTCAAGAGGATTCTTGACGAAACGATCATCGAGTCCCACGATGTGCACATCCTCCTGCCCGTTGGAGTTCTGTCGACCGTGGTCCAATTCATGCGGATCGGAGTACATGTCCTGTGCGCGGGAGCGCTCGGACTGCTTTCTGCCGCGAACATACACTATTTTTTCATTTTCGTGCCCATTCTCGCCATGATGATGGCGGTGCCGCTCCCGTTCGGGGTGCGAGAAAGCGTGGGCGGGACGCTGTTCGCCCTTGCCGGGTTCCGGGCCGATGCGGCCATCGTGATGGGGTTTCTCGCCACGCTGGTGGGAAGCGCCGCGAGCCTCATGGGCGGAATCCTGTTTGTCATGGACAAATTACATTTGTCAAGGAAACCGTCATGAAGCTATCCGTTGTTGTTCCGCTGCTTAACGAAAACGAAAGCCTGCCTCAGCTCATGCAGTCGATCGACGCGTCGCTGTCCGGCGCGGGTATCG
>Ga0182027_10016510_pt1 | contig 10078 bp, 10 predicted proteins | sample 712E1DmetaG_FD_121300 | JGI IMG/M metagenome (GOLD analysis project Ga0182027, IMG submission 121300) | Permafrost microbial communities from Stordalen Mire, Sweden - 712E1D metaG (Illumina Assembly) | ecosystem: Environmental > Terrestrial > Soil > Wetlands > Permafrost | place: Sweden... | reverse complement strand
GTTTTGAGGAGAATACGATGCGCAAGCTTGCCTTATTGGTTATCCTACTCAGCATGCTGGCTTTGCCTCTATCCGCCTGCGGTGGCAGCCAGACGGCCGACCCGGCCGCCAAAGCCGTTTTGGATTATCTGAATGCGCTGGTTGCCAAAGACTCTACCAAGCTATCAGCAATTTCCTGCGCCAGTTGGGAACCGAGCGCTTTGCTACAACTGGATTCGCTCCAGGCGGTCAAGGTCCGGTTGGACGGGGTAAGCTGCAAAACGTCCGGCACTTCCGGCGGCACAACCCAGGTAAACTGCCAGGGCAGGATGTTGGCCACTTATAATGGTGAAGACCAGGCATTGGATATTTCGGCACGCACTTATCAAGTGGTGCAACAGGGTGGAGATTATCTGGTATGCGGTTATAAATGAAATCCCGGCTTTTCACACGCGAAAATCTGTGGGCGTTGATCTTCTGCCTGATCCTGGTGGCGCTGGTTATTCTGACGGCCAGTAGCGCGCCAACCTGGATCTATCAGGGCTTTTAATGACCCTGCTATATATCCTGGTCTTCGTTCTTATTGCAGTTATTCTAAGCATAGCGACGCGCAAAGGCGGGCGCCTGCCTGCCCTTCTTATAATCAGTACTCTGGCAGTATTCGCCCTGCAGCCGGCGTTGCCGGTGCGCGGGCTGGATTTCTGGCTCCCCACCATAACTTTGGGGCTGACCGTGCTGGGTTGGGTTCTGACGACACCTGCACCTCAACGACTCTGGCGGGATAACTGGCCGGCAATCGCCATCCTGGGGGGAATTACCCTGTTGCTTGGCCTCACGCGTTACCTAGGTATTTCCCTGCCGCTGACGGCCTCCAACCCGCCGATTATCCAACAGATCCTGGTTATCCTGGTAATCTTTGGCGCGGCGGGCTTCCTTTTGTGGCGTTTCTCAACGCCTGGCAAGCTGATCCTGAGCACTGCATTTGTATTTGTTATCCTTATTTTTTTGTTGCTGAAAGTTCCGGCGCTGTCGGAATGGGTCAGCCGGGTATTGCGTGGTTGGAATGGGCAATCCGTTTCGCTGGCTTCTCCGCTGGACTTGCGCTGGCTGGGTTTTTCATATATCGCTTTTCGGTTGTTGCATACCCTGCGTGACCGTCAGAGCGGGCGGCTGCCGGCGGTGAGCCTGTCAGAGTACGTGGTTTACGTGATCTTTTTCCCGGCGCTTAGCGCTGGTCCGATCGATCGCATTGAGCGGTTCGTTGGGGATTTGCGCAAGCCGTTGAGCCTGACCAGTGATGATTATGGTGGGGCTGGCAAGCGGCTGGTCCTGGGCTTGTTCAAGAAATTTGTTGTGGCAGATACACTGGGGCTGGTAGCATTGAATGCCAACAATGCCACGCAGGTGCGCACAGCCGGGCTGGCATGGGTGCTGCTTTATGCATATGCCTTCCAAATTTATTTTGATTTCAGCGGATATACCGATATTGCCATCGGATTGGGGCGGCTGCTGGGAATCAAGCTGCCGGAAAACTTTAAAGCGCCTTACTTGAAACCGAACCTGACCCAGTTCTGGAATAACTGGCATATGACCCTGACGCAGTGGTTTCGTGCGTATTTTTTCAACCCGGTGACGCGGGCGTTGCGCTCGGGAAAAAAGAAGTTTTCCATCCCGAGCATTGTTTTCATCACCCAGATGGGCACGATGGTGCTGATCGGACTCTGGCATGGTGTGACCTGGAATTTCGTCGCCTGGGGCGTGTGGCACGGTTTGGGGCTGTTTGTTCACAACCGCTGGTCGGAATGGACCAAAGGACGCTTTGCCACCCTGCCAATGGGCTGGCAGAAGGCTTTGAATGTAGGCGGCGTGCTGCTAACGTTTCATTTTGTAGCGATCGGTTGGGTATTCTTTGCGTTGCCGTCCTTAACGGTTTCGGGCCAATTTTTGCAGAGGCTGATCCCCCTGCGGTGATATCCCATGAGCCTTAATCAGGAGATTGAGTGAGCGGTAGTTTTTTACGCAATGTGCTTTTGAAAGGCCTGGCGCTGTTCCTTCTGGTCAACCTGGCATTCGTGTCAGTTAATCCGGCCGGTTTGGGCAAGATTTCCCTATATAATGCCATTTTCCCGGGCCGGCAGCGTTTTCCCTTTGGCGAGGACCCGACCCAATCTTACAACTTAAGCTTGTTCAACCTGGATGCGATGTTTGCCTCGCAAGCGCTCGCAGCCGCATCAAAACCTGCCGGTGAGTATCGCGTTTTCATCATCGGTGACTCGTCCACCTGGGGCATACTCCTGCGCCCGGAGCAAACTCTGGCCGGCCAGTTGGAAAGCGCGGGAATAAACCTATGCGGGAAGACTTTGCGGGTTTATAACCTGGGTTACCCGACCATATCGCTGACAAAAGATTTAATGGTGTTGGATTATGCCATGCGCTACCAGCCGGACCTGATCATCTGGCCGATGACTCTGGAAGCATTCCCACTGGACAGCCAGCTGACCTCGCCCATTGTCGCGAACAATGCCGCCCGGGTGGACACTCTCATCGCACGCTACCAGCTGCCGCTTAACCCCGGCGACCCGGCACTCGTCCGACCAAACTTCTGGGATCAAACCCTGATTGGCCAGCGGCGTTCACTGGCAGACCTGTTCCGGCTCCAGATGTACGGTGTATTATGGGCGGCAACCGGAATAGACCAGAGCTATCCAGTTGATTATGTGCACGCCCAGACCGATCTGGTTTCAGATGTGACATATCACGGGATGCAACCGCCAACACTGGTCGAATCAAAACTGGCCTTCAGCGTTTTGCAAGCAGGCCTTAAGGCGGCAGGTAAAACGCCGGTGTTGCTTATTAATGAACCTATCCTGGTCAGCACTGGCAAGAACAGCGCAGTGCGGTACAATTTTTATTACCCGCGCTGGGCGTATGATCAATGGCGGCAGATGATGTCTCAAAAAGCTGCCCATCAAGGCTGGAACTATCTTGACCTGTGGAACCTGGTACCCGCAGACCAATTTACCAACAGCGCCATCCATGTGACACCCGCCGGCGAAACCCTCCTTGCCGGACACGTGGAACAAACCATCTTACAGCAGAGTTGCCCATGAAAATTAGAAATACCCTTTTACTGTTAATCGTGTTTATCTTACTGGCGGCTTGCGATACGCCGGGGTGGGGATATTCCCAAAGTGTGACCGCCACCGCCATCACTACTCTGGCGCCTACACAAGTCCCCGTTATTCCGACTGCAACGGCTACCACGGCTGTTATCCCAACCGTGGACCCAGGAACCACGCTTCAGGCTCCTACTCCCACACTTGCTCCGGATGCCTGGAAGAGCATGCCAATCGTCCCGGTGGTTTCAGAACGCATGTTGGAAGTATACAAAGCCGGACTGGCAGCCGGGCGTGATCCGAACAAGTTTTCAAAAATCGGGGATTGCCAGAACATCACAACCTATTTCCTGGCTTCCTTTGACAATCCAAAAAATTACCGGCTCGGATCACAATATGCCTACCTGCAACCGACGATCGATCATTTTAGCGGTTCATGGTCACGGCAAAGCCTGGCGGTAAGGGGAGGGGAGAACGTGGCGGCTTCCATGGATCCCATGTGGGCTGACCCCAAGAGCTGCAATGCCGGAGAAACGCCGATCGCATGCGAAATACGGGTCAATAACCCGAGCATTGTCACGATCAGCATGGAAGAGTCCTGGTCGGGTGACCTTGTGAAATATAACGAGTATTTGCGCAAGATCGTGGAGTATGTACTTTCGCAAAACGTGATCCCAATCCTGGCAACTCGAGCGGAAGTGCCTGGAAGTAAAAACAGCATCAATGAGGTTGTAGCCCGGATCGCTTATGATTACCAAGTGCCGCTCTGGAATTTTGGAGTTTCGGTGCTCCCGCTGCCATCCTATGGATTGACCAAAGATGGCTTCCACCTGTCCCAGGCGGGCAATTTCTTCGATGACCCGAACAGTATGAAGGAGGGGTGGCCCTGGCGCAACCTGACGGCTCTGGAGGCGATTGACGCGGTCTATCGCGCGGTTAGTGGCCAGAATTAAGCTTCATTAAGGGATGACTGCTTTTCTACGTGAGGGTTGATCACTTAAAATGAGTAAGGTCGGAAGCCTGGTTATATTATGCGTTTTTATGGTTGCGTGCGGAGGCCCTCAAAGGGGCACGCAAGTACCATCTGTGCTGATTCCGACCAGCTGGATGATCAACGCGCCAACTTATGCTCCGGTAGAAGTCAGCTCTCCAACAGGACTTGTTGTTTCGACTGAACTTTCTTCTTTGACAGAAACCCCTGCTCTGACCGAGATTCCCTCTCCACCATCTGTCGCGCGCCTCTCGGCGGAGGATTGGAAGGACTGGCCAGTGGTCCCTATCGTCAGCCCGGAAATGAAGATTCTGTTTCAGCATGGGTTGGCATTGGGCAATAATCCGGCTTGCTTCTCGAAGATCGGCGATGAGGAAATTTCGGCGATCTGGTTTTTAACCCAATATGACACGGATCCAAGCAATTTTCACCTTGGCTCTCATACGGAACTACAACCAGTGATCGGACATTTCTCCGGTTCGTTTGGCAGAGTCGGCCCTACTGCTGGGCGTGGCTTTACCACGACTAATGTATTGGCTCCGGTCCCACCTGGAACAAAAGATTGCAACCCGGGTGAGACTGCCCTGGATTGTGAGCTGCGGGTAAACCACCCATCCTTTGCCATCGTTTCGTTAGGCACTTACCAGGTCTGGCGACCCGAGGTTTTTGAACCCGGGCTGCGCCAGATCATCGAGCGACTCTTGCAGGCTGAGGTTGTTCCCATCTTATCCACCAAGGCGGATAACCTGGAGGGAAATCAACGCATCAATACCATCATCGCCCGGCTTGCCTACGAATACAACCTGCCGTTATGGAATTTCTGGCGGGCGGTGCAGCCTCTGCCGGGGAATGGGTTGCAAGCCGACCATGAGCACCTGACTTACTCCTTTAGCGATTTCAGCAATCCTTTCAACTTCCAGTCTGCCTGGCCATGGCGCAATCTGACGGCTTTACAGGTACTGGATTCCGTATATCGCGGCGTGACCGGCCAGCAATAATAGGCCAGAATCCTTTCCACATGAAAAGAATAAGCATCTTTATCCTGCTGATAGTTTTTCTATCCGGCTGCACACCTCCGGCCTGGGGACAGGCAACGGTAACTTCAACCAGCACCCTCACGGTAGCTTCCCAAACTGCCACAGTCCCAATCGCCCCGGCGCCGGAAACAATTGTCGCACCCACGCTGGTCCCGGACCCAACGGCAACTGCGGATACCCGTTTGCCACCGGAGCAATGGCAGAAGTGGCCGGTTGTCCCGGCGGTTACTGCGCATGCCATCCAAATCTATCAGAATGGGCAGACCATGGGCCTGGACCCGCGCGCTTTTTCCAAAGTGGGGGATTGCCAGAGCATCAAAGAATCTTTCATGGGCTATTTTGACATACCCGAACGGTATTCCCTGGGCAGCGATTATGCCTACCTCCAGCAAACGATCAACAACTTCGCCGGGCATTTCAATACAAATGGCCAGGCAGTGCGGGGAGGTTTTAATGCTGCAGCAGTACTTTCCCCGCTCTGGGCCGATCCGAAAGCCTGCCTGGCCGGAGAAGATCCACTCGATTGCGAATTGCGCATAACCAAACCAATCATTGTCATTGTCAGCCTGGAGGTATGGTGGAACGGGCGGACGCCGCAAGCCTATGAAGCGCTTATGCGCCACATCATCGATGACATCATTGCACATGGAGCGGTGCCCATCCTGGCGACCAAGGCTGACAATGTGGAAGGGGATAACAGCCTGAACCTGACTACTGCAAAACTGGCCAGTGAATATGACCTGCCGTTATGGAACTTCTGGGCAGCAGTCCAACCATTGCCGGCACACGGGATGGACATGAAACGCAACGATGGTTTCCATATCTCTACGGATGCCTGGACGACGCGCAGTTTTACGGGATTGGAAGCACTGGACAGCGTCTGGCGCGGCTTGACCAGTGCCGCTCCGGCAGGATCAGCAACCCGGACGATAAACGTGACGGCGACTCCTGGAGCTATTTCCACTTCGGTCGGGGATTTGCCTCCCACGTCAACGCCAACAGAAGGGCCGACACCGATGGGCAGTTCGAACAGGATCGTTTTTGGCCTATCGGAGCGCCAGGGGGAAGGTTATATTTATCCAGGAGTGTACCTGCTCGATCCGGTTTCCGGCCAGACAAAGCAGATCTTTGGTACGGGTGCGCGCTTTCAGGGAACTTCACCGGATGGGAAGTATCTGCTGATCAGCGAAGGGTCGACGCTTTACCGGACTAATGTGGATGGAGCATATCCTTACCAACTGACCAATTCACTGTACGCATTTGGCAATACGGATGCAGTCTGGCTGCCGGACGGTCAGATCGCGGCGGTATTAACCCAATCCAATGGAAATGAAATATCGATCTTATCGGCAGACGGAACCCTGGTAGTCACAATGCCGGCTTTAGGAAGCTCGCCTGTGGAAATATATCCGACGTCTGATAGCGGTCATATATATTGGGAAAGCGGAACTTGCACATCACCCGGAGTCTGCCAATCTGGGGATGCCTGGGTTAGCAGCCAGGATGGAACTTTGAACCAGAAGTTGACCGGCGTGACGGGCCCGGCATTTTCCGCGGGCGCGGCGCACCTGGTATCGGAAGATTCTTCCCCAAAGAATCAAAACAACCTGGTTTTTGCATTGGCAGATGACAGCCATCCCCGTTCTTATCCGCTGCCTGGGACTACTTTGCTTGATTATGCCTGGTCTCCACAGGGGGATGCATTGGCGGCAATCGTGACAAAAATCAGTGGCTATTCCGGCAAGGGGAATGGAAACCGCAACTTCCTGGTGGATGCAAAAACGCTGTCAGTCAGCGAATATGCTCCTTCTGATCTTCTGAATCCAAAAGTGCTCTGGTCACCGGATGGTTCCTACCTGTTCTGGATAGGGACGATGCCCAACAAAGCTGGTTTTCAAATTGGAGGCAGCCTGGTAAACCGCAGTTCGAAACAGATCACCGATTTGAGCGGTGCCATCGGTCAATCCAGCACGGATTATATAACTGTCACCAATGCCAGCTGGCTGCCGCTCCCATGATATGATTGGGGTGCACGAGAACCAAACTCAACCCGGAGGATCCCATGACTACCGATGAAATGAAAAACAAACTAACCGAATACCTGGCAAAAGAAATCCTGAGACAACCAAACCGGGTTATCCAGCCCGGAGAAGCGCTACTTTCCAGCGGCCTGATCGATTCTTTTCACCTGGTGGATCTGGCGTTATTCGTGGAGGATAACTTTGGAGTGCATATTGACGATTCAGAACTGAATGCATCTACTTTTGACAGCCTTGACGGACTGATTGCATTGATCCAATCCCGCCAGTAAAATGCCGACTTTTTCCGATCTACTTAAAACCCATTACGAAACTACCCCGGACAAGATTATTGTCACCATTTTGCACGGTGGGCAGCCCGATCGACCGGTTTCTTACAACGAGTTGATCCAGGGTGCCTCCGGCTATATAAAAACATATGCCAAAAATGGCGTCCAGCCGGGCGAAGTGGTGCTACTGATCCTGCAGCACGGCATTGATCTTCTGTATGCTTACTATGGCGCCATCCTGCATGGGGCCATTCCGTCGATCATGCCATTCCTGACCGAAAAATTACTACCAGAGCGCTACCGGACTGATCTGGCGGCACTGGTTTCCGTTACTAAGCCGACTGCCATTATTACCTACCGGGACTTTGAAGCAGAAGTTCGAGCTGCGCTCAAGCCTGGCGAAGATTCTGTCAAGGCAGTCCTCGTCAGTGATCAGGTGGAAGGTCCTTGCCTGCCCGATTTTGGCTCGTTCGGCGGTCTGCAGCGCAAGCCGGAAGATATTGTGCTGCTGCAACACTCGTCTGGCACCACCGGCCTGCAGAAGGGTGTGGCCCTTTCGCACCAGGCAGTCATCAACCAGTTGACGGACTATGGAAAAGCCATCCGCTTGCGGGATTCGGATGTGTTCATATCCTGGCTGCCGCTATATCACGATATGGGCCTGATTGCCTGCTGGTTGATGCCGGTCCTGTTGGGTTATCCACTGGTAATCGTGTCACCTTTTGAATGGATTCGCGCGCCCTATCGCCTGCTGCAAGCGGTCAGCCGCTACAAGGGCACGCTCTCCTGGTTGCCAAACTTTGCCTATAACTTCTGTGCACAAAAAATTCGGGACCGGGACCTGGATGGAGTGGATCTATCCTCCTGGCGGGCGATCTCGAACTGTTCCGAGCCCATGCGATGGGATTCCCAGAACGCGTTCCGAGAGCGCTTCCGGAGCAAGGGATTGCAACCCGAGAGCATGACAACCTGCTATGCCATGGCTGAAAATGTCTTTGCGGTTACCCAGGGCGGAATCGACGGGCCGGTGGTTTTTGAGGATATCGACCGGGATAGTCTGCAAATCGAGAAGGTGGCCCGTCCGGCTGTCGCAGAGGAACCTGCCATCCGTATGCTGAGTGCAGGTAAATCCATTCCAAATACTTCTGTCACCATCCTGGATAACAAAGGGCATACCTTGCCGGATCGGCATGTAGGGGAAGTAGCTCTGAAAAGCAACTGCATGCTGAGCGGATATTATCACCGCCCGGATGCGACTGAAAAAGCATTTATTAATGGCTGGTATCTGACAGGCGATTATGGCTACCTGGTGGAAGGCGAACTCTATATCACCGGGCGTAAAAAAGACTTGATCATCGTGGGCGGAAAAAACATATACCCGCAGGACCTGGAATTACTGGCGTATGAAGTGCCGGGCGTGCATGCCGGGCGCGCCTCCGCTTTTGGCGTGTTCAATGAAACCAGCGGAACTGAGGATGTTGTGCTGGTAGCCGAAGTGGATTCCAGCGAACTGGCTGAACAACAAAAGATAGCCGATGGGATCCGTGCCGCGGTGACGCGCGGTTCGGCGGTGGCGCTGCGATACGTGCATCTGGTTGGGAAGCATTGGCTGGTTAAGACTTCCAGCGGAAAAACTGCCCGTTCTGCCAACCGGGATAAATTTTTGAAAGAAATGCAGGAAAAGGGACAGACGTTTTAAAAAGAACTGCCGGAGTGATAAACTCCGGCAGTTTTGTCCCTTGATAAAAAAAAGAACCCCGGCGAAACTTGTTCCGTCGGAGTTCGATGGGGTTATCTCAATTATCCAGTTGGTAGACGATTTTCGAGAGTGCGATTAAAAATCTCTTCCTGTTCGCGGGATGTTTCTGATTTGGCTTTTCTGATCTTGGTGCGCTTGTTGGCACGTTCCTCAGCCTTCTGGAATGCAATCTGGAAAGCTGTAAGTTCAGGTTCGCTCGATTCCTGCTCTTCAACAAATTCTTCCTGCTTTTTACTTTTCTTACCGCGCGCCTTGCGGGGTTCCGGTTTGGGTTCTTCTACCACAACTTCTTCCGGTTCAGGCAATGCAGCTTTGATACTCAGGCGGATCTGTTTCTTGCGACGATCCACATCCAATATCTTCGCTTCCACTTCATCGCCCACTTTAAGAACTTCAGCGGGGTTCTTGACATAATCATGTGAGATCTCGCTGACATGCACAAGACCCGGGCGTTCCGCTCCGATATCCACGAACGCGCCATATGCTTCCAATCGTTCCACTTTGCCCTTGACCAGCATATCCGCTTTCATCTCGCGCCATTCGAGCAGGAGTGGCTCGACCATGGTCAGTTCAATGCGGTCTTCATGGACGCGCCGCACCCATATGTCGATGGTTTGTCCAACCTGGACAACATCTTCGACACGGTTTACTGAACCTTTTTGTAGCTGTGAAATATGTATGACACCAGGTACTTTTTGCCCGATGTCTACAATCGCCCCCGCAATGGTGGTTTTAATGACTTTGCCTGTCAGATGAGCTTTCGGTTGCAGCGCGCTTTCCGGCGCCGCGTTTGACATTTCCATAGCATTACTCCAGTGTGTCCTTGATTTGAGCCGAAGGCGGATTATACCTTTGATGGCGAATTGCGTCAACCAAATATTGTAATTT
>Ga0182027_10016509_pt1 | contig 10078 bp, 10 predicted proteins | sample 712E1DmetaG_FD_121300 | JGI IMG/M metagenome (GOLD analysis project Ga0182027, IMG submission 121300) | Permafrost microbial communities from Stordalen Mire, Sweden - 712E1D metaG (Illumina Assembly) | ecosystem: Environmental > Terrestrial > Soil > Wetlands > Permafrost | place: Sweden... | reverse complement strand
GCTGCTGGAGCTGGATCTCGTCACCGGCCGGACGCACCAGATCCGCGTTCACCTGGACGCGATAGGCCATCCGCTGGCGGGCGATCCGGTCTACGGAACCGGGACCTCGCGGCGAGGCCCGGACGGGCTCGAGCGCCTGTTCCTGCACAGCTGGCGGATCGAGCTGCAGTCGCCGCGGGACGGCCACGTCATTCGCGCGACCGCGCCTCTTCCGGCCGAGCTCGAGGCGGTCCTGGAAGGCTTGCGAAGCAGGGCCTCGGGCGCGCTGGGCTCGGGAGGAAGCTACGCCGGCTCGGCCGAGGCGACGGCGTCCGTGGCCCCGGTCGAGAAGAGGCCGGCGTGACGGCGGATTCGCCGGGGCGCCCGGCGCCGGAGGGGCCGGCGGTCGCGCCGGCCGCCGTCGACGGTCGCCCGCCCGCGGCCGGGTCGGCTCCACCGAACCCCATGCTCGTGATCATCTCGGGACCGTCGGGCGTCGGCAAGGATACGGTCATCGAGGCTCTGCAGAAGCGCGGGCACCGGCCGGAGTACCACTACGTCGTCACCTGCACGACGCGGGCCCGGCGGCCGAACGAGATAGACGGGATCAGCTACAACTTCCTCTCCCCGGGCGACTTCGCCGCCCTGCGCGACTCCGGCGAGCTGCTCGAGGCGAACGAGGTTCACGGCAACTGGTACGGCACGCCGAGGGCCGGAGTGCGGCGGGCGCTCGCGGGTGGTCGGCACGCGATCCTGAAGATCGACGTCAAGGGCGCCCGAGTAGTGAAGGCGTGCATCCCGGAGGCGCTGCTGATCTTCGTGCTTCCTCCCTCGGTCGAGACGCTGGCGGAGCATCTCAAGGCGCGCAGCACCGAGTCGCCGGAGCAGCTCGCGATCAGGCAGCGCGACGCCGCGATCGAACTGGCCCGGAAGGACGATTACGACTACGACGTCGTGAACGAGGAAGGCCGGGTCGACCTCACGGCGCAGCGCATCGAGCGGATAATCGAGCAGGAGGAACGCCGCGGATCGCGCCGCGCGGTCATCGTCTGAGAGGTCCTCACACGCAGGGGCACGCTTGATGGCTCGACCTGGCGATCCGACCTTCGGCTGGGACGACGAGGTCCTCTCGAACGCCGGCGGCGCGCCCGAAGGATTCGCGTCCGAACGGCCCGAGCCGGATGGGCGGGGGTCGAGGGAGCCTGGGGGGAGCCAGTCTCCACGGGAGGTCGCGGTCGATGCGCCCGGCGCCTCGAGGACCTACACCTACGAGGTTCCGGGGCGGCTCGCTGGCATCGAGGACGGCGAAGCCGTGCTGGTCGAGTTCGGCCGGGGCCGGCAGGCTTTGGGCGTGGTGCTCGGACCGGCGCGCGAGACCGCGCCGGGCGTCGTCAGGCCGATCCTGGCTCGGGTGCGCGCGGATGGGCCGCTTCTGCCCCGCCTGACCCTCGATTTCGCGCGCTGGATCTCCGAGGAGTACCTGGCGCCACCGGCCGCGACGCTCCGCTCGATGCTGCCGCCGGGGATGCTCGAGCGGCTGGATCTCGTGGCCGAGCGGTCCGGAACGTCGGGCGGAGTGCCGGCCGGGCCCGCCGATCGCGACGAGGCCGCGCTCCTGGATCGCCTGGCCGCCGGGCCGCGACCGGTCCGCGATCTGGAAGGCCCGGACGGCCGCGCCGCCACGCTCCGGCGGCTTCGGTCCCTGGCCGCCCGCGGCTCGGTGCGTCTCGAGTGGACGCTGACGGCGGCCTCGGCCGGGCCGCGCTTCGAGCGCTGGCTGACCCTGACCGATGCCGGCGCAGCCGCGGCCGCCGGGGACGCGGTCGCCCGTCTGGGATCGCGCCAGCGGGCCCTGCTGGAGGACCTGGTCGCGGCCGCGGCGGCCGGTGAGCCCGGGTTGGCGGGACCCGAGGCGGCTCGTCTCCATGGGTCGGGGACCGCCACGGGACTCATCCGGCGCGGCCTTGTCGCGGCCGAGATCCGAGAACGGCCGCGCCGCCCGCTGGCGCGGAGGCCGGCCGGCCGGCGGGGGACCCGGCCGGAGGGCTCGGCTCTGACCCCGCCGCAGGCGGCGGCCCTGGCCTCGATCCTGGCCGCGGCCGAGGCCCGCGACCCGACGCCGCTGTTGCTGGAGGGGATTACCGGGTCGGGCAAGACGGCGGTTTACGCCGAGGCGATCGCCGAGACGATCTCGGCCGGCCGGCCGGCCCTCGTGCTCGTGCCCGAGATCGCGCTGGCCATGCCGCTGGTCGATCGTCTGCGCGCCGACCTGGACGCGGAGATCGCGATCCTGCATTCGGGCCTGGGGGAAGGGGAGCGGGCCGACGAGTGGCGACGCATACGTTCGGGCGAGGTCCACGTGGTCGTGGGGACGCGCACGGCGCTGACCGCGCCGCTGGCCGAGATCGGGTTGATCGTGGTGGACGAGGAGCACGACGCCGCCTACAAGAGCGACCGCACGCCGCGGCTCCAGGCCCGCGATGCCGCGCTGGCCCTGGCCCGCCTCGCCGGCGCGGCCCTGGTCCTCGGAAGCGCCACGCCCTCGGTGGAGAGCGTCGGACGCGTGCGCGAGGGCCGCTACCGCCATTCGCTCCTACCGGACCGGCCGACCGGCGCACCGCCGCGTGTCGAGGTCGTGGACCTGCGGGCCGAGCTGGCCGGCGGGAATCGCGGCCTGCTCTCCGCGTCGCTTTCGGCCGGGCTCGCCTCGCTGCCGGCCGGGGAGCGGGCCATCCTCATGATCAACCGCCGGGGAACCGCGTCGGTCGTCGTCTGCCGCGACTGCGGGCACGTCCAGCGCTGCCCGGAATGCGAGCGCAGCCTCGTCTATCACCAGGCCGGCGTGACCTTGCGCTGCCATCACTGCGGCACGGCTTCGCCCCTGGCGTCGCGCTGCCCGGCCTGCCGCTCGCCCCGGATCCGCTACCTGGGCGGCGGTACGCAGCGGGTCGAGGAGGAGGTTCGGTCGGCCTTCCCGGGACTTCGAGTCGGCCGTCTGGACCGAGACGTCGCCGAGCACAAGGGCGCCGTGCAGCGCGTCCTGGACGCCTTCGCCGAGGGTCGGATAGACGTCCTGGTCGGCACGAGCCTGGTGGCCAAGGGTCTGGACATACCCGAAGTGACGCTGGTGGGTGTGGTTTCCGCCGACGTGGCCCTCAACCTGCCCGACGAGCGGGCCGCCGAGCGGACCTTCCAGCTGCTCACGCAGGCCGTGGGACGCGCGGGCCGCGGCGAGATGCCCGGCCTGGCCATCATCCAGACCTATCAACCGGACCATCCCGCGATCCAGGCCGTGGCGACGGGGAACGCGGCCGCCTTCTACGACGCCGAGCTGGAGGTCCGTCGCCGCTTCGGTTCGCCTCCGTTCGGTCGCCTGGTCAAGCTGACCGTCGGCCTGCCCGACCCCATGGCCGCCGAGCACGAGGCCGCGGCCATGGCGGATCGACTCCGCGCCGCGGTCGCGGATCGCGATGCTTCCTCGCCCGAACCAGCTCCCCCAATCGCGGTGCTCGGGCCTGCGCCCGCCTACGTCGCCCGTCGTGCCGGCCGCTGGCGCTGGAACGTCGTCCTGCGCGGCGAGCGGCCGCTGGATCTCCTGACACCGCCGCCGGGCGCCCCCTGGTCGATCGACGTGGATCCAGATTCGCTGCTGTAGCGGATGGCCTCGCCTGGGCCCGGCCGGCGGCGCCGGGACCATTCGCTCGGGCGGACCGCCGTTCGACCGGCTCCGAGACTGCCGGATGCCGCCACGCGGGCGCTGGGTATACTCTCGGGCCATGAGTGTTCGTCCGATCGTTCTCCTTGGCGACCCACGTCTCCGGCTGAAGGGCGAAACCGTCGACAGCTTCGGCAAGTACCTGCACGAGCTGCTCGACGACCTGGCCGAAACGATGCGCAAGGCCCCCGGCGTCGGGCTGGCTGCGCCGCAGCTGGGTGAGGCGGTGCGCGCCTGTACGATCGAGGTCGAAGGCCACCTGCACGAGCTGGTCAACCCGTGCATCGTCCGTTCGGACGGCGACGACCGCGACCTCGAGGGCTGCCTCTCCATCCCCGGCTACGTGGCCTATGTGACCAGGCGCGAGAAGGTCTGGGTCGTGGCCCAGAACCGTCACGGCAGGAAGATCAAGGTCGCCGGCTCCGGCCTGCTCGGCCGGGCGCTGCAACACGAGCTCGACCACCTCGACGGCAAGCTGTACATCGATTACCTGGACTCGATGGACGAGCTGATCGCCGTCGCCGCGGACGAGGACGAGGAAGGGCGACCGGCGACGGCGCGCACGCCGGTAGGGTGAGCGACGAGGCGGCCGAAGACCCGAGCGTCGGTCGCGCGTTCCCCGAGTCCGGCGTCCGGACGATCTTCTTCGGCAGCGGCGGGTTCGGCGTCCCGGTCCTTGATGCGCTCGCGGCCTCGCCGGCGCTGCTGATCGAGGCGGTCGTGTCGGCTCCCGATCGACCCGCCGGCCGAAAGGCCGCGCTGACGCCGACGTCGGTAACGGTGCGGGCCGGCCAGCTCGGCCTGGAGGTCCTCAAGCCCGAGCGCGTCAGGCGGCCCGAGGCGGTCGAAGCGCTGCGGGAGCTGCGGCCCGACTTGATCGTGCTGGCCGACTACGGCCAGCTCATCCCGCGCGTACTGCTGGACCTGCCGGCGCGTGGCTTTCTCAACCTTCACCCCTCGGCGCTGCCTCGATGGCGAGGCGCCGCCCCGATCCCCGCGACGATCCTCGCCGGTGACACTCTCTCCGCGGTGTCGCTGATGGTCGTAACCGAGGAGATGGATGCCGGGCCGATCGTCGCGACCGAGCCGTTCGAGGTCCGACCTGACGACACGGCCATCACGTTGGAGGCACGAGCCGCGGACGCGGCCGCCCGGCTGGTGAACCGGGCGCTGCCCGCGTGGCTGGCCGGCCGCCTTGTCACGCGGGCCCAGGAGGAGTCAGGCGCCACGTTCACACGCCCGCTGCGCCGCGAGGATGGACTCCTGAATCCGGATCGCCCGGCCGCCGAGCTGGAGCGGCAGGTTCGCGCCTACCAGCCCTGGCCGGGCGGCTACGTGGAGACGAGTCTTGGGCGCCTGATCGTCTGGCGGTCACGAGTGGGGCCTTCCGAGCCGGGGGACGTCGCCGGCCGGCTGGTCGCGGCTGGACGAGACGGGCTGGCTCTCGCGACGGCCGCGGATCGGCTGATCCTGGAGGAGGTTCAGCTCGCCGGGAAGAAACGTGGCCCGGCCGCGGAGCTGAGGCGCGGCCATCCGGGGCTCGTTTGACCGTGCCCGAAAGCCTGCCGTCCGGCCGACGTGCGATAATCGCCCCCCTGTGAGCCCCACCGACGCGACCGGAGATCGTCCTGCCGGCGCCTCCGTCCCCACGCCCGCGCCGGCGCCCGAGCCTTCTTCCGGCCGCGCGCCGGCTCGCCATCCCCGCTCTGCGAGGGACGGTCGCCCCGGACTGAGCGGGTTGCCCGAGGGTGCCCTGGAGGCGTGGCTCGAGGCCGAAGGCCAGCCGCCGTACCGGGCAAGGCAGATCCGCGACGCCGTCTGGCGCCGGAACGCGGCGGCCGCCGAAGAGCTGGTGACGCTTCCGGGTCCCCTCCGGGCCCGCCTCGACGAATCGTTCCGGATCGACACGATCGCCGAGGACGAAATCAAGGTCGCCGACGGCGGCCTGACCGAGAAGACCCTGCACCTTCTGTCGGATGGCGCGCTCATCGAATCGGTCCTGATGCACTACCCCGCCCGGGGCTTCGCCGGACCCGGCCGGCCGCTCCATCGAGAACGGCACACGCTGTGCATCTCCAGCCAGGCCGGCTGCGCCGTCGGCTGTCCCTTCTGCGCCACCGGGGAGCTAGGTTTCGGGCGCGACCTGGAGACCGCGGAGATCGTGGACCAGGTCCGCGACGCGGCGCGCCGCCTGGCCACCTCGGGCAGCCACCTCACGAACGTCGTCTTCATGGGCATGGGCGAACCGCTTCTGAACCTGGACCGCGTCCTGGAGGCGGTGGCGATCCTGGCCGATCCGGCCATGTTCGGTCTCGGCGCACGGCACGTCGTCGTCTCCACCTCCGGCGTCGTGCCCGGCATTCGCCGGTTGACCGCGCTCGGGCCGCAATTCACCCTTGCCGTCAGCCTCCACGCCGCCCGCGATCCACTGCGCGACGTGCTCGTGCCGTTGAATCGCCGCTGGCCGGTGGCGGAGGTCGTCGCCGCCGCCCGCGATCATGCGCGCGTAACCGGCCGGCGCGTCAGCTACGAGTACGTGATGATCTCGGGCGTGAACGACACTGACCTCGACGCCGATGCCCTGGCCATGCTCCTGCGAGGTGACCTGGCGCATGTCAACCTGATCCCTATGAACCCCGTGGCTCATACGCCCTGGCAGGCCAGCGATCCGGAACGAGTATCGGGGTTCGCGTCCCGAGTCAGGCAGGGAGGAGTCGGCGTGACGGTGCGCGCAAATCGCGGTCAGGACGCCGGCGCGGCCTGCGGCCAGCTGGCCGCAGACAGGGCGGGGGAGCCCGCGGCGGCGGTCGTGGCCCATCGGCGAGAAGCGATCCTGCGGGAGAGCGAGGCTGCCCTCCGAGGCGGGCGCAGCGCCGAAGCTCTTCCCGCGGACCTGGAAGCCGTCGTCGGGACGGCGGGAGTCCGCTGATGGCCGCCCATCGTGCTCTCGTCAGCGCGAGCATCCTGGACTGCGACCTGGCGAGCCTGGGCCGTGAGTCCCGAAGGGCGTTGAAGGCCGGCGCAGACAGAATCCACCTGGACGTCATGGACGGCCACTTCGTGCCGAACATAACCTTCGGGGCGAGCGTGATAAAGCGCCTCCGGAGAATCGGCAGGCAGCCGTTCGATGCCCACTTGATGATCTCGGAGCCGAGCAGGTATGTCGGCGAGTTCATAGACGCCGGCTGCGACTCGATCACTTTTCACGTCGAGGTCGAGGAGCCGGTCGAGCCGACGCTTCTCCAGATTCGAAAGGCCGGCCGGCTGGCCGGTCTCGCCATCAAGCCGGCGACCCCGCTCTCCGCGCTGGAGCCCTACCGGGACCTGCTGGACATCGTCATGGTCATGACCGTAGAGCCCGGCTTCGGCGGCCAGAAGTTCAAGGCCGATGCCGCGACCAAGATCGACCCCGCCCACAGGGTCTTCCGTGATCGCCCGGGCGAGCCGCCGTCGCGGCGCGAGATCCACGTGGACGGCGGGGTCAACCGGGCGACGGCGGAGTACTGCGGCCGCCTTGGAGTGGACGTCCTCGTCGTCGGCTCGGTGCTGTGGGAGAAGGGCGTCGACATCGAGCGCGAGATCCGCCGGGTCAAGGCCCTCGCCGACGCGGGCTACCGGGACCGGCGCCGCGGAGAAGCTCCCTCCGGGAAGCGCCGAGGAGGAGACGCCCAGTGAACGAGGAGGCGGCCCTGGGCCCGGTCAAGCCCGCGGCCGGGCCGGCCGAGGAGGCGCTCGGCCCCGAGGGGCCACCGAGTCCGCCTCATACACACCTGGGCCAGCGCAACGACCGGCTCCTCCTGATCGCCGTCACGGCGTACGCGATCCTGCTGTCCATCCTGATGATCTGGAGAGGCATCGCGGTCACGCCGGACGTTGTCGTGGTCGCCTTCGCCCTGGCCGCCCTCGTGCTCGGCCGCGGCAAGCTCTTCCTGCGCGATTGGATCCCGTTCGTCGCCCTCTTCTTCGCCTACGAGCTGATGCGCGGCTACGCGGACCAGTTCGGGCTGCCGATCCACGTCAACGAGGTCATCGCGATCGACCGCCTGATCGGGCTCGGCCAGTTGCCGACGACGATCATCCAGTCCCTGCATCACGGTCCGGCGTCCAGCCCGGACATCCTGGCCACCATCTCGGTCGTCTTCTACTTCCTTCACTTTCCTCTGCCCCTGGCCATCGGATTCCTGCTCTGGCTCCGCCAGCGGCGCCTGTACTACGACTTCGTCGCGGCCCTGATCGTCCTGTCGATGGCGGCCTTCGTGACCTTCCTGCTGGTGCCCGTGGGGCCACCCTGGTGGGCGGCCCAGAACGGCCTTGTGACGGGAGTGCTCCACCTCCGAGATACCGGGTTCAACGGCCTGGCGAACCTGTTCCTGGGCTTCGGCCACGACTACTTCTACTCGTACACCTCGATCTACAGCATCAGCTCCAACGACGTCGCCGCCTTCCCGTCGCTACACGCCGCCTACCCGTTCCTGGCCTTCCTGTTCGCGCGGCGGGCGTTCGGCAGGGTCGGCTGGCTGATGCTCGCCTACACGGTCTGCGTCTGGTTCGCGATCGTGTACCTGGGCGAGCACTGGGTCACCGACATCATCGGCGGCGTCATATACGCCTACGGCGCCTACTTCGCCATAACTCGCGGCCCGAGCTGGGCCCGGCGGTTCATGGCGCGGATGGCGGACGAGGAGATCGAGGCCGGCGTGGAGGCCGAGGATGAGGGCGATGCCGGCGCCCTGCGCCGGCTGGGTCGGCGCGTGCGCTGGTCGCTGGTCGCCCAGGGCCTGGGGGTGGCGGCCGTCGGAGTGGTCATGGCCTACGGGATGAACAAGCTGGGCTGGGCCGGCGGCACAGGGTCGGCCCTGTACCTGGTGCCCTGGCTGGCGATACTGGGCGGCCTGTGGCGAGGCTCCGCCGGCCTTGTCAGTCGCTAGCGGGTCCGAGATGCGGGCTTTGCTCCAGCGTGTCTCGCGGGCGGAGGTTCGGATCGACGGAGAACGCGTCGGGGCCATCGACCGTGGCCTGTTGATTCTCCTTGGAGTCGCGCCGGCGGACGACGAGTTCGTGGCCGCCGGACTGGCGGCCAAGGTGGCCGGGCTGCGCATCTTCGCCGACGCCGAGGGCCTGACGAATCTCGCCATCGGTGAGGTGAGCGGCGCGGCCCTCGTGGTCAGCCAGTTCACCCTGTACGCGGATGCGCGACGGGGGCGGCGGCCGTCGTTCATCGGCGCCGCCGGGCCGATCGTCGGCGAGAGACTCTACGAGGTCTTCTGCGAGATCCTGGCGTCGAACGGCGTGCCGGTTCAGCAGGGACGCTTCGGGGCGGAGATGGAAGTCGAGCTGGTCAACGACGGACCCTTCACCGTCTGGCTCGACAGTGCCGAGCTGGGTATCGAGCCCCGCGATAGCCCGTAGACTGAGCGCGCGGGCCCGCGAATGCGTACAAACAGAACGGCGCCGAGCCTGAGCTCGACGCCGAGTGAGAAGCGCGAACCGGCCGGCGGGCCGGCCGGCCGTGATTACAGGGCCGCGCGCGAGATCGTGCGCTGGCAGCGGGTGCAGACGAGGGCCTTGACCGACTTGCCGTTGACCTGGATCGTCGTCTGCTGGAGGTTGGGTTGATAGCGACGGTGCGCGCGGACCCGGTTCATCCCGGACGACTGCGCGTTGAAGCCGTCCATGGAGACCTTCCCGCAGACGGCGCAGGAACGAGCCATTAGGTCCTCTCGAATACGTGCTCGAAGTTGGCGGTCCCGACCGGGGCCGAACGGGGCGGTATGATAGCACACCGTTTCCGCCGCTCAGGCTGGAGGTCGTAGTAGCGCATGCCGGGACCTTCGGTGGCCGGTAGATCGATCGTCACGCGCCGGGCCATCGTAGACATCGTTCGAACCGCGGTCCAGAGCAGCTACGGTGTGACAGGCTTCAGCGACCCATCCTTCGGCCGCCGTCTGCTGCGCTGGGTCGGCCTCGACCGGCCCGGAATCCGGCTGACCACCGAGGGCGGCCTCCGTCTCGACCTCTTCATCACGGTGGCATTCGGCGTGCCCGTGGCCGAGGTCGCCCGCCAGGTAGATTCCGCGGTCCGGTACTCGCTGCGGCACTACGTCGGGGCGGAGGTCGAAGGCCTGACGATCCACGTGGACGGGCTGCGCTACCAGCCTACCGCCGTCGAACGGGCCGAGGCGATCGAGCGGTCCGAGACGATCGACAGGCCGGAATCGGCGCCGGCGGGGCCCGGCGACCCGGTCGCGGCGGTGGGGGAGACGGCGTCCAGAAAACGCAAGCCTAGATGACAGTTCGAGTCACCCTATGACGCGCCGAGCCGGTGACGGAGCCGGGCTGCTGGCCGCCTTTCGGTGTGCGGCCGACAACCTCTCCGCCCACGTG
>Ga0182027_10016508_pt1 | contig 10079 bp, 7 predicted proteins | sample 712E1DmetaG_FD_121300 | JGI IMG/M metagenome (GOLD analysis project Ga0182027, IMG submission 121300) | Permafrost microbial communities from Stordalen Mire, Sweden - 712E1D metaG (Illumina Assembly) | ecosystem: Environmental > Terrestrial > Soil > Wetlands > Permafrost | place: Sweden... | reverse complement strand
GATCATCTCATCTCTGACCGCCGTATTCTGAATGGTATTGAGGGTCGACGTCACGTGCGCCGCCTGTATTGAGTATTTGCTCAGGTGCATGACGACATACGCGGCAATCGGCAGAAGAACCATCATCAGACTTTGTGGAAGAATACGCCATCCACTTATGATAGTGCCCATCTTCTGCTCATGAGGATTACGCGCGGAACAGAAGAAGCCCTGAGCGCCCAACCAGGACATGTAGGCGTAAAGAGTGCCTATTGTGCCTATGAGATAGTACCAAAAGTTAAAGTCAGGTACCTGGCCCGTGTGGAATGGGTGGATCATTGATGCTTCCTTTGGAGCCATACTCAAGGCTTGAGTGACGTCAGGCCATCGCAGTTTCATTAGAACGGCTACCCCAATGACCAGGAATGCCGCGGCGGAGAACATGCCCTGTACGCATTCAGTAACCAGAACCGATATCTGTCCTCCCTGGGTAACGAATAGAAGCGCCAGACTCAGGTCGATGATCATTACGACGGGGAATGTAGCTATTGAGAACGGCAGAGGCCAGAGATGGAAGCTCTGGGGCAGTCCGCAAAAATATATGAAGAAGTGGGCGGTAACCGCCGGGAATATGCCGAAGTTGATGATGCCGCTGGCCCAGAACATTATTCCAGACAAGATTCGGATGTTCTTGTTGTACCGCATCTCGTAGAACTGAGCCATAGTCATGGCGCGGCTTTCTCTGAACCGATAATATATCCACCCGGTCAACGGTATCACTACCACGGGGATGAACGCCATAAAAGCCCACCAGACCGGGGTGAAACCGGCGCTGAAATAAATCTGGAATCCGGCTATGAAGGTGATGGCTCCTGAGTTCCCCATCGCGCCGGCGATGGTCAGAAGATATCTTCCGGCCAAACGATTTGCCGCGAGGAAATCGCAGACGCCTTTCATGTATCGGCGTGTGCTCAGGCTGACCAGCCGGATGGCTATGACCGAAACAACAAGAATCGCCCAGTCGAAGACGGTCATATTTCCATATTTTATGGATCCCAGATGTATTAGGTTCAATCTACCATCCTCCATCAAGACTATTTGGTGAACGTCAACGGCAGCCATTTACTCGCGTCGTGATAATCGTCGGTGATTACTGTGTTGCAGGTGCTCAGTTCAACGCCGTCCGGCAGATAGACCGACCAGTCATATCTGCTGAGAAGCATCTCCCACTTATCGCCGGGCTTAGGAGTCTTTCCATTCAGGGTCGGCAGCGAGGGGAACGGGATAGCGACTTCCAACTGCCAGTATTCATCGATGTCATAAGGATTGTTAAGCGTGCCTTTGACGAATGTTTTGATCTTCAGGCCAGGACAGTCCCAGTGCAGCCATCGGTGCAAGTCATAGCCGCCCGCGCCCTTCTTGATGGTAAACATATCAAGAACCGTCCCGAGGACATTTACCTCGAAATTGTAGTAGGGCTCTTTTCCAGTATCCGTCTTGAAGAATACTTCTAGGGCATCGTCTCGACAGACATTATCGTCTCTTTGGGTGAATAGGCTATAGATGTCCTTGTCATAAGCCTTGTAGCCTATGTAGAGATATTTATCATCCCAGAGAACCCTGGCCTCGGTTTTGGAGATTGGTTCCTTACCTGTTGAGGCAGAATAGAACGTTATCGGCTTTGCCTTCCGCCAAGCGGGATCATCCAGTTTTCCAGTTAGCTTAACGGGCTTGCTTGTGTAAGCAGCCTCCAGCGCAAGCCCTTTCCCGGGAGATTCTTGAGCCATGACGCTCAAACCGGTAAAGGCCAAAACCGTAGCGGCCATCGTGATAATCAGGATTACTCGCACTTTGTGAAGCAACATATTGGATCAATCCTCCTCGACCATACTGAATATAATGAGTTTCTACTTCGCTCATTCTTCGTGCGTAAAAGTTATTGACAATCTGATCGAAATCGAGTATTATTTCGAGATAAGGCGATTCAAAGTGGGTCGCCATTTGTAATGGAGCAAGACTCAATATAATGAGTATATCATCCGCGGGCAAAAAAATCAATAAGAAATTCAAATTGACAGAGACGGCAAATGTGCCTCTGTACCGCAGACTGTACAACGACCTGCGCGATGGGATTATCTCAGGAGTATATAAGCCCGGAGAGGCCCTGCCGTCTGAGTCAAGGATGCGTGAAAAATACGGGGTCAGCGTCATCACCATTCGTCGTGCTATTCATGAACTTTCGCTGGATGGTCTTGTAGATATTCGACATGGAATGGGAAGTTTTGTGAGCGAGCCGGTTCGGGATAACATCGTAGTGAGCATGTCCAGCTTTACTTCGGACGTTGCGGATGGACGTCTGAGGCTGGTCAGGACGCTGATGGTGGACGAACTCGCCGTTGCGCACAGTCAGATCGCGGACAAGCTGGGCGTGCCGGTGGGATCCATGCTGCGACATCTTGTCCGACTGGATTGCGAAGGAGGGATTCCTTTGTCCATAGATGAGGCATTCATCCCTCCCGCGCTCGCAAATAACATCACCACGGATATCGCGGCTTCACCGCTATTCATGCACCTCTGGCAGGAGGCGTCAGGAATCTCGCTGGTACAAACTCAGTATGACATCAGCGTCCAACTTCCCGGCGAAAAAGATCAAGAGCTTCTACGAATCGTGCCTGACATGCCTTTGCTTGTCACGGGAGAACTTATAAACGATTCAACGGGTAGAGCCTGCGCGTGGGTGGAGACCCGTTACATAGGTTACAGGAGTCGATTATCCGCGACTCTCACGCTGGTGCAGCATGAAACGGATAGAGGCGTCGTCGGAGAGTAGCACAAGCGAAGTGCAAATCCCAGGGGTTAGCACATCTGAGCACTCATTATCATCAGTATAATCACAGTTAAACATCTCTTATAACGAAAGGCGAAGAAGAAAATGTCTGAAAAACTGGCTATTGAAGGTGGAACTCCTATCATTACAAGAAGCGATTACAAGAACTGGCCGATCATCACTGAGGATGACCGCAGACTTGTAAACGAAGTGCTGGACAGCGGCATCGTGGCTGGAGGTACGGCTCCACAGGTCAAGGGGCTAGAAACGGAATGGGCGGCATACACGGGGGCTAAGTATTGTCTCACTACTTGCAGCGGAACAGCGGCTCTTCACATGGCGTTGTCGGCGGCTGGTGTTGGGCCGGGGGATGAGGTCATAACCTCCGCGTTCACATTCCTGGCGTCGGCTTCTTGTGCAATTCATCAGAACGCTATCCCGGTGTTTGTGGATATTGATCCCAAGACTTATTGCATGGATCCGGGCAAACTTGAGGCGGCTATTAATGAGCGCACGAAAGTTATAATCCCGGTTCATATCCAGGGTTGTCCCGCAGACATGAAGCCGATACTCGATATTGCGAAGAAGTACAATCTCTTCGTGATAGAAGATGCGTGTCAGGCGCACGGTGCAAAATACAACGGTGCAATGGTAGGCACGATGGGTGATGTGGGCTGCTTCAGTCTCAACAACTTCAAGAACTTGAGTGGTGGGGAAGGCGGGCTTTTCATCACCGATGACAAGGATATCGTTGAAAAAGCCTCGCTCATTCGCTGCTTCGGAGATGAAGTCGATGAGGTCAGCAAGCGCAGGAAATACAACGCCTCAATTCTGGGATACATGTACCGAAATCAGGAACTCCCCGCGGCGCACGCCAGGGCTCAGCTTATGCATCTCGATGAGAACAATGACGTTCGCATTGCAAACGCGGAGTACCTTACTAAGGAACTCTCAAAGATCCCCGGCGTGATTCCTCCGTATTGTCCGCCAGGCAGCAAGCATGTCTACTTCATGTACAACGTGCGTTTCGAACCGGCGGCGGCGGGCATCGATGCCGATCCCGCTACGTTCAGAATAGCCGTGGAGAAGGCGCTGTATAAAGAAGGCATGCTTGTAGGCCAGTGGCAGACAATGCCTGTTCCGGCGCAGGATCTTTTCCAGAGCAAGCTGGGCTATGGCAGTTCTGGGTATCCCTGGTCGGTCAACGAGGCTAAGGGGATCAAGTATAACTACGACGTCAGTCAATTCCCGGTCGCGAGTGAACTTTGTGACACGTATACGGTACTGCATGGAATCCACGCGCCAAACGGGCGAGATCTCATGGATAAGTTTATCACGGCGTTTCATAAGGTCTTTGCCAACCTGCCCGCGGCAATGGCGCACGCTGATGATGAAATATATCCCGGAGCCGACGGCAAGCTCTATGGGGCTGGATAAGGGGAGAAATCATATGAAGAGCAAGGCATTGTTCGGCAAGAAATTTCTAGATATACAGGTTCGCGAGCGGGATATCTTGCCGCCGGATGAAGACCATGTAATCGTGAAGGTCCATGCTTGTGGGGTTTGCGGTACCGATATCAACTTTGTGCGCGATTGGGCTGACGATCCAATGCCGCTTGGGCATGAGATCGCGGGAGAGGTTGTCGAAGTCGGCAAGAACGTGAAGACTGTCAAGCCCGGCGACAAGGTGACGGTGGAAGACTGCACCATGTGCGGCGTCTGCGAGAACTGCAAGAGCGGAAATCCCCAGTTCTGTAGAAACATGTACGACATGGAAGGCCAGCCGGGAATGGGGCAATACTTGTCGGTGCGATTCAATAGCCTGAATAAGTTCGAGGGTCTGGACTACGTCTCGGCCTCTCTTACCGAACCGCTAACCGTTTCTCTGACCGCCGTTCTGAACGCTGAGATACCGATGGGAGGCAGCGTCGTCATTCTTGGAAACGGGCCGCTGGGATTGATGGCTGCAAGGCTGTCCAGGTTGCAGGGAGCAGGGTTTGTAGCGATTACCGGACTACCGGCGGATAACGAGCGGGAGAAAGCCAGATTCATCGCCGCCGGTAAACTCGGCTGCAGCATGACCATCGAAAGCGGCAAACAGAGCGTGGAAGACGAAACACTCTCCAAGTTCCCAAATGGCGTGGATAGAGTCATAGTCACCTCGCCGCCACAAAGCATGTATGATGCCTTCAAAATCATTCGGTTTGGGGGGATAATCACCTATCTCGGCCTGCATTTCGGTGGGAAGAACGTGATCGATCTGGACGTGAACGATATGATCTTCCGCAAGATCACGCTCAAGCCCACATTCGCGGAGCCCGCCATCAACTTTCCCATATCGAGCAGATTACTTCGTGACGGATGGATAGACGCGAGCGTTCTCATCACCCATACCTTTGGCTTCCAGGATGCGAATGAGATAATGGGCGCGGTAGTCGATGGCAGCCAGCCGATCATAAAAGCGGTTATGCTGCCGAATGGGGCGTAGTCCACGAAGAATATAAAGGAGAGTAGCGCGTGCTGAAAGGGCTTCTTAGAGTAGTAGATGACGGACAGATGCAGCAATTGCACGAGGGTGCGTTGGCAGTTCTGGAAAAGACGGGCTTGCAGATTCGAGGCGAGTTCCTGTTGAAAGCCCTTGCGGATGCCGGTTGCAGAGTGGATTTCGCCAAACAGAGAGCCTGGATTAAGCCTGATCTCGTGGATAAGCAGATAGCCGCGCAGAAGGGGCGCTATAAGATGGTCAGGTCATCTCTTTGGTATCCCTTCCGCAAGAAGATGCCTCAGGATGATGTTTCCTGGCCCGATGAGTTCGCCATAGATTTTGGTTTCGCCACGCCCTGGCTCTACGACCACCGCACGAAGGTATGTCGAAAGCCCGGCATCCAGGACCAGATAGAAATGATAAAGCTGGGCAACGCGCTCAATGAAGCCAAGGCTGTATGCTCTCCTCTGATCTGTGGCGACTTCGATTCCCGAATGGAAACCATTGAATCCGCTCGACTTCTGCTTCTGAATACGAAGAAGCCCGGTTGGGTAGGAACCAGTTCAGGCAAAGAGGTCAAATATCTCGCGGAGTTCTCAGCGCTGGCAAACCGTGACGCAAGCAGGACGCAGCCGCCGATCTTCGTTCACGCGTATTGCACGACTTCTCCGCTCAAGTTGGACACTCGTTCCTGTGAGGTGCTGGAAGAGGCAATCAAGTACAAATTTCCCGTAAACTTCGCGCCCATGCCGATACTTGGAGCAACCACGCCTGTCACGCCGGCGGGAAGCGTGATTGTCGCGGCAGCAGAGATTCTTGGGTGCATCACCGCTGCTTCTCTGATCGACCCGGATATCAACTATTACGCGACGAGCATCTCCGGTGAGATGGATATGAAGACCACGCAGATATGCTACTCTACTCCGGCGGCGATACTCACCGACGCCACTTTGCATCAACTCTTCCGTTACAAATACGGCATCGTCCTTAATGTCGAGGCGGGATATCTGGAGGCAAAGCGTCCGGGGATGCAGGCCGCCTTCATGAAGGCGTATCGACAGATGGCGTTCTCTTCCACCGTGAGTTCTTCCCTTCCGGTGGGATTACTTGACAACGGATCAGTATTCTCGCCGATGCAGGCCATGATTGATCTAGATATGAACACCGCGATTTACAAGTTTGGCCGGGGAATAGAAGTCAACGCGGATACGATGTGTGTTGATCTTATCAACCAGCTTGAGTTCTGCGAACACGGCACGTATTTGGAGACCGACCATACGTTAGATCATTTCAGAGACATTCTCTGGGATACCAGATTCTTCGATCGAGCATATCTCAATCCCGACAGCCCGGCGACGTGCGGCGATGCGGAGATCATGGACAAGGCCGACAACGCTTGGCGGGAGCTAGTCGCGAAACAAGAGCCACTAGAAGTCGCGCCGGAGTTCGCGGCGGAGTTGGATAAGATCGTATCAGCAGCCGAAAGAGAACTGCTCTCCGACTCATCGGCTTAACCACAAGAGGCGGAACGGCTGACCTACAGCCGATCCGCCTCTTCGCGGGCAATTTGACACCAGCGAATCACGTTTTGCGGGTTGCGGCCTATGGTGTGGTTGTCTTTCATGATTACCTCGACCCGGCAGTTGCGGGTGATATCCAGCGCTTCTCTCAGGCTCTTGCGGATGAAGTCCTCGTCAATCTCCGGATTCGCCAAATGAGCGGGGTTTGGCTTCATGGAGTAAATGTATTTATCACCGAGTGATTCGGCCATTACAGACAGATCCGCCCACGGGGAGACTGATACTCTGCGAAGTCTCGGTATGCGCTTTACCATGTGCCAACGTTTGTCCAGCGGCTCGCAGCAGCCGTAGCAGTTCAGGCCGAAGCATTCCATTAGGGGCAACTGATAGGGGAGCACGAACTCCTCAAACATGGCGGGTGAGACTGTGCTCGTCTCCTGGCTTTCCGCAAATCCCCAGAGGTCTTTATTCCGAACAACGCCACTGAAGTCGGGTTGGGGCAGTTCATGACTCCATCCGAATCCGCCGGATCCGACGTAGGTGCCGTCATTGTTGAGTGAGAGCAGACTGTTCTCTTCAAGAAAGCGCAGAGTTGCGAGGTGGCCATCACGGAGAATTGCCATGATCTCGTGAATCCATTCAGGATTTTCGTACATGTCTACCATCATCTGCTCAAGACCTCGGAGGAGGACTAGATCATAGGTCAATCCTAGAGTCCAGCGCCATCTGCCCTTAAGTCGGACGGTCAACAAGTCGCCGAATATTTCCTTTGCGAGGGCCATCATGGCATCGGTTTGCTTGTAATCCACGGTGATGGTTGGCGGTTGCAACTTAGCGATGTCCTCGTAGTCCTTGATAGGAGCATCCCAGGTATACGAGCCGGAGTCCTCGCCGCCTATTTTGCGATGGCTGAGCCCCCAGCCGCTGTTTGTGTGTGCGTGGTAGATGTTGAAAAACGGCTCGATCACGCGGTCGTCGCCCATAGATTCACCCCAGAAAATCTCTTTTCTGAGCGTGAATTCCCACTCCCGCGCCAACGGCGTCCGGCACTGGATGGTTTCGGGTGTGATGATTTCATTCCAGCCGTTCTCAGGGTCACAAAAGATCACCGGACGAGTCGGTTCAAGGGCGTTATGTTTGTACCAAAGCTCACGTTTCTCAACCTCCAACGGTCTGTTCGCCAACTCGGCCACCCGACCGGCCAGTCCGCGCAGGATATTCCGCTCGTCTACAGTAAACGATAGGTCATTGGTGTCAACCACCGTCGCCTCATCCGAACCTGAATTACGATCAGCCATCTTCTTGACTCTCCATTCCAACAGCACCGCCGTTGCTGCTCATTGCTTCACATGTGCGTTCTCTCAACTGTTCCAGCATATTATATTATGCATGGAGGGGTAGTTGTCCAGTTCTCGGCGAATTCGTACGGACAAACGGGAGACGCGGCAGAGAAACAGTTCAGTTCTATGGGAATTTCTAGTTTGTCATTCTGAGTCCCTTCGATTCCGCTCAGGGTAAACTCCGGCGAAGAATCTTCTAGCTAGGAAGATGGTCCTTCACTTTGTTCAGGATGACAGTTTTGGTGGATAACACCTTGCTGGAGCAAGCCTTTCGGTCAGGCACGGAAACCTACTTCACCAAGGCTTCCCCCTCCGCTAAAGCTACGGAGGACGAGTCGTTGGGCAAGTCCGCCTCTACGGTCGTTTGGCGAAGGATCCGTTTATTTCAAGGCATTAGCGAGTTGGCATTCAGCGGTTTAAAACCTTTTGTAACTTCTAAATGTCGGGTTTAGTAATAGAATTTGGCGGTGTATATAATCTTATGCGGTTTTTGCGATTTCGTGGAGGAGGGCTTGGCTGTGGAACTGGGGATTGGGTGGTTGGGCGTTGGGGTTGGACTGGCGGGGTGGCTGGCGCTTGGCTTTATGGCTCGTGGCGATGGGGGCGGCTCGGAGGCTGAAAGAAGTCGGGGGCGACTGGTTTTCTGGGTTACGGCGCTGACCGGCATTGTGTTTTGGGCGGTTGGAATGCAGCGTCAGTCGCCGTTTTCGACCGGGCAGACGCTGGCGTTCGGGTTTCTGATTGGTGCCGTTGTGGGAGCGGTTGCCGGAATGGTTTGCTTCAAGCCGGTGATTGCCGATGTTCCAACGGACAGACGTAGTCGGCTGGGCTTACAGTCGGCGATGTTCTTCTCTTTATTCTCCGTTTCCCTCACTTATTTGATCTTTCACGGCAACCCCATGTGGGCGCTTATCGGATATTCGATAGGCACGGTTATGGCGGCCATTTTGAGCCACTATACCGGGGATACGGATGCTTCGCCCGCGATTCACATTGAATCCTGGGCGGTTTTTGGAGTCGGACTTTCTATGGGCGTGTTGCTGGCGATGGCTCATTTCAACCAGGCGCACCTGCGATCTTGGTGGCCGATACCGATTTTGATAGCGGTGACGGTTCTTGTTTCAAGCTACATCGGCACGGAGTTGAGCTTGGTGGGGAGGGATTCTGGCAGGCCTAGGAACTCGGTTGCTGTGTTGGTGACGGTTTTGTTGACGGGCGGGTTGAGCGCGGTTTATTCTTGGGGATATTGAAAACCTGGCAGTTTTTAGAAGTGGTTGCCGTTGGAATCGTAATGGCCGCAGTGATTGGCTGGATGGCGGCGAGTTTTGAAGGGAAGAATCGGCAATCTAATCTGGATATTGCCGGATCATCGGTTTTGCTGGTTACGGCGTTCGCAGTGGCCGCGTTCAAGCTGTGGGCGGGGCTGGGAATGGCTTTGGGGTTGATCGCGGCGTGGTCGGTGGCGCTTCCTATTCTCGGGGCGACGAACGTGTCATCGGTCACTTCCCGTGCTGTGCGCGGAAGTTTGGTGATGGGGCTGATGATCCTGCTCTTCAGGGTCTTCGCGGAACAGTATCAGCGCGAACTGAGAATAGTCGATTTGCAGATACACTACACGCTCATAGGCGCGATACTCGGCGTTATTCTGCCATTCTTTGCTCTTTCCGCACTCAGCAGGCTTAAGGCTTCTCCTCGGAATTTCTCTCTTTTGGCCGGAGTCTGTGCCATCGGATTCATTTTCGCCGTCTTGCCGATATTGCTCTACTTTATCTGGGAGATCAAGGCGGTGCTTGGTTTTGGGTTCGGGCTGATAATTGCGACCGCTATCTTTCTCTTTTTGCGGATATCCGGAGACGATGCGTATAGTCTATTCAGTCGGCATTCGATTGGGCTGCTTGCGATAGGAGCCATGCTCACCGCAGTCGAGT
>Ga0182027_10016506_pt1 | contig 10079 bp, 9 predicted proteins | sample 712E1DmetaG_FD_121300 | JGI IMG/M metagenome (GOLD analysis project Ga0182027, IMG submission 121300) | Permafrost microbial communities from Stordalen Mire, Sweden - 712E1D metaG (Illumina Assembly) | ecosystem: Environmental > Terrestrial > Soil > Wetlands > Permafrost | place: Sweden... | reverse complement strand
AGTGTTAAACGCAGACGGGTTGCTTCGCTCCTCCATATAACACATCGCAAGGAGGCGCCAGAATCTTTTAGCGTGAAGTAGATATGGCCAGAGGCAGGCCGAGCCAGATTGGAGATTTCCCCCTGTACCCAGATATCCTGCAGACTGGCATCCGATTCAAGCAACTCGCGCAGATGATGCGTCAATGTCGTGACAGTCCAACCAGGAAAGGCATTAAAGAGAGCCAATTGCTCCATGTCTTAGAGAATACTCGCAATCCAGAGGGATGTCAACTGCCTATGAATTAATAAAAGGAAGCTTAAAATCTTCGTGCAGGAAAAACTTCTATTCCTATAGAAGGATTTATTTGCTACAATACAGACATATTACACATTAATTCTTGATGTGGAGTGGGGTTCTTCGTTATTAATTCTTTAGAAGGAAATATGAAACGACTCTGGTCACCCTGGCGAATGAAATTTGTCCAATCACAAGATGCGAATGCCACTTGCGTCTTTTGTAGAGTACAGGCGCAGACGAACGATTTGGAAAACCTGATCGTTTTTCGTGGACCAAGGGCATTTGTAATTCTCAACCGGTATCCATATACAAGTGGACACTTGTTGGTGGTGGCTAATTCGCACCAGCCCTCAATTGAAGACTTGGATATCGAGATCCGTTCCGAGATGATGGAATTGGCAACAGTTTGCATGCGTGTAATCCGAAAGGTTTATCAACCTGAGGCTTTCAACCTCGGTGCAAATATCGGCGAGGCGGCCGGTGCAGGCATTGCTGATCATGTCCATCTGCACGTTGTTCCTCGCTGGGGCGGAGATACGAATTTTATGTCTGCGCTGGCCGAAACGCGGGTTCTTCCAGAAGAATTGAGCGAAACTTATCAACGTATTTGTGCTGCATGGATAAATAGATAATCTTCTATTGCCGCCCCTTTCTCTTCGCCTTCCTCCCCACAACTTTGGAGAGGAAGGCGTGTTTTATTATCTACACAATGCTACCAGCTGTCATCGTTAATTACTAAGGCATTTGATATAGCATGAAGAATCTTGGGCAACTCTTCGACTACATAATCATCGGTTCCGGTTTCGGAGCTTCAGTCTCGGCCATGCGGCTGACAGAAAAGGGCTATTCTGTCCTTATCATTGAAAAAGGCCGGCGTTACCATGACCAGGATTTTGCCAGGAGTAACTTATTTTTTTGGAAATACTTGTGGATTCCAGCAATTCGTTCCTTCGGCATCCTGCAAATAAGTCTTCTCAAGGGCATGATGGTTCTGCATGGAACAGGCGTGGGTGGTGGCAGCTTGGGGTACGCCAATGTTCTCGAAATCCCCACCGAAGACACCTTCGCCACTCCGGCCTGGCATGAGCCCCTGCCGTGGGGGGAACTTCTGCGCCCGCATTATGCCACCGCCAGGAAAATGCTCGGAGCCGTGAAAAACCCGTTTCTTTGGTCTGCCGATGAAACCCTTAAAACGATTGCCACAGAAAGGGGCGAGGCTGCCACTTTCCGTCCGATCGAAGTGGGAGTTTATTTCGGCAAGGAAAATGAAACTGCCCCAGATCCTTTCTTCGCTGGCGCAGGCCCGCACCGCACCGGCTGTAAATTATGTGGGGGTTGCATGGTCGGCTGCCGGTATAACGCTAAGAATACCCTGCCAAAGAACTATCTGTTTTTTGCAGAAAAAAAAGGTACCCAGGTATTAGCCGAAATGGAAGTAAAAGAAATTAGGCCCATCGGGCACTCCTTACCCGATGGCGCACGCTATGAAGTCATTTTCCAGCCCTCCACTGCCCTATTTTTTAGACGCAGCCGGACAATCCAGGGACGCAATGTGATAGTAGCTGCCGGCGTGCTTGGAACGCTGCGCTTGCTGCTTCACTGCCGGGACCAATCTCGTACGTTGCCGTTTCTTTCATTTCACCTGGGCAAACGCGTCCGCACCAATTCAGAAGCGCTTCTGGGCTCCGTCGCACGTGATGACAAGGTCAACTTCTCCAAAGGTATTGCCATCACATCCATCTTCAACGCCGACGCAGTTACGCGCATCGAGCCGGTTCGTTACCCGGAAGGCTCGGACCTGATGCGTTTGCTGGCTGCGCCGCTTATCTCCAATGGACATGCCATCCCTGTGCGTGTGCTCAAATCCTTGGGCTGGATTCTGCGCCACCCGCTCGACTTTTTGCGGTCGCAAGTACTGGCTGGTTGGGCCCGCAGGGTGACCATCCTGCTGGTGATGCAGAACATTGATAACCGCCTAAACGTCCGCCTGGGTCGCAGCCTGCTCACTTTTTTCCGCAAAGGGCTGGTAGCTGAAACCGAAACCGGGCATGAGATCAATGCTCGCGTGGATGCAGGCCATGATGTGACGCGCACCTTCGCAGAAAAAACAAATGGTGTCCCGATGGGTTCATTGGGCGAAAATCTACTGGACTATCCCACCACTGCTCACATCCTGGGTGGATGCCCGATGGGGAAGGATTCATCCCTGGGTGTGATCGACGAGACATTTCAAGTACATAATTACCCTGGTCTCTATATTATCGACGGCTCGGTCGTTCCTGCTAATCCGGGCGTCAATCCCAGCCTAACCATCACAGCCTTGGCGGAATATGCCATGAGCAAAATCCCACAAAATAATCACAAATAACTTTAAATTTATCGTGCTGATCCTATTCTCAGAGCAGGCGTGTCATGGGATTCGCACCTTAAGCCTCCGGTGACCAATCTCTCCCGCCTTCACATTGTACCGGTTGGGTATCTGTGGTAAATTTCAACCATGGACTTCAACCTTTCCCGTTCTTTCGCAGAAAATATGGATTCAAACGACCCGCTTGCCTCCTATCGGGCAAGCTTCGTTATCACCGATCCTGATCTCGTCTATCTGGATGGCAACTCGCTCGGTCGCCTCACCCAAACCATTTTGGAGCGTGTTCAGCAGGTTACTGAACAGGAATGGGGCACCGATCTTATCCGCGCTTGGAACGAAAACTGGTGGGAAGCGCCTGTCCGTATCGGTGAGAAAATTGCCCGCCTGGTCGGAGCCGCGCCTGGTCAGGTGATTGCCTGTGACACAGTTTCGGTCAACTTATTTAAATTGGCCTCAGCTGCACTGGCGTTGCGTCCCGACCGCATCCGGATTGTCACCGATATGCTTAATTTTCCTTCCGATTTGTACATCCTGCAAGGTCTCGTACACTCGCTCGGCGGTAAACACACCATCCTGCGTATCGGCTCACTGGATGGCGACGTTACACCCGATTTGGATGCTTTGGCCGCAGCCATCGACGATTCTACTGCCCTCCTTACTCTTTCTCATGTTACCTTCAAAAGCGGTTACCTTTACGATATGAGAGCCTTCACCGAGATGGCCCACCACCATGGTGCCCTTGTCATTTGGGACCTAAGCCATTCTGCGGGGGCAGTGCCGGTCATACTGGATGCCTGCAACGCTGACTTCGCCATTGGTTGCACGTATAAATATCTGAATGGCGGTCCGGGTGCTCCAGCCTTTATGTATATTCGTAAAGAGTTGCAGGAGCAGGTAGTATCGCCCATTTGTGGCTGGTGGGGCCAAAACACTCCTTTCGCCTTTGGATTGGATTACCTACCAGCCCCGGGCGTGACACGCTTCCTGACCGGTTCCATGCCAATCCTGTCGCTTCTTGCTATGGAAGCTGCCCTAGATCCGCTTCTGGAGGCCGGGCTTGAACGCCTGCGTGCCAAATCCCTTCTCTTAAGCGAATACTTGATTTATTTGTCTGACACCTTGCTAAGCCCGCTCGGTTTCCACCTTGGTTCTCCCCGCACCCCGGAACGGCGCGGTTCGCATATCAGTTTGCACCATCCGGAAGGCTACCGCATCAATCGGGCCTTGATCGAGGAGATGAATGTGTTGCCTGACTTCCGCGAACCCGATAACCTCCGTCTGGGCCTGACTCCGCTCTACACCAGCTTCTCCGAAGTCTGGCTGGGCGTTGACCGTATCCGCCAGGTCGTCGCGGGGAAGCTCTTCGAGAAATATCCAGTTCAGCGACTGACAGTAACGTAATTCTTGTGTCAACATTCGGTTTTCCAACCGCTGAAAAATCTTTTTGGAACTCAAATTTTTGAATTTCACTGTTTATAAGATCTGATAATTTCTGTCTCCGTTTTTCCAGATAATATTTTCTTGGAAGTTTATGTCCTACACATGGTTGCTCTTCGACGCAGATGATACACTTTTCGATTATTCACTAGCCGAGAACAAGGCCTTGCGCAGCACTTTTGAACACTTCGGGCAGGTGTATCGTTTCCAATACCTTCGGATTTACCAGGTCTTCAACCGGCAAGTCTGGGAAGGATACGAACGTGGCGAAATCAGCGCTTCGGAATTACGATTAAAACGCTTTCGCTTATTATTCGATGAAACTGGCATTTCAATTGATCCGCAGGATTTCAGCCAGCACTATCTGGAGAATCTCTCCCATGCCAGCGATTTGTTCCCGGGTACAGCGGATGGTTTGAAAGAACTTTCGAGTCGTCATCATATCGCTCTGGTCACCAACGGTCTGAAGGATGTACAGCGCCCACGGCTCGAACATTCCGCCATTCGTCCTTTCATCGATAAGGTTTTCATATCCGAGGAAATGGGCGTTGCCAAACCGGCTGATGGCTTTTTCGAAGCCGTCTTTCGGGAAATCGGCTTTCCTGCGAAGTCGGACGTTCTCATTATCGGCGACAGCCTTACTTCCGATATGCAGGGCGGAATAAGCTATGGTATAGATACTTGCTGGTTTAATCCCTCTGGTAAAACTTCCACTTTATCGGTGACTTTCATGATCAAAACATTTGGCCAATTGCTGGTAATCCTGAAATAAACTCTTTGTTTGGAAAAATCGAATATCAAACGAGCCGGCGAATGGAGTCGCCGGCTCGTTTTTATCTTCAATTCTTCATCCTTTTCTATTATCCCCTCATTCATTACGCGTCTTATTTCCCTATTGTTTTTTGCTTTTTGTTTTTATTTTATATTTTTCGTGGAACGTTTTACGTAAACCTCCACCGCTTCTTTCATAAAATCTGCCAACCTTGCATCGATCTTATCGAAATTGGCTTTGAAGCGTGCATCCGAGTTATACAACTCCGCCAATCCCAGTAATTGGTCCAACTTCGGCGTCCAGAAGTAGTCCATATGCTTCCGCCAGCGTTCGACGATGGCCTGCACTTCCGGAGAGCCTGCCCCCTTCGGCATGACCGCCAACATATCGGCATAGATCTGGTTGCCTTCATCGAAAATGTGCTGTTTTTCGGCCGCGCTCAAGGATTTGAATTTCCGGTTGGATTCTTTCACAATAGCCGGGTCATACATCTGTTCCGCCTCCTTGGCATATTGCTCCTGTTCTTCGTCCGAGAAGGCAGTAAATAGTTCTTTTGGGCTCATTTTTTTTAATCCTTTCATGTGTAATAAGGTATCGTCCACTGTCTGGAGAAGGCGTTCCAGTCTGGCTGCTCGTCCCTGCAGGGATACGCGATGTGCTTCGAGCGTCGCCACCGCATCGAAATCCGGGCGGTTGAGCACGGATTTGATGACATCCAGGCTGAGATCTAGTTCGCGATAGAACAGGATTTGCTGGAGTTTTAGCACCGCCTCATCGCCGTACTCGCGATAACCATTCGGCCGAATGGAATCAGGCTTTAAAAGCCCGATTTCATCATAATAGTGCAGCGTGCGCACGCTGACTCCCGCCAGCTTCGATAATTGTTTGACGGTGTACGACATGGTCCGATGATAAACCATGACGTTACGTAAATGTCAAGGGTTAATAATTCTGGTATTATAAAAAGATGTAAATTGGCGACATGCAATCCCCAAAATCTAAAAAAAAGCAATCTACCAAGGAATCCCGCTTCCTCGGTTGATTAATACAATCTCTACTTTGCTTCTAGTGTGACGGCGCAGTTTATTTCTCAAATCGACCATAGTACAATAGCCCCATGGAAGTACTTTTCTCGGATGAAAATTTACTTATTGTTAACAAACCTTCCGGCCTCGCAACCATCCCCGGCAGTTGGGAAAAAGAGTCCATCTCACTTGTGAATCTGCTTGAAAAAGATTACGGTCGTCTCTGGGTAGTTCACCGGCTGGATAAAGTTACCAGCGGTTTGGTGATCTTTGCTCGAAATCCTGAAGCGCACCGCTTGCTCAGCATGCAATTTGAGCGTCATGAAACATATAAGCTCTACCATGCCATTGTTTTCGGTACACCTGCCTGGACCGATCACACCGCCCGCCATCCTTTGCGCCTCAACGTTGGCCACAGCCATCGCACGGTCATTGACCACGCTAAAGGTAAACCCTCCGAGACCGTTTTTCATGTTTTAGATCGGTTAAATGGCTATGCGCTTCTTTCAGCTTCTCCAGCCACCGGCCGCACACATCAAGTCCGTGTCCATGCATTCGCTTTGGGGTACCCGTTATTGGGTGATACACTCTACAGCGCACCTGCAACCGAACTGATAAACCGTCCGGCCCTGCATGCCCAATCTCTGGAATTCATCTTCAAGGGCCGGTCCTTCGATTTCACAGTCCCTTATCCTGCAGATTTCGCCCAGGCGCTTCAAAAAATCAGAGCCGGCTATTGAGACCGGCTCTTTTGTGATCGATTAATCACTATTTATTTTTCCTTTGAGTTCTTCGATTAAACAGAAGAATTAATTGATTTTTCGCGCTTCCATATAAAATCGCTTCTCCTTAGCTTCCCCCATCGAGAACGTCTTGCGCGGCAAAGCTCCGTCCAGGATGACCGTCTTGAATAAGTCAGACTTGTTCATACCGGACACATAGAACCCTGCATTGCCTGGTTGTGAGCCCAGTTTGCAGACCACTTCCGCACCATGGACATAATCGATCTTGTCCGCACCGCCATCTTTTAAAAATGCATCCAGGAAAATCTGTAATGTACCCACCGGTAAATTGGACGAAGGCTGGCTAATCTCCATGACCCCGAAGGATGCGCTTCCGTCGTTGCTGATGAAACCAATCGCTTGTTTTGGCCCCTTGGACCTGTCAACTTGCTCGATCATTTTCTGGGCGTTGGCCATTGGAGTGTAGCTGAAGTTTGCACCATAATATTGCTGCATGGCTGCAAAAATATTTTTCTTCAACCCAAATAGAACCCGGTGGATCGGCTCGAACTCAAGTCCTTCATCATGAACGTTTTCGATCTCGACAAGTGCATAGCGTGCTGGATGATCCGGTCCGATTTGCGGTTTCATTTTCTCCCAGACGGCTTTGGCGGTCGCAAGGGAATGATTTCCATCACCCATCGCAAACAGCAGGACTGGTTTCTCGCGGCCAATGCCATATTTGGCTGCAAAAACTTCCGGTTGTGCCAGCCTGCGCAAGGATGCGACGATCTGGGCTTCTTGCGCATCGCCGATACCATAACCGCACAAATGACCGCTTCCCAACATCAGCTCAAAATCATACAATTTATCCAGGCTGTGTTTGGCATGCGTCAACGGCTCAATGACCGTTTGCGTCGGATCATCGATCAATACCAGAATATGAGGTAGTTCCAGCGCCGCGCCCTGGCGGATTTTCATGCGCGGTGGCAGTCGTTCGACGATCGTGCCTTCTGTCGCACGGATCAAGCTGCTGGATTCTTTGGTGTAATCGTATTTTTCTAGGTCCAGACAAAGCACTATGCCCTTACGAGTCTTTCCAGCCACGGTACGCTCGACATAGATTAAGCCTTCTCTAGGCCGAACAACACCCTTGTCCAGATAATTCTGCATGCTGGAGTGGATGTGGCGGATCCGCTTTGCCTCATCCGGCTTTCCAAGGAAAACCTCCGGAAGGATTAAATTTAGGGTCGAAGGTGCCTCACCGACCATTCCCTCAACCTTCTGCCAGTAATCCGGTTGGGAAGTGAACTGATCGCAGGCTATGACGGCCCATTTAGTAAGGTCCGTATCGTCCTCAGGTAAAAAGATCTGAGGAATTTGAATCCCGATATCATCAATTATTTTCATGGATTTAACCCCGAAGGAGAATGACGCCTCTGGATTCCTATCTTTTCTTTCAAGATGGTTTATTTCTTGGCAAATGCGATCAGAATGTCTGCGACTTCCGCAGCCACCCTTCCCTGGGCTTCTTTGGTCTGTGCGCCTATGTGCGGAGAACAGATAACATTTTCCAGTTTGGTTAGCTTCCAATCTGTTGGTGGCTCTTCCGCATAGACATCCAGGGCGGCTCCTGCTACCTTGCCGCTGGTTAATGCTTCGTAAAGGGCTCCTTCATTGACAATTCCACCGCGTGAACAATTAATAAACCTCACGCCGGTCTTCATCTTCTCGAACTGGGCCTTGTCAAGCATATTGGCGGATTCTTTGGTCTTTGGCAGGTGCAGGCTGATGTAATCAGCTTTAGCCAGTATTTCATCCAAAGAAACAAGCTTAACCTCTGCAGATTCCTTGATATACGGATCATTAGCCAACACGGTCATGCCCAATCCCACCGCCCGTTTGGCAACTTCTTTGCCGATATTACCGATACCGATCAAGCCAAGTGTTTTCCCTCCAATTTCATCCCCTTCAAAGGACTTCTTTTCCCATTTTTCAGCTTTCATGGTTGCAGAAGCTTTGTATAGGGAACGCGCCAGAGCAAACATATAACCGATGGTAAGCTCCGCAACCGAAGCTGAGCTGGCTTTGGGAGTGTTCATTACTTTAATGCCCTTGGAACGGGCATAATCAACATCAATCGTATCGAGGCCCACACCGCCTCGTACGATGATTTTCAAATTGGGGCATACATCGATCAATGGCTGGCGCACCTTGGTTCGGCTGCGGACTACCATGCCATCATAAGCTGGTAACACGGCGGGTAATTGCTCGGGCGTGATATTAAAATTAGTGTCTACGGTCAAACCAGCTGCGCGCATGCGCTCGATGGCCTCTGCCTCGGTTTTATCGCAAATCAAAATTTTCATTTATTCCTCCTCGCAGAACTTACTATCTTTTAGCACAAAAATAAGTCAGCCCGGAGGTGTATCCGGGCTTCCCTGTAAATGTTCTTGAAAGAATTAACACACGGTGATTGTATCAATGCCAATTCGGAATGTCAACTCTTTTAAGAATAGTGGTATGTTTCTTTACACGAAATAATCAACCATATTGTGATAATAAAGACTCACGGATATAATCTTCCCAATTGACTATTATATAAGGAGATATTCAATGCCAACAAAGCGCGTTTACAACTTTAATCCCGGACCAGCTGCCTTGCCATTGGAAGTCCTCCAACAGGCCCAGGCCGAAATGCTCGATTATAAAGGAACCGGCATGTCGGTAATGGAGATCAGCCATCGCTCCAAGGAATTCGAAGCCATCGTTGCTGATGCACAAAACGATCTACGTGACCTGATGAAGATCCCGGCAAACTATAAGATCCTGTTCCTGCAGGGCGGTGCCAGCCTCCAGTTTGCCATGGTCCCCATGAACTTCCGTCCAGCCGGGGCAAGCGCCGATTACATTGTCACCGGCACATGGAGCAAGAAAGCTTTTAAAGAATCCCAGAAACTGGGAACTGCCAAAGCTGCTGCCAATTTAGAAGCCGATAATTTTACTCACCTGCCTGCTCAGGCTGACCTGAAATTGGATCCGAACGCCGCTTATCTCCATTTCACCTCCAACGAAACCATCCATGGGGTGGAGTATTTTACCGAGCCTTATCCACCAGCAGGTATTCCTCTCATTTGCGATGCCTCCTCTGATTTTATCAGCCACCCGGTTGATGTTTCCAAATATGCCATGATTTACGCCGGAGCCCAGAAAAATGCCGGCCCTGCCGGTGTGGTTATCTGCATAATCCGCGAGGATCTGCTCGGTAAGGTCCCAGCCAACCTGCCTAACCTGCTCGATTACAAGGCGCTTGCAGAAGAGAACTCCCTGCTCAACACCCCGCCCTGCTGGTCCGTTTATATCGTCGGTCTGGTAATGAAATGGGCACTCGGTTTGGGTGGCCTGCCGGCGATTGAGAAGCGCAACAAGACCAAGGCTGCTCTGGTTTACAATACTATCGACGAATCAGGCGGTTT
>Ga0182027_10016505_pt1 | contig 10080 bp, 8 predicted proteins | sample 712E1DmetaG_FD_121300 | JGI IMG/M metagenome (GOLD analysis project Ga0182027, IMG submission 121300) | Permafrost microbial communities from Stordalen Mire, Sweden - 712E1D metaG (Illumina Assembly) | ecosystem: Environmental > Terrestrial > Soil > Wetlands > Permafrost | place: Sweden... | reverse complement strand
TTAACCTTGACCTTAACCTCTCGATTCTCTCTACAATTGAAAGATTATCTTAAGTTGCCTTGAGAAATTCTTTATTCAATTAATTTCACTTCCTCATTTGCCGGCAATTCCTGCACATCTCTTAGCTGCCTTTCAATCGCTCTTGACCTTACTTTTGCCGTTTCAATTGTATCGCTTGCCTGTTTTAATTTTTCCTGTGTTTTCTCAAGTATATCGCCAAACTTTCCGAATTCGGTTTTTACAATACTTAGAACTTTCCATACATCGCTTGAACGCTTTTCAATGGCGAGTGTTCTGAATCCCATTTGAAGACTGTTCAATATTGCAGCTAAAGTAGTAGGTCCCGACACTACAACACGGTATTCACGTTGCAATATTTCTGCTAATCCGGGTCTGCGTAAAACTTCAGCATACAATCCTTCAATCGGTAAAAACATTATGGCGAAATCAGTTGTATTAGGAGGATCGATATATTTCTCTGCAATTTTTTTAGCCTCTCCTTTGATCCTGGATTCAATTGCTTTGCCGGCTTCAATAATCGCAATCGAATTGGCTAAATCCTGAGCTTCTAGCAAACGCTGATAATCTTCAACAGGAAATTTCGCGTCAATGGGCATCCAAAATGGATCATTGTTTCCCGAACTTTGACCTGGAAATTTTATTGCTATTTCTACTCTGTCATTACTTCCTTTCTTAGTAATAACGTTCTTTTCATATTGCTCACGAGTTAATATCTGATCAATTAGATTCTCTAATTGGATCTCGCCCCATCCGCCTCTTGTTTTAACATTTGTTAAAACATTCTTCAAATCGCCTACACCGCGGGCAAGTTCCTGCATATCTCCTAATCCTTTGTAAACCTGCTCAAGTCTTTCACTTACTAATTTGAAAGATTCGCCTAATCTTTTTTCTAATGTCGCGTGAAGCTTTTCATCAACTGTAAGCCTCATCTCTTCTAGCTTTTTCTCATTCTTGTCCTGAATCTCCTTTAATTGAGATTCAACTTTTTCCTGCAGCTTATCGAATTTCTGTTCATTTGACTGGGTGAGAGTATTTAATTGTTTTGTGAATATATCAAGTTGATCTTTCTGTCTTTTTGATATTTCTCCAATTGTTGTTGAAATCTGTTCTCCTAATTTTAACACCGAAACATTTAATTCTTCTCTTTGGGCCTTTGCGCTTCTTGAATTTTCTTCCCTGCTACGCCCGATTTCATCTCGGAATGTCCTATCGATTCTTTCAAATTCTTTTGATAACTCATTTTTGCCTTCCGGAACCGATTTTTTGTTTACTAGAATAATTGTTATTATAACTGCAATAAATGTAAGAATAGCGAGCGCAATAATAATTTCATTCATGATTCACCATAAAATTGAAAATCTTTAGAATTATAGGGACTTATTTATTAAATATTTTGTTATACAGCAAATCAATTATTTCATAATTTTGTTAACAATAAATTAATTCCTATCGCAGGGAAGTTATAAATGAAAACTTGGAAAAAAGTTATAATTGGCTTACTCTCTTCATTCATATTAATCCTACTTGTCATTTTCTATATCTCTTACCATATGCTGAAGAAATCTCTGCCGGATTATAGCGGTTCAAATACTGTTCTCGGACTAAATAGTAAAATCGAAATTTACCGAAATGATTTTGCTATCCCTATGATAAAAGCTGAAAACGATGAAGATGCAGCTTTTGCGCTTGGATATGTTCATGCTCAGGAACGGTTGTTTCAAATGGATATCGTCCGTCGTGCCGGTGAAGGAAGACTAAGTGAAATCTTCGGATCCAAAACATTACCTATTGATCAGATGTTTCGCACAGTCGGAATTTACAAACAGGTTAAATATAATTACAATAAATTAAATCCTTTGTCAAAAAAGATTCTTGTAGCGTATGCGAGTGGAGTTAATGCATATATTAAAGAGCGGAAGGGACGTTATTCGGTAGAATTTGATGTGCTTGGTTATGATCCCTATCCCTGGAAACCCGAACATAGCCTTGTGATTGCTAAATTAATGGCATGGGAATTAAATATAAGCTGGTGGACTGATTTCACTTTTTCACAACTTGTTCAGAAATTCGGAGAGGAAAAAGCTAAAGATTTATTACCGGATTACCCAGATAATTCTCCGACTATTATACCGGGTATTTTAAAAACAGCTGGATTAATACCGTCGGATTTCATGAAGGTTGATCAGCAGTTTAGGAATTTTACCGGCTTTGTAGGTACTCATATTGGTTCTAACAATTGGATAGTCAATGGAAATAAATCGGTATCCGGAAAACCAATTATCGCAAATGATCCCCATCTTGCTTTTACCGCCCCATGTCGCTGGTTATTTGTTATGATCCGAAGCAAAGATTGGAATGTTGATGGATTCACAATTCCCGGTTTGCCTACGGTTGTAATAGGCAAAAATCAAAATATAGCATGGGCCTTAACAAATGTAATGGCTGATGACGCTGATTTTTATGCTGAGAGTATTGACTCTACCGGGAAAAATTATTTGTTGAACGGCTCCTTAAAACCGCTTACTATTGTAAAAGATACTATCAATATAAAAGATTCGTCGAGTGTTATTTTTGAAATCAAAAGCACACATCGAGGACCGCTTATTACGGATATTCATCCATTTAAAAAATTATATCCAATTCCCGGAGTTAAAACCGCGCAGCTTAGTATGAGATGGACTGGTCAGGAATTCAGCGATGAAATGTTCGCTTCTATTTCAATCAATAAAGCAAAGAATTGGGATGATTTTAACCAAGCCCTTAGTTATTTCACAGTGCCGGGTCAGAATTATGTTTATGGAGATGTAAATGGAAATATCGGTTATATTTGCGCGGCGCGATTGCCGATTCGCCCTTTCAATAGCCCTTCATTAATTTATGACGGGACTACGGACAAGAATGACTGGTCTGGATTTGTACCTTATAATGAAATGCCTAAACTTTTTAACCCGCCTCAAAATTATATTGCTTCTGCAAATAACAAAACAGTTCAAAATTTCAAATACCACATTTCGAATATATGGGAACCTTCATCTAGAATTGAAAGAATAACAGAATTGCTTAATTCAAAACCGCTTCAATCGGTTAAAGATTATAAAAATTACCAGCTTGATTTTGTATCCCCTTATGCAAAGAATATTACGAAATATATTCTATCTGCATTTGACAGTGTAAAAGTAACCGACACAAATCTGAAACTTACACTCGAATTGTTCAGGAACTGGGATTTTAATATGAATCCGGAAAGTCAGGTACCTACAATTTATACCCGGTTCTTCCAATATCTGATTAAAAATACCTTTGAAGATGAATTGGGAGAAGATTTGCTAAAGGAATATGTATTTGTCGCTAATGTCCCTTACCGTATAATTCCTAAAATGCTCGAGGAAAATAAATCAAAATTTTTTGATGACGTTAGGACACCTCAGATTGAAAAAAGGGATGATATAATAAGAAAAAGTTTAGTCGATGCTATTACCGAACTTGAAAGCAGTTATGGTCATGATATAGCCAAATGGCAATGGGGCGAGATACATCAGGTCACATTTAAACATATGTTCCACGGCATTTCAGGATTGCTTGACAAATTAATTGATATAGGTCCATTTAATATCGGCGGAGACGGTACAACAATTTTTAATACTGAATATTCATTTCCTGAATTATTCGAAAAAACTCATGATAGTATATTACCGCATAGATCGGATCCGTATTCAAATATACTTGGTCCGTCAATGCGTTATATTTATGATTTTGGTAATCCGGATTATATGGAATTTATTCTGCCTACAGGTGAATCCGAACATTTTGTTAGTCCGCATTATAAAGATATGAGTAGAATGTGGCTGGAAGGAAAGTATATAAAACTTCCTCTGCGCGAAGACGAATTTATTAAAACCTCAAAACAGAAATTGGAGCTAATTCCCGAATAAAATGCAGTTTCATATGGATGATACATTAAACAATTATAGTAATAAATGGATATAGAAAACCTTAAATTTCGTTTGAACTAAAAACAGCACTAGATGAAAGTAACCGAACATCTTGAAAAAGCAGCACAGCCGTTAATCAGCTTTGAAATTATTCCGCCGAAACGAGGCGGTAATATTAAACAATTGCTTACAGTCCTTGACGAATTAGTTAAATATAACCCGCCTTTCATCGATATTACCAGTCATGCCGCGGAAGCAGTATATGAAGAAACTCCAAACGGCATGATTGAATTGAAGGTTAAACGTAAACGTCCCGGTACACTCGGCATCTGCGCGCTTATTCAAAACAAATATAATATCGATGCTGTGCCTCATGTATTATGTACAGGATTTACAAGGGAAGAAACAGAAGATTTTCTGATTGAACTTCATTACCTTGGAATTGATAATGTACTTGCGCTCAGGGGCGATGACAGCGATTATAAAAAACCCACAAAATTCGGACGAAGTGTTAATGAATTTGCTTCCGATTTAATTAAACAAATTTCAGATATTAATAAAGGAATTTATCTCGAAAAAGAACTTCTCGACTCTCAACCAATGAATTTTTGTATCGGTACAGCCGGTTACCCTGAAAAACATTATGAAGCTCCTAATCTTAAGACTGACATAAAAAACTTGAAAACCAAGATTAATGCCGGAGCATCTTATATTGTAACCCAGATGTTTTATAATAACAATTCTTATTTTAACTATGTTGATAATTGCCGTAAAGAAGGAATTTCTATACCGATCATCCCCGGATTGAAAATAATTACTTCTAAATCGCATATAAAAAATATACCTAAGAACTTTTATATTGATATACCTCAGGAATTGACCGATGAAATTGAAAACGCAAAAGCACAGCATGTATTGGAAATAGGTATAGATTGGACAAAAAGACAGGTTGAGGAATTGCTGAATAGAAATGTTCCGGCTATTCATTTTTATGTCATGCAAAATGCAACACCGGTAAAAAAGCTTATGGATAAAATTAACTTTTGACGGAAGGAAAATGATCAGAACATCTGAAAGATTAAAATCTGCAATGCCAAAAAAATTAAAATGGGGAGTCGCCGGTTGCGGTAATTTTACCGAGAATCATTTCTTACCCGTAATGCAGGTTTTACAAAGAAGTAAACTTGTTTCTGTATTCAGCCATGATATTAACAGAGCTAAAAATGTATCTAACAGATTTGGCGCGCCAAATTCATTTAACGACTATGATCAGTTTCTTTCAAGCGGTATTGAGGCAGTTTATATCTCAAGCGTAAATTCCGATCATTATTGGCAGGTAATCAAAGCCGCCGAAGCAGGAAAGAATATTTTATGTGAACAGCCGATTTCAATTGATTCCAAACAAGCCGAAGAAATGGTAAATATCTGCAAAGCAAATAATGTAATACTTGCTATTAATCATATGCACCGCTATCATCCTTTAGTTCTTAAAGCCAAAGAATTGCTTGATAAGCATATGCTAGGTAAAATTATTTCAATTACCGCCTCGTGCAATGTCGATCGTACGCATAATGATAATTTCAGATTCATAAAGAAGTTTAGCGGCGGCGGCGTTTTACGCGATCTAGGCCTTCAATGGGTAAATATGCTTAGATATTTTGGCGGGGAAATAACCGAAGTGAAAGCTTTTAAAGATAATATCATTTATAAAAGTGAGGTTGAAGATTTTGCAGCTTCAATTCTTAAATTTGAAAATGGCGGTTATGGTTTTTTAAATGTATCCTGCGATTCAAAGAAATATTATAACAAAATTGAAGTGCTTGGATATAACGGACTGATTGCAATTGAAGAAGTCAGCGGGAAAAGAAGTACAGCCGTAAAATTAATTATTGATCTTCAGGGCGAAACTAAAAGGGTTTTTAGAAAACGTACCAATAAAATACTTTTTATGCTTCGGTCAATTCAGAAATCATTTCTTAGAAATAACCCGCCAGTAGTCACCGGCGAAGATGAATTGGCCGGAATGAAAATTATTGAGGAAATTGAAAAACAATGCCTGTGAGAGATGAATTAGTAAATATCTGTCATAAAGTTTATGAGAAAGGATTTGTTTCTGCTTATGATAAGTAGGGAAAAATCATTGCCGTTAAATAAACTGAAAGAGCTTTATTCATTTTCGGAAGAAGTTTATGGAATTAAAATTGATAAGCGAAATTGATTTGATTACTAATCATATTATTATAAAATCAAAAGAAGAGAATAATTAATGTCAAATAATAATATTACAGTTGCCTTATTGGTTGGCGGAACTTCACCTGAAAGGGAAGTTTCAAAATCTTCAGGTAAATCGATACTTAAAGCATTGCGAAATCTCGGTTATAAAGTTAAAGTTGCAGATCCGGCTTACGGGATAAATCAACCGGAAGATGAAGAAAAGTATTTCGCTAAAGAGGATTATTCCGAAATATTAAACCGTAATTATATAGAGCTGGTTTACTCCTCTTTTTTTGATGACGTTGATGTTGCTTTTCTTGCTCTTCATGGTAAATGGGGAGAAGACGGAACAATTCAATCAATTCTTGAACTAAGAGGAATCAAATATACCGGCTCAAAAATTTTACCGAGCGCTCTGGCAATGGATAAAGAAGCAACTAAAGTTATGCTGCTTCATTATAAAGTGCCTACACCAAAATGGATTGTTGTCCAGGAAGATGAAATTAATTTCGATGAAATCAAAACACAAATCATAAATGAAGTTGGGTATCCGTGTGTTGTTAAACCTAATGATCAGGGATCAACTGTTGGATTGACTATTTGTCAAGACGATGCAGCTATCGATGAAGCTGTAAATAAAGCGTTCAAGTATTCCTGGAAAGTTCTGATTGAAGAATATATACCAGGACGTGAATTAACAATTGCGATTATTGATAAGCATGCTTTAGAAGTACTTGAAATAAAACCTAAAAGCGGCTTTTATGATTATGAAAATAAATATACTAATGGAAAAACCGATTATTTTGTTCCTGCAGATATTCCGAATGATCTGTCGCATAGATTAAGAAAATCCGCCCTTACTGCTTTTAAATCCATAGGATGTGAAAGCTATGGAAGAGTTGATTTCAGGTTAACAGATGATAATAAATTCTACTGCCTTGAAATTAATACTTTACCCGGAATGACGAGTACGTCTCTTGTACCTAAAATGGCAAAAGCTGCCGGTCTTTCTTTTGAAGACCTGATAGATAAAATTGTAAAAAATTCGCTTTGATTAGCTAAGGATGGTTTTGAACCAGATGCTGTCAGGGTAGCATAAAAAGACAGTTAGTTTTTATGAAAACATAGAATATATTTTCTTGTTCTAACAAATAAACTGAATTTCTCCCCTTTGAAAAAAAGGGGAGCATTTTTTTTAATTTGATAGATGATGATAGTTAATTTACGCTTTTGAGGATCATTTGGCTTTACAAAAGAAAAAATTGATCTATAGAATTTTAATGTTAACCGTCACACTTGCTGTTTTAGCTTTTTTGACTTTTAATGAATACGGTTTATTGAAATATCTTCATGTGAAAAAAGAACTTTATCAGCTTGAAGCGGATATTAAAAAATCTGAAGAAAGAATTAAAGCTATGGAAGCGGAGATTGATTCCCTTAAGACAAGTAAAGAAAAACTTGAAAGAGTTGCTCGTGAGAAATTTGACATGATGAAAAAGAATGAGAAAGTTTTTAAGATCGAAGAGAAATAGGCATTTTAAGTGAATGATAAAAAGTTAAATCCTTCAACACCCCTTGCCGAAAGATGCAGACCGAAAAATTTAGATGAGTTCAGAGGTCAGGAGAAGTTAGTTGGAGAGGGAAAACCTCTCCGTTCAATGATTGAATCCGATACACTGAGTTCAATTATTCTTTGGGGACCGCCGGGTACGGGTAAAACTACTCTTGCTAAAATCATTTCGATATCAACCAATTCGGAATTCTACCGGATTAACGCGGTTTCTTCAGGCGTAAAAGATATCCGTCAGATAATTGAACATGCAAAAGAAAATCAGTTTCATGAAAAAAGGACCGTTCTATTTATCGATGAAATTCACAGATTTAATAAATCTCAGCAGGATGCTCTGCTTTCATCGGTTGAATCTGGTGAATTAATATTAATCGGAGCTACAACTGAAAATCCTTCCTTTGAAGTTATACCAGCGCTTCGTTCACGAGTTAGGGTGTTTGTTCTTGAAGAACTTTCAAAAGATGATCTTATCGGTATCTTGAATTTCGCGCTTACAAGTGATGAGTATCTTAAATCTTTGAAAATAACAATGGTAGATACTGAATTTTTATTATTTGTATCCGGTGGGGACGCGAGAATTTTGCTCAATGTACTTGAAGCTGTTGTTAATCATGAAATTGCTAAAGATGAAATAAAAGTTACAAAAGAAATTATTGAGAATGTTATACAGCGTAAAAATATTCTTTATGATAAAGCGGGTGAAGAGCATTATAATATTATTTCCGCATTTATAAAAAGTCTACGCGGATCTGATCCGGACGCGGCAGTCTATTGGATGGCAAGAATGCTTGAAGGGGGAGAAGATCCGTTATTTATAGCTCGTAGAATGTTAATCCTTGCTTCTGAAGATATTGGTAATGCTTCTCCTAATGCATTACTGCTTGCTGAAGCGGCATTTAGCGCCGTAGAGAAAATCGGAATGCCCGAATCAAGAATTATTCTTTCACAGTGCGCTACCTATCTTGCCGCTTCTCCTAAAAGTAATGCTTCTTATCAGGCCATTGAATCTGCGGCAAGTGATGTTAGGAATAATCCGCTGTATCAGGTACCGCTGCATCTTAGAAATGCGCCGACAAAACTAATGAAAGACTTAGGCTATGGAAAAGATTATAGATATCCCCATTCATTTGAAAATCATTTTATTGAAGAAGGATACCTGCCTGAAGAATCAAAAAATAAACAGTATTACTTCCCATCTGAAAATGGAAATGAAAAGCAGATTAAGGAAAGATTAAAAGCGCTCTGGAAGAATATAAAGAAGTATTAGTAGTTTAATAGAATTTAGCGAACATTTTTATTTTGTAACCCACCCCCAGCCCCTCCCAGGAGGGGACATTTTAATTGTTTCATTTGAATAGTTCCTAATTTTTCAAAATAATGTTTCAGAATATAGTAACCACTTTAAAGAGAATTACAATCCATTTTTGTCCTCTCCTGGGAATATTACAATCCATTTTGTCCTCTCCTGGGAATATTGCAATCCATTTTGTCCCCTCCTGGGAGGGGTTAGGGGTGGGTTGATTCATGATTAGTAATCCAATCTTCAATATTCTCGATTACTTTATCCAACCTATGTCTAACTTCCATATCTTTAAACCGAAGAAAGTTAACACCTAGTTTTTCCAATTGATTCTGTCTGTACCTATCCCTTTCTTCATTTCCGTAATGACTTTCACCATCAACTTCTATTGCAAGCATTAACTCAACACAAAAGAAATCAACTATGAATTTATCAATTGCTTTCTGACGATGAAAATCATATCCTTTCATTTGTTTATTCTTTAAATAATTCCACAACATTATTTCTGTAAAAGTACTATTGTTACGCAACTTCCTTGCCTTTTCTATTAATGCTGGTTTGTATGGAATAATATTTCTGCGCATGAAAAGTATACATCTCTAATACTTAGGTTGAATAGTTTATATAAACTCATTTTAAAATCCGGATTGAACCCACCCCCAACCCCTCCCGGGAGGGGATATATAAATTTGTATAAACTACTTTATTGTATTTAATTCATTTTACCTGGTACAAACGTCTTTTCATAAATTGAATGAAACCCCAGAATCTTCCCCTCCTGGGAGGGGTTAGGGGTGGGTTGAATCAGAGTATGTAATCCAACCTTTAATTTTCATCTTTTACCATTTCCAAATAACCTTTGTTCTGCTTTCTTGAAATACTAAACAATCAGTTATTGTCCCCTCCTGGGAGGGGTTAGGGGTGGGTTGAATAATGATTTTTGATCAAACCCTTCATCCCGCAACATACATTATTAACATCTCATAAACACTTTACCCGGCAGTTGCTTTACCAATCCTTTGAATTCAAGAGTCAATAAATTT
>Ga0182027_10016504_pt1 | contig 10080 bp, 7 predicted proteins | sample 712E1DmetaG_FD_121300 | JGI IMG/M metagenome (GOLD analysis project Ga0182027, IMG submission 121300) | Permafrost microbial communities from Stordalen Mire, Sweden - 712E1D metaG (Illumina Assembly) | ecosystem: Environmental > Terrestrial > Soil > Wetlands > Permafrost | place: Sweden... | reverse complement strand
GAGCCGGCTGATGCCCCTCGCCGCAATCATGATGAGCGCCAGTAACAGCATTGTGGGTATGATGAATGCTATGGATACCAGATTGGTGACATAGGGCAACCCGTAAAGCCCGCTGAGCCCGATGGGAAGCAGGAAATGGCGAAAGTACATCCAGACAATGGAAGGTTCCGTAAGCGCCATGGTGCTCCAGGACACGGGAGTCACCGTGTGCGACAATCCACGCAAGACATGCGCCCGCAGGGCAACGTATAGAACCGTCAGCGCAAAGTACCCCAGGGAGTGCTTCAGCGCCAAAGCGAACCGTAATATCCGAGGCTGGTCTTCTGTGTAGAGCCACGCGTACGCGAAAACCAGGGGGGCCAAAACGACGATGGTCTCTTTTTCAAGAAGTCCCAGCGCGAACAAGGTCAGCGCCCAAGCCATCCAGCCCCAGCGGTTTTCCTCGCGAAAGTGCAAATAGGCCAGAAAACTCCCGATCAGGAAAATCGCCATCAGCGGATCAGTGACGCCGGATACCCAGGCGACACTCTCCATGTGAACAGGGTGGAGGGCAAAGAGCGTCGCGGCGCTGAAGGCAATCCAGCGGCTGACCGCTAGGCGGCGAATCAGGACAAACACCATGTAGGTGGTCGCGACATGGCACAGGACCGTGGTGACGTGCCATCCTTTTGGATCAAGCCCAAACATGGCGTGGTTCAGGCGAAACCAGAGCAGAAAAAGTGGGCGGTAATAATTGCCGCTCACATTGGGATATAACTCCGCCCAGGCATGGGAAGTGAAGTAATGGGGCAGATAGCGCCACTCGTGAATGGCGGGGTTTTCGAGGATTTGCGGCTTGTCGTCATAGACGAACTGAAAGCCCAGGGTGGGGACGTAAGCGAGAAATGCGATGGCACAGGCCAGAGTCTCGGCGACGCCGCGCCGGGAGATCCAGCTCACCACACCCGCATCTTCAGAGGATGTCTCAACCTGCATTATTCGCCGGACTTACCAATCCAAAAAACCTTCCGCCTGAATCATGACGATGTCTTTAAACAAGTCATCCTGGACTGGCGCTTAGGGCTTCACGCCCGTGAGCAGCAGGGCCCCTTCCGCCTTGAAGCGCTGCATCTGAGCTGCGTCGCGGAACCATCGGCCGGTGTAAACCTCCGGTGTGGGCGAGAGGTCAGGAATGCGGCGATGGCGAACATCGCGGAATCCCGCGGTGCGGAAATGTTCCTGCCATTCCTCCGCGGAGAGCAGGCTTGTGGGAATCTCAAAGTGGAGCTGCCATTGGTGACAGTCGGGATTGTCGCGGTAGAAGTTGATCAAGATCCAGGCGGAGCCGCCGGACGCGAGCACGCGAAAGATTTCTCCCAGGCCGCGGGCCGCATCGTGCCAATAGCACGCGGATTCGACAGAAAGAACTTTGGTGAAAGATTCCGGGGGGATGGGAATCCGCTCGGCGGTCCCGTGGCGGAACCGGGCATTGGTGAGGCCGGCGCTGGCAAGCCGCGCCCTTCGCACCATCTCATCCGACACGTCAATGCCCACCACGGAGCCGTTGGGCACCTGCGCGGCGAGCCGCCGGACCAGCCATCCGCTTCCGCAACCTACATCCAGCACGCGATCGGCGGGCTGTAAATCCATAAGCGCGAGCATGGGCAGGACGATAGGAAGGTGCTTCTCCTCCATTTCCTCGCCGCGACCCGCTTCCGCCCAGCGGTCGAATTCTTCACGAAGCTGAAATTCCGGCGCCCGGTTCGGCATCATCATCTCAAGAAAAACCTCACCCGCGATTCTACCAGAGCGGACCCCTGGAAAATCGAAATTCGAAACTCGAAGCACGCGTGGCGCGGACCTGGTTTGTAGGTTCGCGCCTTTTAGCATCAAAGCTCGAAACTCGATGTCGAGGTTGCGATTTTCGACTTTCGATTTTCGAATTTCCAATTTCGACCAAGTACGAACAGCAATGGGGCTATGGGTAGGAAATGATCACCGATTCCGGCATGGGGGGTTGCCGGAAGTGTTCGCTGCTCCTGAAGCCCGCGTTGCTGAACATGCGTTCGATTTCCGCAAAGGTGTAGGCGTCACCGTGGGGAGTTGAACCCAGCATGATCATGCTGAAAGTGGCGGCCTCCGGCGGCGTCACGCGATCGTCGTTGGGCACAAATTCCAGTGTCACGGCGCGGCCAGATGGCGCGAGTGCGGCGTGGACCTTGCGCAAGAGCTCTTCATTGGTAGGAGGATCAAAATGGTGCAGGAAGTTCGTCAACAAAACTAAATCGTAGCCTTCGCCGAACTCAACATCAAAAGCGCTTCCGGCGATGGTGGAGTAGCGGGATTCAACGCCGGACTTCTTCGCATTCTCTTGGGCCACTTCCAGAACACTGGCCCAGTCGAGCGACACAATTTCGGCATCCGGGTTGTGGCGGGCGATGTCGATGCCGAACAGCCCGTGGCCGGCGGCGATATCCAGCACGCGGCATTTCCCGCCCTTATGCGCCCCCACCAGCAGGGAGATGCGTTCCGACGGCATCATCATCATCGGCGCCATGGAGCGGGCAAATTCCACCCAAATCGGATTCTCGACGCCCACCGTGCCCTCATCGCCCATCATCGTGCCGCCCTTGCGCACCGCGCCCGTAAGGTCATCGAAGGCCTTGAGCATTTCGGGCGCGTCCAGGAAGCTTGCGGCACTGCCCATGTAAGCAGGCGAGCGGCGATCGAGAAACAGGGCCGAATCCGGAGCCAGTCCGTAATGAGGTTCATTCTTGGTGAGGAAACCCATCACCGTGAGAAAATCGCAAAGGATGCGAATGCCGCGCTCCGCTGCGCCCGCGCGTTGGGCAATTTGTTCCGCCGTGGTCTGCCTGTCGCCGATGGCCGTGAAGATATCGAGCTCAATGGCCGTCCTCATGGCGGCAGTCTGTTGGTAGGCGTTAAAAGTCTGGAAGAGCCGCGCGGGGTTGGGCATGGCTGCGGCCGCGGGAGGCGCTCCCGCTGATTCCACCTGCTGTTTCCTTACAACTTCGGGTGCTGTGGGTTGGCTCATCGAGAGTCCTCCTTGTGGCCACACAAGTGCTGCGCGTGGTTTGTGTTGTATTCAGTTAAATTGCGATCAAGCCCTGATCGAGAACTACAGCGCTAGACAACTCACGCCGGGACGGCCCGAGCGTTTTGAATCGTTACCTTCGGATGGAACGGGTAAACCCTGCTTGCGAAGCAACAAAACGTGTTCTTCCATACCCCAGCGGGCCTTGTAAAGGCAGTCCTCAATGGAGTTGCCTACCCCGGTAAAACCCTCCAGGTCAGGAGAATAAAACCCAAAGAAATTGGGGTCCTCGGTCGCTTCGATCACCAGAGAGTATTTCAAGTTAATCATTAAAGCGTCAGCCTTGTACTTTGGTCAACAACTCCACAAATTTCTGCTCGCGGACCTTCGGGTCAACGCCCATGTGCTTTTCCATGACCTGTGTAGTGTTCATGGAGCAGAACTTGGGGCCGCACATGGAGCAGAACGCCGCTTCCTTGTAATAGTCGTCATTAAGCGTTTCATCGTGCATGGAGCGCGCCGTTTCCGGATCGAGGGAAAGCTGGAATTGCTTGTTCCAATCGAAGAGGAAGCGCGCGTAACTGAGAGCGTCATCGCGATCGCGAGCCCCGGGGCGGTGCCGGGCCACATCCGCGGCATGGGCGGCAATCTTGTAAGCGATGATGCCCTGGCGCACATCGTCCTTGTTGGGCAAACCCAGATGTTCCTTGGGGGTCACGTAGCAGAGCATGGCCGCCCCGTGCCAGCCGATCATGGCGGCGCCAATCGCCGAAGTGATGTGGTCGTAACCCGGAGCGATGTCCGTAACCAGCGGTCCCAGCGTGTAGAAAGGCGCTTCCGAGCAAAGCTCCTTTTCCTTGTCCACCTGGAGTTTGATCTGATCCAGGGGAATGTGGCCGGGCCCTTCGATCATGACTTGCACATCGTATTCCCAGGCTTTGCGGGTGAGCTCGCCGAGGGTCTTCAGTTCCGCGAATTGGGCTTCGTCGCTCGCGTCGGCGAGGCAGCCGGGCCGCAGGCCGTCGCCGAGCGAGAAGGAGACATCATATTTCTGGAAGATTTTGCAAATGTCCTCGAAGTGCGTGTAGAGAAAATTCTCCTGGTTGTTTTCCACGCTCCACTGCGCCATGATGGCGCCGCCGCGGCTGACGATTCCGGTAATGCGCTTGCGCGTCAGGGGAATGTGCGCGCGCAGCACGCCGGCGTGAATGGTCATGTAATCCACGCCCTGCGCGGCCTGTTCTTCAATAACTTCCAGCATGATTTCAGCGGTAAGTTCGCGCACCTTGCTAACCCGGGCGAGGGCCTCGTAAATCGGCACGGTGCCGATGGGTACGGGGCTGGCGCGCAGAATTGCCTCGCGAATTTCGTGAATGTCGCCTCCGGTGGATAGATCCATCACCGTGTCCGCGCCATAGTGAACAGAGGTGTGCAGCTTTTCCAGCTCCTGACCGATGTTGGAAGCGGCGGAGGAATTGCCGATGTTGGAGTTGATTTTGCACTTCGCGGCGACGCCGATCGCCATGGGTTCAAGCTCCACGTGGCGGATGTTGGCGGGAATGATCATGCGGCCGATCGCGACTTCCTCCCGCACGGTTTCCGCCGGCAGGCTCTCGCGCTTCGCGATATATTCCATCTCTTCTGTGATGATACCCTGACGAGCGTAATGCATTTGCGTCACGATGGGACCGGTGCGCTTCTCAACCCACGGGGCACGAATCGGAGACGACATAAGGCAACCTCACTCTCTACTCTCTGGCGAATTAACCCTGAAAAATTAGTGTACAACCACCCCGCCGCTTCCGCAAGTTGGGGCTTGGGGAGTTGTAGGTGGTAAGTCGTAGGTGGTAGGTGGTGGGTGCAGGTCGGGTCACCTCGCTCGCCCCGAGGAGGCTGTCTCAGACTAGAGTTCTGAGAAAGCCTCCCTGGGAAGAGGGCTGTGAGCCTGGCATTGGCGGGGGCACCCGGCGGGGATTCCCAGAGCATTGCAAATTTCAGATATCTCAGATTTCAAATTCCCGATGCTGACCCGGGCTTATTCGTGCCGCAAGGCCACGATGGGGTCGAGGCGGGAAGCCTTCATGGCGGGCCACATGCCAAAGAACAGGCCAATGCTGACAGAAGCGGTGAAACCCAGGACCACCGCCCAGAGGGGGACGGTGGAGGGCAGCACGGGCATCAGGGTACGGATCAAATAGCTGAGGAGCACGCCGAGAAGGATTCCTATCGTCCCGCCGGCGCCGGTGAGGGCCATGGCTTCAAGCAGGAATTGCCAGGTGATGTCACTGCGCCGGGCGCCAACGGCCTTGCGCACACCGATCTCGCGGGTCCGCTCGGTGACCGACACCAGCATGATGTTCATGACCCCAATGCCCCCCACCAGGAGACCGATGGAGGATATAGCCACCATCACCAGCGCCACCATGCTCATGATGTCGCGAAATTGATTGATGACGGATTCGGCGGTGGCGATGCCAAAACTATTGGGGGCCGAGGGTTTGTCGCCGCGCAACCGCCGCAGCAGGGCGGTAACTTCATCCTTGGCCTCGTCGATCTTTCCCGGAAAGGCGACGGCCGTGATGAGGTTCTCTTTGGCGTTAGGGTAGATCTTGCGATAGGTGAAGTAAGGAACGTAGATGACCCCGTCACTGCTGGTATCACCCGGGAAGGATTTGCGCTTGCCCATGGCCCCGATGACTTCGAAGGGATGGCCGTCCACCTGAATAACCTTGCCGATGGGATCCTGGCCCTCAAAGAAGCGGGTCACGACGTCGTTGCCAATCACTGCCACATCCCGGCGGTGCATATCATCAAAGTCGCTATAGAGGCGTCCGTCCATAAGGTTGGCATTGACGTTGCGGACATGCTCCGGCGTGGCGCCACGGAAGATTGTTTCGACCATTTCCAGTCCCTTGTACTTGGCCACCGCCGGGGGGCCTTCGATAATAGCTTCTATCCCCACTGCTTCCACCGCAGGACACTGTTCTTTGATGACCATGGCCTGCTCATAAGTCAGGGGCTTGCGCAACCGCTCCTCACGTGTAAGATGAAAGGAGATTCCCGGTTCAAATTTGAAGATAAAGAGGGAGCGCGTTCCAAAACCTTCGGCTGCATCCACGATCTGCTGGTCGAGGCCTTTAATAATGGCGGCCACGCTGATGATGGTCAGGGTGCCAATCAACACCCCGAGTATGGTGAGGAAAGAGCGAAACTTGTGCCCGCGCAGCGTATCGAGGGCGAGCAGAAGGTTTTCCCGGATGTGGTGGAAGCGCTCTTTCGCCATGCTCAATTCTCCGTGCGCAAAGCCTCAATCGGGTCCAGCTTGGCGGCCTGACTGGCAGGATAAATTCCAAAGAAGAGCCCCACGCTGACCGAAAGCATCAGCCCCACCACCACCGCGCTCATGGGGATCGACGAATTAAAGAAGCCGGGTCCCACAAGGAGGTTGACGGCCTCGCTGACCATCAGTGCCAGCAGGACCCCCAGGCCTCCACCGAGACCGGCCATCACACTGGACTCAATCACAAACTGCGCCAGAATATCGCGCCGGCGAGCACCCAGCGATCTGCGGATGCCGATCTCATGCGTGCGCTCGGTGACGCTGGCCAGCATGATGTTCATGATAACGATGCCGCCCACCACCATGAACACGGCCACGATGCCGATCGTCACCCCAAATACCGCGCCGGTGATTTGGTGCCAGGTTTCCATGATGGTATCGGACGCGTTGATGCCAAACGTATCGTCTTCACGGTAAGGAATGTGGCGGCGGGCGCGAAGCAACGCGCGCGTCTGATCCTCCAGCACCATCATCTGTTCCGCATCCCAGGCCTGAACATTGAGTTGCAGCGACGGCCTTGGCACATAAAACTTCCGGTAGGTGGTAAGGGGGATCTGGACGAAATTATCCTGGCTCTCTCCAAAGGTGGTGCCGATTTTCTCCGCCACTCCCACAACGCGAAAGGGAATGCCGTTGACCATGATTTCCTTGTTGAGGGGATCGATGTTGGGGAAGAAGGCATCCACCAGATCCTGCCCGATAAAGCACACCATGGACTCATGCTGGTAATCGGGTTCGTTAATGTAGCGGCCGCTCGCCACCTTTTGCTCACCGATGTCAATCATGTTGGGGGTGACGCCGGCGATATCCAAGTCGTAAACAGAGTGGCTCTGGGAGCGCGCAGAAGTGTTGATGTTCTGGGTTTCCGCTTCCGCGCCGATATTCCTGTAATTCTTCAGATTGTCCCGGAGGTATTCAAATTCCTCGATAAGAATCTGCTTGTTCCGCCGCCGGGCCTTCAGGTGGTCTTCGTAGCTCTGCGCCCACTGATATTTATGAACGATAAAGACATTCGCACCGAGATTGGCGATGTGTTCGGCAATGTAAAGGTTCATGCCATTGATCAGTGACATGACAATGATGAGCGTGGTGGTGGCAATCACCACCCCCAGAAGGGTCAGGAAGGAGCGCAGCTTGTGGGCGCGCAAGGCTTCCAGGGCGACCCAGAAGGCTTCGCGAAACGTCACCCAGGCGCCCGAGCCCGCCTTGGAACGGGTGCGAAGCGCGTGCGGAACCGATGCGGTTTGGCCGATGGATGCCATAGTTCAGTGACAAGTAACGAGTGACGAGTGACGAGCAAGCGGGCAGGTTGGGAGGTGAGCAGATAGGCGGCCAGAGAAGTCGCAAATTTCCACCTGCCTCCTGCCCATCGGCGTTTCTTGTTGCTTGTCACTCGTCACTTGTCACTCGTCACTGATCTTCTCGTCGCGCTCGATGCGGCCGTCGCGAACGTGAATGATGCGATGGGCATGGGCAGCGATGTCGTGCTCGTGGGTTACCAGCAGGATGGTGTTGCCGGCTTCGTGAAGCCGGGCGAACAGGCCCATAATATCTTCGCCTGTGGCGGAGTCGAGGTTTCCTGTGGGTTCGTCCGCCAGCATAATGGAAGGGTTGTTCACGAGGGCGCGGGCGATGGCCACGCGCTGGCGCTGGCCGCCGGAAAGCTCGTTGGGCTTGTGGTGCATGCGGTCGGCCAAGTCGACCTTGCGCAGGGCCTCCCCCGCTCTTTCCAAACGCTCTTTGGCGGGCATTCCACTGTAAATCAGGGGGAGTTCCACATTGTGCAGGGCGCTGGCGCGCGATAGCAGGTTGAAGGTCTGGAACACAAATCCGATTTCCTTGTTGCGGATGTAAGCCAACTCGTCGTCGGAGAGCTCGCTGACCACCTGTCCATTCAGCCAGTAGGTACCGCGCGTTGGCGTGTCAAGGCAGCCAATCAGATTCATCAGGGTGGACTTGCCTGACCCCGAGGGCCCCATGATGGCGACATACTCCCCCCGGTCGATAGAAAAGGAAACCCCGCTGAGGGCATGAACTTGAATGGCGGCACCCATGTCATAGGTCTTCCAAAGATCGTCCGCCTTGATGATCACGCCGTCAGGAGGCATCAGCATTTCCTGTGTCGAGGATGTGACCGCTCGCGTTGCCATGTTGGTTTGCCCGTCCTAGTGCTTACGTCCAGGCGCCTGCGGCGTGCGCTTCGTGTTGATCGCCCATCTTGCATTGCATGCAGCACCACGGGGGGCAATCCAGAAAGCTCGCCGGATGCTTGCCCCCCTTTAAGATCCCTGCTGCGGAGCCGTGGTCACCGGGGTGTTATCAATCCGCACCTTGGTGTTATTCTTCAAAGTGCGTAAAACGCTGAAGCTGCCCGTCACAATGGCGTCGCCGGGTTGGACGCCCTTCAGGATTTCGATGTCGGTCGAACCCATGATGCCGCTATCAACCTGAATGAAAGTGGCGCGGCCGTTTCGTATCACAAAAATTCCCTGCAATTCTTCCTTCCCCTTCTCCTTGTCCTTGGTGGAGACGGTTACATCGTTTCCCGCCCCTCCCTTGGCCGTTTCGTCTTTCTCCTCGAGTTCGCGGCGCATCCGCACGGTTACCGCTTGGATTGGGACCGTCACGGTATTCTGTCGAGTCGCCGTGGTGATTTTCGCCGTTGCGGATAACCCCTGCCGGAGGCCGGGGGGCGGGTCATCGATGGTGACGACAACTTTGAAGTCTTTGGCCTCGTCGGCGCTGGTGGTGGTGGAACCGGTGGTGGTGCCGGTATCACGCCCCACGGCGCTTTCGCCGATTTGGGTCACATGGCCTTTGAAGGTCTTATTGGGGTAGGCATCAATCAGCACGTCGGCTGATTGCCCTAATTTCACGTTGGGGATGTCGGTCTCATCCACCTTGACTTCCACCGTCATGATCGAAAGGTTGGAGACCTGATAGAGCAGGCTTCCGACCGCGTTTTGAATTCCAGGGACAACATTCTCCCCAATATGGACAGGGAGCGAAGTCACGATTCCGTCCAAGGGAGAGGCGTAGACCGTCTGGTCAAGCTGATTCTTGGAAACGAGCAGTTGAGCCTGGCTCTGGGACACCCGCGCCCGCGATGAGTCACGATTGAACAACGCCTGCTGGTATTGGGCCTTGGCTTGGCCCACCCGCGCCTCGGAAGAATCTTTGCCTGTCTGGGCGACCCGGTAGTCGCTGAGCCGCTGATCAAAGTCCTGCTGGGAAAGCAACTGGGCCTTGAAGAGCTCCTGGCCCCGTTTGAAATTCTCCGTGGCTTGATTCAGCCTGGCGACGGCCGTTGCCAGGTCCGCCTGCGATGTGTCGAGCGCGGCCTTGGACGAGAGGACATTGGCGTCCTGCGCCGACACATCGGCCTGGGAGGTCTTGACGGCTGCCTGCTGGGCCTCCACGCCGGCTGCTTGCTGGACGTCCTCCGTATGCATCAGCAACTGGCCCTTGGTGACGTGGTCGCCTTCCTTCACCAGGATTTCGGTGATTTTTCCCATGGAATTGGCGTTGACGTTGGCCTGATTCTGCTCTACGGGCTTGACCTCGCCGTTGGCGGTTACGATTTGGGCCAAATCCTCCCGCTGGACTTTGCCGGTTTGGACCGTCACCACGCCCCGACGGCTCCACACTACGCCGCCAATAGCCAATCCGAGGAAGACTACGACGGCCACGATGGCGAGCGTGACTT
>Ga0182027_10016503_pt1 | contig 10080 bp, 7 predicted proteins | sample 712E1DmetaG_FD_121300 | JGI IMG/M metagenome (GOLD analysis project Ga0182027, IMG submission 121300) | Permafrost microbial communities from Stordalen Mire, Sweden - 712E1D metaG (Illumina Assembly) | ecosystem: Environmental > Terrestrial > Soil > Wetlands > Permafrost | place: Sweden... | reverse complement strand
CCACCCCCGATTTCAAGAATGCCAGCAGTTGCCCCGCCGCCTCGTTGCGCGGCAGCTTCTGCAACCGGGCGTGCAGGCCGGCAAGTTCCGACCGGCTTTTCTCCGCCCGATGCGCATCGAGATCGGCCGCCAGGCGCTGCAACAGGTTCTCCGCCACCATCGCCGGCTGGTTTCCCGTTGCAGCGGAAGGCGCAGCCGTCCCCGACCGTTGCCTCCCGGCATGCGGCTCCGGCTTCAGCGCCCCTGCGCGGCCCGGCAGCGCTGTCTCCGGCCGCTTCTCGCGGTACGCCCACCAAATTCCGGCGCTGATCGCCACGATCAGAACTGCGTAGGCCGCGGCTCTGAATGACCGTTTCATCACTTCGGAAACGGTCTCCCGGCCGACCTGCAGCTGGCCGCCCTTCCGGTCGCGGTTCCACCCATTCTGCGAAGAACCGAATGACATTGCCAGCAGCCTGGGGTACGGCGGGTCATGGGCGGAAGTTGGGAAGAATGCGGATCCTGCCCGCTGCAGCGGATCAAATCAACATTGTATGTTTGGAATTTTGCCTGATCGGGTCACAAGAGCCGGCCGATCAGGAAGGCCCGTTCCTACTGGGGGCGGGAGACAATCCCGGACCGGCATTGCGGCCTGCCCCGGATATTCCATGGAGACGCGACGCCCTCGTCGCGTTTTCGGGGGACGTACCCGACGGGGGCGTCGCGTCTCCAGAACACAGCCCCTATCACAGGGCCATTCTCAGCGTTGCATATGCCTGCTACGCCGATCCCGGGGCCGATGAGCTCCTGAGTTCCACGTCCACCTCCGCCAGCGCTGCGGCCAGCCCGCGCCAATCTTCTTCCACCGTCTCCCAGCCGGCGCTGACGCGAATCGCCCGCCGCGCCTCCTCCGGCGAAAAGCCCATCGCGGCCAGCACAGGCGACGGGCCGTCTTCGCCGGTGGCGCATGCCGAACCGGTCGAAACCTGAAAGCCGCGTTTGTCGAGTTTCGCCACCCAGCGGTGGTTCTCGGCACTGGGCATGATCAGGGAGACCGTGTTCCAAAGGCGGTCAGCCCCGGCGCCGACAATCCGGATTCCAGGCAGCGTATCCTGGATCCGCACTTCGAAAGCGTCACGCAAGCGGAGTCGCTCCGGCGCCTTCATCACCTTTGAAGACTCGGCCTCAACCAGCGCCGCGACCATGGCGGCGATGCCCGGATAGTCCTCGGTGCCGGCCCGGTGACCGTGTTCCTGTTCGCCTCCGCGCTGCGACCGGAAGCCCTCGGACTGCGCCGGCCAGAGGAGAACGCCGGTGCCTTTGGGTCCCCCGAATTTGTGCGCGCTGGCCGTGACCCAGCCGGCTTCGCCCAGTCCGGACGCCGGCAGTTTCCCGAGCCACTGCGACGCATCGCAATGATAGGCTACGCGGCGGCGCCTGCAAAGTGCGGCCACCTCGCGCCACGGCTGCAGAACGCCAGTCTCGTTGTTCGCCGCCATCAACGACACCGCGGCAACTGCGCCGCCAGCCAGCAACGCCTCGAGTTTCGGCAGCCGCACCACGCCATGGGCATCAATCTCCAGCCAGACCAGCTGTTCCGGCGCCAGATAATGCCGCGCCGCCTCGACCACGCACGGGTGCTCCGTGGGATTGACCGCGACCTTGAGGCCGGACGGCAACGCCCCGGCCCAGTGCGCAAACACCGCGTTGGCGCCCTCCGTCGCCCCGGAGTTGAAGACCACCTGCCCCGCGCTGCAGCCGAGCAACTGCGCAAGATCATCCCGGGCCGTATCCATCCGCACCCGCACCCGGGCAGCGTCTCGGTACGGACTCGACGGGTTCTGCCAGGATTCCTCGGATGCCCGCAGCCACGCCTCGCGGGCACAAGGCGCGATCGGAGTCGTGGCATTGTGATCGAAATACGGCACGCCACATAGTGAACTGGAAGCGGCGTCATTCGCAAAGGAGAATCCCGATGGCCGAGATATCCGATCAAATAGGCTCGCCTCGGCCGTCACGGCATGCACAAGGAAAACATCCCGCTCCTCGAATTCCGGCGCCAGAATGTCTCCGCTGGCGCCTCATCCCTCCACAGGAGATTCTGACTGTCATCCGCATGAAACAGGTATTCGTTTCAACTCGAGAACAATGGCGAAGGTGGTTGACCGGGAATCACGATCGGGAAGAGGACGGAACCTGGCTGGTCTTCTACAAGAAGGAGACAGGCAGATCTTCACTTGAGTATGATGAATCCGTGGAGGAGGCACTCTGTTTCGGCTGGATCGACAGCATCGTCAGAAGAATCGATGCCGACAAGTACTGCAGGAAGTTCACCCGCAGGAAGGACAACAGCAGATGGTCGGGCACAAACAAGAAGCGCGTGGAGAAGATCATCAAAGAAGGGAGGATGACTGAATTCGGCATGGCGAAGGTCGAGGCGGCGAAAAGGTCGGGAAACTGGGAGAAGGATCCGCGCCCTGTGATCACCATGGACCTTCCCCCAGAATTGTCGGAGGCACTTGCGCGAAATGCGAAAGCAAAGGATTTCTTTGAAGGACTGGCCCCGACTTACAGGAGACATTTCATCGGCTGGATCGTCACCGCGAAAAAGCCGGAAACGCGGGCGAAGCGTCTCAAGGAATCTGTGGCCTTGCTTGCCAGCGGGCAGAAACTCGGACTCAAATAGGCGGCAGGCATACGGACCGGCCCATCTGTTACCTATGTGGTGGCATCGTACCATTCAGTCTCCCGGCAATCGCACCGGCCGAAACGCCGGCGCCGCGCAGCAGGGCGTCTCGCTCATGAGCAAGCGCTGAAACGTGCCTCCCCGGCGGGTTCCATCCCCCGGCGTCTGCCGCCGCCAGGCCGGTTTGTCACGTATTACGTTACAAATCTCCTTCGGCTGCGGGGGACGGGGACGGCGCGACGGGATTCGGCGCCTCCGTCACACAGCCACCGACGCCGGGGTCCGATCGCCATCCTGCACGAAGCCGTCGAGGCCATCCGGGAAAAGCGGCGGCGTATGGGACCCCGGCAGAAAAAAATCGCGCCCGACGCAGTCTTCTGTCTGATTCAACCCATGTCGTTCGACGCTGAACTCGCTGGGACGATCACGACGTTTCAGGCGCTAACCACGATCCGCCCGCAGATCGAGGGCGCCGGCGAAATGATTCTCCACACGCTAAAATCCGGCCGGAAGCTGCTGCTCTGCGGCAACGGCGGCAGCGCGGCCGAGGCGCAGCATTTCTCCACCGAGCTCGTCGGCCGGTACTTCAAGGCGCGCCGGCCTCTTCCCGCCGTCGCACTGACGGCCGACGGCACCCTGCTGTCCTGCATCGGCAACGATTTCGGCTACGACGACGTCTTTGCGCGCCAGATCGAGGGCCTCGCCCAGCCCGGCGACCTGGTGGTGGTGTTCACGTCCAGCGGCAACTCGGAGAACATCCTGCGCGCGCTCGGGGCCGCGCGACGGCTCCAGCTTGAAAGCATCGCCTTCCTCGGCCGCGGCGGCGGCAAGGCGAAGGGTCTGGCCACCTGCGAGCTCATCATCCCGGGTGCGAGCGGCCGCGCCGCGCAGGAGGCCCATCTGTTCCTTCTCCACCACTTCTGCGAACGGATCGACGGGGAATTCGCGGAGCGAATTCCCTAGGGCGCAGCGAGGCTGCGCCCTTGAGCTGCGAGACATGTTTTTATGAGATCGCGCCTTCAGGCAGCGGCAGGTCCGTAGCGCGACGGCAACGATCGGTCCGCCGACTTTATCTTTTTGTTCCCCAACCCCCGTGAGATCATCAACCCGCTGCATTACCCTCGCCGGCAACCTGGCCTTGGGCCTGCTGCTCGGCAGCCTTCAGGCCCAAACCCCGCCGGTTCGACCGGCGGAGTCCATTCCCGCCGTCGCCTTCTTCCAGCCAGCCGACTTCACCTCGCCGGCGCTTTCGCCAGATGGCCGCTACATCGGCTTCATCGGACGCAGAAACGGCCATGCATGCCTTTTCCTGCTCGAACGCACCACGGGCAAGATTCAACTGCTGTTCAGTCCCGGGAAGGGTCATGTCGAACGCTTCTGGTGGAAGGGAGACCGGCGCCTGCTGCTGACCGGCCAAAGCGGCCACGCCCCCATGTACTTCGTCGAGGACCTTGACTCCCTGGAGTTGCGCGAGATCCCGGCGCTCTATGGGGTGCCGCCCTTGTGGATCAACCCGCTTCCACAGGATGTTGATCACGTCGTTGTCGCGCCAACCTACTTTGGCTCGCACGTGATCGAAGTCGATCTGCGCAACAACCGGCGGAGCAGGGTCGAAGCCATGACGGGCGACAACAACCACTGTGTTACGTCGGCCGGCGGGGAACTCCGGGCCTACAACCACCGCTTTGCGGATGGCTGGCGGATCGCGTGGCGAGCCAGCGCGAAGGCCGCCTGGCACGAATGCAAGGGCGAGGGCGAGGTGCCGTTTCGCCCCGTCGCAATGGATGCCGACGACCGCCACTTGCTCGTCTTCGCCTATGATCAGGGCAACACCATTGCGCTGATGCGGCTCGATCCCGATTCCGACCAGCGCACGCTCGTGGTCCAATATGCGGACCGTGATGTCTCGGAGTTGATGTACGATCCTGAACAGCGGGCTCCTACCGTGGTCAGATCCTGTCAGTTTGGCAGAAACGATCTGGAAGTGTTGGACGAAACAGCCAGACCGTTCTACGCTACCCTGACGCGCTCGCTCCCCAACACCTGCAACCGGTGGATCGGTTCCTCCGCAGACGGAAGCCTGCGCATCATCCACAGTTGGAGTGGGCGCGATCCGGGTCGGTATCACCTCTACGATAGCAACCGCAACACGCTGTTGTTCCTGGGGCCGAGCTATCTTGACCTGCCGCCCTCCGCCATGTGCGAGGTGAAGCCGTTCACATTTCAGACCCGGGATGCCGTGAGCGAGTCCGGTTACGTCGTGCTGCCCCCAACGGCGAAAAATGCGCCGCCGCCCCTCCTGGTAATTCCGATGAAAGATGTAGGCGAATCGGCCGACACCGGCCGGGATTTCTATTTCCTGGCTCAGTTTTTTGCCAGCCGCGGATTTGCCGTGGCCCGATTTGCCGTGCGGGGCACCCGTGGTTTCGGCCGTGCGTTCGAGAATGCCGGGGATTTTCAGTTCGCCGGCCGGCTTGTCCAGGACATCGAGGACGGCGTGAACCACCTCGCCCGGACGGGTTTCGTGGACGGCAAACGCGTAGGTATACTCGGCTGGGGCGCGAGCGGACTCATCGCCCTGCGCACGGCGGCCTCGTCGCCGCTATTTCGGGCGGTGGCGGTCTTCAACAGCTGGGCCAGCTTCGACGTCGACGATGTGACCTGGTTGACCAGTTCCGAGGCGCCGCAGGAGGTGATCCTGGAACAGCTCGGCGGCGTCCGGAACGCCTACAAGATCACCCACCAGCTCGATCCTGAAACCTTTCTGCAATCGCTCTCCGCCCCGACTTTTCTGGCCTACGAGACCTGGTACGGGAACGCGCCGGCGGGGCACCATCTTCGCGGTGTCTTCCGGCGCTTCAAGAAGCCATACGAGTGGTTCGATCTCGACACCCACCTCGCGGAGCTTCCCAAGGCGGAAGAAAATCTCGAGCTCTATTACACGAACTGCACCGCCGAGCTCTATACCAAGGCGGTTGACTTTCTGAAGCGCAACCTTTGAGCACGCAGGAATTCGCCGCGCGAATTCCTGAGGGCGCAGTGAGTCTGCGCCCCTACAGTTTCCAGCGGCGCTGGAAACTGGGAAATTGTTCTGGAAATGTCGCCGGCGCTCCGTCTTGCTCGGCGCCTTCATGAGCACTCCTGCCGCACCCGCCGAACAAGCTGTGATCAAGACCGCGTACGGTGACATCACCGTGGCCTTCTGGCCCGAGGTCGCACCCAAGACCGTCGAAAACTTCAAGAAGCTCGCGCGCGATGGTTTCTACAATGGCACCGCGTTCCATCGCATCATCAAAGGCTTCATGATCCAGGGCGGGTGTCCGAACACGAGGGCCGGCGCAACGGGCCTTCCGGGCACCGGCGGACCCGGCTGGAAGGTCAAGGCCGAATTCAACGCCAAACCGCATGTGCGCGGCGTGCTCTCGATGGCCCGGTCGTCGCATCCCGACTCCGCGGGCAGCCAGTTCTTCATCTGCCACGCCGACGCGCGTTTCCTCGACCGGCAATACACCGCCTTTGGCGAAGTGGTAAAGGGGCTCGATGTGCTCGACCTCATTGCGGGTGTTCCCTGTGGCGGCAGCGAACGCAGCACGCCGGCCGAACGCATCGCGGTGGAGAGCGTCAGCATCGTCTAGCAGCGCACCGGACTTCGTCCTCTCGCTGCTAGAGAGAAATGGCGGACGCCATTTGTCAGGAGCCGGTGGGCGAAGCCCGACCGGATCCTAGCCCGCCGCGGGTCCGTCCGGCGGCACTGACGGCTTCTCCGTTTCGCATGGACACGTGCTCAGGCCGAACGGCACGTAGGTCGGGCAGAAGCGCACCGCCGCGGTCAGCAGCGGCAGCAACCCGATGAGACCCCACCAACTCAGGGTGCGAATTCCCCATGCGACGATGACGGCGTGGTTCGGGGCAGCCGTTTCACCGGACGCCCTTCGATCTTCGCCCGCACGATCTCCATGCCGCGCGCAACCCACGCGTCGGGCCGCATCGTGTCCAGGCTGTCAAGCAAGTGGAGCGCGATTGTCTTGTCGTTCGCCCGGAATCGCACGACGGCCAGCGCCAGAAGCGTCCGTTGCTTCTCCTTCAGGGCGGAAAAATGGGTCTGCACCAGGTTGATGTTCGGGATCGACGGTTCAGCGGCGTAGGCCTCGATCCATGCCAGCATCTCGTAGGCCACAGTCTGCTCGGGCGCATACTTGATCGAGCCTTGCAGCAGGGTGCGCAAGTGCCGCGCGGTTTCCTCGGGCAGGCGGAAATCGAGGTCAAACTGCGAGAACCAGCCGCCGCACTCCATCAGCGCGAGCTCGCGGTAGATCGCCGGGTTCCGCGAACCGATTTCCAGGGCCTTTCCCCAGCGCTCCTTCGCCGTCAATTCGTCGCCGTCCCGCAAAGCGTCGGAACCGAGCTCCTCGAGCGGTCGCGGGTCGGCCGGGCGGTTCTTGACGGCCTCCAGCAGGAGGAGCTTGCCGTAGGGATTCTGGTTCACGCACAGCGCGACTCCGGCCAGCCGCACCCGGATCTCATCCCGTGGCACGGCGCGCATCGCATAGCTGTCCGCCGGCTCGATCTTGGGCATCGGCCGCCTGCCCCAGGAATAGCGGCCGGAGGTGACATAATGCTCGAGGCGCTTGAGCATCTCGGGGTAATCCATGGAAAACGCCCCGCGAAACGCGGCTCGGAGTTCATCCGCCGTAGGCGGTGGCTTTCTGCGAACAAAGTTCAGGAAGCGGTCGATCCCATCCTTGGAAAGGCCCGACTTCCCAAAGTACAAGTAATGCACCAACGCCCAGGATTCCGCGTAGAAGAGGCCCGTGTGCTCGCCCTTCTGGAAAACTCGGGAATTCTGGTCGACCGCGAACAGTTGTTCGAGCGGCATCAGCTTCTCGGTATGTATTTGCATCAGCCGGCCCGCGCTGGGTTTGCCGATTTGCACGCCGTCGGACCCAACCTCGATGGTCGACAACAAGTCCGCCATTCCCTCGTTCAACCAGACCGGCGGCTCGTCCTCCGTCACCATGAACAGATGGTGGACGAATTCGTGATAGATCAGCTGTTGGGCAGAAGCCCAATCGTCCACCGGCGCCACCAAGACATAGGAGCGATCAGTGCTTCCGACGTAGAGGCCGCTGAAATTCGTGCCCTTGCCGAAGCTCGCGGGAAGATAAGCGTGAAAATCCTTCTCTTCCCGGAAGAAGATGACCGTCACATCCAGCCGCCGCCGTTCGACCAGCTTGAAATCCTCCATGAACACGCCCCGCAACAGTTCCAGGTTGTGCAGCAGTTCGCGCGACGGACCCTCGCTGTTGCGCGAGTAGAGTTCGAAATTGGCCGACCGGAAATGCCTCCACTTGTCATCCGTGCCCGGCATGACCTCCTGATCTGCAGCGTGCAGCAACGGGGACAACAAGAAGCAGAACAGCCAAATGGCCGGACGGCGGCAATGCACGCCTTCTGGATGCAGGAAAAACCTCCTCGGGGCGAGGTGAATCGCCCCGGCCGTCGCTCAACGCGCGAGGACGATTCGATCATCGAGCCGCTGCCGCCACCGTGTCGCCGGCGATGTGTCGACCTGGAAATTCCCCCGCTGACGGCCCGCGCTTGGCAACGGCCGGGTTTTCCGCCACAACGGCGGCATGAACGGAATCGTCACGTTTGGCCCCCCGGCGGGAATCGTTCTCGGACTGCTGTTCCTGTGGTGCAGCATGCGCCTGCGGCGGAAGCGCCGGCTGATCGATGACCTGCCCACCGCCAAGACGCAGGGCGTATTCATCGGCCTCGTGGAGTTGAAGGGCACGGCCGAGGTCGCCACGCCGCTCACAGCCTATCTCAGCGGACAGCGCTGTGTGCACTATGCCTACCACGTGGATGAACATTGGTCCCGCAACGTGACAGAGACCTATACCGACAAGGACGGGAATACCCAGACCCGCACCAAACACGAGAGCGGGTGGACGACCGTGGCCAGGGGCGGGCAAACGGAGGACTTCTATCTGCAGGACGACACCGGCACGGTGCTGGTCAGGCCCGCCGGCGCAAAGCTCGAATCTGCCGGATTCTTCGACGAAACCTGCGAACGCCTGAACCCGCTCTACTATTCGAAGGGGCCGATGCAGTGGATCGCCGATTCCGATCATCGCCGCCGCTTCGTGGAAACCGGGATCGCGCTGCATGCGCCGCTTTATCTCGTCGGCCAGGCGCGTGAACGCGCGGATGTCGTGGCCCCGGAGATTGCCGCCGACAAGGAGGCGCCGATGTTTCTCATCTCGACACGCAGCGAGGCGAAGGTGCGGGCCGGATTCGGACAGGCAATCTGGGCGCTCCTGCTGCTCGGACTCGTGGCATTTCCCGCGGGATTCGCCGTTCGCGACCACGCGTTGCACCAACCGCTGGCCGCCGGGTGGCCGCACTACGCCGGGCTGGCCGCGCTCTATCTTGTACTGACTGCGCTCGGCTGGGTTTGGATGGCATTCAACAGCCTCGTCGGGCTGCGCAACCGCGTCCGGACCGCCTGGTCGCTGATCGACGTGCAGCTCAAACGCCGGCACGACCTCATTCCGCGCCTTGTCGAGACCGTTGCCGCGTTACGAACGCACGAGGCCAGCACGCAGACTGCAGTGGCCACATTGCGCAATCAGCTCACCGCCACTCCGCCAGGCGTCGCGGGGCCGGATTTCTCCGGCTGCGCTCCGACGCTGCGCGCGATCGCCGAGGCCTACCCAAACCTGAAAAGCGACACGGCGTTTCTCCGGTTGCAGAAGGAACTCGTCGAGACCGAGCAGCGCATTGCCCTGGCGCGGTCCTATTTCAACGACATCGCGACCTTCTTCAACACGCGCCTGGAAATCGTGCCCGACCGCTGGATCGCCGCCCTCGGCCGGATGCAGCCGCAGGCGCTCTTGGCCGCCGCGGACTTCGAGCGCGCCGCCGTGCAGGTCAAGCTGGCGGAGTAGGCGGCCGCCGGCCACGCGCCGGCCCGGTCGTGACGATGCGTCCCGCATAAGCGGGCTTCCGCTTTGGCTGAAGCCCCGGTGGGCACATGCTCGCTACCCGCCTTCCGGAGCTTTGCAATTTGGCGGCGCGGCGTCCCGCGCCGACGGAGCCGGACGCCAGCCTTCGCGCAAGGCTACCGCGCGGCAGGCCCGCCTTCGCTGAAGCTGCGGCTAGAGCAGTTTAACTTACGCTGTAGCCGAGAACGCGAACGTAGCTGCGAGCGTGAGCGAGCGGAGGGTTCGTCCACTCGCCCGCCCCGAGCGACGTCGAGGGGCTCACGCTCGCGGCCACACTTTCTATGAAACCGCTCTAGTATTACTCCGTTAAGTTAAGTGTTGCATTTCCTGCGCCATCCTGTCGGTCTTGGCGGCATGAAATGGACCCGCGGGGATTTTCAGCGCAGTGCCGATCAACTGCTGGGCTTT
>Ga0182027_10016502_pt1 | contig 10080 bp, 7 predicted proteins | sample 712E1DmetaG_FD_121300 | JGI IMG/M metagenome (GOLD analysis project Ga0182027, IMG submission 121300) | Permafrost microbial communities from Stordalen Mire, Sweden - 712E1D metaG (Illumina Assembly) | ecosystem: Environmental > Terrestrial > Soil > Wetlands > Permafrost | place: Sweden... | reverse complement strand
TTTAAGCCCGTGATTTTATTCTCTTTATCCTCCAGCTGAACATTTAAGCCCGTGATTTTATTCTCTTTATCCTCCAGCTGAACATTTAAGCCCGTGATTTTATTCTCTTTATCCTCCAGCTGACTTTCTTTTAACACCAGTTCCTGCCCCAGCTCATCCAATTGTTGAGAAAAATTAAGCAACTCAGTATTCAAAGAAGAAATCTGCACTTTGGATTCAACCAGCTGACCGTCTTTGATCAAGACTTCATCTATCCGCTGACGCAGCTGTTCAGCAAGATTAAACAACTCGGCATCCAATAAAGAAATGCGGTTATCCTTATTTATCAGCTGGCCGTCTTTGATCAAGACTTCGTCCATCCGCTGGCGTAATTGCTTAGAAAGATTGTTCAATTCTTCTTTATAGGCCAAGATGTAGTTTTCTTTATCCTGAAGTAAACGCTTATTTTCTTCTACAATCACCAAGTTATTTGCTAATTGTTCAGCTAAGCCGGAAAGTTCTTTTTTCAAAAAATCAATCTCATTGTTCTTATCAACCAATTGCCCGTCCCGGGAGTAAATTTCTTCCAGGCTGGCCTGCGCGTTAGAAGCATTCTTAATTTCTTCTTTATAAATATACCCGTCTTTCCCCAAGGTCAGCTTGACCCCCCGCTTTTTTTCCTGAAACATCCGCTTAACCTGAGTAATTCTAGTTGCAATTTCCTGTTCTTTTTCAGAGATTATTCTTTTTAAATCTGAACTTTCCCGATTTAATTCAGCTGTCAAAATGTCGTTTTCTAAATTACTAATCCTCTTTATTTCATTAAACAGATCCTGAATAACTTCTTTTGCTGTCTCCAGGGGGTGAGTTTGAATTAACTTTAAGATTATCTCCGGCATCACAATATAGAGCTTACCAAGGGACTCAACAGATTTTTTAATGGTAAGATCCCCGTTACCCATCAAAGAACCGCTTAAGCTATGCGGATAGTGTTTGGCTAAATATAATAACCGATTCCTCTCGATATAATGCCGAGACAATGCATGATCCGCCGTCCCATGAAACTGATGATAAATTATGCTCTTGGGCACAAATACCAATTTATATTTTTTTTGCCTGAGCCTCAAAGACATATCGACATCTTCCCCGTACATAACAAAATCTTCATCAAATAATCCGGCTTCCAGCAGGGCATCTTTCCTGCATAAAACCGCAGCCCCGCATAGGCTAGCAACCTCCTCGACAGAATCAAAATTTTTTCTTTCCTGGCCGGCTCCGCGTTCTCCCCAGTAAAAATTAGGCAGTTCATAGAGTCCGGCGTTTTGAATTTTACCCTGCATCGTTAAAATCTTGCTCCCTACACAAGCGATCGTTTCATCCTGAGAGATAACCTCGACCAGCTCCGCCAACCAATTCTTATCCATTCTGGTATCGTTATTCACTAAAGCCACGAATTCTGCCTGAGAGGCCTTGATGCCTAAATTGTTGGCTTTGCAGTAATTATTAATGTCGTTGCGAATTATTTTTACTTGCGGATAATTTTTTCTGACAAAAACCAGTGAATTATCGGTAGAAACATTATCCACCAAGATAATTTTAAGTTTATTTTTGGGATAATTTAATTTAAATACGGAATCAAAAAACTTTTGCAAATATTTTTTACCGTTAAAATTTACGGTAACAATACTTACTTTAGGATAATTTTTACTCACCGTTAGCCTCCTGATTTTTTACTCATTACCAAAAGGTAGTTGCCATTTCCAAGTATGTTCTAAGAATACTGTCCCGTGGTCCTGTCCATCGAATAATACCTTAAAAGTAGAAACCTTATGTCGATAGAGCAAAGGTTCTTTTTGATTTTTCTTCCAAACCCCCAAAGATAAATAGTAATCTCCGGTAAGCAAAGGAAGCTTAGGATAGCTTAAAACGACTGTTTCATCTTTGAGCTTTCTAGATGTGCCGTGACAATAAATATCGTCACCGCGAAAAATCCCTGCCCACAAATAATAATTGCGGGGAACGCCTAAAAATTTGAATTGCATCTTAATCTTAAGGTCTTCCCCGGTAGCAAAATCTATTTTTGGGGCCCCGGATGCACCGGAGAGCTGGACGGAAGCAAACTGTACATCCGAAGAAGCAGTTTGATCGAATAACCTATACTCAGGGTCAAAAGGCAACGGCGATTCTTTAGCCGTAAAAATACCGAATTTCTGTTCCGGATAAACCGGCTCCCACTGATGTTGTAAATTTAACAACTGTGCATTTTTATTATCACCTACAATTTCAAACCTGTAAAAACCTGAATGGTGGTCATATGCCCAGCGCTCTGTACTATCCCAAACCGCTGCAGAAAAACGATATTTTCCAGGCTTTAAAGACGGAGTTTTATATTCAATACTAAAGCAACCTTCCCCCTTATTAAGTTTCTCTATCGGCTGGCCATCGAAAAGCGTATTGGGCCCATAACAATAAGCACCATCTTCACGGAATATTGCCACTCCAAAATGAGAAGCCTTAACTTCTTGCTCAACGACAAAACGTGCCTCCAGGCGCATTGTTTCACCCGGACTAAATACGCTGGTCTGCTTCCCGCAGGAATTATAAGTCTTAACCTCAACAATCCCGACTTCTCTACTTCCCTCTTTTTTCTCCCAAGACCTTTTATCTGCCCACCATTTTGTTTCACCGCACCTTTGCCTAAAAGCCTCCGAAAGATTGCTAGCCTTTAAAAGTTGTAAATAATGCTCTGCTATTTTTTCAGAAGAACCTTGTTGAATAATCTGGCCGTTCTCCAGCAAGATAATTTCGTCGCAAAGCCGATTGATGGCATCAATATCATGGCCGGTAATAATCATGGTTTTATTTTGTTTTTTAAATTCTGCGATTTTATCAAAACATTTCTTCTGGAAGGAAACATCTCCTACGGCAAATATCTCATCCGTCAGGAGAATATCAAAATCCATATGCGCAGCAATACTAAACCCCAAACGTAACCGCATTCCCTGGGAATAAGTTTGCAACGGGGAATCCAAGAAACCATCCAATTCGGAAAACTTAACGATGCTAAGATATTTCTCATTTATCTCATTATGCCCCATTCCAATAATTGAGCTATTTAAATAGATATTTTCCTCACCCGTAAGCTCATCCTGAAAACCCGCGCCCAAAGTAAGCAAGCTAGATACCCGGCCGTTAATTTCAACCTTGCCGGTAGTCGGAGTAGATATCCCGGCCAAAAGATTAAGCAGGGTAGTCTTGCCCGCACCGTTTCTACCGATCACCCCAATAACCTTGCCCCGATCAATCTCTATATTTATATTTTTTAAAGCCCAAAATTCCGTAGCCACTCTGTGCCCGCATAAAGAAGAAAAAGTTCCTTTGGGCACTTCATCCCTTTGGTGGGTCAAAATAAACCTTTTACTTACGTCTTTTAATACGATTGCTTTCATCGCTTACACCAAATCAGAAAAACGTGATTCATGCTTTCTAAAAACTACAAAACCCAGTAAAAATACTCCGACACAAAGAATAACCGTCCAAAACGATAACCAAAAGATATTTATTCCTACAGGTAAAGTTTGAGCAAACCCCTTAAGCAGGGCTAAGCGATAAAAACAAAACAACCCTACAAATGGATTAAATAAATAAAGCTTAAGTAGCCCGGGAGAAAAGTTAGCCACCATGGACAACGGATAAAACACCGGACTTAAGTACATCCAAATCAATAGCAATAACTCTACGATATACTTTGTGTCACGCAGAATAACTTGGAGGCTTGAAAAAATCAAGGCAAGCCCGATGGCCAAAAGCGTTTGCAGAAAAATTACCAGTGGCAACATAAGAATTAAAATCGTAAATTGCATCCTAAATAAAGCTAAGATTAAAATCATCGCCAATAAAGCAGGAAGGAAATTTATCAAGTTCGCCAGAACCACCGAAACCGGAATAATCTGGCGAGGGAAGTAGGTTTTTTTAATTAAATCCCGGTTAATTAAGATGCTCTCCGTAGCCCCACCCACTGAGGCGGCAAAATAAGCCCAGGGGAAAACCGCGGTCATCAGGTAAATAAAAAAAGGGTACTTTTCTACTTGCACCCGCATGATCGTAGAAAAAATAAACCTAAAAATAAAAACCGTCACCAGGGGCACAAGTAATGCCCATAAAAAACCCAAAACCGGGCTGCGGTACCTAACCTTAATATCTTTAATCGCCAAGTCCAGGACGAGATGGCGGTATTGGATTAAAATTCCGACTTGTTTAAACAACCCTGACATAATTACCTCGTGCTGATAATTTTGGCGGCAACATTCCTGCCTTCTAACAATACATCTTCCATTGACATATAGCGCCAACTACCGTAGCGACCGCAAGAAATAATATTATTCTGAGTCAAAAACTTAAATATCCCTTCTCTAGACAAGCGATAATTATAATCGTAAATCGGATAACCGTACTTTATATCATTAACATCTTGAACCAAAATCTCCTCTTGCGGCCGGAGTAAATTAATTTTCTTGAGATCCTTGATACCCTGCAAGGCGGCCTTGATCTTATCTATCGGCTTATCTTTCGAATAAGCTGTTTCGATATATAAAGAATCCTTTCCCGTTGGAGCCAGAGAAGATGAAAAGTTATGAAAGAATCCTACCCGGAAAAAACTTATTTCTTTTTGAGGAAAATATACCCAATGCCTACCAGCATAATCATTTTTCTTCAAACCTAGATTTAAATTAAGAATAGAATTCCACCTTAACTTCCTGAATAAAACGCCAACTTTCTTCGGCAAACCGCCGATTAAAAACGGCAACTCCGGTAAGGGAACCGTGGAAATCAAAAAATCAAATTTTACCTTATCCCCGGAAGCCAATTTGATCTGTTTGTTTTTCAGATCAATCCTGGTAATCGCGCAGTCGGTATGAAGATTCTTAATCTGGCTAGCCAGGGCTAAAGGAAGTTGATTAATACCTCCTTGCTTAGGATACCAAAAAGTAGCATTATAACCAAACTGCCTTTTATTTGGCTCGATCGTACCTTCAATCAATTCTTTTAAAGAGGGGGCGGGGATAAAACCATCCAGCCATTCACAAGTTAATTTTTTCGGTGAATGCATCCAAAACTTGGTATTGTAGGGAATCATAAAATGTTGCGCAATACCCTGCCCAAATGTCGGCATTATCCAATCGTAAAAAGAATCTTGTTTATTTGATTTTGAGTAGCTATGATTATACGCTTGGATAAAACCCAAAAGACAATCTTGGATAACTGGTTTTGGCAGGCCATAAAGATTAGCCTGATAAGGATAGTGGGTAAACCTGCCTAACGAATAAATCCAGGCGCTTCTTTGATGCTTTACTAAATTATCTCCGAGTAAATTCTTAACCAAGTCAAAGATACAGCGATGTTTGAAATGTAAAAGGTGGCCATCACAATCAAAGGTAAAACCACCTATTCTTTTAGAACGGCACAACCCCCCCGCCTCCGACTCTTTCTCAAAAACCTGACAATCTAATCCTTTTTTTTGTAGATGCCAAGCTACACTTAACCCGGTAAGACCAGCTCCCAAAATAATTATTCTTTTTTTAAGCATTAAAATGTAAGCTTTGTGTGGTCAATAAGTTATGGATTAGACAAAACAAGGATATTTGATTTAAAAACAAAAGAATCATTATTTAATAAACAAAAAGCGTCCTTATTTCCTCCTAATTCCAGAAGGAAACAAGGATATAAGTGAATTTATGAAGATTGTAACTAACCCCTTGGCGCGTTGGTATTTATTATACAAGCTAGGGGTAAAAATATCAAGAAGTTATAGGTACTAACCTGGGAGTAAGAATAAATTATTCTATACCCCTGGGTTAAGGACTAAGGATAACGCTAAAATCATGCTTCGATTAAAATCATATGATTACTTTTATTTCAAACTATAATTAAACCTAAAATCAACCACCAAATAAACGAAACCTCAGGCAGAAAAAACGTAAAATCCAAAATGTTATGCACTAAAAATACTACGCTGGAGGCGATTAAGCAGGAAATTTGCTTTCTATAAATGGTTTGTTTTAAGTTTTTTAAACCAGAACCCAACACAACCCATACCAACCAGATAAGAGAAAATAAACCTAAAATCCCCATCTCCGCTAAAATTTGCAGATAAGAATTGTGGGCATAGCGGCTCATTTGCAGATTAAAATTCCCTAAGCCTACCCCTGCAAAAGGATGTGTTTTAATAATCATTAGATTCTCCTGCCAATAATTTAATCTCCGGAACATAGAAAACGCTGGTTGAAGATATTCTTTTTGCGTAGCCGAGCGACAAATAAACACTACCACGATTAATATAAATATTGCCGCCATCACCAAAATACTGCTTCTTACCGATTTGTCCCGCAGATAAAAATAAACCATCGACGCGCAAAACAAACTTAAAAAAGCAACCGGAGACATTGTGAGTATTAAGGCAAAAAATATCAACGGAGTAAACCAAATCCGGCTTTTACACATTAAGGACAGCGGAATAATCATGGCTAAATACCCACCTAGAACACCCGGAGTAACAAAGGGCAGGAAAGCTCTTCGGCGCTGGAGGTAATCTAAGGCAAACGGAAATGGAATCTTATTATCTAACAGATAAGCCGAAACATGATCAAAGCTAAAAAGGTACTGGTAAATTGCCAGCAAACTGATCACTACGCCAGTCAGGATGACTGTCCGGATAACTAACAATCTATTGTTTTCAGAGAAAGAAAAACCCGCTAGGAATAAACCTATCCCAGCGATATATTTATAAAGCTCCCCTAAGCTAATCGATCGATTCCGGGAAAAAATTACTGAAATACAGAGTGCTATGCAAAATAAAATAAGCGGATTCTTTAAAGCCAGCATCTTCGGGTGGGATGGCTTACGGTAAATTATATAAGCGCCTAAAAAAATAAGCAGCGCCGTAGTATAAATTAAATTTAGATAAGGAAAAGCTAACGCGCAGATAAAAGGACGGATAAAAATTAAAATCAAAAAAATTAGCATGGCATTTATAATTTAGCTAATAAACCTGTTTCTGAATCAAAACAGCCGGCTTATCCACAACCTTTAATTAATAACTAACGCGTAAATTGTCACCCTGAATGATATAAATGGGCTGGCGAACTTTCATAACCCCTAGAACTTTAACTATCCTTATTTATCTAATTACTTTTGCTGAATCCTCATTTTTTTATATAAATTCGTTAGATTACTATAAACTCCTTGGGCATCAGGATTGATCCTTAACGCATCTTTATATTCTGCCTCGGCTTCCAGGTTTCTTCCTGCTTCGGCATATGCTAGACCCAGTTCATTGCGGAACCTCCAGCTAAGCGGGGAATACCGCAATGTTCTTTCATAGAAAGCTACTGGTTGCTTCCAACACTCGGCCTGTTTTAGCGTCAAACACGAATAGAGAATAAGCAACCCCGGAATAATCAGGCGCAAAGAAAGTGTAAAAAATTTGTTCTTAAAGGGATAATAAAATAGGATCGCAAGAATAAGGAAAAACCCCAGGGCCGGAACATAAAGATAATGCTCCATGATAAAAGCTTGACTGATCGGGTAAATATTACTTACCGGCAAAAGAGCAATGAAAAACCAGGCAATGGAAAAGAAAATGCCGGGGCTAGTTTTTCTTCTAATCAGGGCAAAAATTATCAATAAGCATGATAAAATTAACCCCAGTATAACTTTAAGATCAGTAAATTTAAACAGCTGGTTGACGTATTCCATATGCAAATCAAAAGGCAACAAAAGCAGCCGCAAATATTCCGCCACACCGGCAAAAAAAACAGGAATCCTCCCCCACCAAACAACCCAAGTTAAATTTAGCTGTTCCGGAGGCATCAAGATAACCAATCTTAGTAAAATATACCAAACCAATAAACCGAAGAATGGTATGAGTTCTTTAATCCGGATTTTTTTGGCGAAGGCATAATGATAAAGTAAAATAAGCAGCGGTAAAACCACGGCATTTTCTTTTGAAAACAGCGCTAAGATAAAACTTAATAAAGCTAAAATGTATAATTTTATATTCTCTGTAGAAAGATATTTGATATAAAAAATCAGGCAGGCTAACATAAATACCAGGGCTAAGGGATCGCTTAACCCGGAGATATAGCAAACAGCTTCTGTATTAATTGGGGAGGTCAGAAATAATAAGCTTGCTAGAAATGAAAGGGTTTTGTCATAAAAGATATTCCTGAGGAGAAAGTAAAAAATAACCGCCGCTAGAATATGTGTAAAGATACTGATCAGATGATAACCGGTAGTTTTTAAACCCCACAAAGAATAACCGGCCATTTGGACAATCGTCTGAAGCGGGCGGTAAAAATTTGAATGTGTACCGCTACCCGCTCCAAAGTCTGCAGTAATAATTTTCGGCAGGTTTGACCAGCTTTTTATATAAGCATTATCCTTGATTAAGCCGTGATCATCCCAGATAAAACCGCCATCCACACAATTAGAATATATTAAAATACCTAAAATTATTATTAAAGCTACCTGCAAGAATGCGCTATTTTCTCCGGTTAATTTAGTCTTAAATATCCTGATCATATTTTATATTTGCATTGTCGTAGCAAATCCTTATGGATATTTGCGCTAGCGCCGCCTATTTCTTCTTTTTATATAAGCCTACTAACTGCGCATCGGCCAGAATATGCCCTTGCATGGCTTTTTCTAATTGCTCCTTATTTACTCCATCTTTTAAATTTAATATCATGTCTAAAGCGTAAAGCTTGAAAAAATAGCGATGTACTCCGAAAGGAGGGCAAGGGCCGTGGTATTTCCTTTCAGCGGCGCTATTTATTCCTGGTTTTCCTGGCAAGCTATTTTCTTCAATTTTTGAAATCACAGGAATATCAAAAACTACCCAATGCACCCAGGTGCCCATCGGCGCATCCGGGTCATCCACAATTAAAGCCAAACTTCTGGCCTTCTGCGGAATATCCGCGATAATTAATGCCGGGTTAATATCCTGGCCTTCACAGCTAAATTTAGTGGGTATAAATTGGTTGTCTTTAAACTCCGGGCTTTTTAATTCCATGGCTTCTCCTCTACTTGCTACTGTTAAGCCGGCCATAAAAATAAGGGCCATTATTAATTTTATACTATGAGATTTACTATTCATTGCTCCGGCTTAAGATACAAAAGTTTCATCGTAGTAGATATAAATATTAACTATAATTGTATCTCTGGTTGATGTTTAATTCAAGGGTTTATCTGGCAAGACTGTAAACTAAATTGGCTGGCTAGATTAAAGAGGAAATTGTCCGATTAGAGATACTTTACGACTACCTCTAACGGTTGTTTTTTAGGGCCCTGGCTTACCTTAACCGCATAACCAACCGGAATCACTGCCATAAATTCGCCTTCCGGCTCACCTAAGAACCGTAAAATATCGTTTTTTATTAAAATAAGCACGCCTAGCCATACGGTAGCCAGCCCCAAAGAAGTAGCGGCAATCAATAAATTCTGCACGGCAGCCGCTGAACTTTGTATCTCCATAATTCGAAAAAAATCTTTGGCAGTATGCTTATCAACTTTAAATAACTCTGTCCCTCTGGAAATAAGCTGCCCGGAGTTAGCCACGGCAATCACTACCGGTGCAGAAGCAATACTGCGAGAAGCCAAACGCAGCAAGGTTGTGGAAGGTTTAGTAAAATTAGCCGCTTTTTCATTTATCAGGTTCGCCAGCTCATTTTTCTTCTTACCTTTTAACACCATAAACCGCCAAGACTGCTGGTTATGGGCCGAAGGAGCCTGGTTAGCAGCATTAAGTATCGTCTCAAGATCGCCTGCGGCAACCGGCTTATCTAGAAACACTCTTACACTGCGGCGGTTTTTAATTGAAATTAAGGTCTTATTCTTAAACAAATGGCGCTTAAAATTAATCATGCTTCTCCCTCAAGGGCAAATGACTTAGTCAAACAGCGTATAGATATCAGCATCATTTTATCTCTACTTGAAAGTTAAATCAAGGCTTTAAGATAAACTACTATTTTAAAATATTTTATGCCTAACCGATCATCAACCCTTCAATGCGGACTCCAACACCGTCTTTTCTTTTATTAATAA
>Ga0182027_10016501_pt1 | contig 10081 bp, 9 predicted proteins | sample 712E1DmetaG_FD_121300 | JGI IMG/M metagenome (GOLD analysis project Ga0182027, IMG submission 121300) | Permafrost microbial communities from Stordalen Mire, Sweden - 712E1D metaG (Illumina Assembly) | ecosystem: Environmental > Terrestrial > Soil > Wetlands > Permafrost | place: Sweden... | reverse complement strand
GCCCGTTGGCATGCTGGCGTTAATTCTTATGATATTCCCGGTGATGAACCTCTTGAAAAACTAACTTCCTTACTTAAAGTTAATAAACCTCTTAATGTAATTGCACTAAGTAGATCGGACAAAGTTTATTTGAAACATAATAATCACATTATTTGTTTTTCTTCTTCTAGCTGGGTAGGCCATGATGTTAATCACATACCGCAGGAAGGGAAATGGAGCACGGATCCAAAGGTTGTATTTGATGCTTTGGTAAATCTTTTGGGTGAAGGGAACGTTCCTGTTGAACCTATATTTGTTGGAGCAGGGTTGCAACGTTGGCCTGATTTAACAGAACCAGACGCAAATGAACCCGTTGTACCTAATCCGAATACCAGTCCGCTTGGTCCATTAACTGCTGATGATGCAATCCGAAAGGCGATACGTGATGCACGACATTACTAAATTCGAGGATAAGGTTGATGGCTGTAGAAAAGATTTTGCTAAAAACTGCCCATTATGGCGCACGCGGTAGGTTCATGAAAGTGCTACTGTTTAGAGGGGTAACGTCTAGTGGAAAGTGTAGAATTTATTGCAAAGAAAATAGGGCCCACTTCGGTTGACAATTATCCCCCAAAGTTAACTTACTTCAGCACGGTCACATATTGCTCAAAATTCCAATTTAGCCGAATCGTCTTGAGTACATGGAAATAGGTAAGTGGAATTACCACAGCGCCATTTAAAAAATCAGTGATCAATGGCGGGTTCATTGCAAGATTTAATAACATTTCTTTGGGAATTTCAATAAAAGGGTCTGGGATTTCCATTGGAAGAAGATCACAAATCGCCATTGGACACCATTGATACCCTGCGTCAGCAAGACTGTATGTCCTATGAATGCCATTGTTGAGTATTAAGCGTGCTATTCCTGGCCCAATCTGAATTCTATATACACCGGCAAAAGGAATCCCACCTCCAATCGGTAAACAGATGCTTTCGAGTTTGGCACTTTGAATGTCATTCTCTTTAATTGAGATCTTTCGATATTCTGGCGGATGATGTAGTCTGATATCTTCGTCATAACTTGTGAATAGAACAGCCCCTCCGGTTGGGCTCATCCCTAACACCTGTCTAGTAATAGGCTGAGGTTGTCCAGCCGACTCAAATGCTAGGTTAAAGAGATCAGTTTCAGTCATCTCTGGTTTGATATTTGCTCGCTCCTTAGAACGGTTTACGTTGATCGTAATCTGTGGCGTTACAAGTTTAGATAATCTCACATTGAGGATATCCGTTGGATGCGAATCGTAGGGAGGATAGAGTTTGATTCTGTCGAGCATAGATTGAACATTATCCTGATTTACTTCACTAATTGGTTTTACATCGTCCGCAGTAGCAAAGGAACGAGAGGGAAGGCCATTATTTGCATATGAACTGTTAGCTCCTTGCCAAATTGTTTGTAGTGCCTCTTTATTGCTTGGCTTAGCGATAAATCCAGCATCTAGTTGAGCCAAAAGAGCTTGCGCTGGAAAGATAGAGTATAATGTTAATTTGTCAACAACAGATTGATTGGTCATTTCCGTTCCTTTGTAATAATCATTTGATATTGCAATCTATTAAGTTCAAGCCTTAGCAATCGTAGGTATGGAATTAAACAACTAAAGATAAAGTTTAAAAAGATATTCTCGATATATTCTTTTTCCTTACATACAAAACTGTTTAAATTTTAATCTTCCATATTTAAGAAGTCAATTGACGTGGAATAATCTCTTGCGACAATTCGGGGACAGTGCTAGAATTGACATAATCACAATGGCTTAATATCGAACATTTGGATATTTAGGATTAATACAAACTGTGTCTAAAGAAGCTCAGGCGCGCATCAAAATCAATAAACTACTCGAAGCTGCCGGCTGGCGTTTCTTCGACGATGCTCAAGGCAAAGCCAATGTCGTTCTGGAAGCCAATTCCAAACTGGTTCAGACTGACGTTGATGCTTTCGGCGCAGATTTCGAGCAAGTCAAAAAAGGCTTTATCGATTTCCTGCTGATGGACGCAAAAGGCTTTCCCTGTGCTGTGCTGGAAGCCAAATCCGAAGACAAAGAACCACTCGACGGCAAAGAACAGGCCCGTGTTTATGCTCATGGTCAAAAAGTCCGCTTCATTATCCTTTCTAACGGCAACTTGCATTATTTCTGGGATCTGGAAAAAGGCAATCCCACCGTTATCACCGCTTTTCCCCACCCCGATTCGATTGCCCACCTGGAAGCCGCCAAAACCAACCTCAAGGAACTTTCGCAGGAAGTCGTCGCTGCCGATTATATTGCCCTGACGCAAAATGCCGCCTACCAAAACGACCCGCGCTGGCTTGACCCTAATCAGCGGCCCGCCTATATCGAAGAAAACGGCCTCAAATTCCTCCGACCCTATCAGCTTGAAGCCGTCGTGAAATTACAGGAATCCGCCAAAAAGGGCAATAACCGTTTTCTGTTCGAAATGGCCACCGGCACCGGCAAAACCATGCTCTCCGCCGCCGTCATTAAGTTATTCTTGAGAACTGAAAATGCCCGGCGGGTGCTTTTCCTCGTCGACCGGCTGGAACTGGAAGACCAGGCGAAGAAAAATTTCGTGCGCTATCTTAAAAATGATTACAACTGCATTGTATACAAAGAGCAGCGGAACGACTGGCATAAAGCCGAAATCGTTGTTACCACCATTCAAAGCCTCTCTTCGGAGAATAAGTACCGCACCTTATTCTCGCCCACTGATTTTGATTTGATTATTTCCGACGAAGCCCACCGTTCCATCGGCGGCAACAGCCGTGCCGTTTTTGAATATTTTATCGGCTATAAACTGGGCCTGACCGCTACCCCGAAAAACTATCTGCGCAAACTGGACCCGGCTAAAATTAACGACAATGACCCCCGCGAATGGGAACGCCGTCAATTGCTGGACACCTATATTACTTTCGGATGCGCCAGCGGCGAACCGACTTTCCGCTATGATTTAGTTCGCGCCGTGTCCGAAGGCTATCTGGTTAATCCCGTCATTATCGACGCCCGCACCGAAATTACCACGCAGATGCTTTCCAAACAGGGTTATGCCGTGATGGTCAATACCGAAGAAGGCAAAGAAGAAGAGCAGAAATTCTTCGAAAAAGACTACGAGAAGAAATTTTATTCCGAAAAGACCAACCGCATCTTCTGTCGCACTTTTCTGGAAAATGCGCTGAGAGACCCCATTTCTGACGAAATCGGGAAAAGCCTGGTGTTTTGCGTCAGTCAAAAACATGCCTCCAAGGTCACGCAAATCCTGAACGAATATGCCGATGCAATGTATCCCGGTAAGTACAATTCCGATTTTGCCGTGCAGGTTACCTCTAATGTCCCCGATGCCCAGCAGTTCACCATCAATTTCTCCAATAATAACCTCAACGGCCATACCAGCTTCCTGGAAAGCTATAAATCCAGTAAAAGCCGGGTTTGCGTCACCGTTGGCATGATGACCACCGGCTATGATTGTGAGGACATCCTCAATCTGTGCCTGATGCGTCCGGTCTTTTCCCCCACCGATTTTATCCAGATGAAAGGCCGTGGCACCCGTAAATATACTTTCAGTTACACGCAGCGGGAAGGCGGCGTCAAAGAATCTATTAAAGCAGCTAAAACGAAATACAAACTTTTTGATTTCTTTGCCGTCTGCGAATATTTTGAGGAAAAGTTTAATTATGATGAAGTCTTGAAACTGCCTCCCACCCGGGAATATAAACCACCGGGCGGCGGCGAAAGCTACGGACATGACGAGCAGACCGTCTTTGTCCCTGACCCCATCAAAACGATAACCGAAAAAGAAGTCGGGGCCAAGGGCATGCGCATTGACCGCGAATTTTTTGCTTCATTTGAAAATACGATTAAGAGCGACCCCGTCAATCAAGCCAATTATGCCAAAGGCGATATCGCCGCCATCGAGGAAAAAATCAAGACGGAATTATTCGGCAAGCCGCTAGCTTATTATAATGAAGAAAAATTAAGCAAGGCCGCTCGCGTTGGCCGCCGCCTGGCGCTGCGGGAAATAATTCTCAAGGCTTTCGGCGGCATCGCCCGCTTCAAAACCAAGGACGAAATGCTCGAAGACGAATTTGCCAATTTTGTCGCCATTCAGAAGCCGGATAACCGGCATATCGTCAATCTGAAAAATTATTTCAAAGCTTACATCGCCGATAAAGAAATCCGGGACATTATCGACCGTAAAGAATATAGCCGTCTCGCCACCAATCCCCGCATCACTCTGGCGGAATTTCAGGACCTGAACGGCTGGATTGATGTTGTGCCACGCTATGTTAAAGATTATGTGCCTATTGAAAAGTTTGCGGAGACTAATTAGTAATGAATCAGGATACCAGACGTAAAATCGATTCCTGTCGGGATATGCTGGTTGGCAAACTCCCCGACCCCAAAGCCCAAATCGAACAGATTACCTATGCCCTCATTTATAAATTCATGGCAGATATGGATACGGCTTCGGTTGCGCTGGGCGGCAAAGCAAGCTTCTTTGCCAACGGTTACGAGCAGTACACATGGGACAAGCTGATGTCTACCAATCTCGGCGGCAAACAGCGCCTCGATTTATATTCCGAGGCCATCGCTAAATTATCCCTCAATCCCCATCTGCCGCAGTTATTTCGGGATATTTTCAAGGATGCCTTTCTGCCTTACCGCGACCCGGAAACACTGAATATGTTCCTCAAGGAAATCAATTGGTTTACCTATAATCACAGCGAGGATTTGGGTGATGCTTTTGAATATCTGCTGTCGGTGATGAGTTCGCAGGGCGATGCTGGTCAATTCCGCACGCCGCGCCATATCATCGATTTTATTGTGGCCGTCGTTGACCCTAAAAAAGACGAAACTATTCTCGACCCGGCCTGCGGCACCGCCGGTTTCTTGATTTCCGCTTATAAACATATCCTGCAGCAGAATACCGCTGAAAAACGGGGCGATAAACTTACCCCCGATGAGAAACAGGATTTGATGAATCAGATTGTCGGATACGATATTTCCCCGGATATGGTGCGTTTATCCCTGGTCAATATGTATCTGCATGGCTTTCCCGAACCCCATATTTATGAATACGATACCTTGACCGACGAGGGCCGCTGGGAAGATAATTTTAATGTCATTTTAACAAATCCTCCTTTTATGACCCCAAAGGGTGGCATACGTCCGCATAAACGATTCTCTGTGCAGGCTAGCCGTTCTGAGGTGCTTTTTGTAGATTATATTATTGAACATTTAAACATTAACGGCAGAGCTGGAGTAATTGTACCGGAGGGCATTATATTCCAATCAGGCAAGGCATATAAACAATTGCGAGAGAAATTATTAAATAACGGTTTATATGCCGTCGTTAGCCTACCTTCTGGAGTTTTTCTGCCGTATAGTGGCGTAAAGACGTCTATTTTGTTCGTTGACAAATATTTTGCAAAGAGTTGCGGTCAAATGCTATTCGTTGATATAAAGGATACCGGCGTAAGTCTTGGTGCTACCCAAGCCCCTATTGAATTGAATGACTTGAAGCCCGCTGAGGAACTCATCAGAAATTTTAGAAAAGGAAATCTAATTGAGCAAAGCAGATTGGGCTTTACCGTCGATAAAAGGGATATTGTCTCTTTGAAATACGAACTTTCATTATCCAGACATAAAAAAATAATACCCGTAAATTCCCAATATTCTTTTGCTTTATTGAACGAAATTTGCAATATTTCAAAAGGCAAATCATCAAGTACAAAAACCGCACCAGGTGAATATCGGTTGTTTTTAACTGCAGATGACTTGAAAACAGCCGATCATTTTGATTTTAATGGGGAGGGTGTGTGTGTTCCTCTCATTTCATCTAAAGGCCACGGAAAAGCTGCTATAAAAAGAGTACATTACGTAAAAGGAAAGTTTGCACTAGCAGACCTTTTGGCTTTTGTTGAGCCTAAAAACACGGAAATTATTAATCCTAAGTACCTCTATTTGTATATTAACAATAAAAAAGATGAAATCGCCAAGTTGATGAAAGGCGCTGCTAACGTTTCGATGAAAGTTGCCGACCTCGACAGATATGAGATTCCCGTTCTAGCAATCGAAAAACAACTTGAAATTGTTTCGGCAATCGAATCCTATCAGAAAATTATTGACGGCGCCCGCCAGGTCGTTTCAAACTATAAACCCCAGATAAAAATCGATCCCGAATGGCCGATGGTGGAACTAGACGAAATATGCACAGATATTTTAAGTGGAGGGACACCTTCGACTGCCGTAGAATCGTATTGGAACGGGAATATTCCATGGATGACGAGTGCCGATATTGTTGATGTTAACACAATTGTCATTAGAAAATATATTACTCAAGACGGCCTTAAAAATTCTGCCACCAACCTAATTCCAAAAGACAACATTATAGTTGTAACTCGCGTTGGATTGGGTAAAATAGCAATGAACAAATTTGATGTTAGCATTAGTCAGGATTCGCAGGGCTTGATATTGAATAAAAAGAAAGTTTTCCCCCAATTCTTACTTTATCTATTAGCCGAAAAAGTACTTGTCTTTAAAAATACGAGTCAAGGTACCACCATTCAGGGTGTAACAAAAAATCAATTGAAAACTATTAAGATTCCTGTTCCCCCCCTCGCAAAACAGCAGCAAATCGTTGCCCAAATCGAAAAAGAACTGCAGTTAGTTGACGCCAATAAACAGCTCATCCAAATTTACGAACAGAAAATCAAATCTAAAATCGCGGAAGTGTGGGAAACATAGTTAACGGAAATAATTTAAAATGACATCAATGCCCTTTAATATCGATGCAATCGAATCTGATCTGGATAAATTATTAGAGGATTACAGACTCGCGTTGCGCGCTGTTGAATTGTTGCCCTCCTACGGAATTGTACCCGCCAATGAGTTCCAAGCTTCTATTGCTGCACTCATTCCTAAATCTGCTAAGCGTAGATCTGCACGCATCAAAGTGGCAGTTTTACGTTATGGAAACCGTCATGCGGATTTGGCTACGAGTCGATTTGCAATTCGTTCTGTTGCTCGGATGTTCTTACGTTCTCACGTCCGAACAAAACTTCGTCTTTTCGCTGATCGATTAGAAGTCGAACGGCTCGCTTATACACGTTTAAATGATGTTCAACAAAAGCGACTTGACAATCTCATTCAAAGGCTTCGTGATTACGATTATCGTCTTGCACCAAGGAAGTCGAATTGGCTGAATGTTTTCGGATGGATATGGGGTATCGTGGCTCCGATAGTAATCACATATTTGAGTACTCTGGTTATCCACCCAAGTACCCATATTACACCGGGTGAGGTCTTAATTTATATTGCGACGTATTTAATGGCACTCGCCATAATCGTTCAATGGCCATTGTTCATATTTGGAGTGGAGGGTGGATTCCGGTGGAAGCGATTAATCTTGCTAGGCCAATCCGGAGAGGTCAACATGGATATTTCTGCTTTTATACGATGGACAAAATCACCTCAAGCAAATGCGTATGTTTCGGAATATCACTTATTCCAAACACTAGGAATATCAAAGCCAATCGAATTTCCTTGGGATTTGGTACTTTCGCCTTTGACTGTACTAGGAATACCTCTTGCGTTGGCTTTTTTTATAATTGGTATAGCGATTAGTATTCCAATGAAAGGTTTGAGTTGGGTAGAATTAATTCCTTTTGCTTTTGTGGCAATTGGTTTTGTGATTCTTTTCAGAGTTTTACGACCGATATTTAAGTCCATTCGAAGAAGGCAACAGAATGGAGTGTGTTAATTTTTTGGAGTTGTTGAAAATTTATTATTTCTCAAATATATCTAATTATTTTGGGAGGAGGATTATATGAAAGTCATGTATCAAGGCAAGGAAGTCGAAGGAAAGCCGGTAGATTTTCTAACTCGGAAAGAGGATTTTAATGAATATCAACTAACCGATGGGAAGGTACTCAAGATTAAGATGGTGGTTACACGAATTATCAGACTTGATACGGAGAAGGCACCGGATGGTAGTCCTATCTATTTTATACAAAATCAAAATGTCGTAGCCCCAATTGACTAAGCCAAAATCCTTAAATCAGTACAAAGGGTCAAATATTTTCTCGATCTCGGCACACATACTCATGAGTTGAATGATTTTATAGCCAAGACGGTAGAAATTATGGAGTCTATTCTACTTTCAATGCTCCTTTTAGAAATAGATAGTAACCATTTCCAGATGTGCTATAAGCCAAATTAGAAATTCTTTGCAGTTGTTTATAAATAGGTTTACCATCTTCTATGCAGATTGCGAGGTCATTTAGAGCCTCTTGCAATTTATCGAACACAGATGGAGGGAAAGTAACCGGAGACTGGCCTTGCGTAGCCATGAGCATGTTAGGGTTGATTGTGTTAAATGCAGCTTGAGTTACATGATGTAAAAATCCAAGCTCAGGATCGAATTCAATGTTCATTAGCCGATTCGCTATGCCAAAAACTGCGCTGAAAAAGAATAATTTCTCTTGGATAGTGGTCGCTTTTTTCATATAATCTGCGGCAGTTCTAATTTCTTTTACTAGGATTTCTTTATTACTCACTGACAAATTCATTGCTGTCCTCCTTAATCAGTCTATAAGTAAAATTTATAATTATGCTGTTACTGGTATTTGTTGCTCGATTTTGGGGGTTGCAATTATTGCGGTTGGCTCAGGTTGGACGGAGGATATCGGTTGAAAGACTTTAGCCAAACGCCAAGGTTCAGTGTCAAGGCAAACATCTGGTTTTACACCTAATGCAACAGCGATTTTAGCTATAGTAAGCAGCGTCATGTTAGGACGTGCATTGAGGATGCTCGAAACATGAGCTCTAGAGACTCGCATTTGGTCAGCTAACCATGATTGATTTTTGTTCTTTTGTTCTAGGCACTCCAACATCTCTTCTGTAAGTTTTAAGGCTAGACCTTCGGCAACGAATTCAGGATCAGAGGAATAGTCTATAGCGTATGTGTCCAACAACAATTTCTTTTCACCTGTTACCATTTTCCACCTCATTACAATATTTGTCTCTAATAACTTCGGCTCTATCATACTCGGCAGAAGCAACTGCACCTTTATGGAAGCCGTGCGTTAACATGGTTCTATAACCAGGTAAATAAAAGTAAACCAGACGATCCCCTTGGTCCGTTTTGAATTCTAATAAATTTTCCCTACCTTCAATTACCTTTGATTTTTGTTTGTTTCTCAATACGCCGTAGTTCGCATGTCTAGTAATTACGTTAACCATAGATTTATGAGAGCCGGGGTCATTTATTTTAATTTGTTCTAGAAATTCTTCAGCCGGGCATGAACCATTATCAAGGACGATAGCATCGATACTGAATACTGATCCTTTGAAAAGACGCCTTAGTTCCATGTTAACCTATAAGTTGACATTTGTAAAGTCCCAATTTTTATCCGATAATTTCTGACTTAAGGGTCTGATTCAGGAACAGTATAAGCCAGGTAAAAATCTAAGTCAATATATTTCTCAGATAGGCAAATATTTTATTCAGATTTATAATAGATCCTAGATGGCTTCTTTTTGTCTATCCATTTACGATACCGATGTTTGATACCTGGCAATCAGGCACGAAACGAGAGTGATAAAATACCCTTTTGTTCTAACGAATTTCTGAAAGGTCCTTTATTGTTAGTCTCAAAACGTGATACTTTATAGTATGTCATAATACGTTATTCGAGACTGTGATATATGATACTCTACAATTTCACACGAAAGGGGGTCAATGATTCAAATTCGCTGCTACCATTCTCCCCCAACGCCGCGTTGGCCCCAAATTCCAATAACAAATAATCAAATTAATTAGAACTGGAGAGAAAGCATGGCTAGAACTAAAAAGCAAGAATCCCCAATAATTCGGTTGACACGTTTTGAGATACAAATCGATTTGCCGAAGAAGGTATCTAAGGAATCTCCAAAGGAAACGATTCACACTTTTTATGGGGTTGATGCAGAAGGAAACGAGCGGGTTTACGCGCAGTTACCATCTGATGAGCAGTTCAAGAAATGGTCGAAAATAGACCCTTTGTGGCACCAGG
>Ga0182027_10016500_pt1 | contig 10081 bp, 9 predicted proteins | sample 712E1DmetaG_FD_121300 | JGI IMG/M metagenome (GOLD analysis project Ga0182027, IMG submission 121300) | Permafrost microbial communities from Stordalen Mire, Sweden - 712E1D metaG (Illumina Assembly) | ecosystem: Environmental > Terrestrial > Soil > Wetlands > Permafrost | place: Sweden... | reverse complement strand
CTTGCTGGCTTTGCTCTTGGTGGTCTTCGAGCCCAATGTGTTGGCCAACAGTGATCTGGTCACCACCGATGTGGGAGTCGCTTGCTTCTTCCTGGCCACAATTTACTGCTTCTACCGCTACGCAAGGCAGCCGTCTGTGATCCGTTTGTTGCTCACCGGCTTGGCCGCAGGACTCACGCTGGCCTCCAAGCACAGCGGGATTTTGCTGGCTCCCATGCTACTGGGATTGGCGCTGGTAGAGATCGCCTGTGCCGAGCGGGGACGGCGCAAGCGGATGGCTGGGACACTGTTGGGCGGATTGGCAGCCATCGTGGTTCTCGCGGTAGTAGTGCTCTGGACTTTCTACGGTTTTCGCTATGCGGCCAGACCGGCAGGTCTGGTGTTGAACCCGACGCTGAGCCAATACGCTGCGCCCCTCACCGGAATGAACGGGTGGGTGATCGGGCATGCCGCCAACTGGCGGTTGCTGCCGGAATCCTACCTGATGGGATTAACTGACATCCACTATGCAGCGCAGCAGTATGCCATCTTCCTGCTGGGGCACGACTATCCTCACGGTGTTTGGTGGTACTTTCCAGTCGCGCTGTCCATCAAGACCACTCTGGGCTTGATCGGTCTGCTGGTCTTGGCCGGTATCGCGCTCGTCAGCAAGCGGCTCAGGCAGCGTAGGGAATTGGCGTACCTGTTTGTGCCTGGCGCTATCTATCTTGCTGCGGCCATCGTCAGCGGGATGAACATCGGCACTCGTCATGTTCTGTTCTTGTATCCACTGGCCGCGATGCTTGCAGCAGCGGGTCTCATAGCGCTCGCGCGGCATAGCAGGCGCTGGCTTTGGATCGGTGGAGCATTGGTCGCGTGTCATGTCGTTTCTGTCATGGCTGTGTTTCCGGCGGAGATGGCGTACGGCAACGAAGCCTGGGGCGGAACGGCAAACACTCACAAATACCTGAGCGACTCCAGTGTGGATTGGGCGCAGCAACTGCCACACATCAAGCAATGGGTTGACGCCCATCCCGGCGAGGAGTGCTGGCTCGCCTATTCCGCTTATCCTGAACTTCGTCCGCAAGCCTACGGCATTCCCTGCCACCCGCTCCCCACTGACCAAACCGAATGGGAGTTCCTGCCGGTCGACGTGCCAGAAACCATCCATGGCAACATCCTGTTAAGCGCAGACGATCTGGAAGCCTGTGACTGGCCCAGCGACCAGTTAAACGTCTTCGAGCGATTCCGGTGGATGTCGATGGCGGAGCAGATCGATCACAGCGTGTTTGTGTACCATGGCGATTTCCATGTGCCTGAAGCGGCGGCATTGGCAGCAGTCCAAACGGCGAATATCCTGCTCAGGCAGAAGAGGCCCGCAGAAGCTTTGGTTGCGGCACAGAAGGCTGTCGCCTTGCAGCCGGAAAGTTTGCTGGCGCAGATGGCCTTGGGAGACGCCCAGACGGCATTAGGCGACAAAAACAGTGCACGAGGAGCTTATGAATTGGCGCTGGCGGCGGCGCATCGATTGGAAGCCGACGCCCAGCCGCTGTTTGTGCCGGATTTAGAGCAGAAGCTGCATCCATGACATCGTCATAACGTAAGCCGTGAAGTTTTTCTTTACATCCGAAGTCGATAGGGAAGTTGGCCTCATTCCAGACTCTCCGTTACGTTCCAGAATGGGTCCTTTCGTAGGCTTTGACAGTAGCCCGGTGTCTTGAAGGCTATTTCGCCCGGGAAGAGCTCCCTTAGCCGCTCAGCGGCACTCTTACCCGAGCGCAAGGGACGAGTCACCCAGCAACCCGGAATCTGTAACGCGAAGCCGCAAAGGGCTCGGCGAAATGCCATGACCCGAAAAATCAATTGTTGCCAACAGGCCAATGCACTCATTGAGCGCGGCCTGGGACGCTTCTCGCAGAATTGGTAACGAAAAACGCCGATTGCGCCAGAATGGATTTTCGATTGACGCCAAATCTACGTACCACTCGTCGAGCATATTTACCGATGAAGCTCAGACATCCGAGTCCCGGCCGATCAACCGGGACTCGGAAGTTTTCTACAAGGTAGGTTTGAGTCCGATCACAACAACTACGCGAGTCACTACGGCGCGATACATCGCATACTCACTCCTGGACCAGGCCCTCGGTTCGAGTTGACGAGTGAACGGTAGAATCGGCATTCTCGTCAGGGAAGCCGGAGCACCTCATGAAAGTTTGGACCGAGTTCGTCCTTGTTTTGCGAAAACTTATCATATATTTTCTTTTTATTTCACATTCATGCTATTTTGCTTACCGATCTTGACATAAGGGGGACACTGTACTAGCCTCTGGGTCATAACCGTAACAAAACAAAACGTCTAAGCGATATCCGGGAGGGGCCGTGAAATACGACAATGGGAAGATGAACAAAGTCGTTCGCTGCGCCATGATTGCCGGACCGGCAGGATGCGCCGTGAGCATGGCTGCGCAGCAACCTGGATTGGCTGTATCTGTGGATGCCCGAGGGCGCTATTCGATTGGCTCATCGGCGGTCGGAAGCCCGGTCCTGGCTTCCGGATGTGAAGGACTACCAAGTAAGGAACTTGACCTTAGCTCGAACCTGCGACTCCAACCGTGAGTGGACAAATGCAAAGATGTTTCGATATTACGATTGCCGGCGAGATTAATCTCGATCTGATTTTGTATGGCCTTCCTGAGGAAATGCCGCTGGAGCGGGAACTGCTGGGCAATGATTTCCGGCTGACCCTGGGTAGCTCCTCGGCAATTCTTGCTCATAATCTTGCCGCGCTCGGTATTTCAGTGGGGTTCATCACCCGCCTCGGCGAGGACCCGCTGGGCAGAATCGCCATCGAGCGGCTCGCAGAAAAACTGGTTGATCTCAGCCGCATCAAGCGCATCGCAGGCGGCACATCCACCGGAGTCACGATTCTTTTGCATCACGGTGCAAAGCGTCACATTCTCACGTTTCCCGGAACGATGTCGGAGATGACGGCTTCCGATCTTGACATGGAATATCTGGCTTCCGCACGCCACTTCCATCTCTCATCTTTGTTTCTCCAAAAGGCGCTCCAGCCCGATTTGCCGCGAATCTTCAGGCAATTGAAGACAGCGGGACTGACACTCTCTCTGGACACAAACGACGATCCTGAAGATCGCTGGGAGAGCGGTCTCGATGAGTTGCTGGGCCTGGTCGACATCTTCCTTCCCAATGACGACGAGGCTTGCCGGATCACCGGCGAATCCGATGCCGCGAGTGCCTTGTCCGCACTCGCGCGACGCGTCCCCATGGTCGCGATCAAATGCGGCAAACGCGGCGCTCTGGTGCAGATGGGGAACAAGAAGTGGGAGGTGCCGGGCCAGCCCGTTACGCCAGTGGACACCATCGGCGCCGGCGATAGTTTCAACGCCGGGTTCCTGGCGGCATACCTGCGGGGCGAGACTCCCGATGCCTGCGCAGCCTTTGGCAATCGCACCGCGGCTGTCTCAACCCTGCGGCACGGTGGCACGGAATCGTTCCGCGACGCTGAACTTATGCGCGACCTGCTGGCAGCAAAAGGATGACGGCGGCTGCCGTCCGCTTGGTCGCAGCGGCGCTCCCACAAAGGGGCGCTTTTCAAGGCAGAGCCGTATTCAGAGCGCCTGGGGCTCACAAGCCTTGGCATACACGCCCATGACCTCGCGAATCGGATGCAGGATAAGGCTGTGCACGTCATGGCGCAGGCTCCCCGCGCGCACGCTGCGATACTGATCAGGCATAAAGGCGCTGAGCACGGTCTCGGGAATCGTGATCTCGCGCAGGTTGGCCATCAGAGTGTCCACCGCCAGCTTTACTCGCGGATCGTTCCAGTAATACCGCACTCGATCGCTATAGCTGTAGCGGCGCAGCAGGCGCTTGGCGTCTTCATCCCCGGCGTAGTGATGCTCCCAATTGCGCGGGTCGCTGAGCATGACCTGTTCCAGCACATCCATCAACCGTGCGCACTTCTGCGGCGCAACGAGTTCAGACTCGATCAGCGACAGCGCCTCGAGGGCCTCCCGCATCGCAAATGTGAGTGCGGGGCCGACTTTGAGAATTGCGAAACCATCGTGCACCAGTTCCCGATAGGCCTGTGGACGCTGATAATCCGTGGAGTGCGCTTCAAACACCATTCCCGGCTCATCATTCAGCAGCGCCGCAAGATGCGTAGCACGCTCCGGCGCATAGTCCACCACGCTGTTGTGATTGAATTCGACACCGGGCTGCACAACCAGGGCTATGACGCGCGGCCATACCTGGGCAAGGCCGGCTTCCTCCAACACGCGGCGATGTACGGCGAGCGTCTCGGAAGCTGCTTCGCGGCTCGTAACAGACAGTTCTGCCAGACTCTCCGTTGCTCCTCCGGGAATCGGTACCTCGGTGCCGATGACATATACAGGCTTCTGCTCCCCCGCCGCTTTTTCCGCCACGGTACACAAGGCAGCAGCACGTCGTGCCACGGTTTCTCCGGGCAAAGGATGAGGATCGTCCCCGCACGACATGCTGGCATCCAGATGGATTTTCTGGAACCCGGCGCGCACGTAGGCCTCCACCATCTGCTTCGCTTCGCTCATCGCCTCGGCTGCCGGTTGCCTCTGCCAGGGGTTCGGTCCCAGGTGGTCTCCGCCAAGGATGATCCTGGACTCGTCGAACCCCCTGCGCGCAGCGATGTCGCACATCAGCCTGCGGAAGTCGTCGGGCTGCATCCCGGTGTAGCCGCCGCGGTGATTCACCTGGTTGGAGGTGGCCTCAATCAAAATGTCCGAACCGTCATCGAGGGCTTGCTCGATGGCTGCTTCGATGACCCAAGGGTGCGCGGAACACACCGAATAAATCCCGCATGGGCGTTTCTCACGGCGTGCAACGGCTAGTTGTTGCAATACGTTGGACACGGCTGTTCTCCAATCACTGAATTTGGGGGAAGGGCAATTTGCTCTTTCAGGGCTGAACGCGCAAAAACGCCAATCAAAAAGACAATGAACGAAACAAACGACATATTAAAGAATATAAACGGAATGAGTATTCGGTGCAGATAATTTCGTTCGTTACGCACGACGGATGGACGGAGAGGGGACTCGAAGCCTGCTTTGGCTTGGCGCAACAGTGCGTATAGTTAAAGGCTGTTCTGGCGCGTGCCTGCCTTCAATGAAAACTACGAGAGAGGGCGACACAAATCCATCCGCGTCGCCCTTTCTGGACCGTGCTCGGCAGACCCGCAAAGGCTTAAAGCCGCCCTGGGTTCAAACCAGAGTTGCGATCGCTGACGCACTGCGTTTGTTCCAGGCGCCGCGCGTAAAGTCCGGAACCTGAATGGGCGCACTTCCCTGCTTCACAGACTGATAGCTGAGGGGCGCTATCGACGACCACGCGGCGGCATCGTAGACGTCCATATCGGGCGACCAACCTTCGCGCACGCACTGCAGCAGCCGGTAGAGCATAATGTAGTCCATTCCACCGTGCCCTCCATTCTTCCGTGCGGCATCGCCTTCGCGCGTCCACAGCGGATACTCGTATTGCTTCCATTTGCTCTCTGGCGTGTTCTCTACCGGCTCCCACGACTCATCCGTTTTCAGTCCATCGAAGTAAATGCGCGGAGGGTAGTCCTCGAAAATGCCCTTGGTTCCCGCGATCAGATTGATACGGTCATAAGGATGCGGCGTGGAAACGGTGTGCTTCACCGTGATCGTCAACCCGTTCGCGGTCTTGATCAGGGATGTATTCATGTCTCCGGTGATGTAGCGCTCGTGCATCCTCGGATCATTGGGGTCCAGGTGCGACTTTCGGTAGGCATCAAGTCCGCGTTCCGGGCTGCTCATCGAGACGATGTATACGAAGCGGTCGCCACGCTGGATCCCCATATAATTCGCGACCGGCCCGAGCCCATGCGTCGGATAAAGATTGCCATTGTGCAGGGTGTGCTCCGTTCTTCTCCACAGTCCCTCGCCGGCATTCGAAAACAATTCTTCGCGCAGGTCATGCAGATAAGCGCCTTCGCCGTAGAGGAGATCGCCAAAAAGTCCGGCATACGCCATGCGCAGAATCAGCGTTTCGTTGTAACCATAGCAACAGTTCTCGAGCAGGATGCAATGCTTGCCGGTTTGTTCTGAGGTATTCACAATCTTCCAGCAGTCGTCGATAGTCGTAACGCCCGGCACTTCGATGGCAACGTCCTTGCCGTGTTCCATGCCATAGAGCGCCACCGGCGCATGCCAACTCCATGGAGTTGCGACGATGACCAGATCGATGTCTTTGCGGTCAAGCATCTTTTCGAAAACGCGATCGCTGCCCGTGTAGAGCTCCGGCTGTCTCTGTCCCTTCTGCGTAACCAGCGCTCCCGCGGCTTCTGCCTTCGACCGCACGATATCGCACAGAGCGACCACCTGCCCACCCGCAGCGAGGACATTGCGCAACAGCGAAGTTCCCCGGCCGCCTGTTCCAACAAATGCGAGACGGGGCTCCCTCTTTTCAAAGGCAACACCCATCATGGATCGATGCGGCTGAGTTGCTTGTTCTTCGGCGAAACTGGTAGCACCCGCCGTGATTGCCACAGCCGCGCTCATCTGCACGAACCTCCGGCGGCTCCAGAGCTCCGTTTCAATTGGTTTCATCTTTCCCTCCGTTTTGATTCTCAATGTCGATGCTTGCCAGACTCAGACTCTGGGTTGCATCAGAGTACTATCTGCCAATGGAGCAGCGAACGTGAAATCAGCGCAACTTCGACAGCAGCTTCAGTGCATTTTCCCGATAGACTTTGCACAGTACATCATCGGGCAGGAAGATGCCATAGATATTCCAGCGTCCCTGGCGCGAGGCGTGCGAGGGGTACTCAAAGTACTCATCCGCCGTTTCGAGGAAGCGGTAATAAAGCCGGTACATCGCCACTTCGGGAAGCAGGTCGGCGCCAAAAAGGATGCGGTCGGCATACTGAAGGAAAAAGGCGCGCGCCGTATAGGGCTGCCTTCCCAGTTCGGGCGTGCGCGCACTGATATCAATGAACAGGTTTGGCAGCGCATCCATCTGTGCGGCGAGAAAGCCCAGGTCTTCGCTACACTCGGCACAATGCGCGCCCACGAATGTTGTGGCCGGATGGCGGGCAATCACGCGGTTGCGCTGCTCGATCAGTGTCCGCTTTGAAACCGGTGAGGAAGAGAAGCCCCAATCCGGATGCGCAGCAAGTTCCTCGAAGCGCTCATTCTCCGCGTCGATGGGGTCAAAGAATGCAGTTGGATCGGCAGTATGAAACATCACCGGAAGACTTAGCTTTCCGCATGCCTCGAAAATAGGCGCGAACCGGTCGTCATCAATGCGCAACAGTTCTCCATCGCCGGCGCGCAGCGTGAGGCCGAAGTCCTTCCAGAACTTGATGCCGCATGCGCCATGATCGATAAGGCGATGGAGTCGATCAATTGTCACCTCGACGAAATCGTCTCGCTCGACGCCGTTCCAATCCATCCAGCCGATGGACGAAAAGCGATCGGGCGCAGCCGCATGATAACGATCCATCATGTCGAATGCTCTGTGCCCCACCCGCATCGTGATATTCACCACGTGTTCCACACCGCACCGGTCCATGACGACGAGCACGTCTTTCGGATTCATCGAGTCCAGGTGATTGTGAAAGTCGATGACAGGGAAGCGGGGCTGTTCGATCGAGTGTACCGCGGTCTTGAGTGCCGTGCGAGGATGGAAATCGCTGAGTCGGAGATCGATCTCTGCCGTTGCATGCATCAGATCGGCAAATTTATCGCGTTTGATCGGGACAGTCGCTTGGGTCATCTGTTCCCTCGTCTTCCGGCATGGACTTCGTTGTTTGTTTATTTTTTATTTCGTTTAGCTCCATTACCATATAATTTCTCTTTCGAGTAGTCAACCAAATTTCATCTTGTCTTTCTCCCCAGGAGCGTGCAATGCCGCAACGTTCTGCCCCACCTTTGGCTCTTCTGCGTCTTTCGGCCTTCCTGGGTGCGGCAATGGTTCGTCAAGCTGGAGCTCGGGTATTCGGGAATGCCGCATTAGGGCACACCTCCGGGTCCGGGACAGGCGTCTGCTTCTCTAATCCGCCATGGCCCGCTGGAGCGTGGCTGCCCTGAGGCTCCTGGGCACTGCGGAAGATCCATTCGCCAGAACAAAGGCGATCGGATGGGGCACAGAGCCTCAGTATTTGCGTGGCGGATCAAGGTGGGGAAGTTTGGAATGCTCTTCTGGAGAGAACAATTTCGGGCATGGTACGAGCGCCTGGGCTGGTCAGAGGTGAGTTCGTTGGTGTGGATCGATCAACCGGGAGGGGCCAGAGAATCTCCCATGCCTGTCATGGTAAAGAGCTTCGGCCGGGAGAGCCGGCCGCCGGGCCCGGTGTGGCTCGGATGCTTTCCGTGGTAACCCACCGAGCCTTCGATTGGTTACAGACTGGCTTTCGGATTCGCGGTTAGAATGATCTACGCTAAGCAAACCTGCGCAATGAGTAACGGTATCGAGAGGTAGCATGAAAGAAGAGAGCGTGGCAGCCTATATGTCCGACGAGAAAGAGCAATCCGGTTCGGCGGCGGCAGCGTTTGGCGCGGAGCCGCCCATCGACGGAATGATGGGCGAAGAGCGGCGGACTCAGATTCTCCAGATCGTCCGCAGTGCCGGTCGGGTTCGCGTCAACGAACTTGCGAGCCATTTCAATAGCTCTGCGGTGACGATTCGCAATGATTTGAATGCGCTCCACCAGCGCGGCCTGGTATTGCGCTCGCACGGAGGCGCAGTTCTGCCGGACACGATCCTTCGCGAATCGCCGGTACACGAAAGACTGAAGGCGCATGCGCAGGAAAAGCGGCGCATTGGCGCAATGGCCGCCAAGCTCATCAAAGACGGGGAAACCATCATTCTTGACTCCGGTACCACCACGTTAGAGATTGCGCGTCAGATCAAGAAGAAGCAGGGCCTGCAGATCATCACGAACGGCGTCAATATTGCCGCCGAACTTCTCGACGCGCGCGACATCCAGTTGTTCATCGTCGGGGGCACGGTGCGCGGCGAGTCGGCTTCGATCAGCGGACGTTTCACTGAGGAGATGTTCGCACAGTTCTCCGCCGACAAGATGTTTCTGAGCGGAGCCGGATGCGATCTTGATTTCGGTGTCAGTGGCGCCAACCTGGAAGAAACGATGGTCAACCGGGCAATGCTGCGCATCTCGCGCGAGATCATTCTGGTGGCGGACGCGAGCAAATTCTCCAAACGGAGCATGTCGCGCATCACACACTTCTCCGAAATCGATACCGTTATCAGCGATACCAGTCTAGGTGCCGAGATCCAGGAAAAACTGCGTTCTCTGGGCTGCAATCTGATTCTTGTTTAGCGCCGGACTAGGAGGCAGTTCCAGAGGTGGCTTTAAGGGGTCAGTCCTGATCCGACGGAATGTCGAAGGTGACGAGATCCGCGCGAAAGCCACGCGTGCGAATCGCGCCATACGAGATACCGGCGGCCATCCACACAACGCCAAGCACAAGGGCTGTGCGGCTCAGGTGAATCCAAATGAATGCACAAATGAGGAAGCCCAGACTGGGGACCAGAAAGCCGCTCAGTTTTTTGCCCTGGCTGCTGCGCCAGTGGTGGACAATCGCAGCAACATTGACGCCCATGAAAGCAATAAACGCTCCGAAGTTGAGCGCTTCTGCCCCGATTTCATAGGCGCCGCCCCCAAGCCGATTCGCGAAGTATTCGAGTATGGCCGCACCCGAGACGGCGAAGCAGCCAACCAAAACGATGTTATTGCGTGGCACGAAATGTTTCGGATCGATCGCGCCAAAGAAGGAACGCGGAAGCGCATTGCCGCGGCCCATTCCATAGAGCAGTCGCCCGGCCGCCAATTGCGCGCCCATCCCTGAACCCATGTTGGCCACCAGCAAGGTGCAATTGATGAGTTGGAAAAGAAGGACGCCGCCCACATCGCGAGAAAGGAGCGCAAAAGCCGACTCCACCTGATTGCTCGCAAACGGCTTGGCACCCCAGACAAGCTGAGCCGCATAAACTTCCAGGGCCGACAGCAGACCGGCAATCAGGCACACCAACACGGTGCCCAACATGATGTTGCGGCGCAGCGCGG
>Ga0182027_10016498_pt1 | contig 10082 bp, 10 predicted proteins | sample 712E1DmetaG_FD_121300 | JGI IMG/M metagenome (GOLD analysis project Ga0182027, IMG submission 121300) | Permafrost microbial communities from Stordalen Mire, Sweden - 712E1D metaG (Illumina Assembly) | ecosystem: Environmental > Terrestrial > Soil > Wetlands > Permafrost | place: Sweden... | reverse complement strand
GCGCCGCCGAAAGATCGGTTGGCCAGATAGCCGCCGTACTCGCGTGCGAAGGGCACGCCTTGGGCGACGCACTGATCAATGATGCTGGCCGATACTTCCGCCAAGCGATGCACGTTGTGCTCGCGCGCCCGAAAATCGCCGCCCTTGATGGTATCGTAAAAGAGGCGAAAAACACTGTCGCCGTCGTTTTGATAGTTCTTCGCGGCGTTGATGCCGCCCTGGGCGGCGATGCTGTGCGCGCGGCGTGGGCTGTCCTGGTAACAGAAGCAACGCACGTCGTACCCGAGCTCGGCCAGTGACGCCGACGCCGCCGCACCGGCCAGGCCCGAGCCGACAACGATGATGCTGAACTTTCGCTTGTTGGCCGGGTTCACCAACTTCATCTCGAACTTGTGTCGCTCCCAGGCAGTGGCAAGCGGACCGGAAGGAGCATGCGACTTGAGTTCCATGGCGGTTAGCCCCCAACGAGCTTGAAGAAGATGGCGCAGGGAATACCGATGAATCCCACAATCCACACCAGGGTCGCCCCGCCCACGACAGCGCGAATCACGCCATCGAGACGTGCGTGCCGCAGCCCGAGCGACTCGAACATGCTGTGGCCGCCATGCAGAAGGTGAAGGCCAAGCAGACCGACGCCGAGAACGTACACCAACACGACCCAGCCATACTGAAAGCTGTTCGCGATATTCGCATAGACATCGCCCTCGACGAAGGTGGCGGGGGTCACCTTCATGCCCCAGGTGAAATGCGCGACATGGAAGAACACGAAGGCTAGAACGAACGGACCTGAATACTTCATGGTCCTGGCAGCGTAGGAAAAAGTCCGCGACCGGATCTGGTGATACCCGATGGGACGTGCCGCGCGTTGCCGGAGGTACAAAACCGTCGCCGACCAGACATGGAACAGGGCGGCCAGAATGATCACTGTCCGCGCCGACCACAGCGCGGCAGGCGAATACTGAAGCAGTCGGGCGTAGCCGTTGATGATGCCTGGTCCCTTGAAGAACAGCATCATGCCAACTAGGTGCTCGACGCAGAAGCCGAAGAGGACAAACCCCGATACCGCCATCTGCACCTTCAGCCCAATCGTGGATCGCAAAAAGGACCAGAACGCTGTCATGGCATTTTGTCTTACCACGTCCGGGTGCAACGTCACCACAAATAGCGACTCTTTAGTCTTCTTTTGCGCGACCTCCGACCTGGGTATCCTATTGGACTACCTTTCCCGTCCTCTTTTCATTCGCTTGGGGTTGGGACGAGCTTTCTTGGGCGGGAACAGCCCTATTCAATTTTCGACCTGCGGAGTCCTCTTTTACTGTCAGTGAGCCGTCGACTGTGGTAACAATCGGTCCAGGGTTTTCGCGGAAGAGGGTCTCATGAGCGATTCCATCTCGCAGCAGCGCACGGGCAAGGGCACGGTTTTTGTTCGGACGGAGATATGCAAAGGGTGTTCGTTTTGCATCGATTTCTGCCCCACCGACTGCCTGACGTTCTCGAAAGAATTCAACCCCAAGGGTTATCACTTTCCCATCCTGAGCGCGCCGGAGGCCTGCACCGGCTGCGATCTGTGCGGGCTGTACTGCCCGGACTTTGCCATCTACGGCGAGCGTTGGAAGGACATCGACGAACGCAAGACCCAAGGGCGACCACAAGCGTTGCTCGGTCCGCCGGCCACATCGGCGGCGGCCGTGCCGGTGGCGCGGAAGTCAGGCGCGCAAGATCCGGTCGCCGCAGATCCCAAGGGCGTTCTCACCGGTATTCACTTTGTCGACGGCGACCACGCTGCGTGCGAGGGCGCGATCGCGGCTGGGTGTCGTTTCATCGCCGGCTATCCCATCACGCCGTCGACGGAAATCGTCGAGCGGTTCGCCTCACGCATTCCCATGGTGGGCGGCATTTTCATTCAACTAGAGGACGAGCTGGCGTCGAGCATCGCCGTGCAGGGCGCTGCCTGGGGCGGCAAGAAGACCCTGAGCGTTACCAGCGGCCCAGGCTTTTCGCTGATGATGGAACATATCGGCTTGGCAGTCATGACCGAGACCCCCGGCGTGTGGGTCGACGTTCAGCGGGGCGGCCCTTCGACGGGGCTGCCAACCCTGCCAGCCCAGAGCGACATGATGCAGGCCCGCTGGGGCAGCCATGGCGACTACGAGATCATCGCGCTCGTTCCCAATTCGCCGCAGGAGTGCTTCGATCTCATGATCAAGGCCTTCAACCTGGCTGAGATTTATCGATGCCCGGTGATGTTCATGATGGACGAGGTCGTGGGCCACATGGTCGAACGCGTGGCGATACCGCCGGCCGACCAGATTCAGGTGGTTCCGCGCAAGCTCACCACCAAGGCCAAGAGCGAGTACCGCGCCTTCGCCACCACCGCCGACGATCTCGTACCCGAGATGACCAAGGCCGGCGAAGGCTACCGCATCCACGTCACCGGGTTGACCCACGACGAGCGCGGCTACCCGGCCATGAATGCCGCCACCCAAGAGAAACTGGTCGGACGCCTGATCCGCAAGATTCGCGACAAGGCGGACGAGCTCGTCGACATTTGCGAAGACTACGTCGACGACGCCGAGATCCTCGTGGTTTCGTACGGCATCACTTCCCGCATTGCCAAGAGCGCCGTCGACGACGCTCGCCAGCGGGGGCTCAAGGTCGGGCACCTACGTTTGCGCGTGGTGTGGCCGTTCCCGTCGAATCGCATCCGCGAGCTTTGCGGCAAGACGAAGGCCTTTATCATGCCTGAGCTGAACATGGGCCAGATGGTCATCGAGCTGGAACGTGCGGTGTGTGGCAAAGCCAAGGTCGTCAGCATGCCGCACGCGGGCGGGTCGGTGCACGAACCCGAAGCCATCCTGAAGAAGATCATTGAGGTAGCGACATGAGCAGCGACACCGCGGAACACCTGGCGAGCGACATCGACACCATCAATCCCGTAATGCCGTTCCTGCGCCAGGAACGCATTCCCCACATCTGGTGCCCGAGTTGCGGCATCGGCACGACAGTGAATTGCTTCACGCGCGCCCTCACCGAATCGGGCATGGATCTCGATCAGATCGCCATCGTGTCCGGTATCGGTTGCACGGGACGCGTCGCCGGCTACATGAATCTGGATTCGTTCCACACCACCCACGGCCGGGCCATTCCGTTCGCCACCGGGCTCAAGCTGGCCAATCCCAAGCTGAAAGTCGTCGTGTACTCCGGCGACGGCGATCTGACCGCCATCGGCGGCAACCACTTCATGCACGCGGCCCGGCGAAACATGGATCTCATGGTCGTGTGCGTGAACAACTTCACTTACGGCATGACGGGTGGACAAGTCGCGCCCACCACACCCATCGGCGCCAAGCAGACCACCATGCCGTTCGGCAATTTCGAGCAGCCGTTCAACTTGCCGTTCTTGGCCGATGCCTGCGGCGCGGTCTACGTCGCGCGCTGGACGGTGTTCCACGTTCGCCAGTTGGCCAAGGCCATGCAGGAGGGGCTCAAGAAGCGCGGCTTCGTCTTCATCGAGGCGCTGTCGCCTTGCCCGACGCTGTTTTCGCGACGGAACAAGCGCGGCGACGGCATTGACGAGCTCAAGAACTACAAGCAGAACAGCATCGTGAAGAATGGCGCGGACACCAAGGAAGTCGGCCTTACTTTCGACGGCAAGATTACCGTCGGCAAATTCGTGGACCGCGAGCGGCCCACCTGGCTCGACGCCATGAACGACCACTACACCCAGACGCTGGGCAGCCAATACACGCCCTACGGAGGCTAACATGACGAGGACAGAAATTCGTGTTGGCGGATTGGGCGGTCAGGGGATCATCCTGTGCGGCTCCATCATCGGCAAGGCGGCCTCGATCTACGCCGGCAAGCACGCCGCCATGATTCAGGCCTTTGGTCCTGAGGCACGCGGCAGCGCTTGCAGTGCACAAGTCATCGTCGCAGATGAAGCCATCGGCTATCCCTATGTCCGTCGGCCCGATATTTTGGTCTTGATGTCGCAGGACGCGTGCACACAGTTTGCGCCGCAGCTGAAGCCCGACGGACTCGTGTTGTTCGAGGAAGAGCTCGTTCACACGAGCGGCAAGGTACCGGCCACCGCTCGCACGCTGGGCATTCCTGCCACCCGTTTCGCCGAGGAGCTCGGCCGGCGCCTGGTGTTGAACATCGTGATGGTTGGTTTCTTCGCGGGCGCCACCGGGCTCCTGCCCTACGATGCCGTCGAGAAAGCAGTCCTCGATTCGGTTCCCAAGGGCACCGAAAGCCTCAACTTGCGCGCGCTCGGCAAGGGCTACGAATTCGGCCAGACGCGCCTGGCATAGATTCACCAATTTTTCACGGAGGGCGTGGTGATGGATACGCTGGCGCTTCCTTCAATTATGCACCTGAAGAACGGCGCGGGCGCCACGCTTTCGCTCGCGACCGCGGCGGATGGAGCGTCTCTCTTGCAATTCTACCGTTCCATGTCCGAGGAAGATCGCCTGGTTCTCAAGGACGATGTCACGACGTCGGCTTGGCTCGATTGGTTCTTGGCAAAGTTGGCCACCGGCGAAGCCATCAGCGTCTTGGGTAAGGTGAACGGGGCGGTTCGCGGTGAGGCGACCTTGCACCGCACCTTCCACGGCTGGAGCCGACACGTCGGCGAGATTCGCCTCAATGTCGACCGCACCTTGCGCGGACAAGGACTCGGCATCGAGCTGGCCCGCCACATCGTAAAGATCGCCGTCGACGCCGGCATCGACAAGCTGGTCGCCCACATGGTCGAAAGCCAGACCGCCGCGCGCCGCACCTTTGAAAAGCTGGGCTTTCACAAGGAAGCCGAGCTTCCCGGTCACGTCGCCGACATTCACGGCCACAAGCGCGACCTTCTCATCTACGCCAACGACGTGTCCCACATCTGGTCGGCCATGGAATCCATGCTGGGCGATTTTCGCCCCGACCGCGCGCCCCGCTAACACGATTGGCCTTCAGCTCACGGAAGTGACGACGGCCGACGATCCGGGCTGCACGATCTTCGGAAGATCAGTGCATGGCCTTCGCCATCGTGCTTCCGAGATCCGCCGGCGTGGGCGCGATGGCGATGCCGGCCTCGCGGAGAGCGGCGATCTTGTCCGAGGCCTTGCCCTTGCCGCCGCTGATGATGGCGCCAGCGTGGCCCATGCGGCGGCCCGGCGGGGCGGTGAGCCCAGCCACGAAGGCAGCCACCGGCTTTTTCACGTGGGCCTTGATGTAAGAGGCGGCGTCCTCTTCAGAGGTGCCGCCGATTTCGCCGATCATCAGGATGGCCTTGGTTTCCGGATCGGCCTCGAACAGCGCCAGACACTCGATGAAATCGAGCCCCTTTACCGGATCGCCTCCGATACCAACCGCTGTACTTTGACCGAGGCCCAGCACGGTCAACTGGTAGGCCGCTTCGTAGGTGAGCGTGCCCGAGCGTGAGACAATCCCGACCGAGCCCGGCTTGTGAATGTATCCCGGCATGATGCCGAGCTTTGCGGCGCCAGGTGTGATGACGCCCGGGCAGTTGGGCCCGACCAAACGGCAGGGCCTTCCTTCCAACGCCCGCCGCGCGCGAACCATGTCGAGCACGGGAATTCCCTCGGTGATGCAGACGATGATCTCGATGCCCGCGTCGGCCGCTTCCAGGATGGCGTCGGAGCAACCGTGCGGCGGAACGAAAATCACGCTGGCATTGGCACCGGTTGCCGCCACAGCCTGCTTGACGGTGTCGTAGATGGGGAAGCCTTCGTGAACGCTGCCGCCCTTGCCCGGCGTGACGCCGCCCGTGACCGCTGTTCCGTAGTCGCGCATTTGCTTGGCGTGGAAGCTTCCGGCGGAGCCGGTCAGGCCCTGCACGATAACCCGGGTTCCCTTGCCCACGAGAATCGACATGATTAATTCTTCTTTCCCGAAACCAGCTCGACAATCTTGCGGGCCCCGTCGGCCATGTCGCTGGCGGTGGTGATGGGCAGCCCGGATTCCGCCAACATCTTGGTGCCCAGCTCGACGTTGGTTCCTGCCAGGCGGACGACGAGCGGAACGCGCAAGCCGATCTCCGCCACCGCAGCGATCACGCCGCCGGCAATCACGTCGCATTTCATGATGCCGCCGAAAATGTTGACGAAGATTCCCTTCACGGCTGGGTCGGCGGTCAGGATCTTGAACGCTGCGGTCACTTTTTCTTTGCTGGCGCCGCCGCCGACATCGAGGAAGTTGGCGGGGCTGGCGCCGAAATACTTGATGATGTCCATCGTCGCCATAGCCAGGCCGGCACCATTGACCATGCAACCGATGGTTCCATCGAGCTTGATGAAGTTGAGATCGAAGGCGCGCGCCTCGTTCTCCGACGGTTCTTCCTCGTCAAGGTCGCGCATGGCCGCCACGTCTTTGTGTTTGTCGAGGGCGTTGTCGTCGAATGTCATCTTGCAGTCGAGCGCCAACACGCGGTTGTCCGCGGTGACCACCAGCGGATTGATCTCGACCAGCGAGGCATCGAGGCCCACGAAGGCGTCGTACAGCTTGAGCAAGAAGGCGACCGCGTTCTTGGCAACCTGATCTTTGAGCCCAAGCGCATAGACGAGATTGCGTGCTTGATAGGGCGCGAGCCCCATCACTGGATCCACATGCTCCATGAGAATGCTCTCAGGCGCCTTGGCGGCGACTTCCTCGATTTCCATGCCGCCCGAGGCCGACACCATGACCACGACGCGACTGCGCGCCCGGTCGACCAAGATGCCAGCGTAGAGCTCACGCGCAATCGCCACACCTTGTTCCACCAGCAGCCGCTTGACGATTCGGCCGTCCGGGCCTGTTTGGTGGGTGACCAGCGGTCGACCAAAGATTTGGGCTTCCGCCGCGCGAACGGCGTCCACGCCCTTGACCACCTTGACACCGCCGCCTTTCCCTCGCCCGCCAGCATGAATCTGCGCCTTGACGACCAACGTTTCACTTTGCGTGGCCTGGATGAGCTTTTGCGCCGCCGCGGCGGCTCCGCCCAATTCCAGCACGGGGATCCCCGCTGGAACCGGCAGGCCGAACTTCGCCAGCAATTCTTTCGCTTGGTACTCGTGGATCTTCATGCGTCCCCGCTAGCGCCGCTCTTCGATGGGCACATAAGCCGACTGAGCAGGTCCGGTATAGATCTGGCGCGGCCGTCCGATCTTTGTCGCGGGATCCTCGTGCATCTCCTTCCAGTGCGCCAGCCAGCCCGGCAATCGCCCGATGGCAAACATGACGGTGAACAGATTGGTGGGAATGCCGAGCGCGCGGTACACGATGCCGCTGTAAAAGTCCACGTTGGGATAGAGCTTGCGTTCGACGAAATAGGGATCCTTGAGCGCGGCTTCCTCGAGCGTGCGCGCGATGTCCAGCAAGGGATCCTTGATCTTCAGACGCGAGAGAACCTTGTCGCAAGCCGCCTTGATGATCTTGGCGCGTGGATCGTAGTTCTTGTACACGCGATGGCCGAAGCCCATCAGCTTGAAGCCCGAGTCTTTCTTCTTGGCCAGCTCGATGAACTTATTCGGACCTCCGCCGTCCTTGTGAATTTCTTCCAGCATGTCGAGGACGCCCTCGTTGGCGCCCCCATGCAGCGGCCCCCACAGCGCGCAAATGCCGGCCGACACCACCGCGAACACGTTGGCCTGCGCGCTACCGACCATGCGAACCGTCGACGTGCTGCAGTTCTGCTCATGGTCCGCGTGCAGAATAAGGATCTGGTTTAGAGCCTTGACGATATCTTCGTCGACGACGTACGGCCGAGACGGGACCGAAAACATCATGTTTAGGAAATTCGCGCAGTAGCTGAGGTGGTCTTGGGGATACACGAACGGCTCGCCCACCGACTTCTTGTAAGAATAGGCGGCGATGGTGCGGATCTTGGCCAAAAGGTGCGTGATGGTCGCCTCGTTCTGCGCCGCGTTGTTCACCTTGAGGGCTTCCGGGTAGAAGCTCGACAGCGAACAAACCATGGCCGACAAGATGGCCATCGGATGCGCGGTGATGGGATAGCGGTCGAAGAAGTGGCGCATGTCCTCGTGCAAAGCCGAGTTGAGGGTCAACAATGAGGAAAATCGGGCCAGCTCTTCGGATGTGGGTAACTTGCCGTAAATGAGGAGATACGACACTTCGACGAAGGTAGATTTCTCGGCCAGGTCCTCGATGGGAATTCCGCGGTAGCGAAGAATGCCGGCGTCGCCGTCGATGAAGGCGATTTCGCTCGTCACCGCACCGGTGTTCATGAAACCCTGGTCGAGCGTGACGTAGCCGGTCTGCGCCCGCAGCTGGCGTATATCGATGGCCTTTTCCCCCTCCGTTCCCACCACGATCGGCAACTCGACCGACTTCCCGTTGATCTTCAGCTCCGCAGTATTCGGCATCGGGCACCTCCAAGTCCAGTTGGCTACTTGGATTGGATGCTACTGAGGTAAAAAAGACTTGTCGAGGATCATTTGGAGGCAGATCCGGCCTCGGGTCTCAACGATTGGCGCGGCCGCGAGAAAGCGTTTTACTCGCGCGATGCCAGCCGGCGCGTGCACGCCCGCAGGCGGGTCTTGTGTTCACGAGACAGCTTGTCGAAGGTCGTCTGGCGCAGCTCGCCGATGGTATTCTCGTAAATCTTGACCCACACCGGACGGGACGGGCAGGTGGGTTGAAAGGGACAAGCGCGGGGATTGAGCACGCAAGGCCTGAATGCAAGCGACGCCTGTGAAGCGCCGAGGACATCCAAGAGCGAAATAGCGGAGGGCTCGCGCGCCAGCGAAAAACCACCGTGGATCCCGCGCACCGAAACCAAGACGCTGGCCTTGACCAGGCGCTGCAGAATCTTCGCAACAAACAATTCAGGGGCATCCACCGCCTTGGCGATTTCGGACTTGGTAGCGAGCCGGCCACGGTGCTCGACGAGAAAGAGGATGGATCGAATCGCGTAATCAGATTGTTGCAAGACTGCTGACATGGCTACTTCCCTCGAATCTGGTCAAAAGCGACCAACAATTCCTTTTACCACAAGAGCATCTGGTCGGTTGTGAAATTCTTCACACTAGAGCGACAAAAACATCCTCAGCACGTATCTTTTGCGCAGGATCCGAAGTCAGACTCGCAAGACCCACTTTTCCGACCTGGTCACTCGGCGTCCTCGGATTCTGGAGCCGGCGCTGCCGGCGGCCAATCCAGGATCGCGTCAATCCCTTTTCGATATCCCTTGGCTCGCCGCGTTCTTCGGAACCTCTCGCTTCGTTTCTCGACAGAGCCGTCAGCCCAGCTCCAAGTCGAATTCCTTGAGATCGAACCAAAACCCCATCTGGTTCACGTTGTCGATCTCGGCCTGAACCACCGCAGCATGGCCGTCTTCGATGTCGAGAAAACGGGAGAAGAGATCCTGCCCATCAGCGGGCAGCTCGGCGACCATCTGGCGGTAAAATGTCGACGTTTCGTCCTCCGCGGCGAGCGCTTGGCGTAGAGAGTCCAGCTCGGCAGCGTGATTCCCCTTCCGCTGCGCCACTTGAGAACGAAGGCGCTTTACCCCAGCCTTGATACGCTCTGCAGACGGCAGGACCGTGCGCAGTTTTTCGCCCGACAGACATCCATCCTTTTGCCATTCGCCGAGACGGCTTTCGAGGTAGGTGATGTGGCCGTGTTCCTCGCCAGCGAGCGTGGTGAACACCTTTCGGGCGGTCGCGTCCTCGGCGCGCTTCGCCGCGGCGACGTAAGTCTGGTGAACCTTCTTCTCAAACTGAATCGCGGTCTTGATCGCCTCTTCGATGGTCATGGTGCCTCCTGTGACTCCGTGGCCCGGCCGTTGTGGCTCGCCAGTGCCCGCGGGGCGCAAACCTTCCGTACCTTAGCACTCCTCTTTCCCCAGGGCGATATCGGGGACGACAGAATCGCAAAAACCGGCTTCGTCGCTCCGGAATCCGGACCTGGAAAGGCGTGTTTCTGCTAGACTTGCTCCAATGACTGTAACAGGCAGCTCTCCCAAACCAGTGATACCCGCGGGCGGCGAGCCCATCACCCTGAACGACCGGGGCACCTTGCAAGTACCGGATCGGCCCATCATTCCCTTCATCGAAGGGGACGGAACGGGTCCTGAT
>Ga0182027_10016497_pt1 | contig 10082 bp, 6 predicted proteins | sample 712E1DmetaG_FD_121300 | JGI IMG/M metagenome (GOLD analysis project Ga0182027, IMG submission 121300) | Permafrost microbial communities from Stordalen Mire, Sweden - 712E1D metaG (Illumina Assembly) | ecosystem: Environmental > Terrestrial > Soil > Wetlands > Permafrost | place: Sweden... | reverse complement strand
GGCCTGTCTGCCCGCCAGCATATCGGCCGGCGTGATGAAGCCGATGGCACTGTGCAGCCGCACGGTGTTGTAGTGGTCCACGTACTGCTGAATCAGGCGCCGCGCGTCCTCCGGCGTCAGCGGTGTTCCCGGCCGGATGCACTCGCTTTTCAGCGATTTGTGCCAGCGCTCCAACTTACCGTTGGATTGCGGATAATAGGGCGACGTTCTGACGTGCGTCATACCCGAGATCCGGATGAATTCTTTGAAGTCCCGCGCGATTGTCGGAGCCCACATCCAGTGTCCCTCCTGGGGCAGATGCGCAGGGAGAGGCGTGACATTCTCGGGCATCCGGCCCAAGGGCGTGCCTGCGAGGGCAGGCCGGGCGCGAAGCTGGTAAGCTCCGGTCCCGAGGTTGTCCGCGAAGAAGCGGCCTTCGCTGTCCGTAGTGAGAATCGCCCCTGACGCTGCGTGGATGCGAAAGAGCTCGACACGGATCCGCGGCACGGGTTGGCCATCGGGATCGAGCACGCGGCCGTGCAAGCTGCCGAGAGGGGCTACCGGGATCTGGAGCCTGGTGGAGTCGCCGCCGGCCGCGACATGGAAGGGTTGGCATTGTGGATCCCAACGGTTCGGAGTCTGAAAGCCGCGGGGCGCTTCGAAGCTCGCGACGTAATCGCCGGGTTTGACGCCTTCGATGCGGAAGGCCCCGGCGGCGTCGGTGGTGGCGTCATACAGTTTGACGTACGACTTGAGAGGCGCCGCCAGTTTAACAGTCACGCCCGCGAGTCCGACGTGGGTGACGCGGTTGAACGCGGTGCCCTCGACTACGGCAGCGTCCTGTGCCGCGAGCAATGGGACCGCTAACAACAGCACAGCTGCGTTCATTGCAGACTCTCAGTCTCATTATAGGGCGTTATGCACCGTCACCGAAAGGACACGGTTGTCCGTATTGCCGCGGCCCGCCGAAACCTCACAGCCTTACCGAAAGGACACGAAGATACAACGTTGCAGTCGAGAGCGCGCGAGGAACGATCACGAGCCGTCACCGTAGCGCTGACTTTGGACGAGCGGACTAAGGTTAAACAGTCCTTGTCCGCTGGAGGTGTTCTATACCCTTCGCAGAAATCGCCCACGTGCCCCGCGGTGAACCGGGCTTCAGCAAGCCACCTCGCACCATAGAGTATCGGGCGAACTGCGCCGTATTCTCCCAACGTGGCAAGCCCGTGCTTGGGAGTGGTCTACGGTCATCAGGCGACAAGACATCGGTCATGAACCCGCCGACTCGCTTTACGACGTCTACGGTTCGCGCCGTTCCGCCAAGCTCGTCCAGGGCTTGGAGGATTGGGGCGTAGAAGGCGGTCTCCGGTGTCCGCAAACCCCGCTTCAGTTTGGTTCTTCTCTCGCCCGGTTCGTCGTCATGGGCAACAGGCGGAGGTTCTGCCACGTCGGGTGGGGGCAGTCCTAGCGTTTCGAAGGCTGTCTTGACGTGGCTGTAGGCGGCAGCTCGGTCGCCGCACTCGCGCCCATAGGCCCGGTAGAGGTCTCGCCAGAGGTCGCGAAGGTAGCCTCTGTAGCCTGTGACCGCTTTGAATAGGTGGATCATCTTCTCGGGCAGGTCCAGAGTCCGCGCACCCCGACCGTGTGCGTGAACAATGAACATGCCCTCTGTCTCGTTGCGAACATCGAGGCGAAACCCGAAATGGGATTCGACCACGCAAGCGCCATCAGCCAGTCGCCGAAACGTGAGCTGTTCCTCCGGCAACTCGATCGCGTGCACCGAGCCGATGTCGCAATCGAGGAAGTCTCTCGGGAACGCCCTGGGGCCCTTGGGCAACATTGAGGCGATAACAGGATCATCCACCTCACCGGTCTGGCCGGTCAGCGCCCCCCGCACGATCATGAGGACTTCCCGCTTCGCCACGATGGGTAGGTGGCTCCATGCGTCGGATACAAACGCCAGTTCTTTGGGCATCGTCTCTGGGGTTTTCGGGGCTGATTCAGGGACAGCAGCGTACATCCCGTCCCCGAGCCTCTGCGCTCGGCGTCGAGTTGACCGTGCCGTTGACCGCCGGCGACGGAGTCTGTGAGCTTCGCGTTGAGGATGCAAGGGAATACCTCCCGGTCCTTCGCCTGCGAGTTCGATGAAGCCGCGGGGAGAGTCCCGCTTAAGAACTCCAGACCCACGCAACCTTGTGACCGCCCAGCGGCATCGATACGTGAAGGCGTCTTCCCGCTCATGACCCCTCTGAGGTTTCCTGTCCGCGTCGGTAAGTTCCTTGGTGCTTCTTAGCTCCTGCACGACATCGAGGAAATTCGCTGCTTCATCTCGCTTCTTCATCGCCTCAGCAATCCACTGTTCGACGACACGATTCGTGGTTCGGCCCTTATCGCTCATGAATCCACCTCCGCCACACTCCTGTCAGCGCCCTGCATCTTTCGAAGGACCTGCAGCATTTGCTGCTGCAAGTCCTTTCCCGGCCTGAAGACCGTCCGGAGACGGCTTGCCATAAGGCTTGCTTGAAACTGAGGATGGAACTCCAGTTGATCATCTTGCTGTCGAAGGATCTGGAGCGCCAAGAGGTTCCGAACTACGTTCGCCATCAGCAGAGCCGTAACGTTGCCATTGTTCAGACCGCGCGATCGAACGCCTTGTGTTTCGACAAGCCTCGACCTGACGTCTCGGAGGCGTCCGGCGTCTCTACCGCCGAGAAGCAACCTCGCGTCATACGCCTCGGCCCCGGGCGGAATATTTAACTCGAGCGTAGGAATCATAGCCGCCGCGGATCGCCAGGCGCAAATTGCCAGATGAGCGACCGCTAGATAGAACGGGTGCGCCAGCAGGGCGTCTTGGATAGCAGAAGAGGCGTTCACGAAGCGCGCGAGTTTACCGCAGTGCAGGATTTCTTGGTTGATATCCCGATTGACCGTGTTTTCCGGCGTTCTGCCGCTTGTCAGCCAGAGCTTGGATTGGACGATGCGGCGTGCAATCTCGGCGTAGTGCAGGGGCTTGCCTGCTTCCTGCAAGACCTTATATGCGGCGTTAATGGAGTTCATCGCGCATCATCCTGCATGTTCATTACATCCAAGGCAGCCCATTGGACTTGAACGCCTCTCTGGTCTGGTGCTCGGCCATTGGCCGGTGTCCGCTCTTGAGCTCGTACGCTTTCAGCAGCGCGTGTCGCAGATCGCGCAAATAGTTCTCGTATGTCTTGACGGCTCGGAAGACCTCGATCATTATTGTCGGCACCGGCACGGCTTTCAGCCCGCGGAGGTGGGCGTAATAGATGAAGTTGCCCTCGGTTGGATTTCTCACGTCGTGGCGGAATCCAAAGTCCGACTGCACAGCGTGCTTACCGCCCGGTAACACTACCACCGAGATTGGTTCCGTGGGTAGCTCCAGATTAATGGTCTTTTTCACGCCGTCCAGAAACTCATCGGGAAACACCTTCGGTCCCTGTGGCAGCAACTCCTGGAGAACCGAGTCGCGGCCGTGCCCTTTGTCGGCGCCGGCCTTTTCGGCCTCTTTCACCCAGCTTGGATGAGCGTCAGTAAAGAGGACCGGCTGCGCCTTTTCTTCCGATCCCAACTGCCGCGCTTGCATCTCCAGCAAACCGATGAACTCCGTGAGCTTGTCCCAGGCCAGGCGAACGCCCTTCTTCGTCGGGCCGGTATAGGTTTCGCTGTCCACGTACTCCCGTACATCAACGCTCGGCAGCGCCTTCAGATCGTCCGGCGGGATTACGGTGACGATGATGTCGGTATTGCCGGCCTTATGAACCTTGGCGAATTGCTTTTCCTGGACACCTGGAGCCTCCGCCTTTAGCTGGGTCAAGGCGTCGATGACGGACATGAGCACGTCGCCGCCCATCGTCATACCGGACTTAGTAGGGCCTTCGTACTTCTCGCCGGACACGAACTTACGGACATGAGCAAGCATTCGGCCCTTCCACGGCCTGACGGAGAACACCAGACTGGTTGTCCGAGTCAGTTGGATGGTGCCGATGACGCTATCTGCTTCAGTGCCCATATTCGTTCACTCACTGCGCCTCTTGGGGAACTGCCTGCTCAGCAGTGTCCGCGGCGGCGGGCAGGTTCCAGCCGCCGTAGTCGATGACATCGCGCCGCATCCGATCCACCGTGCGCGCGAGGTCTTCCATATCCTGAAAGCGAACGTTGCGGAGATGCGCCACCTGGTTTCGCAATCGCGCGACCTTGGCCAACGCTTCCTGCCATCCCTCTTTGACTCGTTTGGCCTCCCCTTCATCTGGGAAACGCGGAAACACTTGGTCGATCAGCATCAGCACGAGCCGGCCGAGTTGGTCCAAGGTCAAGTAATCGAGGCCCTTAATGTGCGGCAAGCGATCGTTATCAACGTTCTCGCGCCGCATCATCGCATTGACTGTTTCCCACACGGAGTTCTCGGCCTTGAACTCCTGGCGACGCTTCAGAAGCAGGTCGTTCAGATCTTTCGCCGCATCGGGCTGGCAATTCTCCTTGGCCCACGACAGAAGCGTCCGATTCAATTCCTTATCGATGACCTCTCCCGGCTGCTGCATTGCCTCAAGTTTTTCACGGGCTGCATCCAGGCCGACCCGTCCAAAGACTGTCGCAAGCACCTGCCGCAACATCGTCTCGGTGTCCTGAAGCAGCGCAGCGGCTCGCTCGTTGGCGGCGCGACGGAAGAGCAACTCGGGCTGAATCGACTCGTCGAGCAGGAAACGCACGACAAGGTTGCGGAGCTGATAGAAACCGGGCAAAAGGTTGGGGATGACAAAACCGTCTAGACGGAGCCGGCGCAGGCCGTCATCGACTTCCTCGATCAACTCGGCACGAAGACACTGGGGCTTGCCGCCGAAACGGATCAGGGCCAGCGTCCTCTCGCAACTTTTGGGCAACGCGCCAAGCCGGGCGCGGTATTCGTCAACGGTATCGTCGTCATCGAGCCAATCCTGCACCCGATCCCAGACGCTCTCTTCGTAGAGTCGGTCGCTCCAGTCACCGGGCAGGTAGTCGGTCACGCTTCTGACCAAGGCCATGTCGGTGCCGCAAAGATCAAGCATCAGGTACAGCACCGCATCGCCCCAGCGACAGCCGCGCTCGTCTGCGATGGCGCGGTATCCCGCCAATAGTTCATCGCGCGTCAAGATCGGGAATGACACGTGGGCGCTGGGCACTGAGCAGAGCTTTATGCCGAGTTGCCGGTCGACGTTGCGCGCGTCGAGATTGCCGCACCAAAGACAAAGGTCTCCAGTCTTCGCGGCGATCTCCGCCATGAGGGTCATCAGACGGCGGTCGTCGTAGGGGGGTAGCCGCCCAAAATTGTCTAGCACCACGACTTGCGGCCGTCCGCCCGCCGGCCGCTCGGCGTTCAATTCCCGTCCGAGTTCACTCACCCCCTTGGCCTGCCCGTCAAAGCGACTGACGACGAACCCATCTCCGCCGATACGGTCCGCCAAGGGGCCGACGAAGGTGGTCATCCCGCAGCCTGGGCTGCCGACCAGCGCCGTGTGGTGTCCCTGCCGCAGATGGTCGAGCACGCGGTCGGCTACGCGATCAAGGGATGAAAAGTGAACCGGCACGGCGGACATTCATCCCTCCACATTCCGTAGGTGGAATCGGTCGAACGCAGCCTGGGTTAGCCGTTCCGCTGTGCGCGTATCGAGCGTCCGGCGGTAGTAGGCTTCGTAAAACTGCTTGCGTTTGTCGCGTAGGTATTTCTCGTAATTGGCCACGGTCCGGTTGATTTCGACGACTTTTTCCGGCAGATCGGCTGTCCGATGGCCACAGCCGTGCGCGTATACGAGGAACTTACCTTCTGCTGGCGTTTTCACTGTGCGGCTGAAACTGTTGTCGGCGGTATGGATGCCGTAGAAAAGTGGGCTGTTGTCGAAGATCAAGGGCGATTCGGGAAGTTCGACGTGAGTCTTGGTCGCCGTCGTTGCCGCACCGGAAAGGAAGTCATCAGGGAACCGCTTTGGGCCGTCCGGCCACACTTCATCGAGGACTTCCTCGGCTGTCTTCTTCTCAGCCTTGACGCCACGAGATTTGGTCTTGCGTGCTTTGCCCCGCATCTGCCCCAGCTCGATCCGCTCGCGGACCAACTCGCAGAGGCCTTCATAGATCGGCTTGAGATATTTCTTCGGGTCCAGACCGATGGCCGTTAGCAAGACCTTGTCCAGACTCTGCGTATCACCACACTCTATTTCGCGCCGAATTGCCTGAATGGGTCGTTGAAGCCGCACTTCGAAACAGGCGCGCATGCGCTTCGTTTGGGCGGGGGTTGTAGACCGGATGTCCGGAACGAACAGATAGTCACGAGCGTCCTCGACCGAATACTCAAGGACGCCATCCCCCATGGTTACCCGCCCCGACACCTCCAAAGAAAGGCCCGTGAGGGAGCAGTTAAGGACAGCCGCTACATCCTCGGCGTCCGATACAGCCGACGACGGCTCGAGAAAATAGAGCCTCTTATCCGGCACCAGTTTCTGTGGACAGAAGCGGTGGATGTGAGCTTCTCCGAACGCCTCAGACATGAAGACCTGACCCAGGTTGATCTCCGTATTGGGCAGCGCGTACCAGCCTGGCTCGCGCTTGGCGACCCAAGTGCCTTGCGGCCACTTGAGCCCTTTGAACGTGCCCGTTGTGTAGGTCTGCTGTTCGCCCCACTCGATATACTTTAGCGAGCCCTTGTGCCCGAGCTTCTTGAGTTCGATCTTAGTTCGTCGGCAAACGAATATCCGCAAGGTCAGGTCCGTGGGGTCAACCTTGATGGTGTTCGTATCCTTCGGACTCTTGATAAGCGGCCACAGGTACTCAGCCTCGATGCCGAACTTACTGGCCGTTTCTGTGGTGACGTGGAAGAACTCGTTGATCCGCGTCTTGCTGCCAAACTTGGGCACGGCGATTGCGCCCAAAAGACAAACCCTGCCACGCTCTACGACGTCAAAATAGACCTGCGGCGCGCGGAGGTAGCGACCCCACTTGATGGTCCTGCCTTCCTTTTCAACTTCAGCCAGCATCTCACTCTGTCGGAGGATGCGGATGCGGAAGTAGTCGTCCTCTTCCGTCACGATGCCCAGTGGATAAGTCTTGACGTATTTCCGCCCGGCCTGCTCAACCCGGGCCACCAGATTACGCAGTCGCGCCAGCCGCGGGATGGCGTCGATGACGGGGTCGCCAGGGATCAACTCTGCGAGGGGCGTCTTGACCTTGACGAACTTGGCTAGGTGGTTGTCGCGTTCGGCTGGATCGTCGCAGCGTTCGACGATGGTCACGACGGTGTTGACGGAGGCTTCGGTGAACCACGGCTCGCAGCGGCTCTCCAGGATGGCTATGACCTTAAACTGCTTGAGGAAGAACTTCTGGAGTTCGTAGCCGTAGTTAACGTCCAACCAGGCATTGGAGGTAACGATCCCCATACGTCCGCCGGGCTTTAGAAAGCGCGCGGCGTGGAAGAACAAGTGAAGGTAGAGGTCAGCGTAGGTGGAGATGCGGTGCTGAACCGTCTTGCGATCCGACTCCTTGTGCTGTCCCCTGGCCACGGATTTCTGAAAGAACTCCTGGGCAGCTCTGTTCTGGTAGAAGAACACGTCCGGGTAGTCATCGAACCAATCGGCGATCAGGCGATCCCGGAGGAATTCCAGGTATCCAGCCTCGTGTTTCTCGATCTGGTCGGCGCTGATGTAGGGGAAGTTTCCGACGACGGCGTCGAACTGCGGAATAGGTTCTTCCATCTCTTCCGGATGCTCAAGGTCCATCTTGGGCGGCGGGAAGCGGAAACTGGCGCCGGGATTGATGCGAAGGAAGTCCTGGCAGAGCACCCGCGGGAAGTTGCCATGCTTGGCGATTTCTTGACGGAAAAGGTTGATGGTGGCTAACTCGGCCGGAAACGGCGCGATGTCGATTCCCCAAAGCTGCGTGAGGAGCGTGGAGTGATCATGCTGCCCGAGCAAGCGAAGGCGGTCGTAGGCGCGGATGAGGAACGTGCCGGTACCGCATGTGGGATCGAGCACCTTGTCCGTCGGCACGGTAATACAAAAGGCGTTGACTAGGTCGCAGAGGTTCTCGCTGGTGAAGTACTGGCCCAGCCCGTGCCGTTCTTCCGGCGGGATGAGCCGCTCGAAGACTGTACCTATTACATCCTGCGGCAGGCTGGCAAAGTCGCGTGTATTGAAGTCGTGGACAAGGTCGGCCAGTGCGTGAGACGCTTCGGCCGGCCATTGGATGCGGTCGGGCAGCGCCTCATCAAACACAGCATGGTAGTCGATCTTGCGAGCTTCCGCGAAGGCAACGCGCAAACTTGGCAGAACCTGGGCGCTATCGATGTTGTCGAAGTCTAACTTGGGGAGTTGGCGCGCCGAGCGGCGAAGGCTCAGGTAGAAGAGCATCTTGCCGAGCAAACGGTACACGATCTGCCGGGCGATAGATTCGGCAAATTCCGGATCGTCCGGCGAGCCAGCGATCCCCTGCTTAACCGCCCATCCTGTAATTTCGCCCCGGAAGGTGACATCATCTTTGAGCCGGTCGAGCAGGGACGCCGTGACTATTGGCAGGAGGCGCTGCACGGCGTCGAGCACGCGGTTTACGAAGTAGGTGGCGTCGATCTTGACGAGTTCAAGAGCCTCGTCTTTCAGCAGTCGCTCAAGGTCGTGCAGGATGTCATCGCCTCGAACAAGCACCTTGAGTTGCGTCAGCTCGTCCAGAGGCCCCTGATCCGCCTGCCCGATTTCGTAGAGGTCGGGGTAATCGCGGAGTTTCTCCATCGAATCGCGTGTGGCTGGCGTGCCGGCTTTGGGTGTGTGCCAGAGAATGGCATCGCGGAGGGTCCAGGTGACGAAGTACGGCGCCTTGTGCGCGCGGGCGCGACGAACCACAAACTCCAGGACGGCGGGCGCGTCGGCAGCCTGGGACGGGACGGTCATCAGGACCACGGCCAGCGGCTGATCCGTGCCATCGTGCCGGCCGTGGATGAGAACGGTGTGCCAAGCGGCCTTTGAGTCGGCCTCGGCGGGCTGGGCTTTGTGGACATAAAGGGCGGCATCCGGCGCAACGGGCAGCTTCGCGACGAATCTCTGAAAGAGCTTGGAGACGGTTCCTTGCACTGCTACCCCCCCCGTTCCTTTTTGAGAAACTTGACGTAGGCTAAGGTTCCCATGCGGTCCACGGTGAACCGGACGAAGTTCGGTTCTTGCTTCTGGAGGGCTTTGAGCAGTTCCACGGTGCGGCCGAGTTCGAGGATGCAGTGCCCCTCGGTTAGCAGCCGTGTGCCGGCCAGTAGACCAACGTCGCTGAGCGGCGTGTAACCCAAGGTGCTCTTAAGCGCTTCTCCGGCATCCGCTAAAGCCCTGATGGCCTCGTCGTCGTTCGCTGGCCGAGTCTTGATTCCGCGGCAGGCACCGATGGCCTCGAAGAAGCCGTTCTGCAGAAACGCGTCGATGTCTGCGGCCCTGTCGTAGTGGCGCATTAGCGCTCTGGCGGAATCTGTCGGCTCGTACTCGAACTTCTCCCGGTTCGGTTTCCGGAGCAGACCAAGATCACAGTAGGGTTCCAGCCGAACACGGATCGCTTCTTCCCGCGCGCCACTTCCCGTATATGACTTGCCTTTCCACTTCGCGATGCTGGTCGCGATCTTGCCGAGCCTCGAGAGTCGATCCCTCTCCTCCGCCGGCAGGCTTCTTTTGGCATAGCCGGCAACGACCTCCCGCAGAATATCGGGCAGCATGTCTCCGGCGAAACGCTCATCAAAGCGCCCGCCACTCTGGACCAGCGCTCGCAACAGCGGCATTGCAACTGCCGCGTCGTTGTCCAGCAGGCAGTAAAGCAGCACTGCGGCCTGACACTCGCTGATGCGCAGCGGGTTATTTTGCCTATCTAGGTTGCCGAAGGCGGCGAGTTCCTCCTTGGGTGTGACTGCCAACAAGACGAGGCTTCGCGTGAGACCAGAATAGGTTCCCTTCTTGACAATCTCCAATGACGTGGCGAGGTACGGGTAACTCTCCCAGTTCGCCTGGACCAGCTTTCCCGTGGAGGAAGGCAGCGACTTGTCGGCGAGGTAAACGTCCTGAAGCTCGACCCCGGCTGGCCCTGCGTCCTCCATGATC
>Ga0182027_10016496_pt1 | contig 10082 bp, 10 predicted proteins | sample 712E1DmetaG_FD_121300 | JGI IMG/M metagenome (GOLD analysis project Ga0182027, IMG submission 121300) | Permafrost microbial communities from Stordalen Mire, Sweden - 712E1D metaG (Illumina Assembly) | ecosystem: Environmental > Terrestrial > Soil > Wetlands > Permafrost | place: Sweden... | reverse complement strand
TACTGTTATACAGAATGGGGTGCCTGATTCATCCTCGCGCAGATATCTTTTTCCTATGCTTCCTGATATATCATATCTTGCTGTGAATTCTTTCTGCAATTCTTCAAATATTTTTCTTGCGACATCTGGCAGTCCACTTTTTTTCACAAGTGGAAAAACTGCGACTTTTACTGGACTCATATGTATTGGGACAAGAAATTTTGTCTTTCCCTCGACTTCATCTATCTTTTTATAGAACATGTCGAGTAGTGCGAAGGTCGGCCTGTCTGTCCCAAATGCTATCTCTATGATGTTTGGAACTTCTGATTTGTCTTGCTTTAAAGATTGCTCATTGAATGATTTCAATTCTTTCCCGCTCTTTTTTGCATGCTGTGTCAGGTCATAATCTGTCCTGTCATGTATGCCGCATAATTCAAACCATCCAAAGCTGTTCAATTTCACTTCTATGTCCCATGCATCATCTGCATAGAATGCCTTCTCGTCTGGATAATGCTGCCTTAACCTGATTTTCTCCTCACTCATCCCTATCTGTTTGAATAATGAGTAAGCAATATAGACTGCCCAAGCATATGCCTTGTTCTTGAAATGTCCTGCCTCTAATGCTTCATGCACTGTCATGATTTTTGGGTGCTTCTCTTCTTTTTGATATTGCCAAGGCCATAATGGAATCTTTTCATGTTTTATCTCTTCATATTGCTCAAAGCTATTTTTTTGGTCTTTGAACAAGAATATCTGCGCCTCTGCCTGCGTAAATTCTCTGCAACGTAAAACATGCTGCCGGGGGGATATCTCGTTCCTGTATGCCTTTCCTATTTGAAACACTGCAAATGGAAATTTTTTCCTGAAAAAATCATTATACCGAAGAAATGGGAGATATGTTGTTGTTGCAGTCTCTGGCCTATTATATGCCTCCACATCTAAGCCTATTGTCGTCTTCATCATCAATGTATGCCTTTTTATCTCTTTATTGAATTCAGATTTACATGAGGGGCATTTTATCTTGTGATGCTCTATGAATCTTAAGAATTCCTCGTCTGTCTTATGATCAAAATTCTGGTCTGGAAAAGATTCTGACAATAGATTATCTACCCTGAAATTTGATTTGCATTTCGAGCAAGTAATGACTGGATCTGTGAATCCTCCAAGATGCCCGGAGGCTTCCCAAACCTCTTTTTGCATAATCGTTGGGCACTCAACTTCCCAGAAATTATTTTTCATATAAAGCTTTCTTATCTCATTCTCTATATTATTCTTGAGCAATTTTCCAAGCGGAGCATATGTATAGAACCCTGCAAGCCCACCATATATCTCTGGCTCAGGTCCCCAGATATAACCTTTCTGCTGCATGAAACTCAGTAATTCATTATAGAACTGACTTGCGCTTTTAGTATTATCAGACATAGAATATTAAGAACAAAGATTATTTAAAAATGTTGCTGAAAAAGTATCAAAAAACTAGAGAGTATTTATGTGCTATTTTTCAATATTATCTTAATAATCTTAAATAATTCCTCGTAAGTATTGAGCCCGGATTTATGAAGATATAAGTCATAATCAGCTTTTATACCTGATTCTGAAGATGTTCCTATGACTAGCACATGATTTTTCTTGAAGTTTGTTATGAGCTTATACCCACATTCGACTGGTGTCTCACCCGAATTAATAGGTAACCTATTGTCAAGGAAAACAGCGTCAAACTTTTGTGAGGATAACCTTTCTGCATCGACAAAAGTTTTTGCATATACTGTAGTGATTTTTAATTTTGTCTCTTCTAAAAATTTTAGAAATGGTGTATACTCTTTAAACACCAGTTCATAAAAATCTTCTATGACTGTTTCTCCATCCTCAACAATCAATATGCACAATTCCATGATAAATAAAATATTTTCTTTTGGTTCAAAAATGTTATTTCTTATTTAAATATTATTTTCATCTAAAGATTATTTCCTATTCTTTTCCCAATATAATTTTATCCTTGGGTCTATAACTGGCCGCGCATCTTGACCAAGTTCATAGATTATATTCTCTGTGCCACTACCCCAAGAGTAATTCCCTTCTTTATGAGATATCTTCTGTATCTTGAATTCTCCTGTCTCAAGGCCTTTTTTCAGATGATAATATATGAGCCTCATCGTCACAGGTGGGAACAGATCAGTGTATATTTTGTAGACTTCATATCCATGCATCTGCCTGTAGAAATACAATATCTCTATCATGTTCTGCCGAACCTTTGAGCCTATAGGCCTTCCTTGACCTCTTTTCATATTCTTATATCAATAATCAAATTTAAAAATGTGTTGCTATTAATGCATATATGAAACAATATTTTGAACATCTGCTGCTTCTTTCCCAGGAAAACATTGGCCTATCTATTTATGAAGCATCATCATTATTAGAACTCAAAAAATACGAATTAAAAAAAAGTCTCCTGCTCACAAAAATTGATAAAAACAATATCAAGAAGATTAATAGGCTTGCAAACACTAAAAAAATCTTTAGGCTACTCCTTCAAACAGATACTAGCAGCTTAGAAAAATCTCTTGAAATTTATGATTGGTCAAAGATTTATAAAACAAATTTCTGCATAAGAATACACATGATGGAGCCAATAAAAAAGGTATTTGAAGAGAGAGAATGTGCAAAATTCATCTGGAGATCACTTGTAAAAAACAATATCAAGCCAAAAGTCAATTTAGATAATCCAAAGACGCTTATAGAAATATTTGTCTTAAAAAAAATCTCTTACATTTGCTTATTGCTATATGAGAATATTGAGCATTTTGAAAATAGGAAAGCGCACATGAAGCCTGCATTGCACCCAACAGCCATGCATCCAAAGCTTGCAAGAACACTCATCAACATCCTCAATCCAGGAGATAAAGAGATCATCATCGATCCATTCTGTGGTGCCTGCGGTATATTGACAGAGGCTGGCCTGATGAAGATAAGATTCAAGGGATTTGATATTGACAAAGCGATGATAAATCGAGCATTCATAAATCTCGGGCATTATCATATCAAAAACATAGATATTAAGCAGAAAGATGCCACAAAGCAAAAGAATCTGAAATATGTAGTGACTGACTTGCCGTATGGAAAAAGCTCAAAGAAAAGCGACGAGATAATAAAACTATATTCAGAATTCATAAAAAATATCTCAGGAAGATCTGTGATAGTTTTCCCAGATTTTGTAGATTATAAGAAAATATTGAGGATGAATCTGAATAAAAAATTCTCTGTAAAAAAGGTATTATCACACTATGTTCATAAAACATTAACGAGAAAGATTGTGGTGATTGATAAAAAAATATAAAAATTATTTCTGCTTATGTATCTCTTGTTCGTAAAACTTCTCTGCTTCTTGGGCTGTGGCATTGTCATAGATGATTTTTCGTAGAGCCATGCTAAGCTGCAATGGATAATCATGTTGCCAGACATTTCTTCCTACTGCCATGCCGACAACTCCTGTCTTCATTATCTCTTCTGATTTCCTTAAGAATTCTGCCTCTGTGACCTTATTCCCTCCTGCTACCATGACCTTTGCCCTTCCTGCACATTTGACTATCCATTTGAACGCTTCTGGATCGTCATTATATTTTATCTTTAGGATATCTGCTCCTAGCTCTAGTCCTACTCTTGCAGAATATGCGAGTATCTCCTTGTCAAACTCGTTTTTTATGCTTGGGCCTCTTGGATACATCCAAGCTATCACAGGCATCCCATAATCATGCGCTGTCTCGACAATCTTCGAGAATTCTGAGAATATCTCTGGCTCAGCGGGGCTTCCTGTGTAGATAGTATATCCTACTGCGACAGCACCGAGTTTTATTGCCCTATCGACAGAACATAGCTGCCTTGACATTGGCGCGATGTCTGGGATGCTAGTCTTTCCATTCAATTTTATTATCAATGGAATATCCTTAAAATATCTGTTGTAATATTTTTCTGCAATCCCATTCTGGACTATTATCCCATCATACATCCCTTCTAGAGCAATATCGAATATGAATTTTGGGTCTACAGACCTTTGGTCCAGATCCCTCGGTCCGTGCTCTAGCCCTTGGTCATATGCAAGAAGCATTGATCTGTCATTCCTTATAATCTTATTAATATTGATCCTAACCATAATACACCTCTTTACTCAAACATCCTTCACATAAACAAATTAACATCAAGTGTTTTTATATTTATTGATTTTTTATATTTATTTATACTCTAGCTGATTTTCTATTCATGCTTTTTTATTATTACCCTTTTATCTCTCTCTGCCATATCAAAGGCTTCGATCCCCAAAAGTTTGGTCTTTGCTCCAAGACCTGATATGAGCGACTCTGCATTGAGCATTCCCAGCCTCAATGAATAATCTGTTGATTTCCCTAAGATATTTCCAGCAACGAATCCTGAAGCAAAGGCATCTCCTGCACCTGTCGTCTCGATTATCTTTATAGGGAGCGGACGCAAAGAATAAAACATCTTCTCATAAGCATTATAACAGCTCCCACCATTTTTTCCGTCAGTAATCACAATTATCTTTGGGCCGAGCTTTGCAGTCTCAGCCAAAAGCTCGAAGACATTCTCTGATGCGAGGCCAAGCATCGCCTGAGCCTCTTCCTTATTATAGATAAGTATTTCTGTATATTTTATCACTTTTTTAAGATATGGATAGCCTTTTTTTGCAAGATAAAGGCTTGGATTGAAGGCGACCTTGATGTCCTTTTTTTTTGCATAAGCAGCAATCTTCTCAAGTGCCAGAAATCCGTGATTCATCATTGAAGAGAAATAGAACCATTTTGTATCAAGACCAAGAAATCCTGCGCCTTTGATGTCAAAGTCATCATTGCATCCTTTGAATGTGAATATTGTCCTATCATCATGAACTGCATCAAGTATTACAGAATAGCCTGATATCCCTCCTCTTTTGCCGATGAACTCGACTTTTTCATCAGCGAGGTTCTTCATGATGATGCTTCCATTATCATCATCACCGATCCTTCCAAGATATGCTGCTTTCAGGCCCAGCCTAGAGAATGCAACAGCAGTATTGGTGCCTCCGCCGCCGGTGAAAATATTCAATTCTTTGATGAGTATTTTTGCGCCTAATGGATAAGCAACATCTGTATGATTGTGGACCCGAAGAAGCTCTGATTGAGTAGGATCTGTATGAGCGAATACATCGATTGTTGAAGACCCTACAGTTATGACATCAAACCTGGACATTATTCACCTCTAATGATATTCACAATAGTCTGCTATTAAAATAATTTACTAATTTACTATTAGCATAATCTTCTATAAATCCACAAGACCATATTTATAAATTTTGATATTTAGAACCTTATCTTATCCAACATGTCGTGAGCATTCATGCTGTTCAGGTTTTCTGCAAGGTCATTCCATCTCTTTCCTAGCTTTACTGCGAACTTCATGCGAAGCATCTTGGTCTCCTCTTGCCCGATCCTTGCATTCTGGTCTACATCTATGAATCCGTATGGGTATCCTAAAAATATTGGATCATTACTATTGTTTGATAGCCAAGAAAACAATACTCTACTATCTTTCATATCCTTTTGTATCTCAAACCTGAAAACATAATCTGAACGGCCATTCAATCTGACAAAATATATCTCTGCATCATGCATCGGATTATTGTTTATGACAATAGGATTATAGAACCACGAACCATGGATTATAGCAGACATATCCAGCAGTTTTTTTGTTATTGATTTTCCTTGTTTTGTCGTGAGTGAGCAGGTCTTGCTCAATGCAGACACCTTTTTTGTCAAAAAGGCTTTATTGAGATATTCTGATTCAAAAGGGTATCTTGCCTCTAAAGTCCCGTCGAGGATTATGTAGCTGATTTCCTGCGAATCCAATGAATATGCATGCTCCAACTCTGCAAATCTCCTGATGATTGACACAATCCGTGATATGCTGCATTTTTCTTTTCCTATCTTTAATGATGCATCATCTGGATCGAAGATGATCCCATTCATTGAAGAGTCAGGAAATGTCTTGACCACAAACTTCTCTTCTTCTTGAGAGATTATCACATAAAATTCCTTTATATGCCTAGAAATCCTTACATTGTCTTCATAGACCAGGCCTGCAACCCTGATAAATCCTAGACAAAAGTTTGCTGATTCGAAAATTATGGAATTTCCGCCGTCAACAAATAATAACCCAGACTTTTCTTTGTGCCTTTCATCATCAATATCTGTGGAATTATCTATAGGATGAAAATTTTTCTTATCCAAAGCTATAGCTTCATAAGAGCCATTCATCAATAGATAATCATCTGCAGAATCATCAGAAGAGTTCTTGTCTATAAAATGTTTTATCTCATCAACAACATCATCCATGAAAGGAAGAAAAGAAAAGACTATAAAAATTTGTTGTTTACAATCCTTTCGCAGGATGGAATGGTTTTGGCATCTCGTATATCGTCTTCAGTTTCAGATAATGCTTTATCACATTCTGCAATCTATAAGTGGTCTTATACAGATCGACCTTATATGCCTCTATCTGCGCCTTGTATATCCTGTTCCTGAATAATTTGTCAAACCTCATCAAGAAATCACTGTTTCTCCATTTTTTATCATAATCTAACTGGAGCCATGCCCATATTTTTATTATGCAATCTCCTCTGTCAGTCTTCATCTTATGCCCTTGATGCATGACTTCAATGGATTTCATATTCAATGTAAGAAAATCTATCTTAAGAAAATACCTATAATAGCCGCTTGAAGCCTTACCGCCAGGATATCTTAAGACTCTCCACCATATCCTGTGCTCTTTGAGGCCTGTCCCTAAGATTCTTTCAAGATAGAATATCTCCGGGTTCTCTGTATCATCAAACTGGTCGACAAATCCTTCTTCGAGTAGCCAGTCATGTATCATCTTGTAGAGATTTTTCATGTGAAAGGTGTCTTCGTTCTCTATCTCCATCTGTGAGACAAGAATGTCAAATCCCTCTTTTTCCTGCTTCTCGAACCTAAACAAGCCCATAGATTCATATTAAGAATGTTTATTTAAAAATTTTTGCATTAGCTCTTGAAAGAATGGAAATATGCTAGTTTCATCACATGCTTGACTGTGAGAGGTTTTGTTACAATCTTCACATTACCATCCTTTATAGCATGCATGACATCATTAACTGTCTTTTTAGATCTTATCAAAGAAAATGTCTTGTTGAGATTGTCCAATGTATGGATATCTCCATTGCCGACCATCGGCTTGCAATATCTTTTGGCAATCCTTATCGCCTTTTTGTTCCTATTCAGCCTCTTAAGATAGAAAAAGCTGTACTCTATAGCATCAAATATGTCAATATTTTTTATCAGCTTTCTTCCAAGGCAATATTTTCCCATAAGGCCAGTATTGTAGTATGGGTGAGGAGCTATCACCATTATCTCTCTGCCCTTTTTCTGCAGCGCCAACTTGAGCTTTCGCAAGTCTCTCATCGATCTTAGCTGCTGCAATTCTTTGTTCGTGATATTGTATATCAGCACATCCTTCCCTTCAATATTCGCCTCGCATCCAGGAATCAACAATATCCCTTTTCTCTTCGCATAGTTTTGGGCTTCAATGAATTTCGGTCCTTCAAACACCTTTCTATGGAATGTGAGCGCAAGCACTTCATAACCGTTCTTCTTCGCCTCAGAAATCAATTGTTTAGAAGTATACGCTAGCGAATGGAACCTATCCTCTTTTGCATGACTATGGAGTTCTGCTTTGAGCCATTTCATAAAAGAAAGAGAAAAGAGGATGTTTATTAATTTTATTAATGATTAAATAATATTATGCAGCCATTATGCTGTTTTGTCTGCCTTCTTTTTCCTGCCACGCTTCTTCTCTTTGACTTCCTCAAGTATTACTGGCGGTGCAGACTCGGGCATAATATCTATGCCTGCCTCATCAAGCAATTGTTCTTGCTCTTCATAATGCTCCTTCTCCACAGCCTCGATCGGCACAGGAGTCTCTCCAACAGTTTCCTGAAGCACATCTAGAGGTCCTGTAGGTGTGGCGATATCTTCTATAGTCTCTTTGATGTTCTCTATCTGCTCGGCCTTGAACTCATTCTCTTTCTTTAAATCCTTGACGATTGCAAGTATCTCTGCGACATTTTTTTCTGCCTGGAGATTTATCTGGTATTCATGTTCTGCCCTAAACTCTGTCTTTTGAGAGATGATATTCTGGCTTACCATTATGAATGTTGCAAGAAAGATGGCCTCTAGTGAGACTATCATGGTGAGTAGCCCGAAAGGGAATGGATCAAACACATATTTCTGGCCAAGACATCCTAGATTCATTATCACCCAGACTGCAAACCATATTATATGAAGATACACAAAATTCATAGAGCCTGCAAGTTCAGTTATCTTGTCTGCCAGCCTTATCTCAAACCCTGCAAGCTTATCAAATTCTATATTCATGTTCTTAGACATAAAATATAATAGTTCATTTGTGACAAACCATTTGTTCTCTTTCTCTTCATTCCTATTGATGCAATCTTGGCATTGTGAGAAGAATTCTCCTTTCCTAAAGGCCTGATAATTACAGCATATACTGCATTCGTATATCCCGGACGCAAGGACCTTGTCTCCCCAAGAATACTTATTTTTCAATCTTCTAGGAAGAAGCTTAAAAGGCTTGTTATTAGACATTGAATAATTCTTCATGCAAAGAATATAAAAAGGTTGCGAATATGATATGATAAAACATAATAGAAACATATCATCTCATAATAAATATATCTAGTCCAAGAACTCTTGTCTCTTTATCTTTTCTGGAAGATATTTTTCTGAGATGAATGATATCCCCTTACTCGACAGCGATTGTATCTCGACTTTTGCCCCGAACTCTTTCATCATCTTGAATTGTCTCTGCCATTCTTTGTGTTTCACAAACCATTCATAGTTCTGCATCTGTTTGAGTCTTGAGATATCTTGGTCTGTCAATTTGATGAAATGTCTTTTCAAATCATAATTGATTACATCATCGCATGTAATCCCTACGAATTTCACTGACGGTATTGCCATCTCTTCTGCCATGTGTGCAAGACTGATGGATCCGAATTTCACAACAGAGTAGATGTACCATCCCCATGGATCATTATCTGCAAGGATATAGATAGGTAGCCCGTGTTCTGTTGATAATCTCTGAAGCAATCTCCTTATCCCTCTTGTTGTCTGTCCTTGTGAAGACATGATTATGCAATTCTGTTTAGACCAGAACCTATCCTCATGCAATCTCTCCCATACAGCAGCCTTTTCCATGTATAGGACGTATTTTGCATCGACTTTCTTGAATGTGATGTTCTCTACATTTGATGGGATTGACCATCCGCCTGATCCTAATTTCGACCAATCTATTGTGTCTCCAGAATCCTCTATGACCACTTTTCCTGCGACAGAACCCATCTTATTTGCATTCACATTAAGATTCTCTCTCGAATATCCTGTTATCAATTCAAGATCTTCTATTGCCTTGTCAGATTCTTTCTGGTCGTCAACAACATTTATCTTTGTATTAGGGATGGTCCTCTTTGCCATATAGAATACATCCCTAAGGCTTGCATGCTTTGCAACATCAAGAAGTGATTTGCATATTGCTGCAATCTCTATAGTTTGCAGGAATTTTTTTGACTGGCCGACATTGAAGAAGAACCTTTGTGCAGTCTTATCTCCCAATCCAAGGGTCTTTGATTCCTTGTCATAGACGACATTGCTAAGGCCTCGAACTGACAATTCTATCTTTGGATTCTGTCCTTTATTTATGTCATCAACTATTGATTTTCCAAGGTCTACAAGTTCTTCCCGAACATTCTTATCATGATTTGACTTATTTGATCTCATATTCTTGGTCACATCTTTTTTGTCTGATTCTTTTTTATCAGAAACATTCTTGTCCGAAAATTTTTTATCCGATCCATTATCTGAGTTATTTTCTGATTGATTACCTGATTGAGAAAATGTCATCTGTACTTCTGGAGACCCTATCTTCTCTTTTTTGGCATTATCTTTTTTTACCATCATTCATCGATCTCGACATCTTTACCCGAGTCCTCTGCATCATCATCTTTT
>Ga0182027_10016495_pt1 | contig 10082 bp, 8 predicted proteins | sample 712E1DmetaG_FD_121300 | JGI IMG/M metagenome (GOLD analysis project Ga0182027, IMG submission 121300) | Permafrost microbial communities from Stordalen Mire, Sweden - 712E1D metaG (Illumina Assembly) | ecosystem: Environmental > Terrestrial > Soil > Wetlands > Permafrost | place: Sweden... | reverse complement strand
GCAGGTATCGGGTTAATTGTGCTTTATATTATCGGTGAATTCCTTAACCGCAAACCAGTTAAAAAATATATTTATACATTGATGGGTACTCTTGCCGTTTTGCCGATAAACCCGTGGGGCTTTGAATATTTAGGCTTTTTGTTTAAGGCAAACACAATGCCTAGAGATATGATTATAGAATGGTTAGGGCTTTTTTCGAAAAACACAATAATTTCAAATATAACTTTTAAATTCAAAATACTTACCTTTGTTTTGTTGTTTATCGAAGCTTATTTTATAGTAAAACAAGCATTAGCTAAAAATTACAAATTCGACGCCACTAAATATTTGGTCGTCTTAACCACTTTATTTTTTGCAATTCTGCATGTTAAATTAATCCCTTTTGCTGTGATTTCAATGACCTGTTTCTTTTACGATGATTTTTATACAATATTTAACATACTTACAAAAAATTTATTTAACAAAATTGCGACTGCAAAAGATAATGTAGTCTACATATTAATAATAATTTTTTCAATTTCGACAATAAAAACAAACGGTTTTGGACCTTATCTGAATTGTTTGAGATTTCCCCTAAGGACTGTCGAATTTATCAGAATAAATAGCCTTAAAGGAAACATTTTGCAGGATTTTTCAAACGGCAGTTATGTAAGTTACAAACTTTACCCAAATAATAAGATTTTTATGGATGGAAGATATGAGGAAGTTTATTCTCCTAAATTACTGTCTTTATATAATGATTTTTGTACTGTAAATTCTAATTGGAATGACTTGTTAAGGCTTTATCCTCCTGATATAATAATTTTAGGAAAAAATTATCCTGTTTTTAAATTGGTAAAAGCGGATAAACATTGGAAGGCGGTTTTTGATGACGGGGCGTCTGCTGTATTTGTAAAATCATCTGAAGTAAAAAAGCGTTATAAACAGCCTTCTAGTGATATTAACTATTATAGGAAAACATTATTTGATACAAATATAAATTTGAGGAGTAAATAATTTGAAAAAGATTAAACCAATAATATTTTACATAATATTATTTTTATTCATTCTTGCATTTTGTACAACCGCAGATAGTTATGACAATGATTTGTGGGCAAGGTTGATTGTGGGAATGGGCGTTGTGCAAACGGGGCATGTTTTTAAACACGATTTCTTATCTTATGCCCCCACTCACGTTTGGTATGACCATGAATGGGGCTCAGGTGTAATTTTTTATTTAACACAACATCTTTTCGGCTCGGCAGGGATTTTAATTTTGAATGCAACATTGATATTTTTAATATATTTTGTGATTTCAAAAGTCGTCGAATTGCGGGGTGTTAAAACTACCACCGCCTTCAATTTTTTATTTTACTATTGGGCTTTTATAGCGATAAGCGACTCCTTAATTGATCCTGTACGCTGTCAATTATTCAGTTTTATTTTTTTTACAGTATTTATATATATTTTGGAGAAGGTACGTTTAGGCAAGGGAAGCGATAAAACTTTAATCTGGCTTCCTGTAATTATGCTTATATGGAATAATCTTCACGGCGGCTGTGTTGCAGGGATTGGTCTGATTGTGCTTTATATTATCGGCGAAATTCTTAACCAAAAACCTTTTTTGAAATATGTTTATGCTTTGTTAGGAACACTGGTAGTTTTACCGATAAACCCATGGGGTTTTGCGTATTTAAACTTCTTATTCAAGGCAAATACAATGTCAAGAAAATATATTATCGAGTGGTCCTGGCTTTTTTCAAAAAATTATGTGTGGGCGCGTATGAAGTTCAAATTATTTACTCTAGTTTTTCTGCTCACAGAATTAGGCGTTGTTATAAAACGACATAAGGATAAAACTTTTAACTTTGACAAGACGAAATTTATTGTCGTTGCGGCAACTTTATATTTGGCATTTGAACACTTAAAACTTCTTCCAATTGCATTAATTGCGATGTGCTGTTTCTTTTATGATGATTTTTATTCGGCATTTAATGCTATAACCAGAAATTTCTTTAATAAAATTGCTATAACTAAGGACACAATAATTTATCTTCTTATCGTGATTTTTGCTGCTTCAAGACTTAATGCAAAAGCTTTTCAACCGTTAAATGATTATTTAAGATATCCGGTTGTTGCAACTGAATTTATAAGGACAAATAAAATTAAAGGTAATGTATTGGTTAGTTTCGGATTTGGAAGTTATGTAAGCTACAAACTTTATCCAAACAATAAAGTTTTTATAGATGGGCGTTATGAGGAAGTTTATGACGATTTTATGTTGCCGATGCTCGGGAAATTTTACGTACTTAAGCCCGGCTGGGATGAAGTTTTGAAAAAATACCCGCCGGATATTTTGATTATTGAGAAAAATTATGCTGTTTACTATGCTTTGCAAAGAAGAAAGGACTACCGTGAGGTATATGAGGATATGACAGTCGGAGTATTTGTCAGACCACAATTGGCAAACAGAAAATTTAAGCCGCCAAGTAGGGATTCCAAGTATTATACAAGAACAGTTTTTGACACTGATGTGAATTTCGTGTTAAAATCCAAGAATGAGGAATAATAATTCGTTAAAATATTCTTGTATTTTTGGTGGCGGTGCTATACGCGGAGTTTCTTATGTCGGGATTATCAAAGCACTAGAGCAGTTGCAAATTACTCCTGAGACAATTGCAGGTTCCTCTGTCGGAGCTGTTTTTGCAGGATTTTTTTCATTGGGATATACGGCAGAAGAGCTCAAAGAAATATTTATGCAAGTGAATTTTGAATTATTTAAAGACATTCACTTCGGATTTGGCAAAGATTTTGCAATCAGTAAGGGTGAAATCTTTTTGGATTGGTTAAGAGAATTAATAGAAAAAAAATATTACGGAGAGAACTACAAAAAAGAAGGCAATAAGCCTGTAACCTTCGCAGATTTAGATAAAAACCTCATTGTTATAACAACTGATTTAACTAATTTTAGGTATAAAGAATTTTCAAAATTTGAAACACCTGATTTTGAAGTTGCCTATGCGATAAGAATCTCAGCTACTATGCCCGGATTGATGAGGCCTGTTGAAAATGATGGTGTGTTGCTTATTGACGGCGATTTACAAAAAAGTCTTCCGTTGTGGAAATTATCCGAACACCTTTGTCCTGAAGATGCGCGGGTTCTTGAATTCAGGCTTGAAGGTGATTATGAGGGTAAAGACCTCAATGCAATCGATTTTATCAATACTGTTTACACCTGCGTAAACTCTATTTCGACAGACTTTATAATTGAAACCTATGGGGATAGGGATAAATTTGATTATATTAAAGTGAATACGGGTTCGGTTGTTATCGTCAACTTTAATATTCTGCAGGAAAAACGTCAAGAGCTTATGGATGCCGGCTATATTCAGACGATAGATTATTTCAACATGGTTCTGCCCGAGAAAAAGAAGAAAATTTTAAAACATTATAAATGTATTTTAAAACATCTTACGCAGATTAACAAACTTATTTCTTCGAATAAAATTAGGAAAGCAAGGGATGAAATGGGCGTTTTGTATATGGAAATGGGTCCTTCGAAAAACTATATAGATAGAAAATATTACAATATGATTGAATTGTTTAAAGATAATTTTTTGACTAATATAACCCCTGCATCATTCTTCGGAATTTTTAATCTTCGCAACCCAAAATTAATACAAACACAAATTAATTTTGTCGTAAATGCTTTTGAAGAAAAGATTCTGGAATTGGAAAGTTATATTTTTAAGATTTAAATATTAACTGTTTTTAGTTTGGTAGGGCGGAATTGCTATTCCGCCGACATAAAACGTTTAACTCATTAGGTTTATTCGTTATGAGATGCCGGAATAAGAGCATTTATCGTAAAGCCGATATTTCAAGTTCCGGCATGACGTACACTTTTTTGAAGATTTTTACATAGACACAATAAGAAAAAGCACCGAGCGTTGCTCGGTGCTTTTTCGTTAAACCGTCAAAAACAATTAAAGACTAGGCTTGTGCACTAAATATACCCTCTTTTTTCAATTCTGAGTGAAGGGAAATGTTTAAGGCTGTTATTCTTGCCTCAACCGTTGCTAATACTGCCTCGTCTATTACTTTTTGAGGTCCATTTTCTGAGCCAATTTTAGCTCTAAGGGATTTTTCTTGTGCTTGAAGCTGTGCAATTTGACTTTGAAATACTGCCATTGACATAATCGTTCTCCTTTCGTTTTTCTACACATAGTTAAAGAATTGATTTTCTTTGCCCTGTAAATTACTTATCGGAGAGTTAATAAAAAAACTTTATACTATCCCACCTATTCTATTCTATTCTATTCTATTCTATTCTATTCTATTCTATTCTATTCTATTCAGCATTATGACAGGATTTTAGCGATTTAAAATTCGTATTTACAAAAGTTAATATAATTTTGGCAAAAATCGCCCGCCACTTACGTCATTGCGAGCCGTTAGGCTTGTGGGTAGACGCTAATTGGAGGTGCGAAGCAATCTTCTCTATAAGCGCACATTGGATAGATTGCTTCGGTGGACACCCAATGCTCAGCCGCTAATTCAGGTCTCGCAATGACGCTGTAGCGTTAACTTTTAAACCATTCACTCATTCACCTTTTAAGCTTATTTCAGTTTATATAAATCACTGTTGGCTATAAAATCATAGCGTTGTTTTTGTTCTTCAAAGCTGAATTGCCCGTAATCTTTTCCTGTCAAAAGATAACTGGAGCTTTCTAAAACTTTCAGCCCCCTTTTTGCAACATTATGCTCAAGCCAAACGTTGAAAAATCTTTCAGCCATGTAAGCGGGCATTCTGACAGTCATATATTCATCATACTTCGACCAATCCGAGCGTTCCTCAAGGAGCTTCAGGAAGCCGAACATCCATTGCATATATTCTTCCATCAGTTCTTTTTTCATAATAAACTGCAGGCAGGCATACATTTCTTTTGAGGCAATAAATTTTAGTGCATTAAAATAATATTCGGGTGAAAAATCCTTAATGGCTTCCAAAGCGAGATTTATATCGCTTCCAGGATGATACTTCATATATTGAATTAATATTTCCTGCTCAAACCTGTATTTGTGCGTGAGGATAATGTCATAATCGTCAATACATTTTAAAATGTTTTCTTGCGTATATTGCTTGAATACTTTCTCAAAGTCATTCGCTAAAATCGGCATGAATGGTACATTAGGCATTTTGTGCATATTAAAATCAAAAAATCTTCGGTAATGGCAAAACCCGACATATTTAGCATCTGTTTGAGGCAAAAAGTTTTTCCAAACCCAATAATGCCCCGTTAATTCACCGTAATTTTTATTTTTTTCGGCAATGTTAATTCCTCTGTCATCGCGGATGATTCCTTCTTCGCCCCAATCAACATCTGCGGTTAAAATGGGTTGAAACACTTCCGATTTAAAAACGCTGTGGGGTTTATGATACCCGACAAATATTTTGACTTTTTCAGTTGGCATAATTAATATTTTCCTTGAAATATGAAATTATTTTGTAAAATAAGTGAATCCCCACCGAGATTGTCATGCTGAACTTGTTTCAGCATCTTACCGGTGTAGTAAGCTGGATAGATCCCGAAACGAGTTCGGGATGACATTTTGTGTTAATTTATAACGAATCGAATGCTTCTCTCAGTAAGTATTCCTCAAACGCTTTTTTATCGGCTGATTTGGATTTAGGGTCGTTTATCATGATACAAAAAGCATAAGTTTTACCGCTTTTTGCGGTTAAATATCCCGCAATTGAACTTATATTAGTTAAAGTCCCTGTTTTGGCTTTCAGATTGCCTTTAAAATAAAGCATTCTGTCTACTAAAGTACCCTCCCCCGGAGAAGCCATATGACCTTCAAGGTTAGAAGTGCTATCCTGAGCTGATTTCATAAGAACCTCAGTCATAAAGTCAGCTGTCATAAGGTTGTTTTTTGAAACCCCGCTTCCGTCAACAATTTTTATGTTATCTGTATTTATCCCGATTTTTTTATAATAATCATTAAACATCTCAAGCGATGAATCAATAGAACCAATCCCATTTATATATTTACCGCCGGCAAGTTTAAAAACAGTTTCAGCAATCATGTTATTACTGTTTTTTAAAATATCATCTTGTGCAACAATTAGCGGGTGTTTAACTTCAGTGATTAAACTGGTGTCTTTAGGCAGTTTTAATCTGTCGAAGTTGCCGTAATATGAAACTTTTTGCTTTCTCAAATTTTCTTCCAGCCGTAAAATAAAGTATCTTCTTGGATAATTAACAGGGATTTTTACTGCCATATCAGAAGCGATTGTTCCGTCCGCATTAATGACATCAGGAGAAATGTAATTTTTTCTTGCCAATTTCACATCGTTTTTGGCACCCGTTATAACATTATTTATAAAAGCCGTAGGGTAAAAAACTTCTGTTGAAATATCCGCCGGCGCACCTTGTATTGTAGGACAGATGTTTACGGTAAATACGTTGCCGTCCATATTGTATGAACCGAATTTAGGTGTCAGTGGATTCAGGTCATCATCCCATTGCCAGCCTTCTCCCCACTCGTTGGCATCAAGAATTGAATCATCTATGTAAAAAGTTTTTACTGATGAAATTTTATAATCTTTCAATGATTTTAGCATATTGCTTAAATCGGCTTTCGTGAAATACGGGTCTGCACCCAGTTTTAAAAATAGACTATTGTTATTATTTTTATAAAGCTGCGTTGCAAATTGATAATCTTCGCCCAAAGTGTTTATTGCAGGCAAAAGCGTTACGATTTTTTGAATTGAAGCAGGAGCCATTGGAGTATTCTGATTCAGTTCAAAAGATTTTTTTTCTGTACTAATTTCTTTAAACGAAACCGCAATTAAGGCACTTTTGGGGATATTTGACTTATTAATCGCCGATGCGATATGGTTTTTAAAAATATTCGCCTCAGCCGGTGCGAAAAATTCGATTAATATAAAAAATACTAATAAAAACTTTATAAAACCTTTCAATTTCTCTTTTCTCTTTTCTCTTTCCTTTTCCCTCTTTCCTTATTTTAATACACACAAGGAAAAAATTGTAATTATTACTAATTGTTACAATTTTTTGTTTCAGGTAGCAAATTTTTTCCTTCACCATTTTTAGGTTATTATACAATTTATTATGAAAGGTGAAAATATGATTTCAAAAGTAGGATTTAATTATTACGGAGTTCAAAACCAAAGACCTCAAAATGTTTCAAAGTGTCCGAGTTTTAAAGGTGCGAACTTAGAACAAGCAAGAGGTTTAGCTGATTTAGCTATAGACGAACTTTTAGCAGCTGAAAAAGGCGGTTGGGAAAGTCGTAGGGTTGAAATACTTAATACTTTAGCGACTATTGCTGAAAAAAGATTGGGTAAAGTATTAGATGATAGAGGTTTTCGCTTAGTACTTAATAGATTAAGTGATACTAGAGATGGTTATTCTTTACCAAAAAGAATATTTAACGCGGCTAAAGTTTTCACTAAAGAATAATTAATTTTTTTTTACTATATATTCATCGCAAATATCATTTAAAACAGTGCATTTTTCGCGGAATTTGTACATTTTTTCAAATTTAATTTCGGCGAACATTGCGCCCTCAGTATTCCCATTAATTAGTCTTCCTCCTCCCTTGCGGAGGAGGATTGAGGTGGAGGGTAAACTTGTGTGAGGGGTGCTTATTTCAGCAATAACTTCTCCGTTATAATCAATAATCCTTGAATGCCCTAAATTGTATTCATCCCCTTCAATAAGACCTGATTGGGTTAAAGCAACCATAAAACACTGGTTTTCAATCGCACGGGCTTTTGAAAGTGCTTCCCAGTGAATTGCTCTGGACTTGGGCCATGCCGCCATGTTTATCAGCAAATCCGCACCCGCTTTTCGATAAGCTCTGTAAATTTCAGGGAATCTTATGTCATAGCAAAGACTTAAACCGATTTTAACTCCATCGATGTCAACCAAAACCGGGTTTTTGCCATGTTTTATGTATTTGCCTTCGTCGCAACCGTAATATGAAAAAAGGTGCATTTTGTCGTAAGTGGCAATGAGTTCGCCGTTTCGGTTGAAGACAGGGCAAGTGTTAAATAGTGAGTGGTGAGTGGTGAGTAGTGAGGAGTTGCCTTTCCCTTTTTCCTTTTCCCTTTTCCCTTTTCGTATAAAGCTTCCGCCGATAATATTAACATTGTATCTTTGTGCTAATTCCGACAGAAATTCAATTGTTTCGCTATTCTCCAAATCCTCGGCAGAATCTTCAAACTCTGACGGTTTCCAGCCGACATTCCAAACTTCGGGCAAAATAATAATATCCGTGCCTTTTTTTATGTTTTTTTCGATTAAATCGGCAATTTTTGCAAAGTTTTCCCATTTATCACCGATTATCGACGACATTTGAATTGCCAATATTTTTAAACTTTTGCCCTTTTTTCTATTTTCTTCTTCCATAATTTGAACCCATGAACCTCTTTGTAAACTGCAGGAGCTTTTTCTTCAAGGTCGTTTAATGAATTTTGTAATTGAATTCTGACTTCTTCATCCTGCTCGTCTGTGTTGTCGGGATTAACATGAATCGGCTCGCCATAAAAATTTAATAATCTTGTAAGGCCGAACGGATATCTGAAACCATCCCACGATGGCAATTTACAGAATGTTATATCCTCAGAATACCAATAAACAGGGACAATTGGAGCACCCGACATTTTTGCAATTTTTATTACGCCGTCTTTTGCGATAAAAGCAGGTCCGCTCGGACCATCCACCATCATTGCAATACATTCATTGTGTTTAAGCCTGTCAATTAATTGCATAGTGGCTTCAATTGCGCCTTTTTTGCCTTTGGAACCCCTTACAACCTTAAATCCCCATTTTTGAACAGTTCTTGCGATAATTTCGCCGTCAACAGAACGGCTTATTAAAACATTTAAATTTGTTTTATCTTTTATTCCGTGGATACAACATTGATGGGCATGCCACATTGCATAAATACAAGGCTTAAGTTCCTTATTGTTCACTTCTTTGATTCGTGTATAAGGCTCCTGTATCCTGAATAAAATATAAACCAGCTTAGCTAAAAAATTTAGTTGTTTTTCTCCCGAGATTTTCATAAGTAATATTTTAGCATAAAAAAACAAGGGGTTGAAACCCATTGTTTGAATAACTTATAAAATATTTTTTGGGGCTTGGAGGGTGCGAAAAAACTCTGATTTTTCGGAAAAGCGGATTGCGAGCGAAGGCATTCCAAGGCAAAATCGCACTTTTGCCTGAATGCCGTTTAACGCGAGCAACCAAGAAAGATTTTTCTCGCACCCTCCTCTTCATGCTATAATGTTACAATGAAGTTCAGATTAAAATTTTTGATATTCATAGCACTATTTGTGTTTGTATATGCCATCTATTATTGGGGAATTCCTGCTACTGTAAACATTCAACAAAGAGCCTCAATAATTCAAGGTGCTATTAAAAAAGAATTAGGGATTCAAACAGAAATTAAAAAACCTAAATTAAAAATGGGCTTAATCCCCGCCGTTTGGCTGGAAGCATCTGATTTCAATGTTGTAGACGGAAGTTACTATCCGCTTGAAATAACAAAACCTAAGCTAAAACTTGATTTATTACCGCTTTTGTTCGGCAAAATTCATTTGAGCTATTTTTCTTGCGACAAAATAAATGCCGATTTAAAAATTGATAAAAAGTTTAGAATTTATATCGGTAATCATATGGTTATACGCAGTTCTAACCCTAAAATCTCCTTTGAAAATTCTAAAATGAATGTGGAAAGTTACAATATTAAATTAAGAGATGAAATCCAAAATAAAAATATTTTGATAAAAGGTGACTATTTTAATCTGGATAAATATACCTCAAATAAACATATAAAATTCTATATGAATTCCAATTTAAAAGTAAACAAACGCTATTCAACAATAAATTTGGATGTGGACTTTGAACTTCCACTTAAAAAAGGATTTAATACAAACGAAATCGTTTTTGACGGAGCGGTTACCAATTTGAATTTAGAAGATTTGTCGCCTTACATTAAAAAGTTCTCTAATAATGAAATTCTGCAAACAAAAGGGATTTTAAACATTGAAACCGATACGAAAGCGT
>Ga0182027_10016494_pt1 | contig 10082 bp, 9 predicted proteins | sample 712E1DmetaG_FD_121300 | JGI IMG/M metagenome (GOLD analysis project Ga0182027, IMG submission 121300) | Permafrost microbial communities from Stordalen Mire, Sweden - 712E1D metaG (Illumina Assembly) | ecosystem: Environmental > Terrestrial > Soil > Wetlands > Permafrost | place: Sweden... | reverse complement strand
GGCCGGGGTACATTGGATACCCATGAAGAAACCACCATTACGAAAGCCAACGAGTGCTTCGCAACGGGATAAAGATCCATTTGGCATGCCATTAGGTTCGACATGGCAAAGTTTGATTCGTCGGCAGGGTACGGTCGAGACTGAATTCTTAAATGGAGAGATTGTCCGCATTGCCACAAGGCTGGGCAAACGAGCACCCATTAATGAGACCCTCTTGCGCATAACAGAACAGATGGCAGCCAATCGTGAACTACCGGGAAAATACACTCCGGCTGAGCTTGCTAAGATACTCAAGTTGGACTAATTGTCTTCCAGAGTCATTATTTGGCCGATGCGGTAGACCAACCGCTGCACTAATTTTATCCAAGAAACGACTAACAGACGCAATCGTTTCATAGTGTTATTTTAAGGTTCTGCAAAATATTGTTGCTGCAAAGTATGGGTGCATTCATTCGGTGACCTCAGGCGGATATTTTTTGTTTAATCGAACCAAAAGGACGATATTTTATTAAACACCAGCCTTTTGTCGGAGATGCCGTATGGTAATACCATATAAAAGACTGGGAGATAATCGGCGGCAACTATCCGGAGTTGCTTGCCTAAATCTTAGGTATCACGAACATTGTCTTTCACAAAAATCGGCAGAGGCAATTCGGAATTAAATATTCTGTCCGCTTTAAACAAGGCTTGAGTCCGAAGGTACTTTGCGCAAGCAAATATTTAAAAGGAGGACAGGTCATAATGAGACAGGTTTTCATAATTGCATTTCTTCCTTTTTTCAAGTACAATACTAAACATAAATCCGGGGGATTATTTAATAAAAATTGTACTTTCACAAGTAGAATTAAACAAGCGACCGGCAGATATTCATCAGAGTTCAATACAGGCATTAGGGACCTCACCCTAATCCTCCCTGAGGCATTGAATCCTTGAACCATGATCATTGATCATAATTGGAAATGATCCATATTTAAAAACTTTATCAGAGGATTTAGAATTGACTATTAAAATAGGTCTTCATATAACACATCGTCAATACACAGACGGGAAAGAGATAATTGAGGTTGAGGGTACGACAGTGGGAGAGTGTCTTAAGGATCTTGTTAAAAAATATCCGCCTCTAGACAAGGAAATTTTTAAAAAAGGGAAACTTAATTCCTTGATTGAGATATATATTAATGGGGCAAGTGCTTATCCAAACGAAATGGCCATGACTGTTAAAGATGGGGATAAGATCGATCTCGTGTACATGATTTCCGGCGGCTGACATTAATTACTCGGGAAGACAAGCGACTTGACTGTCACAGGGAATACCTGACGGCCTACAAGCGGTTCGCTGATGTCGATCCAGTCACCGTCATTCAACGATAATTCATCGAGGGACAGGAGATTGTTTTTCAGACTTGTTTCACGGCGCATAACATTGCCTACGCTGCATGCAACATCTTTTTCAAAGATAAGGATAACCGGTATCTTATTCTTTATTGAATTCACAAGGGCGCTTTCAACCGACTTGGCGAAAAGTTCAAGATCGGGATAATTTACCTTTACGGGATCCTTGAAGTACAGTGCAACTACCTGATACCCTTCTTTAAAATCAAATCTCTGAAAGGCCATATGGATTTGTGAGACAATATAGTCGACACTCAGCTGTGACTGTTCGACATCCACCTTCAGTACAGGTATGTTTCTCATGGGAAATACAAGCCTTTCATCCATGAATCCCGATGATCCTGAAATTGATAATGAATAAGCGCCTGCGCCTATAACGGTGGCTCTGATCTTGTTGATGGGTTCAAACAGCGGTGCTTTTAACTTGGGCGACATGGCAACGATCTTTGCTGCCAGCAGCTCTCCAATATCATTGAAATCACCGGTTCCGCCATATATAAATTCGGCGACGCCCCCTGAGAATATGTATTCATCGACAATGCCCGGAAAGATCAGGTTGTCGGTCATCATCAGCTCTTTTGCTAAAGGAGTATGTGCCGGCCCGGTCATAACTTCAATCAGAACCTCGGCAAGTTTTTCTGCGATTTTTTCCAAGGCGTCTCTCGATATAATGTCACCTATCTTATAATCCATGCCGATATGCCGCATAACCTTGAGGGCAGGTTCATTAAGCCTGAATATTCTTCCGTCGGGGTTAAACGCGATCAGTCTTCCACCAACGGAAACGCAGCTCGTGGAAAGGACCTCTCCGTTTTTCGATACAGCCATGTTGGATGTCCCACCACCGATATCGCAGGATACTATTGTGTTGCTAAGTTCCTTTGACCTTGCGGTAGCACCGGAACCCATGGCGGCAAGTAGGCTTTCAAAGTTAGGTCCTGCGGTAGCGGCGACAAATTTTCCCGCATCCTTGGAAAGTGCCTCAGCGATCTGAGGGGCGTTTTGTTTCTTTGCCGCCTCTCCCGTTACGATAACCGCGCCTGTTTGTATATCAGCAGTATCGATGCCTGCGCGTTCGCATTCTTCTTTAAAAAAGGCGGTCAGTTGATCAATATCAATGGTGTTGTTATCCAAGAGGGGTGTGTCGATGATCTTTCCCTCATAAACCACCCTTCTTTCTTTGATCTGAAACTTTAAGGTTGGAGACTTCTCATCCCTGACTAATATCAGTTTTGAAAACACCAGATGACTCGTTGAACTTCCTACATCGATCCCGATCGAAAGAAGTTCGATTCTGTTTGTTTCCATTGCCGGTTCCTACGATATTACTAAATAATTAAAGTGATTTACTGCCCAAAATATCTTTTTCTACTATTTCTTCTGACACCACAAGATAAAATGGCGCGCGCTCAAATGATTATCTCACAGGCAAGACCGTCTATATGTATCAATTGATATTAATATATTACAGATGATGCGAATTTTATGTTGCATCAGCATATAGCAATTATTGTATTAGACTACTTTAAAAAACAGAAGTTTTTAAAAACTTCCTTTTGGAGAGTAATAGATTCAACAAGCTTAAGCCTTAACCAAATGCTCAGCTGCCTCTTTAACTTTGGAAAGGCGTTCAGCAGCCGTCCTCTTCTTGTCAATGCTGACCTCGTCAGGGGATACAAAATCTACCGCTTTCCTATCGCAGAAACGGACACATTGTGGATCTCCGTCACATAGGTCGCATTTTAAGACCTGCTTATCTATAACGTTAAAACTCATCGCACCGAAGGGACACACAGCGACGCATAAACGACACCCGATGCATTTATCATAGTCCACCATGACCCTGCCCATCTCCTCATCACGGGAAATGGCCTTTGCAGGGCAGATATTCTGACATGGGGCATCCTGGCATTGTTGGCAGGAAATGGGGACATAAATACCCTCCTGCTCCCATTTCATAACCTTGATGCGAGCTCGTGCAGGGTTAGAAATGCCGTAATGCTTGACAGCGCATACAAGTTCGCAAAGTCTGCAGCCTGTGCATTTCTCATGATCTATATATAAGGCTTTTGCCATTGTTTTCTCCTCTTAAATAAAAGTATTACAGAATATGTGACGGCTCATTTTCAATGCCGAGTCTCTTTAATGTCTCAGGAGTCGGAACACCCCATTCATCACAGCCCTTGTGCTTATAAAACTCAGCACGCATCTGGAGGAATTTATCTTTCTCGATAACCCTGCCGACAACGTCAGGAGCTCCGCGTCTTGTTGGTTCGGTATGATACCTTTCGTTCAGGACATCACCCTTTTCAGGATCATCCCTCTTAAGGCCTTCTCTGAGATTAAACAGCCGCTCCATATTGTTGGATCTCTCAGCAACATCCCAAATCTCCTTGGGTGTCATCTTGATGCCGGTGTTATAATAAAGAACTTTGGTCCAGTCTTCAAAATTGGGGCATGTGGCGCCGAGGAATGTTGTGTGATACTTACATATACCCATACAATCAACTGCCATATAACAGTTTTCATGCCAGAAGACCTGCCAAGGTTTGCCGATATATTCCGTATGTTCTGAACTTAAGGGGCCATCATAGGGCACAGGATTGCTATAAATCCTTCTCATAACATCCTGCGGCAGGTGATAGAGGTCTATGGCCGGTCTGCTCCTCAGGTGATCCGATCCCCTTGAACCTGTTGCAATGTTCAAGGCCAGAGCGGGCGTGGCCCGCTCATCGGAATGGAGGTTAGACATACCCTTTACCTGTATCAGGTACTTGAATGAATCCTTACCGATAATCTTGGATGCCTGAATACCTCCATGAGCCAATGTGTCGCCCAACCAACCCTTCCTCAAAGCAATACGGTGAATCATCTCTATAACCGCTTCGTCATTTCCCCAGCTGAGATCAAGCCCGTCTGTCTCTTTCTTTGTGATGATGCCTTTTTCATAGAGTTCCATCGCCCATGAGATGAGGCTTCCTGTCTCAAGATTATCCATGCCGTACTGGTCGACAAGATGGTTTCCCACCAAGACTGTTAAAGCGCGCGGCGTATCTGTTTCGCCACCGAAGGCGCCCTGTGATGTGTATTCAGGACCTTCCTCATACACACCCGCGTAAGGTCCTGAAGGAATCCGGTGTTTTGCCCTGCAATGCACCTGGCACCCGAAGCATCCAGCCATATGGTAAGGGCCCATTGTCTCTTCGCAGATTTCATCGATGCGTTCAGGCTCCATATCATCCGCATATTCACACTGATTATATTGAAAGTTTCTACAGCGTATACCACCCCAGGAATTTGTGGCGCCCCAAATAAAAGGCGTACCCAATGTCCCCTGAGTCTGGTTAACCTTAGCACTCGTTATCTGTTCAATATAGCGTTTATTATATTCAAGAGCCTCTTCAGGGTGCGCTATCTTGATGTCCATTGTCCCCCTGCAGGCAATAGCCTTCAGGTTCTTGGAGCCCATAACGCAGCCCATACCTGATCGACCACCAGCGTTCTTGATACCTGTCATGTTGTTGGCCCACGCGACCAGGTTCTCGCCGGCAACCCCGCAAACCATGCTCTTGACCTCCTGGTCTGCAAGTATGTCCCGGAGTCTCCATTGTGCCTCGGTTACGCTTAACCCCCATACATCCCGGGCATCCCGAATCTCGATCTCGCCGTTGTGGATATAGATGAATGAAGGTTTCTTGGCCTTACCCTTTATTACAAGGTGATGAAAACCAGCCCAAGCCATTTCAGGGGCGAAAAATCCTCCCATGTTGGAACTGCCAAGAAGTCCGGTGAGCGGAGATTTTGCCATAACATGTGTCCTTGCAGTTGCTGAGGCACATGTGGCGGTGAGTATACCACCGCTTACCATCAGACAATTATCCGGGCCGTATGGGTCGCAACCCTTTGGCACGTTGTTGTAAAGGAGATAGGCATCAAGTCCTCTGCCCCCCAGGAATTTTTTTCGGATTTCCATGGGGATCGGCTTTATCTCGATGTTCCCTGTTGTAAGATCAATATAGGCAATTTTTCTATTTAAAGGCATATTAATTTCCCTCCTTGGCCTTCTCTTCTTTTTCTTGCATCTTTCTAGCAAAAGCCTCATCAGCTATTTTTCTATTCACTTCCCAAACGGGACCGCGGATTCTGGGGAAGCCATCCTTTACCCACGCGATGCGGAATTCCATCCCGCATGTCGGACATTTGATGGTCTTATCGCCCTTTTTGGGTTCAAGTCTTTCCATGCATGTCGGATTATGACATCTGAATTTCCCATACGTCCTGGTATCCCTAAGGGTTTCAGCAGTGGATTTGCCTTCATTTTCTGTAGCCAACGCATTGCTCCTTTCTGTAAAAACAATTATTGTAAAACGCTTAATTTTATATTATGTCTTGGTTTATGATGACTCGGTGAAAATCTTAATATACGGTCTCCCATGTCAACCTTTCTGCAATCAGTGCAGAGATTAAGGTATTCATCGGAAAATATCTTAAACTATTGCAGTCAATTACTTCGTTAAAAACCTCATGCTGGGATTTATTCGTTGCTACGCAAAAGCATTTAAAGCGCATTTGTAATTATTAGAAAATATTGTGAATTGTGATGGTTAAGTGCTTCTTAATCCTTCTATAATAGTTCTATATAACTATTGTAGTGCTTTAGCGCCATCCTTTTCAAGTTTTAAGCTATTGAAATATTTTGTAGCAGGCAAAACAATAAGGCTGCAGAACCTTGTTTGCAGTTAACCGTAAATTCATTACCGATTAAGAGGATAACTACGCTAATATTTCCCTCACCTCATTTCATAAGGGAGGCTGGTGTTGTCGGCGAGGAAGAGCCTGAAGTTCCCTCAGACTCCTCTGTATATTGGGAAATTCCATTTTGGAAGTCCTGAAAACTGAACAGGCCATATTTTAACATGGCGCGGGCTGCCGGTTATCTTATCACATCGGGCTGGGAAATTTATCAACAAAGAATGACGGAAAAACAGATAGCTGAAAGATTAGGAAAACATCGGGAGACAATTTACCTATGGATTAATGGTATCCGGAAATTGGGTTTATTGGTAATACGCCCCATTAAATTCAAGGGATCGGTTAAGAGAATCAATATTATTTGTATGCTTCTTGAAGTAAAATCAAGGGATGTTCCACATTTGTTCCGGTGCCGGCCTGAATCTGCAGCTTACAACCCCCGCAATCTGTCACTATCCGATCACAAGGATTGTTTTTCACATCATTATATAATTTCCCTGCTATGTCCTTAGAAAGCTCAAAGTTTTTCTTTTCATAACCGTAAGCACCGCCCATTCCGCAACATTCCTCGCTTACGTATTTTACGGTGGTGCCCGGGATTAGCTCCAGCATTTTCACGCTTGGATTACCGATTCCTTGTGCTCTCATATGACAAGGAGTGTGATAAAAAATCGTCTGCGGGATATTTTTAAAATCAGTATTTAATTCACCGCGCTCATGCTGCAAAAGCAGATATTCCGTAATTTGATATAAGTTGCGGGCTAATTTTTTTGCCTTTTCACTTTTTAAAAATAAAGGGTAATCCCGCTTTATCATCAGGCCGCAGCTGGAGCAGGTAGCTACCACCGCGAAACCATCTGAAATCAATTGGCTAAGAACATCGGTATTGTATTCCATGCTTTCCAAGGCGCTCTTCTTATTTCCCTTAGCCATCATCGGCAAACCACAGCATATTTGCTTTGGGACGATTACATCAATACCGCTTTTTCGCAGAACCTTTACCGCTGCTTTGCCGGTTTCAGGGTAATAATAGTTAGTGAAACACCCTGTATAAAAAGCTACTTTTTTGCTATTTATCAAATCATCAGACATTGTTCTTCATCCATTTTCTGAATGTCTTAAAATGGAATACCGGCAAAATCGTTTTTCTATCAATACCGGTTATCACTTCCATTGGGGTTCTTATCAATTTAATCTTCATCATCGGATTAGCTAAAGGGGCAAAATTTGTGCCCGCTTTTGCCAATAATTCAGGTTCGCCAATAATTTTATGATAAAATGACCTGCCGTGTTTTTCACTGTAATCAATCTTGGCCTCCCACATTAAATGAGGAAGATCGATGTCTACAGGGCATTCCAGACGACAGGCTTCGCAGTGAAGACAAGTATCTATTGTCTGGCTCTTTTCCGCAATGAATTGGCTCAAATAGTTCTTTGGTGTCCAGATATAATCAACATTAGTGAAAGAGTGCTGAATAGGACAGTGTTTGTTGCAAGCGCGGCATCCAATGCACAAGAAAAGGTCTTCAAATTTACTTCCCGGCAGACTGCTCCTGCCATTATCCAGAATTATAATATGAACCTCTCTTTCTTTTCCGTCGAGAGGCAACCCCAGTTCCGCTATGGACGGGTTGGTTTTAGTTTTTGGCTGAATGCCAAGCACGATATTTTCTAGGCCGAATATTCCCATACATTTTGTTTGGAAATCGGCATCCTGACTAGTTTTTACTATTTTATCCAGTCCAACAACCAGAATTACTTTTCTTGCTTCGTTTAAATCTTTATATATATTAGAGAAATGTTGCAGAAAGAAAACCGTCCCATCTTCGGCCGATATTGCGTTTACGCCAAGCACCGCCATATATTTCCGTGTTTCATCGGCTCCCGAGAAACCAATTCCCTGTAACTTACGTGCAACTTCAAAAGTACCCATTAAGTCTTTGTCCAACATTCTTGGCAACGACCAATAATCCAGAACTTCCTTTTTCTTAAGATCAAACTCATCTAGATAAGAATTGATGATCGTAAATCCGTTGGAGCTCAGCCCTGATTTAAATTCTTGAACGATCATGCTCGAGTTGTTGATAGAAATAGTTTTGTTTCCATCTGAAATACTTGTGATGTATTTTACAGCTTCGATATTATCAATCGCGGCCGTGACTTTCACTGCCGGGTATTTCTGTCTGAGGGTGGCTTGTAGTTCCGCGGTAAGCGAACTGATATTACTTCGAGAGTATTCCCGAATCCTTCTGAGTTCTTGCTTAATTTCCTTTATACTCAGAACCCTTTGGGCTGATGCTGCTTTCGGCCCAAGCTGGTATAGTTTCTTGGCCATTAAAACTCTTTTTTCGCGCAGTTCCGGTTCTAAAATATTGATAGGTAAATCTATTTTCATTCGCTCACTCGACAATAACGATCTGGTACATTAAAGAAATAATAACTACAATTTCCCGTCCTTGCTAGATAACTCCTTTCTAAGTTCAGGGAATCGGGTAACCAATTACCGGATACATTGACTAATAGTATTTCAGCTAACTTCGACAACACTTTGGTTATTAGTGATATGAGTCAATAAGGGATTAATGTTCATCTTAATGCTCGCCAACCAAGTCTCATTTTGACTTTTATAACATTTTTACTATTAGTAATATCTATTTACTATAACACATGGTTAGCAATGGGATATCGATAATTCGTGTAACCGAACCAACTTTTTGCGCGGTGCTGATAAATTTGCCTTTTTAATAAAACCTGAGGCATTATACGACTTAAACCTTCGTTAGTTTAACTAAATAGTAGTCCTTTTTATGAATTACTGTCAAACCAAATATTGTACTAAATAATTCATTGTAAAGTGATTTTTGAAATGTCACAAGTTTTGTGATGAAAAATTATTCACGAAATTCGCCATTCCTGATATTATCTTGCGATAATTACCATTACGTCTTAAGATTATAGTGAACTAACAATCGGGATTTCTGAAACTATGAAAGCAAAACGAGCTGTTATTGTAGCCAACTACGCCGATACAGATAAAAATTATGGACTTCTGGGACCACAGATGGCAGCTACCATCATTCAAGAGAACACAGATTACGAATGTATTGTCGTTGGCATCGGGCATGATTTTAATAGAAGTTCCTTAAAAAATCATCTTATCCAGTTAATTGGCGATGAAGAGCCGGTAATCGGTTTCAGCAATCTGGGGGGTAGAACCGATCTATGGGACTTCGCGAGAGGCTTGACAGGTGAAGGGTGGAACACGATTCTTGCAGGTCCCCAATCAGACGTCGATTTCGTAGGTGAGGTTGGACACGAAAGTCACCCTCACCGTTTCTCCGGAGCTAGTAGTAGCTTTCGCTTTGCCCTTCATGGGCCTGCCGAGCAACTTATTCCGTTTTTAAATAACCCTCATAACAAGAATTTTGAAAACTTGCCAGGCTTACTATATTTACAAGGCAACAAACACAAGATCAACCCGCAGGCAGTATGGCGAGATGAATTTCTTAATAAAGTGGACTGGGGAAACCTTTACCTATTCACCGCATCCGGCATTAAGCCCATTAAAGTCTCAACGGGCCAAATTGTCCAGCAGATAGGTTGTCCTTATGCATGCCAATCGAAAGAAGTCAGCATAGATTATCCGGTTAATCTGGGCAATGGGCCCTTTTGCAAAGAGGGAACGATAAAACTACAAATCAGGGGCTGTAGCTTTTGTGATGTTGCCCGTGATAAAGGGTTTGCCATGACACTGTCATTTGAGAGTGTCATGGCGCAGATAACCAACTTACCTGGAGACCCTGATGGTAGAAAAATACCTTTTGAACTAATAAATGAAGTTCCTTTGCCCGGATTACCACGATTGCTGAAATCCATTCAACAGCAGAAGTTGAAAATTTCACAGATTAATCTTGTTACCAGGGCTGATTGGTTGCTGG
>Ga0182027_10016493_pt1 | contig 10083 bp, 2 predicted proteins | sample 712E1DmetaG_FD_121300 | JGI IMG/M metagenome (GOLD analysis project Ga0182027, IMG submission 121300) | Permafrost microbial communities from Stordalen Mire, Sweden - 712E1D metaG (Illumina Assembly) | ecosystem: Environmental > Terrestrial > Soil > Wetlands > Permafrost | place: Sweden... | reverse complement strand
CGGCGAACCGGTCATCAACCGGGAGGAGTTGACCGTGAATGACAAGGGCGAGAAACACTGGCAGTTGACCAGCAAGCTGCCGTTGCGCGATCAAGACGGAAAGATCGTCGGCCTGGTGGGCATCGGCCGGGACATCACCGCGCGGAAACAAGTGGAGGAGGCGCTGCGCCAGTCGCGCGACGAATTCGAAAAGCGGGTCACCGAGCGCACCGCCGAACTGGCCAGGGAACGCCAGTTGCTCCGCACCTTGATTGACCGGCTGCCCGAAACTTTTTATATCAAAGACTTGGACGGTCGTTTTCTGGTGGTCAACGAGGCCCTGGCCAAACAATCCGGCAAAGACACTCCCGCCCAGATGCTTGGCCTGTCCGACGCGGACCTTTTCCCCGCCGGCCAGGCCGCCGGGTTCCGCGCCGAGGAGATGAAAGTTTTTGCCGGAGAGCCACTCATCAACCTTGAAAACAGCATGGTTTTTCCGGATGGCCGGGAGCACACGTTGTTGACGACCAAATTGCCGTTTCGGGACAGCGAGGGGCGGATTTGCGGCCTGGTGGGAATCGGGCACGACATCACCGAGCGCAAGCGGGCGGAGGAGGCGCTGCGCCACGAACAGTCCTTGATGGCGACCCTGATGGACAACGTTCCCGCCGCCATTTACTTCAAGGATGCGGCCAGTCGTTTTCTGCGGGTGAACCGCGCCCATTCCCGGAAATTCGGTCTGAGTGATCCGGCCCAGCTCACCGGCAAATCGGATGCGGATTTTTTCTTCGGGGAGCACGCTCGGCAGGCCCTGGCCGACGAGCAGGAGATCATCCGCACCGGCCAGCCGCTGCTGAATGTCGAGGAGAAGGAAACCTGGATGGACGGCACCGTCAGCTGGGTCTTGACCACCAAATTACCTCTGCGCGACGTCACGGGACGAATCATCGGCACCTGTGGCATCTCCCTCGACATCACCGAACGCAAGCGGGTGGAGCAGGCGCTCGCCGACCGCACGGAGGAAGTCTCCCAAAGGAACCAGGAACTGGCTGGCGCCAACACGACCCTGCAACAGCAAATCACCGTGCGGGAACGCATCGAACAAGTCCTGGACCGGGAGCGCCTCCTGCTGCGCACACTCATTGACAACCTGCCGGACTATGTTTATGCGCAGGACGCCGAAGGCCGGTTTGTCGCAGCCAACCTGGGGATGGCGCGCCAACTGGGATTTTCGTCTCCCAACGAGGTCATTGGAAAGTCGAATTTCGATCTTTTCCCGCACGAATTGGCGGCACGATACCACGCTGACGAACAGGAGATCGTCCGGTCCGGACAGGGGTTGTACCATCACGAAGGCCCCACGGTGGACGCCAGCAAGCAGGAGAAAAACCGATGGGTTTCAACCACCAAGGTGCCCCTGCGGAACGATCTGGGTGAGGTCACCGGGTTTGTCGGTCTGGGCCAGGACATCACCGAGCGCAAGCGGGCCGAGGAGGCATTGCGGGAATCGCAGGCGCTTTATTATTCGCTCGCGGAGCAACTGCCGGTTGGAGTTTTTCGCAAAGACCGGGAAGGCCGCTTTATTCTGGTCAACCCCGAGTTCTGCCGGCTCAAAGGCATGAAGGCGGAGGAATTTTTGGGCAAAACCCCCCGGGAAGTTGCCGCCGCCGAAGCGGCGAAGCCGGGCGCACCGGAACTGGCAACCAAGTATGCCGCCGCCGGCATGGGACATCATGAACAGATCATGCAAACCGGCAAATCCATTGAGTTGGATGAAGAATATGTAAATGCCGATGGCGGGAAGCAGTTCCTGCACGTCATAAAATTGCCGGTGGTTGATCCGGACGGAAAGATTATTGGCACCCAGGGAATCCAGTTCGACATCACCGAGCGCAAGCGGGCGGAGGAGGCGTTGCAGAAAAACTCGCAGGAATTGCAGGAACGGAACGACGAGCTGGCGCGTTTCACCTACACCGCCTCGCACGACCTGAAGAGTCCGCTGGTGACGGTCAAGGCTTTCCTCGGCTACCTGGAGCAAGACACCCTTAACCAGGACGCCGAGGCAATCAAGAAGGACCGGCACTACATTTACACCGCGGTGGACAAGATGACCCGGCTGTTGGATGAACTGCTCGACCTGGCGCGCGTTGGGCACAAGATGAACCCGCCGGAAGAAGTGCCGCTGCAAGTGGTGGTGAAAGACGCCCTGGACATGGTGGCCGGGTGGATTATCCAGAAAGGCGTGGAGGTGGTGGCCACGAAAGAACCCGTCATGCTGTGCGGCGACCGGACGCGACTGGTGGAAGTCTTCCAAAATCTGGTGGACAACGCCGTCAAGTTTATGGGCGATCAACCGAACCCGCGCGTGGAGATCGGCGTGGAGAAGGCCGGGGAAGAAAATGTGTTCTTTGTCCGTGACAACGGCGTGGGCATTGACCCGCGGTATCAGCCGAAGGTCTTCGGCCTGTTCGAAAAGTTTGATCCCGGAACGAGAGGCACGGGCATCGGCCTGGCGCTGGTCAAACGGATTGTGGAGGTGCATGGCGGTAAAATCTGGGTGGAATCGGCGGGGATTGGCAAGGGCGCCACGTTCCGCTTCACCCTGGCAAAAACCCAACGACCTCCCGCCCAGCCATGACCTTGCAACTGAAATACCCGGATGATACGGCAGGCTGGGAAGCCCGCCGCTACGATGACCGCGGGCAGCCTGCCGCCCGATGGTTGGTGACAAACAGGCCGTCACCGATTTAAAATAAACCATCACCATGAACTTACCCGAGCCAACCGAGCGCCGCGCCGAGTGGAGCCTCATGCTGATTTTCGCCATCCTGTCGTTGGGAATTGTCGTGGGCGGCGCCTTTTACTACCGGCACTATGAACAGCAATTCCGCACTGCGGCCGAGCACCAGCTTGCGGCCATCGCGGAACTGAAAGTCGGCGAGCTGGCTCAGTATCGCAAGGAGCGCATGGAAGATGCCGCCGTCTTTTTCAACAACGCTGCTTTTTCCGGGCTGGTGCGGCGCTTTCTCGAACACCCGGAGGACGCCGAGGCGCAACAGCAGATTCAGGAATGGATCGTCAAATGCACGGCGACCGATCAGTATGACCTGGGTTGCCTGTTTGATGCGCAAGGCGTCATACGTATGTCAATCCCCGCCGGGCGGCCGCCGATATCTTCCGATGTTTCACAGCGTATTCCGGAAGTCTTGCGGTTGGGGCGGGTGACCTTCCAGGATTTCCATCGGAACGAGCATGACCAGCGGGTCTATCTGACGCTGTTGGTGCCCATTCTCGGTGGGCCGGAGCACAGCCGGGCCCTGGGCGTTCTCGCCCTGCGGATCAATCCCGAAACTTATCTCTATCCGTTCATCAAACGCTGGCCAACACCCAGCCTGACGGCCGAGACGCTGCTTGTCCGGCGGGACGGCAACGACGCGCTGTTCCTCAGTGAACTGAAGTTCCGGACCAACGCCGCCCTCAATCTGCGCATACCCCTTGCAAAAACCAACGTGGCCGCCGTGGAAGCCATTCTGGGGCGGGAAGGCATTGTGGAAGGCAGGGATTATCGCGGGGTGCCGGTGCTGGCGGCTTTGCACGCCATTCCGGATTCGCCGTGGTTTCTGGTGGCACGCCGCGATGCCGCGGAAGTGTTCGCGCCGATGAGGGACCGGCTCTGGCAGGTGGTCGTCATGATTTGCGTTCTGCTCCTGGGTTCGGCGGCCGGTGTGGGTCTGGTCTGGCGGCAGCAGCAATCCCATTTCTACCGTGCGCAGTATGAGTCGGCGGAGGCGCTGCGCCGTTCGGAGACAAAGTTCCACACGCTTTACGATTCGACCCGGGACGCGGTGATGCTGCTGGACACGAAGGGTTTTTTTGACTGCAACCCGGCGGCCCTGACGATGTTCGGCTGCGCGAGCCGGGAGGAATTCTGTTCGAAACACCCCGCCGATGTGTCGCCCCTGATGCAGCCGGATGGCACGGATTCCCTGACGCGGGCCAACCAGGGGATCGCCACGGCGTTGAAAAAGGGCGCCGACCATTTCGAGTGGATGCACAAGCGGGTTGACACCGGCGAAACCTTCCCCGCCGAGGTGCTGCTCAGCGCCATGGAGCTGGATGGCAAACCGGTGCTCCAGGCGGTCGTCCGCGACATCACCGAGCGCAAGCGGACGGAGGACAAACTCCGCCAGTTGTCCCGCGCGGTGGAACAGAGTCCCGCCTCAATCGTCATTACCAATCCCGCCGGTGACATTGAATACGTCAATCCCAAGTTCGTCAACGTCACCGGCTACACACCGGCGGAGGTGCTGGGCAAAAATCCACGCGTCCTGAAGTCCGGCGAGAAAAGCCCGGAATTCTACCGGGAACTCTGGGAAACCATCGCGGCGGGAAAGGAATGGAGCGGCGAATTCCACAATAAAAAGAAGAACGGCGAACTCTTCTGGGAAAGCGCCTCCATCTCGCCCATCCGCGACCTCGCGGGCCGCGTCACCCATTACGTGGCTGTCAAGGAAGACATCACCGCGCGGAAACAAAACGAGACCGAACGCGACAAGCTCATCCAGGACTTGCAAGAAGCCCTCGCCAGCGTGAAGTCCTTGAGCGGGCTGCTGCCCATCTGCGCCAATTGCAAAAAAATCCGCGACGACCAGGGCTATTGGAGCCAGGTGGAGAGCTACATCCAGAAACACTCCGACGCCACCTTCACCCACGGCATCTGCCCGGATTGCATCAAGAAGTTGTACCCGGACCTGGCGGAAGGCGGCCTGGGCGGCTCGCCTGAGAAGGTTCCCTGACAGTTGCAAGGGGAGAACATCCAACACCCAACATTCAACATCGAACATCCAAGCAACTGAAAACTTGGAAGTTTGATGTTGGTTCGTGAAATCCCCCTCCGCTGGCGCCCGAAAATTTGCGGATTGCCAATTAACGGCCCCGCCTCATAATTGCAGTCACTTATGAAAGCCGTTACAAGGGAAGAACGGCGTGTGGTGTATCCGCTCGTTCTGGTTTTCTGCCTCCTGGCGGTGGGCATCGTCACCACCGGGGACCTCTACTATCGGAACTACGAGCGGCACTTCCGCGACGAGGCCGAGAGCCAGCTTTCCGCCATCGCAGAGTTGAAGGTGGATGAACTGGCGCAGTATCGCAAGGAGCGGCTGTCGGACGCCGGCGCCTTTTTCAAGAACGATGCTTTTTCCGGACTGGTGCGGCGCTTTCTCGAACACCCGGAAGACGCCGAAGCACCACAGCAGATTGAGGGGTGGGTGGTCAAATACATGGCGACCGGTCAGTATGACCTGATTTGCCTGTTCGATGCGCAAGGCGTCATTCGCATGTCAGTTCCACCTGAACCGCCGATATCCACCTTTGTTTTACAGAACATTCCGGAAATCTTGCGGTCGGGTCATGTGATCTTGCAGGATTTCCACCGGAACGAGCATGACCAGCGGGTCTATATGGCGCTGCTGGTGCCCATTTTCGATGAGTCGGACGCGAACCGTCCGCTGGGCGTTCTCGCCCTGCGGATTGATCCCGAAACTTATCTCTATCCATTCATCCAGCGCTGGCCGACGCCCAGCCGGTCGGGCGAGACGCTGCTCGTCCGGCGGGATGGGAACGACGCGCTGTTCCTCAACGACTTGAAATATGGAACCAACACCGCCCTCAATCTGCGCGTTTCACTTGAAAACACCAACGCGCCTGCGGTGAAAGCCGCGCTGGGGCAGGAGGGCTTCGTGGAAGGCTCGGATTATCGCGGGATGCCGGTGCTGGCAGTCCTGCATGCCATTCCGGATTCGCCCTGGTCTCTGGTGGCCAAGATGGACAAGGCGGAAGTATATGCGCCGCTGCGCGAGCGGTTGAGGCTGACCATCGTGCTCGTGGGCCTTTTACTGGTCAGCGCGGGCGCGGGCGTCGGGGCGATCTGGCGGCATCAGCGCGTCCGGTTCTATAAAGAGCGGTATGAGATGGCCGGGGCGCTGCGGGAAAGCGAGGAGCGTTTCCGACGGGTGTTCGAGGAAGGTCCGACCGGGATGGTGATGCTCGACGAGGCGTTTCATTTTATTCAGGTGAACCCGGCTTTCGCTTCCATGCTGGGGTATTCCGAGAAAGAGCTGCAAACGATGGCCTTTACCGACATCACCCATCCGGACTACGTCCAAATAAATATTGAACAGATGCGGCGTCTGCTGCGCGGCGAACTCGCCGTGTATCGCACGGAGAAACGGTATATCGCCAGGTCCGGGAAAGAATTGTGGGGACAGGTGCAGGTGAGTGTGGTGCGAAACGCGGACGGAGCCTTCCGCTATTTTCTTGCGATCATCGGCGATATGACCGAGCGCAAGCGGGCGGAGGAGGCGTTGCGCCGCTCGGAGACGAAGTTCCGCACGCTCTACGATTCGACCAGCGACGCGGTGATGCTGCTGGACGAGAAAGGTTTTTTCGATTGCAACCAGGCGACCCTGGCGATGTTCGGCTGCGGGACCCGGGAGGAATTCTGCTCGAAACATCCCGCCGATGTGTCGCCGCCGATACAGCCGGACGGCACGGATTCCCGGATGCTGGCCAACCAGCGGATCGCCACGGCGCTGGAACAGGGCATCAACCACTTTGAGTGGATGCATAAGCGGGCCGACACCGGCGAAGCCTTCCCCGCCGACGTGCTGCTCAGCGCCATGGAACTGGATGGCAAACCGGTGCTCCAGGCGGTTGTCCGCGACATCACCGGGCGCAAGCGGACGGAGGAAGAGCTGCGAAATTCCCGGGCGCTGTATTTTTCCCTGGTGGAAAATCTGCCGCAAAGCGTCTTCCGCAAGGACCGCGCCGGACATTTCCAGTTCGTCAATGAACGGTTCTGCCAGGGTTTGCGACGCTCCCCGGAGGACATCATTGGCCGGACGGACGCTGATTTTTTCCCGCCGGAACTGGCGCAAGCCTATCGTAAAGACGATCTCCGGGTCATGGAAACGGGCCAGATATTGGATCAGGAAGAGAAACACATGGTCGCCGCCAGCCGGGAATTGTTCGTCCATGTCATCAAGACGCCTTTGCGGGACGCCCAAGGTCAAATCATCGGCGTTCAGGGCGTCTTCTGGGACATCACCGAGCGCAAACGGGCGGAGGAGGCGCTGCACTACGAACAGACATTGACGGCGACCCTGATGGAGAACCTTCCCGACGCCGTTTACTTCAAGGATGCGGCCAGTCGTTTTCTGCGGGTGAATCGCGCCATGTCCCGGAAATTTGGCCTGAGTGATCCGGCCCAACTCGTCGGCAAATCGGATACGGATCTTTTCTCCGGGGAGCACTCGCGGCAGGCCCTGGCCGACGAGCAGGAGATCGTCCGCACCGGCCGGCCGCTGCTGAATGTCGAAGAGAAGGAAACCTGGCTGGACGGCACCGTCAGCTGGGTCTTGACCACCAAATTGCCCCTGCGCGACGCCACGGGCCGAATCATCGGCACCTGTGGCATCTCCCGCGACATTACCGAACGCAAGCGGGCGGAAGAGGCGCTGCGGGAATCGCGGGCGCTTTATCACTCGCTCGTGGAGCAACTGCCCGTTGGAATTTTTCGCAAAGACCGGGAAGGCCGTTACGTTCTGGTCAACCCCTTCTTTTGCTGGTTCAAAGGCATGAAGGCGGAGGAATTTTTGGGCAAAAACCCCCGGGAAGTTGCCGCCGTCGAAGCGGCGAAACAGGGTGAAATGGGGCTGGCCACCAAGTATGCCGTCAGGGGCGTGGAACATCATGAACAGATCATGCGAACCGGCAAACCCATTGAGCTGGTTGAAGAGTATGTGAATGCCGATGGCCGGAGGCAGTTCCTGCACGTCGTAAAATTGCCGGTGCTTGATTCGGACGGAAAAATTACCGGCACCCAGGGAATCCAGTTCGACATCACTGAGATCAAGCAGGCCGAGGAAACCATCGCCCACGAACGCCAATTGCTCCGCACCTTGATTGATCTGCTGCCCGAAACTTTTTATATCAAAGACCTGGACGGCCGTTTTCTGGTGGTCAACGAAGCCCTGGCGAAACGATGGGGCAAGGAGAATCCGTCCCAGCTTCTTGGCTTGTCCGACACGGACCTTTTCCCCGCTGGACTGGCCGCCGGGTTCCGCGCCGAGGAACTGAAAGTTTTTGCCGGAGAGCCAGTCATCAACCGTGAAAGCCTTTCCGTGTTTGCGGATGGCCGGGAACACACCATGTTGACGACCAAATTGCCGTTCCGGGACAGCCAGGGACGAATATGCGGCCTGGTGGGAATCGGGCACGACATCACCGAGCGCAAGCAGGCCGAGGCAACCATTGCCCACGAACGCCAGTTGCTCCGCACCTTGATTGATCTGCTGCCCGAAACTTTTTACATCAAAGACCTGGACGGCCGTTTTCTGGTGGTCAACGAAGCCCTGGCCAGACAATGGGGCAAAGAGAATCCCTCCCAGATGCTGGGCTTGTCGGACGCGGATCTTTTCCCCGCCGAACAGGCCGCCCAGTTCCGCGCCGAGGAGCTGAAGGTTATTGCCGGAGAGCCGGTCATCAACCGGGAAAGCATTTGTGTTTATTATGATGGCCGGGACCATACGGTGATAACAAGCAAACTGCCATTTCGGGACAGCCAGGGACGGATTTGCGGCCTGGTGGGAATCGGGCATGACATCACCGAGCGCAAGCAGGCGGAGGAGGCGTTGCACGAGAGCGAAGTGCGGTACCAGCGGATCTCGGAGGCGATCACCGACTACATCTACATCGTGCGCGTGGCGGACGGGCGCGCCGTGGAAACGACGCACGGCCCGGGCTGCCTGGCCGTTACCGGCTACCCGGTGAAGGAATTCGCCAACGACCCCTTCCTGTGGCTGCGCATGGTGGCGGCTGAGGACCGCCCCGAGGTGGAGGAACAGGCACGGCGGATTCTGGCCGGCGAAGACCCGCCGCCCATCGAACATCGCATCGTCCACAAAAACGGGATGGAGCGATGGGTGAGAAACACCTTCGTCCCCCATCGTGATGAGCATGGCGTTCTGGTGAGCTATGACGGTTTGATCCAGGACATCACCGGGCGCAAGCGGGCGGAGGAGGCGTTGCGCTGGAGCGAAACCCAGCTCCACGTAATCCTCGAATCCACCGGCGATGGAATTCTGGCCGCGGACAGCAAGGGGGAAAAGGTGATCAAAGCCAACCGGCGGTTTGCCGAGCTTTGGCGGATTCCCCAATCTCTCATGGATGCCGGAGATAACCGTGCCCTGCGGAATTTCGTGCGGCAGCAGTTGTCCGATCCTGACGCGTTTTTGAAGAGGACGGATTCGCTCTACGGTACGGACGCGGTATCCATGGACACGCTGGTCTTCAAGGACGGCCGCGTTTTTGAACGCCGTAGCTTCCCAATGTTGATGGGTGGGGAGGTTATTGGCCGGGTGTGGTCCTATAGTGACGTTACCCTGCGCAAACGCCAGGAAAGGGAGTTGAGCGAGAAAAGCACCGAGCTGGAACGCTTTACCTACACCGTGTCCCATGACCTGAAAAGTCCGCTGGTAACCGTGAAGACTTTCCTGGGCTATCTGGAACAAGACCTGCTGAATCCAGATGCAGAACGAGTCAAACAGGATGTGGGCTATATGCGCACGGCGGCGGACAAAATGGGCCATTTGCTGGATGAACTGTTGAATCTGGCGCGCGTGGGCCGCAAGTCCAATCCGCCCGTGCGAGTCACCTTTCAGGAACTGGCGCGCGAGGCCGTTGGACTGGTGGCCGGACGCATCAGCACCAGCGGCGTGGAGGTGCAGGTGGCCGATGCCGCCGTGGTTCTGGAGGGCGACCGCCCGCGCCTGGTGGAAATCTGGCAAAACCTGGTGGAGAACGCCTGCAAGTTCATGGCGGATCAGCCCAAGCCGCGCGTCGAGATTGGCGTCGAGCAGCGCGGAGTGGAGACGGTGTTTTTTGTGCGCGACAACGGCGCGGGCATTGAGCCGCGCTACCAGGAGAAGGTGTTCAGTTTGTTTGAGAAGCTCAATCCGAAGATCGAGGGCACGGGAATGGGGCTGGCACTGGTCAAACGGGTCGTGGAGCTGTACAAGGGACGAATCTGGGTCGAATCCGGTGGTT
>Ga0182027_10016492_pt1 | contig 10084 bp, 8 predicted proteins | sample 712E1DmetaG_FD_121300 | JGI IMG/M metagenome (GOLD analysis project Ga0182027, IMG submission 121300) | Permafrost microbial communities from Stordalen Mire, Sweden - 712E1D metaG (Illumina Assembly) | ecosystem: Environmental > Terrestrial > Soil > Wetlands > Permafrost | place: Sweden... | reverse complement strand
GCCAGAACGGTCATCAAGTGAGGCTGCTTGGCCGGGTCGCCGTCGGTCCAGACGTTCTTGCCGCCGCTGACGATGATGTCGTAGTCGATCGACTGGCTGGGCCTGCCCATGGTGTTCCAGATCTCGTCGCAAACAGCGCCAATCTCCAGGTCGCTGTCGTTGTCCCGAGCCATCAGCGTTGCGTGCAAGGCATCGTCCTCGGCCCGTGCTTGATTGAGCTTCTGCTCGTTGTCGCCGAGAGCGGTGATGACCGGCGCAATCCGTGCTTCTGCAAGAGCTTGTATCTCGCTACCACGTGCGAGTGCAATTGCCAGAGCCTTGGCGGCTGCCTCATGAATGCGATCAATACTTGCGCTGCGTGGAATGACCTTTCCCATGTCTACTTCACTCCTTTATTAAGAGAAGGGGGACCTCACAACTTCCCCCTGACTGCTGGGATAAGAAGGATCGCGATCGGATCCTTTCGAGAGTGCGGGGAGCCGCAGTACCAAGCCTGACGGCATCCACGCGACCGGCTGACTGTCAAGCACTTCAAACTACGCCACAACGTTTGATCGGAACTGCCGGAGGGCGCAAGAGGTTTTTTTTAACGGACGTTGGTACGGGATCCGCCGAGTGATCGTGACCACATTTGCCGCCGAGGCCGGCGGTTTCGAGCGAAGCTTGCGCACCGGGTGTACACTGCTGCGGCATGACCGCTGGCAGGTCTGTCCATAGAGGCGCGCAGTTCATCCGGCAGTGGCGACTGCTCCGTGCGCTAGAGGGAGCGAGGCGGGGCATGACCGCCGCCCAGCTCAAGGAAGCGATCGAAGAGAAGCAATCCACGCGCACCCTCTACCGTGATCTTCAAGTCCTCGAGGCGGCAGGCTTCCCCCTGACCAACGAAGACGGGCACTGGCGGCTTCTCGAAACGAGCGAAAGCTCGTGGGCCATCCCGGTCAATCCCACCGAAGTCGTCGCCCTGATGCTGACGGAAGATCTGCTCGCCCCCGTCGAGGGCAGTTGGCTGGCCGAGCCCCTGGCCAGCCTGCGCGCGCGACTTTCGTCCACCCTGACCCCCACCGGCCGCCGCTACTGCGCCGAGCTTCGCAAAGCCAACGTCGCCACGGTCTTTGGCAGCGGTCACTACGGCGAAAAGCGCGCAGAGCTGGATGCAATTCACGAAGCCATCGAAAAGCAGCACCGCGTGCGCATCACCTACGCCACCCCCGGCAAGCGCCCCGAAGAGCGCACCATCGATCCCTACTGCACCTGGTTCGCCGCCGGCCGCGTCTACGTCATCGCCTACTGCCACAAAGCCGAAGACACCCGCACCTTCGCCGTCCAGCGCATCAAGCACGCCGAAGTCCTGGACGAGACCTTCGATCCCGATCCCACCTTCGATCCCGCGGCCTTCACCCGCAAAGGCTTCGGCGTGTACCACGGCCCCGTCCACCGCGTGACCATCGACTTCAGCGCCCGCGTCGCCCACCTGATTCGCGAACGCCGCTTCCACGTCAGCCAACAAGTAACCGAAGTTGGAAGCGGAGTGCGCCTCAAAATGGAAGCCGCCGGCCTACCCGAAATCGCCGCGTGGGTCGCGGGATTCGGCGGGGACGCGCGCGTGGTGGCGCCGAAGGAATTGGTGGAGGCGGTGAAAGCGCTGCACCGGCGCGGCCTGGAGGTCGCCGAGACAGCCAGGGACGTGACCTCGGATGACACGGGGGAGTTGTAGGCTGAAGGTGGGATAGAAATGGAGAACAGAACGAACACACCTCACCCGATCGCCCACGTGCGCGAGTCGGATCGCACTGAGCAAACGCTGCTAGCTCACCTCGAAGGCACAGCAAACCGTTGTGCACAGGCGGCTGCCAAGATCGGTCTCGGCACGGCCGGCGAGCTGATCGGTCTGCTTCACGATCTCGGAAAGTACAGTGACGAATTCCAATCCTACCTTCGGTCGGTGACAGGTATCGCCGACCAAGATGGCGACGAAGATGGCCCCGTCCTGCAGAGAGGCAAAGTTGATCACTCCACCGCTGGGGCACAGCTAGCGTGGCGCGAGCTGTGCAAGGCCGGTCCGCTTGGGCAGATAGTCGGGCAGACCCTCGCACTTTGCATAGCTTCACACCATTCCGGGCTCATCGACTGTCTGAAGACAGACCCAGTGGATGGGCCACGGGACGACTTCACCCGTCGAATGCTCAAGCTAGATGCCCGGACTCACTTCGAGGAAGCCCGGATCAAACTGGATGCCGAACTTGAGGTGAGAATCTCGGCCCTCATTCACGATGAATCGCTCATCGCCGCCTTCAAGAAATCCCTCCACGCCATCGCGATGGCATCTCCCGAGAAGTCGGACAGAACTACAGTTGCCCAGTTCCAAGTCGGCCTGCTGGTTCGCTTCCTCTTCAGCTGTCTGATCGCCGCCGACCGCCAGGACACAGCGGACTTCGAACGCCCGCGCGCCGCCGGTGAACGTCAGCACGGCCTATTCCTTCCATGGCAGATCCTCTCGGATCGCCTGGAAGCGCACCTGGCCACCTTTCAGCCCCGGCATCCAATCGACCGCATCCGCCAAGACATCTCGCAGCACTGCTTGGAAGCTGCCACAAGATCACCTGGGATCTTCACGCTCACGGTTCCAACCGGCGGCGGCAAGACCCTAGCAAGCCTCCGTTTCGCCCTTCAGCACGCGCGTATCCACAACCTCGACCGCGTCGTGTACGTAGTGCCTTTCACGACCATCATCGATCAGAACGCCGAAGTCGCGCGCAAGATCCTCGAACCCGCGTCGTATCCAGAGGACAAGGGCCGGGTTGTTCTCGAACACCACTCCAACCTCGATCCGATCCACCAGGGCTGGAAGAACAAGTTGCTCGCCGAAGACTGGGATGCCCCGGTTGTGTACACGACAAGCGTCCAGTTCCTGGAAGCGCTTTTCGGTGGAGGTACGCGAGGCGCACGCCGAATGCACCAGCTTGCCAGGTCCGTGATCGTTTTCGATGAGATCCAGAGCCTGCCGGTCAGGTGCATTCACCTTTTCAACAACGCCATCAACTTCCTGACCGATCATTGCGGAAGCACGGTCGTGCTTTGCACGGCCACGCAGCCGTTGCTTGGCAAGGTCGATGCGAAACTAGGGGCCGCCAAATTGAGCCCGGATAGGGAGATGATCCCAAACGTCACGGAGACGTTCGCGCACCTGCGCAGAGTCGAAGTGAAGGATCAGCGCAAGCCGGGAGGTTGGAGCGTCCAAGACATCGCTGCGCTGGCAGACGCTGAAGTGGCCACAGCGAGAAGCTGTCTGATCGTGGTGAATACGAAGAAGGCTGCGAGCGCGCTTTTCCGCGCCCTACAGCCGTCCGGGCGGCCTGTATTTCATCTGAGCACGAGCATGTGTCCGGCACACCGCAAGGCTTCTTTGGCAGAAATCCACGACAAGCTCAAGGTTGGGGCCGAGGTCTTGTGCGTGAGCACCCAGCTCATCGAAGCAGGCGTGGACATCGACTTCGGCTCCGTCGTCCGGTTTGCCGCCGGCCTTGACTCAATCGCCCAGGCTGCGGGCCGATGCAACCGCAACGGTTCACGCGCAGCAGGATTCGTTCACATCGTCAATCCGGCAGAGGAATCGCTGTCCGCCCTTCGCGACATCGACATTGCCCAGCAGAAGACAGATCGAGTTCTCGATGACTTCCGCCAGGATCCGGGAAAGTTCGATCACGATTTGCTCAGCCCGAAGGCCATGGAGTGTTTCTATGAGAACTACTTTTTCGCTCGCAAGAAGGAGATGTCCTACCCGGTTGGGCACGACCGGATCGGCCACGACGACACCCTGCTAGACCTCCTTTCCACCAATCCGATCGTCACAGAGGATTTCAAGCGTGCCAAACACAAGGCACCGGCCTACCTTGGCCAGTCATTCAAGATGGCGAACCAGGCCTTCCAGGCGATCGATGCACCCACCCAGGGGGTTGTGGTTCCATACGGGGAACGCGGACGGAAACTCGTCAGCGATCTCTGCGCCGCGACCGATCTTGAGAATCAACACCGGCTCCTGCGTGCCGCCCAGCAGTTCACCGTCAACGTATTCCCGCACGATTTTCGCGCGCTATCAGAGGCCGGCGCACTCCATGAAGTCCAACCCAAGACCGATATCTACTGCCTCAACGAACGCTACTACAGCAGGGACTTCGGGCTCTCCACCGAGCCCGTGTCGCCGGGGGAATTCCTCTATGTCGAACAAGCCCAAAAACACGATTGAGTTCAAGACCTGGGGGCGCTACGCGCTCTTCACCGATCCCTTGACCAAGATCGGAGGCGAGAAGTGCTCGTACCACATTCCAACCTACGAGGCGTTGAAGGGCGTGGCCAAATCGATCTACTGGAAACCGACCATCGTTTGGGTGATCGACCAGATGCGGGTGATGAAGCGCATCCGCACCCAGACCAAGGGGACCAAACCTCTTGAGTACGGAGGCGGCAATACGCTCGCCATCTACACATTTCTGGCCGACGTCGAGTACCAGGTACAGGCCCACTTCGAATGGAACATGGCCCAACCGGATTTGGCCGACGATAGGATCGAAGGAAAGCACTTCGCCATCGCCCAGCGTATGGTCGAACGCGGAGGACGGCAGGACATCTTCTTGGGCACACGGGATTGCCAGGGTTACGTAGAGCCATGCGAGTTCGGCTCAGACCCCGGTGAGCTGGACGGTGCAGGTGAGCTTGGCTTCGGTCTGATGTTTCACGGCTTCGACTATCCCGATGAAACCGGGGACCAGAAGCTTCACGCGCGCTTCTGGATGCCGAAACTAGTGAACGGCGCCCTGCACTTTCCACGGCCCGAGGAATGCACAATTCGCAAATTCGTCCGCGAGATGAACCCGAAGCGGTTCGGTGTCGGTGAGAATGTGAACCCGGTGGCCGTCGAATCCGACGAATGGGGAGCGTGACATGGCCTGGATGCAGAAGCTCTACGAGACCTACGAGAGATGCGCTGGCTCGAATTTGCCAGACACCAAGGCGCTCTTGCCCATCGCGCACACCACTCAGCTAGCGCACCTCGAAATCGTGATCGATGAGAAGGGCAATTTCAGGCGCGCACGACTCGTTGCCAAAGATGAAGCCGATCAGCCTTGCACCTTGCCCGCCACGGAGGCGTCTGCGGGTCGAACAAGTGGTGAGTCGCCCCATCCTATTTGCGACAAGCTCCAATATTGCGCGCCCGACTACGCAGCCCTTGGTGGAGCCAAGACAGCGTACTTTGGCAACTACGAGAAACAACTCGCCGGGTGGTGCAATTCCCCCTACGCGCACCAGAAAGCGATGGCCGTTCTGCACTATGTCCAAGGCGGCAAGGTCATCTCCGATTTGATTCAGGCCGGGATTCTGGCTGAGAAGGACGGCCGACTGCTGCTCTATGAGCGCACCGACGAAATGGCCGCCGGGATTCAACCAGAGCTGGCCCCTATCTTCAAACTCCTCACGCCGAGGCGAGATGGTGACCGGACGATCATCGACCAAGGAGACGCCTTCGTCCGTTGGCGCGTCGAACGCACAGGTGACCTTGCCACGGGGACTTGGGAGGACGAGAGCCTTCAACGCGCGTGGCAGCTATATGAGGCAAGCCAGCGGACAGAGAAGGGATTCTGCATGGTCACGGGAAACCTTGAGAACGGGGAGCCCAAGGTTCTCGCGACGCAGCACCCGGCAAAGCTCCGCCATGGGGCTGACAAGGCGAAGCTGATCTCGTCGAACGACACAAGCGGATTTACGTTTCGTGGGCGCTTTACAGAGGCCGCGCAAGCGGCAGGCGTGTCCTTCGAAGTCACGCAGAAGGCCCATAGCGCTCTTCGATGGCTCATCGGGCGCAAGCAGGCTTTTCGCAGCGGCGATCAAGTTTTTATCGCTTGGGCTACCAAAGGGCAATCGATCCCTGACCCGTGGGCGCACACCATGGATCTCCTATCAGAAGGACAGTTCCAACCCCCGACAGCGACTTCAACTTCAGCGGCCGAAACTGGCGATGTTGGCCAAGGATTCGCCAACCGACTCCTGCGAGCGATGGCAGGTTACCGAGCAAACCTAGACGACACCGACGACGTCGTGGTGATGGGCATGGACTCGGCAACACCAGGGCGAATGGCCATCACCTATTACCGTGAACTGAGAGGATCAGAGTTCCTTGCGCGAATCCAGGCTTGGCACGAGAACCTGGCTTGGCCCCAAAACTTTGGGAAGGAAACCAAGTTCGTCGGCGCACCTGCACCTCGCGACATCGCAGAGGCCGCCTACGGTCGCAGGTTGGATGACAAGCTCAAGAAGGCAACCGTCGAGCGGCTTCTCCCATGCATTGTAGACGGCGTGCCACTGCCGATCGATCTCGTCATGAGTTGTTGCCGGCGCACATTCAACCGTCAGGGGTTTGAACCGTGGGAATGGGAGAAGTGCCTCGGCATCGCGTGCGCCTTGTACAAGGGATTCCACAAAGAAAGGGGATATTCGATGGCTCTGGAAGAAGACAGGAAGACCCGCGACTACCTTTACGGCCGCTTGCTTGCCGTTGCAGAACATCTTGAGGGGCGTGCGCTTTATGTCGCGGGTGAGAATCGCGACACCACGGCTGCACGCCTAATGCAGCGTTTCGCCGATCACCCGTACAGCACCTGGCGCACGATCGAACTTGCCCTGAGCCCCTACAAATCGCGATTGCGGAACACCCGCGGGGCGTTTCTCTGGGAGATGGAAAAGCTCCTAGACCAGCTTCAGAGCACATTTGTTGGCCAAGACGAGAAAGAGGCCTTCACCAACGATCGCGCTCTCACCGGCGAGTTCTTGCTCGGATACCACTGTCAACGCCAGGCTCTCCGCTACGTGCCTGACGATGCCGAATCGACTTCCGCCATATCGAGTGACATCAAGGAGATCCAACATGCCGAGTCTTAGCAGCAAGATTGATTTCGCCCTCATCCTCCGTGTCCGCAACGCCAACCCCAACGGTGACCCGCTGAACGGCAACCGCCCGCGTACCGACTACGCCGGCCTCGGCGAGATCACTGACGTCTGCCTAAAACGCAAACTACGTGATCGGCTGATGGAACATTACACATCCCTGCCCAAGCCAGAACAGACAGGGCAAGGTGTCTTTGTCCAGTCAGACGATCGCAAGCTGGACGAAGCGACGAGCCTTCGCGACCGCGCAGACACTCTTCTTCCGAAGGAAAAGGATAGAGCAAAGTACGCCAAGAGCGCCTGCGATATGTGGCTTGATGTCCGTGCTTTTGGCCAGCTCTTCGCCTACAAGGCGGAAAAGAAGAAGAAAGGTGAGTCCGAGGGTGACGCTTCGGTGTCCATCGGCATTCGGGGGCCTGTGACGATCCAATCTGCGTTTAGCATCGAACCAGTCAGCGTCACCAGCACGCAGATTACCAAGAGTGTGAGTGGGGAGGGCGATGGCTCTAAACGCGGATCGGACACCATGGGCATGAAGCACCGTGTGGACCAGGGCGTGTACGTCACGTTCGGATCAATGAACCCACAGCTTGCAGAACGAACGGGTTTCGCGGACGAGGATGCTGCGACCATCAAGCGTATCTTGCCCAAGCTCTTCGAGAACGATGCCTCATCGGCCCGGCCGGAGGGCAGCATGGAGGTGGCAAAGGTGATCTGGTGGAAGCACAACTGCAAGTCCGGCCAGTATTCTTCAGCCAAGGTTCATCGTTCACTGGCGGTGAAAGCAGATGGCAGCTACACGCTTGCTGCGCTCGATGGCCTGGTGCCCGAAGAGATTGATGGCTTCTGATCGCCCACACCTCGGAATGCGGCAGTAGTCGTTACGATCGGTTCTGCCACATGGACGACGACGAACGCCTCGTCTCGATCTCCGCGATCGAGCACTGGAGCTTCTGCCGGCGCCAGTGTGGACTGATCCATCTTGAGGGACTTTGGGCGGAGAATGTCCTCACCGCCAAGGGGAAGGAAATGCACGAGCAGGTGGATCTGCCCGGACTCGAACAGCGGCCGGGAATGAAGAAGTCGCGGGCGCTGGCGCTCAAGTGCGATCGGCTGGGTCTGGCCGGCAAGGCGGACATGGTGGTGTTTTTCGCCGATCCCTCCTATCCGTCGCCAGGCCGGCCCTTTCCGGTCGAGTACAAGCGCAGCGTGCGCAACGACTTCCGCCATGCCGAGCTGCAACTGTGCGCGCAGGGGCTTTGCCTTGAGGAGATGCTGAAGGTTGCCGTCCCGTCGGGTGCGCTCTACTTCGGCGCCTCCCGTCGGCGTCGCGAGGTGCAGTTCGATGCCTGCCTTCGCGGTGAAACCGAGGCGACCATCGCTGCCATCGCATCGATGCTGCAAACCCGGCGAACGCCCGAACCCGAGCCGGGCAAGAAATGCGAGCACTGCAGCTTGCGAACCCTGTGCATGCCGTCGTTGCCAACGCGCGGGCGGCTCTTGGCCTATATGCGCGAGCTGTGAAGATGGCCGTCTTGCTCAACACTCTGTACGTAACGACCGCGGACACGGCCTTGTTGAAGGAGGGCGAAACCGTCACCGTTCGAGTCGCACATGAGCAACGGCTGCGCGTTCCCGTGCATCACCTTGAATCCATCGTCTGCCTGGGGCACGTCTACGTCAGTCCCGAGCTGATGTACCTGTGCCTTGAGCGGGGAGTTGGCATTGCCTTCCTTACCGAACAGGGGCGTTTTCGCGGCCGCGTCGAGGGCACCAGCCAGAACGGCGCGCTCTTGCGGCTGAATCAGACACAGTGCCATCTGGATGTAGGGCGCAGCCTGGCGATTGCAAAAAGTATCGTGCAAGGCAAAATCGCGAACCAGCGGCATGTCCTGCAACGGGCGGCGCGGGAATCCGATGGTGAAGCGGCCGTGCGCCTGAGCGATGCCGCCCGCGCGTTGCACATGAGCGAGCCGCAGCGGATGGAGACCCACGATCAGGTGCGCGGCTGCGAAGGCGAGGCCGCGGCACGATACTTCGAGGTCTTCGGCGACATGGTCAAGCAGCAGAGCGACGACTTTCGATGGACTTCACGACAGCGCCGCCCACCTCGTGACCCGCTGAATTGTTTGCTGTCGTTCGCTTACGCCCTGCTGATGAACGACTGCCTGTCCGCACTTCAAGCCAACGGGCTGGACCCGGCTCTCGGCTTTCTTCATGCGTTCAGGCCGGGACGGCCGGGCTTGGCGCTGGACTTGATGGAGCACTTGCGCCCGCTGGTGGCCGATCGACTTGTTCTGTCCATGGTCAACAATCAGCAGCTTCGGCCGGGCGACTTTCGGCATACGGAAAGTGGGGCCGTGGAATTGACCGACGAGGCGCGCAAGCTGGTCATCAAGACTCATCAAGAACGAAAGGCCACCAGCATCGTCCACCCTTTGCTTGGCGACGAGATTGCCTGGGGCTTGGTCCCGCACGTCGAGGCCCGTCTGCTGGCGCGAACCCTTCGCGGGGACCTCGACACATTTCCCCCATTTCATCCAGCAGGTTGAGATAGGGTCATGGTCGTCCTGGTCACCTACGATGTTTCCACCGAAAGCAAGGAAGGTCGACGCCGTCTCCGTCGCATCGCCAAGGCCTGCGAGAGCTACGGGCAGCGCGTGCAGTTCTCGGTCTTCGAGTGCAACTTGCCGGACGCCCTGTGGGTCAAGCTATGTGGCGAGCTTCTTCGCCTGTTCGACCCTGACGAGGACAGCCTACGCTTCTACTTTCTGGGCCAAGACGACCTGGCCCGAGCTGAGCACCACGGTATCAAGCCGAGCATCGACTTCGAGGGCTCCCTTATCGTCTAGGGCGCGCGAAGGTAGAGTAGACATGGAATCCCCGATCCGTTCGCGCCCAACAGATTGCTCTCTGAAAACCGAAGAGTACGACCATGGCGCCGCCAGCGACGGCGGCGCGCTTGTCCCATTCGAGCACCCCTCGCGCCCGACCGTTCGTAGATGTCCGGAATTCATTGTATTCTTAGGGGGTGCGTCGCGCGGTCCCTCCGGGCCGCGCGTGGATTGAAACGGATCGAGACGTGTGCGAAGGCGCAGGTCGTGGGTCGCGCGGTCCCTCCGGGCCGCGCGTGGATTGAAACCGGCTG
>Ga0182027_10016491_pt1 | contig 10084 bp, 5 predicted proteins | sample 712E1DmetaG_FD_121300 | JGI IMG/M metagenome (GOLD analysis project Ga0182027, IMG submission 121300) | Permafrost microbial communities from Stordalen Mire, Sweden - 712E1D metaG (Illumina Assembly) | ecosystem: Environmental > Terrestrial > Soil > Wetlands > Permafrost | place: Sweden... | reverse complement strand
TGGTGTAAGGTAAAAGGCTGCGCGCCTGGACACTCCGCTCTGGCAAGAGTGTTTCGGCGCGCTGGCCCAGGTCCAGCGCCGCGGCATATTCGCCCGCCAGCATGGCGAAGAAGGAACGAATGGCGGCTATGTTGCCCGACAACTCATGCGCCGCCAGGGTTTCAAGGCTGCCGGAAAGCTGCAATTCCACCTGTTGTAACAGGGGTTCCACTTGCTGAACGGCGCCTGCCAGGGTAAGCATCCACGCTTTTGCGATGAGGATCAGCGGGTGAAGGCGAATCACATCGTCGGGCAGCGCTTCCATCCAGCGGATGAGCGTAGACAGTTCGCCGCGTGTCATCATCGCGTCGCCATTTTGCTCGATCAGGCGTGCCAGGCTGTCGAAATCGCCGGCAGATTGGGCGTGCTGGAAGGCCTCGGCGGCGTAGCCGTTTTGCTCAAACCAGGCAGCCGCCCGCCGGTGCAATGCACCGATCTCGCCGGGCGGGAAGGTTTGGCGTAACCTGGCCTGGAGTAAATCAGCAAACAGGTGGTGGTAGCGATACCACTGGCCTTCGTCATCGAGAGGGATGAGGAATAGGTTGTCAGCGAAAGACTTTTCAAGCAGGGCGCGGCTGCCAGTTTGCCCGGTGAGAGCGCAGCATAATTCGCCGTTGAGGCGTTCCAGCAGGCTGGTCTGTAGTAAGAAATGCTGCATCTCTTCTGGCTGCCGGGCCACCACTTCTTCGGTGAGGTAGCTCAAGATGAAGCGGTGGCTGCCGGATAGATTGGCAATGAAAGCCGATGAATCGGCCCGGTCGCGCATGGATAATCCGGCGAGTTGTAAGCCTACGATCCAGCCCTCTGTGCGTTCTTCCAGGGCGGAAAGGTTGCCTGGTGTGAGGCTCAGGCCCATCAAATCGTTCAAGAAACGCTGGGTTTCGGCGCCGGTAAAACGTAAATCGGCCGCCCGGATTTCGGTCAAAAGGTTGTTGGCGCGCAACCTGGCCAACGGCAGGGCCGGGTCCTCCCGCGTCAGCAGAACCAGGTGCAAGGTAGGGGGCAGGTTGGTGATCAGTTTTTCCATCACGGCCTGGATGAAGCTGTGCTGGATCACCTGGAAATCGTCCAGGAAGAGCAGGCTGCGGTTTTTCAAGGTCAGCAGGTCGTTGGCCAGGCTGGTGCTGACTGCCTCGGCCGGGGGAAACGGCCCGGCTTGCAGCACGCCGGCGATCTCGGCGCCCAGGTTGGCGGCCGGGTCCAACTTTTGCAGGGCAGCAATTAGATATATGAAGAAGCGCCCCGGGTCGTTGTCAGACGCATCCAGGGACAGCCAGGCTACCGGCTGCCGGCCCAAGGACGCCGCCCATTCGCCGGCGCAGGTGCTTTTTCCAAAGCCAGCTGGGGCCGAGATGAGGGTCAGGCGCCGCCCGGCTTCCAGGCCCTCGTTGAGGCGTTGGACCAGGCGCGGGCGCACAACCCGCTGGGTAGGCGGGGTGGGCAGGTGGAGTTTGGTTGCCAGCAAGCCTGGAATCATGTAAGGTTATTATATATCAAGGCGAGCCGCTGCACGAAACGCTGGAAATGCAGTTCAACCTGAAGGCCATGGCGATCCTGGATGCCGGCATCCGCTCCGCCGCCAGCGGCAAGCTCGAACTGGTCAACAGCGAAACCTGGGCAATCGTCTTATAATCAATGGATGAACTCCAATTTTGACGGCCATTCTGCACTTTCTTCCTCGACACCATTCGATCAAGAGATATCACAGCAGGTCGAGGAAGAAACCTTCCGTTCCTTGATCATCGCTACCGGCTTTATGCTGCTGGCCTGGTATTTACTGGCCAGCTTTGGCATCGGTCTTGGCGATGTGGTTTACGTCTCTTACGTGGCGTTGACGGCCGCCATTTTCAGCGCGGCAGCCTATTTGCTGAATCGCCACTGGCCGGGCCTGGCCCGGGCGGTGTGGCTGGTGGGGCTGTGCGCGGCGAGTGGCCTGGCCCTGGCCGTGTTCCGCCGCCCAGAAATTATCTTTTTCTACGCGCTCATCCCCATGCTGGCCGCCGCGCTTTCCTTCCGCTGGCAATGGGGCATCCTGGCCGAGGTTGGCCTGGTAGTGCTACTGCACTTTCTGGAACCGGCCGTGGGGCTGCCCAGGCAGACGGCGGCCTGGATCTCTTCCGCCGACCTGATGGTGCTACTGATGGGTGGCGTTTTGCTGGTGCTGGGCTTGGCCTTCGCCCGCTCGCTTTCCTCGTTGACCGGTTGGTCGATTGTGCATTACCGGAAGGCCCGCGAAGAGTTGGAAGAGATCCGTAACGAGCGGGTTGGGCTGCTGGAAATCCAGGAGGATTTTATCAAGGCCAACAATGAGCTGGCGCGCATGACCGATCGCCTGGCAGCCATGACCCAGGTGGCTGAAGAGGCCCGGCGCACGAAGGAGGAATTTGTGGCCCGGGTCAGCCACGAACTGCGCACTCCGCTGAACATGATCATCGGTTTCAGCGAGGTAATTATGAAATCGCCGCAGTTGTATGGCGAGAGTATCCCTTCCTCACTGTTGGTGGATGTGGATGCCATCCTGCGCAACAGCCAGCACCTGTCACGCCTGGTGGATGATATCCTCGACCTGAGCCAGGTGGAAGCCGGGCGCATGGCCCTGACCAAAGAATGTGTCTCTGCCCCAGAAGTGCTGGGCGAGGCCATCTCGGTGGTGAAGGGCCTGGTTGATTCGAAGGGCCTGTACCTGCGCCAGGAGATTGCTGACAACCTGCCGGCGTTGTTCTGCGACAGCACGCGCATCCGCCAGGTAGTGATTAACCTGCTTGGCAACGCCGTGCGCTTTACCGAACAGGGCGGGGTGATCATCCGCGCCAGGCTGGACGGTAATTTCCTGGTGTTCAGTGTGACTGACACCGGCCCTGGCATTGCTGCGGCTGACCAGAAACGCGTCTTCGAGCCGTTCCAGCAGGTGAATTCTGTGCTGCGCCGCCATAAAGGCGGCACCGGGCTGGGTTTGACCATCTCCAGGCAGTTTGTCGAGATGCACGGCGGCCGCATCTGGTTGGAAAGCCAGGTAGGAGTAGGATCGACTTTTTTCTTTTCCCTGCCGGTGAATAGCGCCGTTCCCGAGGTAGAAGTGGCGCCGTCGCGCTGGTTCAGCCCGTACTTCGAATATGACCAGCGCACCCGCCCGGCCAATCTGCCCGCGCCTGAGTTCCGCCCGCGCTATGTGCTGGTAGAAAGCGAAGATAGTCTGCAGCGCCTGTTTACCCGTTACGCCGACAACGTTGAAGTAGTTTGCATGAAGCGCATCGAAGACGCGGTCAACGAAGTGCGCCGTTCGCCGGCTGAAGCGCTGATCCTCAATCAGCCGGGCGATTTGCAGGATCCGGTGTTGAAGTCACACCTGGATAATCTGCCGTTTGGTACCCCGGTCATTTCTTGTTGGATGCCGGGTCGTGAGGAAGCTGCCCGGAAATTGGGGGTGGTCGAGTATATCGTCAAACCGGTCTCGCGCCAGGACCTGCTGGCGATCCTGGAAAAAATGCCTGCGGTAAAGAAAGTGCTGCTGGTGGATGACGAACCGGAGATCTTACGCCTGTTCGTGCGCATGCTTTCCCTGGTGGACCGTCCGCTTACCATTCTCCAGGCCATGAACGGCCGGCGCGCCTTGCAATTGCTGCGTTCGCGCAAACCCGACCTGGTGCTGCTGGACCTGGTGATGCCGGAGATGGACGGTTTTGAGGTGATCGAAGCCAAAAGCCAGGACCCCTCCATTCGGGATATCCCGGTTGTGGCGGTTTCCTCCTTGAACCCGCGCGGCGAAACCAATGTCAGCCACACTTTTTCCGTCTCACGTGGCAGCGGGCTTTCGGCGCGCGAGCTGCTCAATTGCGTTCAGTTGATTTCGGGAATTCTGGTCCCAGAAGATCGAACTGTTGGTCTAAAGCCTGAAGAAACGCCTGGCGAGACACCGGTTTCTTCAGAAACGCGTTAGCCCCCAACGAGAGGGCCAGCTTTTCCTGGGGCAGGATGGTGCAGACGATAATAGGGGTTTCAGCGCTTTGCGGTTGCTGGCGCAGGCGGCTCAACACCATCCAGCCATTCTCTTTAGGCATCATAATGTCGAGTACAATGATACGTGGGTGGATCGATTCGACTAGTTCTAGCACCGGGTCGGTATCCCGCGTACATACCAGCTCGTAACGCGAACCAGCCGCGTAGCGTTTGAACAATTGCAAGCTGTCTTCGTTATCATCGACTACCAACACCGGATACTGTTCAAGGGCAGGTAAAACCAGCCGGATGGGAAATGGGTTGCCGGGGGCAGTCACATACATGCGCCCACCGCTGAGATGGACCAGCTCGCCAGCGATCTGCAAACCGGTGGCAATGTCTGGCTGGGTCTCTTCGGTGGGCTGCCTGGCCTCCAGTTGGAGGATCATCTCAACACTGACCGGCAGCTTGTGCGCCTTAATGGTCACTGAGCCGGCGCCAGCCGTGTGGATGGCCAGTTCCAGCAGGCTGACCATAATCTGGTTGAAGGCCATGGCATGCACCGCCAGGCTGGGCATGTTTTCAGGTACCAGGTTAAGTAGGACGACGCCCGTTTTTTGCACTACAGGTTGAAAGACCGCCAGGGCAGCCTGAACTTCTTCATTCAAATGAGTGGGCTTGACCGGCTGGGCTTCGGTCAGCCAGTTCAGTTCGCCGATCAAAGGCGATGGGACCGCCGGTGATACTGGCCTGAAATCGCCACTCCCGAAGGCGTCTCCTGTTCCGGCGGCGTCACCGGCAGGGGCTTGCCCCAGGCGATATTTTTGCCACAGCAGGTCGGCCAGGTGCTGCATGGCATTCAGCTGCTCACGGCGCAACTGGCGCGGGCTGATGAACAGTTGGTCGGCTACCACCTGCTGGTTGAGCTGCTGGATAAAGCAGCAGTACAGCGATTCGTACGTTCGCCAGGCCCTGGAGGAGTCGGGCTCAGAGGACAGCGGCTTCAGACTCTCAATCGTTTCGGTCAGGATTTTGCGCAGCGCCGAAGAGGTGTCGAACCGGCTGGCAACACTAAATATCTCGGCCAGCGGGTTTTTACGCAGTTGGTCGGCGTTATACAGGTGGTTGAGGGCATCATGGAGATAGTCGAGGAAAGCTTCTCGCGAGATCTCTGCCACACTTCTCCTAAATCTGATAAAATTGGGTGGTATTAATTCCTGGTTAGTTAACTATAATTCCCCTTGCGCCATTTGGCAACCATTTTCCACAAAATAATGACCGGAATTTGTCCTGGTTTTGTCCACATTTAGCCCGGCGGCTTCCACTCCAGGTGTTAATATATAGATGCAGCTCCCCCAGTTTGTTGGATAACTAAACAAATACGTTACAGGTACCCCAAAAATGGTTCCATAGGTAGAAAGATTATCGGTTGTTTAGGTGATCACCTACCTTCGTAAGACTGATTCTCAGTTCCCATTCAACCGTTTGAGAGGAGATTTATAACGCTATGTTCCAAAAAAAGCTCAATCGTCGTGATTTCTTGCGCATTGCAACCGTAGCGGCTGCTGGCGCCACCATGGCCGCTTGCGCTCCTGCGGCTCCTGCGGCGACCACTGCACCTGCAGCCCCTGCAGCAGCTACGGCTGTCCAAGCCGCGGCCGCCACAGCTACTCCCGTCCCGCCCGCTGCTCCAACTGCGGTCGCACCGCCTCCGCTGGATCCCACCGCTGTGACCTGGTGGTATGCCTGGGGTAACCTGGATGCAGGTATCCAGGCCTTCGTGCAGACTGATATCTTCAAGCAAACTATGGGCGATACGAAATTTGATTACAAAGGCGGCGTTCCGTCTGAAGCTATCCTGACCGCCGTTGCTGCCGGCACTCCTCCGGATGGCGGCTCCAATTTCGATTATCCCAACCTGTTCTACAAGGGCGCGGTCATCCCAGTAAACGACTATGTCTCTACCAGCAAGCGCATTACTAAGGATGACGTCCTTCCAAAACTGTGGGAATCCGCCTTCTACGGAGACAAGATGATTGGCGTCCCCGGTATTGAGGGTTACATGTGGTGGGGCCTGAATGCCAATATCGATGCTGCCCAAAAGGCCGGTCTCGACCCGTCCACTCTCCCCACAACCTGGGAAGACGTGCTTGCCTGGCACAAGAAGGAAACCAAGTTCGACAGCGCCGGCAACCTGCAGCAGTTCGGCCTGGATCCCTATGATGCCATGGCCGGTGAGCAGGACTTCGCTGTGCAGTCTTTCGGTGGTTTCAACTGGTGGGACGAGACGAATCGCAAGATCAACCTGGACAACGACGCCATGGTCCAGGCTTTGGATGTTTGCGGACAGTTCATCAAGATCGTTGGCCCCGACAAATTCGACGGCATGCGCCAGACCCAGGGCATGGGTGGCTGGGGCGGTTCTTACAACGCCGGCATGCAGAACATGATCATCGAAGGTTACTGGCACCCGGGCGAAACTTTCATCCAGAAACCCGAAGTTTCCAAATTCAACCGGGCTACCTGGGCGCCGGTTCCCGCCAGCCGCGCTGGCAAGAAAATCATGGCCACTGGTGCACACTTCATCCAGATCTTCAAGGATGCCACGCACAAAGACGGCATGTTCAAGTTCTCTGAACTGCTGTGGACCGACGAATTCTCCGACATCCTCTTCAAGGACGTTGGTTGGATCTTCGGGCGCAAGTCCTACCTGGCCAAAGTCAATGCTGCGGCATACCCGGGCCTCGATTTCTACATGCAGGCTCCTGACAAAGTAGATGAATGGATCATCGGCCGCCGGTGCCCCATCCACTGGTTTGTGGCCACCCAGTACACCGAGATCCGCATGAAGGTTGCCCGCGATATCATGACCCCCCAGCAAGGCGCTACCGAGCTTCAGAAACGCGCTGTAAACGAGTGGGCGGCTGAAGGTCTCAGCTAATTTCTCTGGATGGTAACTTTGTTTCAATAGTTTAATTAGGTAAATTCCAGGTATCCGGCGATATAATAGCCGGATACCTGGATCTGCTTTGTGGCTAATCTTTACCTGAGGAAAAAATTATGGCAGCGACCGCTGGCACACGCTCATCCGGTCTTTCACGGGTAGAAAAACGTAACCTGTTGATGGGTTTGGCGTTTATCTCCCCCTGGCTGATCGGATTCCTGGTTTTCAATCTTTACCCATTAATTTCTTCGTTTTACTACAGTTTAACTCGTTACGACTTGATCCAGGCGCCGGTGTATATCGGACTGGGCAATTACACTTTTACCTTCACGCAAGACCCCAATTTCTGGAACGTGGTTTACAACACGGCCTTTTACGTGATTTTTAGTGTTCCTCTCAGTATCGCCGCCGCTTTTCTAATCGCTAATCTGCTCAATACGAGAATAATTGGCCGATCAATCTTCCGCGGGATCATTTACATCCCCTCGATTGTCCCGGCCGTATGCACCGCTATGGTCTGGCTGCTGTTGCTCAACATCCAATATGGGGCGGTCAACGGCATGCTGCAGGCCATTCACTTGAAAGCTATTCCGTTCCTTTCCAGCATGAGTCTTTCCAAGCCTTCTCTGGTGATGATTGCCGCGTGGGCATGCGGCGGGACGGTGGTGATCTTCCTGGCTTCGCTGCAGGATGTCTCGCGTACTCTGTATGAAGCCGCCACCATGGATGGAGCGAATGCCTGGCAGCGCTTTGTCGCCGTTACCCTGCCTATGTGCAGCCCGGTCATCCTGTTCAACCTGATCATCGGCTTCATCAATTCTTTCCAGGAATTTACCCTGCCCTGGCTGCTGACGGCTGGCGGCCCGGCTGCTTCTTCGGAACTGTATTCGCTGCACCTTTACCGAACCGCTTTCCAGAACCTGCGCATGGGCACGGCTTCGGCCCTGGCCTGGCTCCTGTTTGTAGTTATCGTTATTTTTACGGTGATCCTGTTCCGTTCTTCCGGACGGTGGGTTTATTATGGAGGTGAACGATGACCGCCACTGCCAAAGCTGCTCCCGAAACTAATTTTATAACCGCCGCCCGAAAAACGAAGACGACGCATGTTATTACCGAGATACTCAAATATGCGATATTGATCGTCCTTTCGGCGAGTTTCTTCTTCCCGCTGTTTTATATGTTTGTCTCGGCTATCAAAAATGATGCGCAGGTCTACACCGTTCCGCCAATCTTATTCCCTAATCCTGCCTTCTGGCAGAACTTTTACGATGCCTGGACGAAGACCTTTAATTTCAATCAGATGACCATCAACTCGGTCTTCCGGTATTGCCTGCCGGTTACCCTGGCTACGGTGATCGTGTGTACTGTGGTGGCTTACGGGTTCTCGCGCATCAAGTGGATTGGCCGGGATATCTTTTTCTACATCTGCATGGGCACGATGATGATGCCCTGGCAAGTGACGATGGTGCCGCTGTTCATCGTTTACCGCACGCTGCATTGGACGAACTCTTACCTGCCGCTGGTGGTGCCTTCCTTCTTCGGTGTACCTTATTTCATCTTCTTGCTGCGCCAGTTTATGATGACCATCCCTGAAGAACTGTCCGACGCAGCCCGCATCGATGGAGCCTCAGAATTGGGCATCCTGTACCGCATTATCCTGCCGCTGATGACCCCTGCCCTGACCGTGGTAGCGTTATTCCGCTGGCTGGGCGCCTGGAATGACTACCTGGGGCCCTTGATTTACTTAAACCGGGCGGATTTGTACCCGCTGGCGCTGGGCGTCAACCAGCTGCGTGTGGCGCAGACTTCGACCGGCAATCAGGCCAACACCTTCCCTTACCTGATGGCGGTCAGCACCATTATTGCCCTGCCGATCTTGCTTCTCTTCTTCTTCGCTCAACGCACCTTTATCGAAGGAATCTCGCTGACCGGGATCAAGGGGTGAAATTGATTTTCTCTCATTGAAAATACAGCGGTCACTGCATTCGAGTGACCGCTGTCCTTTGGAAGATCTCAGTTTTTGGTTGTAAACGGGCGGCTTAGTCCGACCCGTTTACAGCCAAAAAATCTGGATAGGAGATTGAATTATGCCCATCGATTTTAGCCCAGAACGCTGGCAGAAAACGCGTGAGAATTATGTGCGCTGGTGGGAAGGCGAGTTAGACCGCCCGCTGATCCCTATGCTAGTGAGCGGGCGCGACCCGGGTCGTTCTTGCCCGCCTGCTCCGCTGCTTTCGCAGGAAACCTGCCACGACTTTTCCTGGTCGGCAGAGGAATTGATCGACCGGATTGACTACGAGCTTTCCGGCCTGGATTACCTTGGCGATGCCTATCCCTATTTCAACATGGACTGCTTCGGCCCGGGTGTGGCAGCAGCTTTCATGGGGGCGCGCCTGGATAATGCATCCGGCCGGGTGTGGTTCTTTCCCCCCGACGCGCGCCCGATCCAGGATATCCATTTTGAATTTGACCCGGATAATATGTGGTTTAAACGCGTCAAAGACCTTTATAAGGCCGGGATGGAGCGCTGGCAGGGCCAGGTATTGATGGGTATGACCGACCTGGGCGGCAACCTGGACATTCTGTCTGCTTTCAGGCCCTCCGAACACCTGCTCCTGGACCTTTATGATTATCCTGAGGAAGTCGAACGATTGCTGTGGGAAGCTCACGCGCTGTGGTGGAAGTATTATGAGGAATTCAATGCAGTCCTCCAACCCGTCAACCCGGGCTATTCGGATTGGGGAACGATTTACAGCGACAAGCCCTCGTATATGCTCCAGTCCGACTTCTCTTATATGATCGGCCCAAAGATGTTTAAGCGCTTTGCCTTGCCCGAGCTGCAATCGACCTGCCAGCGGTTGGGGCGCAGCTTCTATCATTTGGATGGCACTGGGCAGATTGCTCACCAACCCTACCTGCTGGGCATTGAGGAATTGGATGGCATGCAGTGGGTACCCGGCGATGGAAGGCCGGATTGCTCCAACTGGCCAGAGGTCTACCGGCCCATCCGCGCCGCCGGGAAGCTGATCCAGGTGATCAACGGCGGATTCCACGCTCTGGATGCGCTGAAAGACCAGATTGGCTCGCTCAAGGGCGTGCATTATCGTGGCTATGATTTGTTTGTTCAGCAGGATAAACTGGTACTGCAAGATCAACTGGCCCGCT
>Ga0182027_10016490_pt1 | contig 10084 bp, 4 predicted proteins | sample 712E1DmetaG_FD_121300 | JGI IMG/M metagenome (GOLD analysis project Ga0182027, IMG submission 121300) | Permafrost microbial communities from Stordalen Mire, Sweden - 712E1D metaG (Illumina Assembly) | ecosystem: Environmental > Terrestrial > Soil > Wetlands > Permafrost | place: Sweden... | reverse complement strand
GCCATTCAATGGCGTTAATATCCAGATGGTTGGTGGGCTCATCCAGTAAGAGCAAATCGGGATTCGAGAGCAGCAAAAGAGCCAGCAGGGCGCGGGTGCGCTGTCCGCCGGAAAGCTGCTGCAATGGACGCTGCTCATCGGCAGCGCTGAAACCTAACCCGCTCAGAGTCTGGCGAATGCGACTCTCATAGGTATATCCACCTAGGTGATCAAACTCATGCTGAAGCCGCCCGTAGGTTTCGAGAACAACGCCAGCCTGCTGCGGATCGCTCATTAAGTGTTCCAGACGGCGCAGCTCTTTTTGGCGTCCCAACAGGTCACCCAAGGCATTGAGACACTCCTCCCATAAGGTACCATTTGATTCAAAAACGGCTTCCTGTGGTAAATAACCAATCTTAATAGCGCGAGCGCGTTGTATATTACCGACAGATGGCTCTTCCAACCCAACCAAGATGCGCAAAAGGGTTGTTTTACCAACACCATTTGGTCCCACCATGCCGATACGGGCGTGGTGTGGGATGCTCAAGGAGATGTGGCTGAAGATATCGGTGGGTCCGTAAGACTTGGCCAGGTCAAAAGCCGTAAGGAGTGCCATGGTTATTTCTGCTCTGGCAAAAAAGTATACCACGTAACTTTATAAGCCTGGAACGGCCTGCGCGGAGTTTTCCAATGAGCTATAATCGATTGTATAAACAAGAACTTTTGAAACCCACGCCAGCCATTTTCATAATCAATTCGTATGAAATTAATCATCCAGATCCCCTGTTATAACGAAGCCAGGAGCTTACCGCAGACATTGCGAGAAATTCCCCACCAATTGGCTGGGATCGACCAGGTTGAAATACTGGTGGTGGATGACGGCAGCCAGGATGGTTCGGCGGCGGTGGCAAGAGAGGCCGGAGCAGATCACGTCATCTGCCTGCCCAATCATACCGGATTGGCTGCTGCTTTTACTACAGGATTGGATGCCTGCCTGCACCTGGGGGCAGATATTATCCTGAACACAGATGCCGACAACCAGTATGACCCCCAAGAAATTCCCGCCTTGCTTCAACCGGTGCTGGAAGGGCGAGCTGAAATGGTCATCGGCGACAGACAGGTGGCTACCCTGGCTGAATTCTCGCCGTTGAAAAGACTGTTGCAATCTCTGGGGAGCAGGGTAGTATCGCTGGCCGCCGGATTTCCTATCCCGGACGCGGCCAGCGGCTTCCGAGTGCTCAACCGGGAAGCTGCTCTAAGAACCGTGGTGCTCAACGACTATACTTACACGCTCGAGACGCTGATCCAGGCGGGGGCGCGCCAGGCAGCAGTCGTGCATGTACCGGTACACACCCGCCCATCTGGCCGTCCTTCTCGACTGATACACAGCGAGTGTGACTACCTGGTCCACTCCAGCGCTACTGTGGTTAGAGCTTACACCCATTACCGCCCACTGCAGGCCTTCTTTGCGGCCGGAAGCATGCTTTTATTGGTTGGAACCCTTCTGGCTCTGCGTTATTTAGTATTTTTTTTCCTAGGTCAAGGAACGGGTCACGTCCAATCTGTTATCCTGGCAGCGGTGCTATTTATCGTCGGTTTCCAGACCTGGTTAATCGGCCTGGTTGCGGATATGATCGGATTCAACCGAAAGATATTGGAAGAGATTTTATACAATGTAAGGAAAATGGAAACAGAACCCCGCCAGGATAAACAAGATAAGAACGATATTTGATTCAGCTGATTTTATGGTATATTGACAACCCTATGGATGAGAAAACGATCATAACCCTGGAATACCCAAAAGTGCTGGAACGTTTGGCAAGCTATGCTGCATTCAGCGCATCCGCCGAGTTAGCTCAAGCACTGCGCCCATCCAATGACCTGGAACTCGTCTTACAGCGCCAGGCTTGCACCAGCGAGGCCTGCCGGCTGTTGAGCATCCAATCTGAAGTGGGAGTAGGCGGCACACGCGACATCCGCCCCCAGGTCGACCTGGCCGCCCATGCGGGTGTGTTGGATCCGGCTGCATTGTTGGATGTCAAATATACCTTAATTGCGGGGCGTGAGCTTGCGAAAGTCTTCGAACATCATGCCGCTGAATATCCCTCGCTGGCAGCGATAGCGGTCGCAATCCAGCCGCCTCATGGGTTGATCGATGCCATCAGCCGGGCCATCTCAGACAACGGCGACGTCCTCGACCAGGCCTCCGATAAACTGGCTTCAACCCGCAGGGAATTACGGACTTCGCATGACCGGTTGATGACGCGCCTGGATAAGCTGATCAATGACAGCAGGGTCACACCCATGCTTCAAGAGCCAATCATCATCCAGCGCAATGGGAGATACGTGGTGCCGCTGCGGGCAGATTTTAAAGGACGTCTGCGAGCAATCATTCACGACCAATCTTCTTCGGGCGCGACGTTATTTGTCGAACCACTGGTGGTGGTCGATCTGAATAACCGCTGGCATGAGCTTCAACTTGCCGAGCGAGACGAAGAACGCCGGATTTTGATCGACCTTTCCGGGCAAATTGGACGGTCCGCCGGTCAAATCCTGCAAACGGTAACGGCTCTGGCCGAGTTGGACCTGGCCTTGATGTGCGCTAAATATGCTGAAGACCTGCATGCCATCGAGCCGGTACTGACGCCCTTCCAGGAAGCCCAGGCCAACCATCCCGGAAGCACGATGCATTTATACAAAGCACGCCATCCTCTGCTGGACCAGGAAAAGGTCGTACCCATCGATATCGATCTGGACGAACAGACTTTTGCGGTGGTAATCACAGGACCTAATACAGGGGGTAAAACGGTCACGCTCAAAACTGCCGGCCTGCTGGTTTTAATGGCACAATCAGGCCTGCACATTCCGGCCCAATCGGGTTCAGCCATAAGCATTTTCCAGAATGTCTTTGCCGATATTGGAGATGAGCAGTCCATCGAACAATCCCTATCCACATTTTCGGGACACATCACCAATATCATCAGGATCATGAAACAATCGTCCCTTAAGAGCCTGGTACTGCTAGACGAGTTGGGCGCCGGAACCGACCCGCAAGAGGGTGCTGCCCTGGCGCGGGCTATCCTCGGCCATTTGATCCAACAACGCATCACCTGCCTGGTGGCTACCCACTATCCGGAGCTCAAAGCGTTCGCCCATACTACCCCAGGAGCCGTAAATGCCAGCATGGAGTTCAACCTGCGATCTCTGCGGCCCACTTACCACCTGACGATCGGTTTACCGGGGCGCTCGAACGCATTGCTGATCGCTGAACGCCTCGGGTTGGGTAAAGAGATCATTCAAGATGCCCGCAGTACAATCAACCCGGAGGATTTGCACGCTGATAACCTGCTGGATGAGATCCACCGCCAGCGAAATGCAGCCCAGCGGGATAGGGACGCTGCCGACCGGGAACGCCGGGAAGCGGAAAAAATACGCGCCGAGTTGAACGCACGTCTGAATAAAATCGAAGATGAGCGCTTGAATTTATTAGAAAAAGCTCGTTCAGAAGCTGAAGTCGAAATCAGTTCGCTGCGCTCCGAATTGGATGAAGTGCGCCAGGCGCTAGGGCGCGCCCACCAACCGCTGGATTTGATCAAGCCGCTCCAAAGCCAATTAGAAGATTTACAAGCCGAAATTGAAATCCCGCTCCGCTCACAGGAAAAGGCTGAGCCAACCCGCCCGTTTAAAGTGGGAGAGAAAATCCGGGTGCGCTCCTTGAAAATGGAAGGCGTGATAACAGCGATGGATAAAGAAGAAGCAGAGGTTCAGGCCGGCCCCTTGCATATGCGCGCCCGTTTAGAGGACCTGCAAAGGATGAATGATCCGCAGGAACCTGCTCCTTCGCCAGCTATTCCTATCAAAAAGAAAACAATAAAAGAAGATTCAACGCCCAGGACACCTTTTCACACCTCACCGGGAATCGAATTAGATTTGCGCGGCCAGCGGGCAGAGGATGCGCTATCGGCGCTCGATCAATATTTGGAATCCGCTTATCTGGCCGGGCTTCCCTTTGTGCGAATTATCCATGGCAAGGGCACCGGACGCCTGCGACAGGTTGTACGAGAAGCTCTGCAACAGTCATCACATGTCACCCATTGGGAAAATGGCCTCGATAATGAGGGCGGGAATGGGGTAACCGTAGTCCATCTTATACCAGAATAAAAGGTCGTTAGTGCTTGTCCCCTGGGCACTAGCGACCTTTTTGCATAGATCCCCTTCCGACTATGCCTGAATTTCTTTTCTCGATATTATAATAGCACTCAGGCGTAGACAAAACGTAGACAATATTAGGTTTTTAGCCCGTTTTTCCCAACGAGTTTTGGACGAATTTTTTGAGAACCGGCAAAATTTCCGGCTTCGTGACGTTTATTTGAATTATATGGAGTAACTCTCGAAGGCGTTCTTGCGGATCCCACTCAAGCTGGCAACCTCTTCGAGAAAGGTCTTTTAAAAGTAACAGGCCTTTTAGCTCAAGCCATGGATTGGCAATTTCTCGACTTCGTTCGATGGCCTTATGAGCCCCAGCCAAAGCCTCAGGCAAATCTTCCTGTTGGATAGCAATACTGCTCAGCAAAAGTTCAGCGTTGATGGCTACCGAGGGCATCGAACGCAGAACCGCATCAATAGCGACCGAATCTGCGATCCGGCGGGCCTCTTTATAGTTCCCACTGGAATAATAGAAGCGCGCCAACCCTAACTCAGCAGGCAAAGAAAGAATACCAGTTTCTGATTCTTTGACAATTTGTGTAAGCCGGCCAAGAATATCTATACCGGCGGCCTCCTGACCGTTCAAAAACAACGCTTCAGAAAGAAAACACTGATCGCCTAGAGCCTGGTTTTGTAATTGTTTTCCAACCAGGCTGTTTTGAAATGATGCAATCGCCCTGGGATAGTCTTGCAGCTCTTTGTAAATGTGACCCAATACAGAATGACAGGCAGATCGGGTCTCCGGAATGTGATTCTCTTGGGCAATCAAGCGAGCATTATCCAGGTAGATAAAGCTATCATCCAGTCTTCCCAAAGCCAAAGCAGCACGAGACATCAACAAATCCAGGCGGGCTTGTATAGCTGGATTATGGATCTTTTCTGCAATTTGTAAGCCGACCCGGCAGTTTTCCAACACGGACTCATACCAACCCGCCGACAACAATGACATACCCAAGATTGGATAAGCGCGTAAAATGCCTGAACTGTAAAACGAACGTTGACTGGCCCGCAAAGATTGCTGGACAGCTTCAACGGCTTTGAGCGGCCAGCCAAGTATGTGATATGTTAAAGCCATCTGGCGCTCTGCATCGATCACGGCTTGTTGGACATGCGGATTGGCTGATTTTTTACCAATCTCGATCGTTTTTTGGAAACCTCTCAGGGCCTCCAAGTTATTGCGAACCATCAGCAAGACAATCGCCTGGCGATTATTCGCTTGCATCTGTTCGTATAAATCGCCGGATTGTTCTAGATAAAAAATCGCCTGTTCGATTTTTTCCAGGGCATCTTTGAGCTGATTTTCAACTATATCAAGTAGAACTTGACCACTCAAGCCACTACCTATCAACAGAGAGCTATGCCGCTGCTCGCCAATTTTTTGCATGGCGGTATATACCAGGAGCATGGTTTTGGTATCGTCCTGATCGGCAGCAGCCTCTCCCCAATTGCTATATAACTGGTAGATGGCTTGTTCGGGCAGAAACAGGTCTGGCTGCTGGACTATCTTTTCGGCATGACGGTAAGCAGAATCAGTTTCAGATCGTGAAGATAACTGGCGGGCATACTCACCAGCCAGCAGCCAATAATTTAAGGCGGATTGTAGCTCTCCTGCCTCTTCATAATGTCCTGCCAGCACACCTGCCAGATGTGTAGATGCCCCTGCGCGGGTCTCCAAGGCATGGGCGATTCGCAAATGAAGCACACGCTTGCGCGCCGGGCTTAGTTCCATCAGAAGAACTTCCCGGACTCTATTATGGATAAAGGCATAGGTACTGTCACGCGCCCCTGGTTGGACTGGACGCACCAGATGGGAGTTTTCCAGCTCTTCAAAAACCCGGGCAACTTCGTCTGGCCCCAATAATGTCGAATATTCCAGGAGCTGTGGTGTGAATTCGTTCCCAATGATCGCGGCTGTGGTCAAGACCTGGCGAGTCGACTGGTCGAGTAAACGCAATCGTTCTCGTATAATGGCATGGACGCTGCCGGGAATTGGGAAATGATCGATATTTAATAGCAAATCAGGACCTGGAAAGATCTCAAAAAGCGCCCGTAAAGTTTCTAATAATAGCAGTGGATTTCCACCAGAATCACGGGTCAGGTATTGGAGTACAGACTGCGGTGGGGTGTAGTCCAAAACATAATCAGAGAGATTAGACACCTCCTCCACGCCCAAAGGCTCAAGATCGATACGGAAAGGCGGGGAATAAGGGTTCGGATGAGTTAAGAATTCATCCAGGAAAGGATTGTGAATTTCTACCCTGGCGGATATTACCAACAGACCATGTTTAATGAAAAAATTTCTTTCCAATAAATAGGTTAATAATTGAAAGGTAGCCTGATCAGCCCAGTGAGCGTCCTCCAGAAGGAACAGGATCCGGCGATCCCCACTTAATTTCAGGAACAAATGGTGGAGTGATTCGTACAAGATAGAGCGGTTATCACCAGTATCAATCTGCAAAGATTGAGATAAATCCGTTCTCAATATAGACAATTCCGGAACGAGGCGCGCTAATTGGGTTATCCAGACCGCATCCAGTTTACTCCACTCAAATGGAAGGATCGAATGACGCATCAGCTCTATCAGCGGTTGAAATGGCAGATTACTTTCCATGGACCTGGCAGGGGCGATTAGAAGACGTGGGGCCGGTTGAAGAGATTGGAAAAGTTGATAAACCAGACGGGTTTTTCCAGATCCAGCTTCCCCTAAAACGGCAACTGCTCCACCCCGTTGGAAGGCCAGTTGCATTTCTCTTAAGGCCTTTTTCTGCCCAACCATGGGCAGGTTGGTTGCAGTGGGAGAGGGCCAAAAAGATCGATCTGTTGGCTCAGGAAAGTCAACCTGCGAACGGATTTTTTTTTGCAGGGCAATTATGGCTGGCAGTAATTCACCACCGCGTTCTTTTTTGACTATGGACTCAAGGCGTTTGAAATGGTTCAAGGCCTCGCCACGCCTACCCAAATCATTCAACCAGGATAACAACCGATAATTGAGATTGGTATTTAATTCATCTACTTCCAGGGCACTGCGAATCCAGCGCAGGCCTGCTTCCAAATCGCCTATAGCAGCAGCATGATCCGCCAGGCGTTCTAACAGGTACAAACGAGTATTTTTCAGATCCTGGCTTTTCTCTAAAACCCATCGATCAAACCCCTCATTAGCGGGTAACCTGGCACCCGCCAGGAATTGCGCCGAACGCCAAAGGTTGGCAGCACGTTCGACTTGTTGGTAGGTCAACTCGGACATGGGAACCGTACGGGCTATTTGAGAAAGAGGCCTGCGGGTCTGGTTGACCAGCCGGGAAAATTCAAGCACATCTACATATAGACGGCTCTGGTCTAGTCCAATGTTATCCTGGTCCACTTTTAAGATAGATGGATCCGGCAATTCAGAGCGCAATTTACTCAGGGAGTCCCGTAAATGTAGGCGAGACTTTTCCTCAGGAAGCTCTGGCCAGAATAAGGATATCAGATCCAAGCGCCCGACCATTTCTTGCTGATAGGCAAGATAAAACAATATCGCTCGCAGGAGGCGGCGCTTTATAAGAACAGGCTGATCATCCCGGTAGACCATTGGAGGGCCCAGTAACAAGATTTGCAACATATTAAGGCCTCTTCAATCTTTCCAAACCAACCTCCAAAATTTTCCACCTTCAAGTTTGAAGGAAAAATCCTTTAACTTAAATTAATTTTATCTCGAAAACGCAATTCCTTACCAGGTAATATGTACGATAAACCCTATCTTCTTAAAGGCATTCATCAGGCTGGCGGTGTATAATATTATGCGTAAAGGTGCTCTGATCGAGAGAATTAATAAAACCCCTTATCTATAAAACAGGTAAATCGACGCCTTACAAATATACATGAATCGAGGATTATCATATGCCTCTTGATATTGTCATTGGCACACAATGGGGAGATGAAGGCAAGGGACGCATTGTAGATTTGCTCTCTGCCCAGGCAGATATTGTAGCCAGGTATAACGGCGGTGATAACGCTGGGCACACTGTCACTGTTGGAAAACAGACCTTTAAGCTTCATCTGATCCCATCCGGAATAATCCACCCCCATACGCTGGGTGTTCTTGGCAACGGGTTGGTAATCAACCCAGCCACCTTGCTCAGTGAGATGGAAATGTTAAAGAATATGGGCGTAAGAGTGGGCCCCGAACGAGTGAGACTCTCGTATGCAGCCCACTTGATCACACCAGTTCACCGGGCTCTGGACCAAGCTCAGGAAAAAGCCAGGGGGAAATCCCAAATCGGCACTACGGGACGCGGCATCGGCCCAGCTTATACGGACAAAGCAGCCCGGCGCGGCCTGCGGTTGGAAGATATGCTGGATACTCAATCTTTTTATGATAAGATGATCGCCCACGTCAAGGGCGGCAATATACAACTGCAAGCCTTATACCAGGCAGAGCCATTGGATCCTGAAGCGACTGCGCGCGAGTATGCCGACTTTGCTCGCCAGCTTGCTCCTTATATCAGTGATGTTGGAGAAGTTTTGTACGAGGCCCTGAATTCGAACAAGCGGGTACTGGCTGAAGGCGCCCAGGGAACTCTATTGGATCTGGATATGGGGACTTATCCCTTTGTCACCAGTTCTTATCCAACTGCAGCCGGCGCTCTGGTTGGGCTTGGATTGGGAATTTGTCCGGTCGGCCGTATAATCGGCGTAACCAAGGCATTCCAGACACGGGTAGGCGCCGGGCCATTCCCAACCGAAGTATTTGCGGAGACGGCTGAACGACTGCGGGGCAGCGGGGCAAACCCTTGGGATGAGTTTGGCACGACCACGGGCCGCCCTCGCCGGGTTGGCTGGTTAGATGGTGTGCTGCTGCGTTATGCAGTGCGGGTCAATGGGATTACCGAACTGGATATTACCAAGCTGGACATACTGACTGGGCTAAATCCTTTGCGCATTTGTGTTGGCTATCGCTCTGGTGGAAAAGAATACGCAACACTACCGATGGGGCCAACCGACCTGGCGCCTTTCGAGCCGATCTATGAGGAACTTCCGGGCTGGGAAAGAGATGTTCAATCTGCCAGGACCCGCAGTGATTTTCCAAAGGAAGCTTTACAATTTATTAAGCGCATTGAAGAAGTAAGCGGGGTGCCGGTCCGTTTAGTTTCAATCGGTGCGGAGCGGGACCAAATCGCCGAAATAGCATGAAGTCGATCCATCTTTCTACACTTTTGCTCGCCTGTCTAATTGGGCTGAGCGCCTGTACCGGTTTAACGCCTCAAGACGAAGAAACACCGGAAGCGACGACGCTTCCCACCCTAACACCAATCCCCAGTCCAACAATCGACTGGTTCCCTGAAACCGACACCCCCACTCTCATCCCAACTACCATCCCAACGCCGACTCCAAATCAACGCCCGGGCCTGGGAGAGCTAATACTCAACGACCCATTTACCGATCAAACCCAGTGGCAAATTGTTCACAATGATAATGGCAACGTGGAATACGGTGGTCAAGAACTGACTGTTGCAGTTTCAAAATCCCTGGGGAGCCTGCTGAGCTTACGAAATATGCCGGTGCTGGACAATTTTTACCTGGAAATCACGGCTAACCCCGATTTATGCCGCCAGGCAGACAGTTATGGATTGTTGCTGCGCGCCAATGGACCGCTAGATTTTTACCGCTTCTCAATTAATTGCAACGGACAGATCAAGTTAGAACGGGTGAACCACGGTGAATCCTATATTTTGCAAGATTGGATGGCCAGTGGTGAGGTCCCTACCGGGAGCCCATTGGTATTACGTTTAGGAGTGTGGGCGTACTCTAACGAGCTGCGCTTTTTCATCAATGATGTTTACCAGTTCTCCGCGCAAGATTCGGTCTGGAAGAGCGGAACTATCGGCGTATTTGCCCATTCCTATGAAGATACTCCCCT
>Ga0182027_10016489_pt1 | contig 10085 bp, 2 predicted proteins | sample 712E1DmetaG_FD_121300 | JGI IMG/M metagenome (GOLD analysis project Ga0182027, IMG submission 121300) | Permafrost microbial communities from Stordalen Mire, Sweden - 712E1D metaG (Illumina Assembly) | ecosystem: Environmental > Terrestrial > Soil > Wetlands > Permafrost | place: Sweden... | reverse complement strand
GTCGAGCCGGAAATGTTTGCGATACCAGCCGATGCCGCCGGGCACGTAACCGTTACCGCTGCCAAATTCCGCGCTAAATGGGCCTTCGATGCTCCAGTCGTGCGGTACATTCAGCTTGCGCCAAGTTTCGTCGTTGAACGCTGGCATCATTGCCGATGCGAAATCACCCTTGCTGAAAAGCCAGTTAGCATCGAAATCTTCCGTGAAGCGCGCTGGCGACGCCGGCGAACGAAATGGAAAAAATGAAAAAAAACAAGCCAGAGAAACCGTTGATAATATTTTTGAGTACTTCATAAAGATTTGCATTGCAGTTTATTTCAGAAAATTCCGGCAACCAAATTGGCTGGTTGCCTTGCTTCTTTCGCGTGATTATGCTCAATCCACACTTTTATGAAACTTCTAAAATATTGTCTCTGGTTGCTCCTGGGCAGTTCGCTCGTCTCGTCCGTCGTGGCGGGCGGAAATCCGCTGGTCACAAACATCTTCACCGCCGACCCATCGGGCCGGGTTTTTGATGGGCGGCTTTACGTCTATGCCTCACACGACTTGGCGGATGCCACCTACTGGGACATGGTGGATTGGCGCCTGCTCTCGACCGCCGACCTGGTCAACTGGAAGGACCACGGCTCGATATTTGGCGTGACGAACTTCGCTTGGGCGACCCACTGGGCATGGGCGCCGGATTGCGTCAAGGCGAACGGCAAGTATTACCTCTTCCTGCCGGTGGATCGCACGAAAATCGGCGTGGCGGTTGGCGACAAACCGGAAGGACCGTTCAAGGATGCCATCGGGAAGCCGCTGATTGACAATGCCTCGTTGACGAACGCGGGGCCGGAACCGATTGATCCCGCCGTGCTTCAGGACGACGACGGCCAGACCTATCTGTATTTCGGCTGCCGCCAGCCGATGGTGGTGAAGCTCCGGCCCTCCCTCACCGAACTGGCCGGCGACCTGCAAACCGTTTCGTTTCTCGATGCCCAAGGCAAGCCGGTTCCGCTGGCCGCGCCGGGCAAGGACCCCGTTTTGCCCGAAGGCTACGGCGAGGCGCCCTTCGTCTTCAAACGGGCTGGCAAATACTATTTCGTGTATTCCGATGGCTGGGCACCGTCGGCCACACAGGTTTATGCCATCGGCGATCATCCGATGGGACCGTTCACCTATGCCGGCAAGGTGATGGAGCATGCCGCTTCCATCACGCAACACGGCTCCGTGGTTCAGTTCAAGGGCAAATGGTATGTGCTTTATCACACGAGCGAACTCTCGAATGGAAACTCCTTTCGCCGTTCGGTCTGCATTGACGAATTGACCTTCGACACGAACGGCCGGATCAACACCGTTACGGCGACGAAGCACGGCCCGGCGCCCGTTCCGGAAACCACGGGAGCGCCTGGCGTTGCGCCCACGGCTGCTGCCAAACCGGTTGTGCCGTCGGTTTTGCCCGGAAAAGGCCTGGCCGAGCACGATTTCTTTTACGCGGGCGAGGGGAAGACGGAGCGGATGTTCATCATGCGCGATGGCAAGGTGGCCTGGTCTTATGTTCATCCGGGCAAAGGCGAAATCAGCGACGCCGTGCTGCAATCGAACGGCAACATTCTTTTCGCGCATCAGTTTGGCGTCACCGAAATCAACGCGGACAAACAGGTCGTCTGGAATTTTGATGCTCCGCCGAACACCGAAATCCACACCGCGCAACCTTACGGCACGAACAGTGTGTGGTTCGTGCAGAACGGCGATCCCGCGAAGTTCGTCATCGTCAACAAAATCACGGGCGCAACCGAGCGGGAATTTGTTTTGCCCGTGAAAAATCCCAAGGGCACCCACGGCCATTTCCGCCATGCGCGGATGACGGATGCCGGCACGTTGCTGGTTGCGCACATGGATTTGGGCAAGGCCGCCGAGTACGACCTAAATGGCAAGGAGCTTTGGTCGCTGGACGTGCCGGGCATCTGGTCGGCCACGCCGCTCAAGAACGGGAACGTTCTCGTGGTCAGCAACCATGGATTTGTGCATGAGGTCAACCGCGCCGGCGAGACGGTCTGGGAATGGACGCCCGCCGACGCGCCGGATTACAAGATGTCCAGCCTGCAACTCGCCACGCGTTTGCCGAACGGAAATACCATCATCAACAACTGGTTCAATGAATGGTCGGGCAAGGTTGATCCGGCCAGCGCGCCCATTCAGGCCGTCGAAGTGACGCCGGACAAAAAAGTCGTCTGGGCTTTGCGTTCCTGGACGCCACCCGCCGACCTCGGCCCGGCCACGACCATGCAAATTCTGCCCCAGCGTTAACTGAAACTACCAAGGGCCTTGCGGATGGATATAAAATCGCAAGTTAAAGGGTTCCGTTTCGAGCGACCGGTGACAAAGTAAATCTACGGAATTATTGCCCGATAAAATCGCCGGTTGAAATTCGTCGCTGTTGCGTCGCGGAAATTAAGCGTCGTATTGGTGCCGACGAAATTCGTCAGTGTCAGCCAGTCCAGCAGGTTCGTGGAAATTTGAATGTGACCGTTGAGATTGGATGAAATTTGCAAAGTAAAGTTCAACCCGGTGCTGGTCAAGGGCGGATTCAGGGCAAAATTGAGTTGTAGCTTGAACGTGTTGCTCGATAACACGCTCACGCTGCTCGTGGTGGAATAGTTTCCGCCCAGATCCACCGCATAGGCCTTCACCATGTTGGTGCCGGCGGCCAAGGTTACGGTGGTTGTCCAGTTGGTATAGTTGTTGGTGGTGGTGGCCAGGTTCCACGTCCCGCTGGTCAAAATCTTGTTGGTCAACTGATACCAGACCGCACTGACTTTCCAGTTATCGCTGGCCGTGCCAACGACAGTTGCCAAAGCATTGGTCATGTGCTGGCCGGCAGCCGGTGCGCTGATGGCCAGGGTCGGCTTGGTCACATCCGTAAAGGTCACTTGTAAGGTCAGGTTCGACGCCATCATGAACTGCAGGTTCGTTTTGGTCGTGGTGGCGCCGCCGATCCAGTTGGTCGAAGCTACCCAGTTGGAGAACACAAAACCGGCTGCCGGCGTGGACGTGATGCTGTAGTTGCGTCCAATTTCCAGCCAGGCGTTGCTGTAGTTGGGCGAAATCGTCCCCAGACCGATGGCGCGCACGCCCAGTTGGTTGGTCGCCACGAATTGGAAGCTCACACTGTTAATCGTGGAAACATTGCCGGTGGTGTCCACCGCATAAGCGGCAATGGTGTTGGTTCCCGGAATCAAATTCATTATCGCCGTCCAGTTGGTCCAAACGTTGGCCGTGGCCGCATTGCTCCAGGCTCCGCCATTGATTTGGCAAACCACATTGCTCACCTGCCAGTTATCCGAAGCCGTCCCTTTGACGGTGAACACAGCATTGGTCACCCCGTTGCTCACCCGCTGACCCGACGCCAGATTGGTGATGCTCACGGTCGGCCTGTTCGTATCCACAAAGTTCACCTGCAAAGTCAGGTTTGAGGCCATCATGAACGTCAGATTTGTCTTGCTCGTTGTCGTGCCGCCGATCCAGTTCGTCGAAACCACCCAGTTGTTGAAAACAAAACCGGCGGCCGGCGCGGACGTGATGCTGTAATTTCTTCCGATTTCCAGCGAGACGTTGCTGTAATTGGGCGAAACCGTTCCCAAACCGTTGGCGCGAATTTGCAGTTGGCTGGTTGCCACGAATTGGAAACTCACACTATTGGTCGTGGAAAATAAGCCGATGGTGTCCACCGCGTAAGCGGCCACGGTATTGGTTCCCGGAATCAAATTCACTGCCGCGGTCCAGTTGGTCCAAACGTTGGCCGTGGCCGCGTTGCTCCAGGCTCCGCCATTGACCTGACATACCACGTTGCTCACCCGCAAGTTATCCCGGGCGGTGCCGGTCACGGTGAACACCGCGTTGCTCCAGCGCTGGCCGGAGACCGGCGCGGTAATGGTCAGTGTGGGGTTCGTCACGACGATAAAGTTGGCTGTGAAGGTCAGGTTCGAGGCCATCACAAAGAGCAGCGTCGCCCCGTTGGTGGTGCTGCTGCCCGTCCAGCCTGAGAACCCATAACCCGGCGAAGCCGTCGCCGTCATCGTGTAGCTTTGACCGATCAGCAACGAGGCCCCGTTATAGTTGGGACTTATGGTTCCGTGTCCGTTGGTCTGCACCGTCAACACCGCGGTCAATACATAATCCAGGCTCACACGATTGGTCAGCGAAAAGTTCCCGTTTGTGTCCACCGCATAGGCCGCAATCGTGTTGGTACCCAAAATCAAATTTACTGGCGCCGACCAGGTGGTCCAATTATTGGCGGTGGTTGCCGGCGTCCAACCTGAATTGTTCAACGCATAAAACACATTGGTAACCGCCACCGTGTCAGCCGCGGTTCCGGTGATGGTGTAACTGGCGTTGCTCACCAACAGCCCGGGCGTGGGGGCGGTGATGGCGAGTATGGGGATGCCGTTCAACTCCACGATTGGAAGTGTGGTATTGGCGGAAAATGCAGCCCAACCCGTGGTCCCCAGCAAGTAATAGCCGGTCGCATTGATGTCACTGGCGAACACATACGGACCACCAAGACTGGGGGCATTGCTTTGGAAATAGACGCTGATGAGGTTGGTGCAGTAATAGAACGCCCCGTCCCCGAGGTTGGTGACACTGTTGGGGATCGTGATGCTGGCCAGGTTGGTGCAGGAATCGAACGCCCAAGACCCGATGCTGGTGACGTTGGTGGAAATCGTGTAACTGCCACCGCCCTTGCCACCCGGGAATTCGATGAGCGTGTTCGTGCTCTTGTTGAACAAGACCCCAGCCACGCTGCTATAGGCGGGATTGAGTGCATCCACCGTTATCGCGCTCAGGCTGGTATTTGCGAACGCCGCTGCCCCGATGTTGGTGACACTGTTGGGGATCGTGATGCTGGTCAGGCTGGTGCAGGAATAGAACGCCGCTTCCCCGATGCTGGCGACATTGGTGCCGAGCGTGAGGTTGGTAAGGCTGGTGCAGAAACTGAACGCATAATCCCCGATGTTGGTGACGCTATTGGGAATGGTGACGCTGTGCAGGCTGGTACTTGCGAATGCATCGACTCCGATGCTGGTGACGTTGGTGCCGAGCGTGAGGTTGGTAAGGCTGGTGCAGTCCTCGAACACATAGTCACCCATTGTGGTGACGCTGTTGGGGATGGTAACGCTGTGCAGGCTGGCGCAATCAAAAAACGCATAGTCCCCGATGCTGGTGACGTTGGTGCTGAACGTGAGGTTGGTCAGACTGAAGCAGTCATCGAACGCATAGTCCCCGATTGTGGTAACGCTATTGGGAATGGTGACGCTGCGCAGGCTGATGCACTCAAAAAACGCATAGTCCCTGAGGCTGGTGACGTTGGTGCTAAGTGTGATGTTGGTCAGGCTGGTGCATTGATAGAACACCCCGACCCCGAGGTTGGTGACACTGTTGGGGATGGTGGCGTGGGTCAGGCTGGTTTCGAAGAACGCCCCGTCCCCAATGCTGATGACGGTGTTGGGGATTGTGACGCTGGTCAGGCTGCTACATCCATAAAACGCAGAGTCCCCAATGCTGGTGACGCTGTTGGGGATCGTGACGCTGGTCAGGCTGGTGCAGTATTCGAACGCATAGCCAGCGAGGCTGGTGATGTTGGTGCCGATAATGACGTTGGTCAGGCCGTAGCATTTATAGAACGCCCCCTCCCCGATGCTGGTGACGCTGTTGGGGATCGTGATCCTGGTCAGGCTGATGCACTCATAAAACGCAGAGTACCCGATGTTGGTGACGCTGTTGGGGATTGTGACGCCGGTCAGGCTGATGCAGTATTCGAACGCATAATCGTCAATGCTGGTAACATTGGTGCCCATCGTGACGCTGGTCAGGCTGATGCAGTATTCGAACGCATAATCGTCAATGCTGGTAACATTGGTGCCCATCGTGACGCTGGTCAGGTTGGTGCAGTAATAGAACGCTGCCTCTCCGAGGTTGGTGACGCTGTTGGGGATTGTGACGTGGGTCAGGCTGGTATCTGCGAACGCCCCGTCCCCAATGCTGGTGACGTTGGTGCTGAGTGTGATGTTGGTCAGGCTGGTGCAGGAATAGAACGCCCAGTCCCCGATGGTGGCAACGGTGTTGGAAATCGTGTAGCTGACACCGCTTTTGGCATCCGGGTATTCGACGAGCGTGTTCGTGCTCTTGTCGAACAAGACCCCAGCCACACTGCTATAAGCGGGATTGTTCGCAGCCACCGTTATCGCGGGCAGGCTGGTGCAGAAACTGAACGCGCCCTCCCCAATGTTGGTGACGCTGTTGCCGATCGTGGCGCTGGTCAGACTGGTGCAGGTATAGAATGCCCAATCTCCGATGCTGGTGACGCTGTCGGGAATCGTAACGCTGGTTAGGCTGGTGCACTCCTCGAACACATAGGCTCCGATGTTGGTGATGCTGGTGGGGATGGTGATACTGGTCAGGTTGGTGCAATCATAAAACGCATAATCCCCGATGGTGGTGACTGGCAGGCCATTGGTCGTGCTGGGAATGATTACCACCGTGTTGGTTCCGGTGTATGAGCTGATGTTGAGTGTGCCGTCGTTATTGGTCGTGAAATTGAATTGGGCTTGCACCACGGCGGGCAGCGCCAGCAACAGCAGCAGCGGCAGCAACCTTGCGGCTCCGACGGTTCGTAAATGCCCGACCAGCGTGGTCGGGTTGGCGGTTTTCGCAATCGAGCTTGCTGCGTTCATATTTTTGCCTTTTCTGTTAATAGTGTCTTGTAACTGGCAGGGAATTGCTTTTTGACACGCCGCTCCTTCGTGCCGCTACGGCGGCTGGTTTTCGTTAAAACAGTCACAGTGTTACATATACTCAGGCATTTAAAATATCTGTCAACCAACAAATATTGATATTTTGCCGATTGACCATGGTGATATGTTTCCCAACTAGGGAATGAGGCCTCCGGATTGGTCGAAATTGTCTCTGGGAATTGGGATCAAACCGTCGAATGAGGCTGTTGCAGAGGGTCAAGGATTTCCTTGAGCGATTGATTGATTGGCCACGATTCGATAACATGTTGAAAATTTAGGCTTTGCAAGCTGTTCCGTGCCCATAAAATAGCCGCCAAAATATTGAATGCAAAACTGTGGCTCTGATGACCATGCTGTTTCACGATCCCATTTCCGCTGGAAAAACCGTCAATCCGTGTGACTCCTTTTGCTCTTTTCATGAGCGGAAAATCTAAGAATAAAGCCGCGGTCGTGCCTTCGATCCTGCCCGCTTCGCCCGCCGGTGAAATGCCGGCAGCGGAAGATTCCCGGTTGCTGAAATCCGAAAGCCCTGCGGCTGGTTCGGACAATCGCTGGACGATCTTGGGCATCTGCATTTTTCTGGCGGCAATCACGCTGGCGGTCTTCGGTCAGACGCTGCGGCACGGGTTTTTCGACTTCGACGACAACCTGTACGTGTATGAAAATCCCACGGTCACCCGTGGTCTGAACCTGAAAGGAATCGAGTGGGCCTTCACCCATGTCGTGTGTGTCAACTGGCATCCGCTGACGATGATGTCACATATGCTGGACTGCCAGTTGTATGGGCTGAATGCCGGCGGGCATCATTTGACGAACGTTCTGCTGCACACCGCCTCGGTGATCCTCCTGTTTCTGGTGCTGCGGCGGATGACTGGCGCGCTGTGGCGCAGTGCCTTGGTGGCGGCGGTGTTTGCGATCCATCCGCTGCGGGTGGAATCGGTGGCATGGGTGGCGGAGCGCAAGGATGTGCTCAGTGGCCTGTTTTTCATGCTGACACTTTTGGCCTATGTGCGCTATGTGCGCCGTCCGTTTTCCATTGCCGGCTATTTGCTGGTGGTATTTCTGTTCATGTTGGGGTTGCTGTCCAAGCCGATGATGGTCACGCTGCCGTTCGTGTTGCTGCTCCTGGACTACTGGCCGCTCAATCGCTTCATTCCGCCGACACCGGCCACAGCGGTCACTGGGAATGGTAATTCGTTGAAAAACCATTCCGTCCCTTGGCGCCTGATCCTCGAAAAAATCCCCCTGCTGGCACTCTCCGGCGCGGCCTGCGTGGCGACGATGGTGGTCCAGAAGGACATCATTGCGCCCGAGCCTCTCGCTTTGCGAATCGACAATGCCGTGGTGTCCTATGTCGTCTACCTCCGCCAGATGGTCTGCCCGGCAGGGCTGGCGGTTTTGTACCCGTATCCGCAAAACGGTCTTCCCGAGTGGAAAATCATGCTGGCGGTTGTGTTGTTGGCTGCCATTTCGGCCAGCGTATTACTCCGGCGGCAAAAAGAGCCATATTTGTTGATCGGTTGGCTGTGGTATCTGGGAATGTTGGTGCCGGCGATCGGACTGGTCCAGTCCGGATTGCGCGCCCACGCCGATCGTTACACTTACCTGCCCCAGATCGGGTTGTATTTCGCCTTGACCTGGGCGGCGGGGAGTCTGTGTGCCGGTTGGCGTCATCGCCGCCTGGTGCTGGTCGTCGTCGCGGCGGTCGTCATAACGGCCTTGAGCGTGAGTTCATTCATCCAGACTTCTTATTGGCGCAATAGCGAATCGCTATGGATTCACACACTCGCCTGCACCTCAGACAATTATACCGCCCACAACAACCTCGGCAACGATCTTCTCCAAGCGGGACAGGTGGACGAGGCCATTGCTCATTTCCAAAAGGCCGTGAAAATCCAAGCCGACTATGCCGAAGCCTACAACAATCTCGGCAACGCCCTGTTGCAGGAAGGCCGGGTGGACGAAGCGATCGCTCATTGCCAAAGGGCGCTGCAAATCAAACCCGACTTCGCGGAAGCTCACAACAACCTCGGCAACGCCCTGCTCCAAAAGGGGAGAGTGAACGAAGCGATCGCCCAGTACCAAACGGCGCTGCAAATCAAACCCGACGACGTGGAAGCCTGGTACAACCTCGGCAGCGCGCTGCTCCAAAAGGGCAGTGTGGACGAAGCGATCGCCCAGTACCAACAGGCACTGCAAATCAGGCCCGGTTACGCGGAAGCCCACAACAACCTTGGCAACGCTCTGCTCCAAAAAGGCAGTCTGGACGAAGCAATCGCCCAGTACCAACAAGCGCTGCAAATCAGGCCCGGCTACGCGGAAGCCCACAACAATCTGGGCAACACTTTGCTCCAAAAGGGCAATATGGACGAAGCGATTACCCAGTACCAACAAGCGCTGCAAATCAAACCGGATAACGCCAAAGCCCACTACAATTTAGGGAATGCCCTGCTCCAAGAGGGCCGGATGGACGAAGCGATCACTCATTACCAAGAGGCGCTACGAATCAAACCCGACAACGCAGAAGCCCATAACAACCTCGGCTACGTTCTCCTTCAAAAGGGCCAGGTGGACGAAGCGATGGTTCACTGCCAAAAGGCGCTGCAAATCAACCCCGACTACGCGGAAGCCCACAACAACCTTGGCAACGCCCTGCTCCAAAAGGGCAGAGTGAACGAAGCGATCACCCAGTACCAACAGGCGCTGCAAATCAAACCCGGCTACGCGGAAGCCCACAACAACCTCGGCTACGTTCTGCTCCAAAAGGGCCATGTGGACGAAGCGATGGTTCATTGCCAACAGGCGCTGCAAATCAAGCCCGACTACGCGGAAGCCCACTACAACTTCGGAAATGCCTTGCTTCAAAAGGGCAGGGTGGACGAAGCGATCGCTCATTACCAACAGGCGCTGCAAATCAAGCCCGGCTACGCGGAAGCCCATTACAACCTCGGAAATGCCTTGCTTCAAAAGGGCAGAGTGGACGATGCAATCACTCATTACCAAACGGCGCTGCAAATCACACCCGACTACGCGAAAGCCCACATCAACTTGGGCAGCGCTCTGCTCCAAAAGGGCAGAGTGGACGAAGCGACGTTTCATTACCAGAAGGCGCTGCAAATCAAGCCCGACTCTCCGGCTGTCCTGAACAATCTGGCCTGGCTGCTGGCGACCTGTCCGGACGCACACATCCGGGATGGCGTTCAAGCCGTCAAATATGCCGGGCGCGCCTGCGAACTGACGCACTATGGCGTGCCTCCTCTCGTTGACACCCTGGCGGCCGCCTACGCCGAGGCGGGACGATATGACGAAGCG
>Ga0182027_10016488_pt1 | contig 10085 bp, 10 predicted proteins | sample 712E1DmetaG_FD_121300 | JGI IMG/M metagenome (GOLD analysis project Ga0182027, IMG submission 121300) | Permafrost microbial communities from Stordalen Mire, Sweden - 712E1D metaG (Illumina Assembly) | ecosystem: Environmental > Terrestrial > Soil > Wetlands > Permafrost | place: Sweden... | reverse complement strand
TTCGTGGCTATCTCTCCACTGCTCGCAAAAATGGACAACAGGTTCTGGATGCTTTACGTCTGGCTTTTGCCGGTACCCCTTACTTGCCTCCTTTCGTCTCAATGCCAAGCTGAGCAGTTACAAAACTTTATCAAAAATGCTCTGTAAATCCTCTGCCTCTGTGGTTATCGGCGGTGAATTGGCAATAAGAAACAGGCTATAAGATTTATAATCAAGGCCATGAAATACGAAATCCTCCATGACCTCTCCCTGCCCAAGATCGGCTTTGGCACCGCCCAGTTGGGCGGGCGGCTCTTCCGCGATCCCACTCGTGATGAGTTCCACCTCTCGGCCTTGCGCTCCGCCCTCGACCTTGGCTATATCCATTTCGACACCGCCGAGTTCTATTCCGGCGGCCACGCCGAGCAACTGATCGGCCGCGCCCTGCACGATTCCGGCCTCAAGCGGGAAAAGCTCTTCATCACCACCAAAGTCTGGCCGGTCAACCTGGCCTATAAAAAAGTATTGCGGGCCTGTGAGAACAGCCTGCAACGTTTGCAGACCGACTATATTGACCTGTACCTTATCCATTGGCCCAACCCGTTGGTCCCGCTCCAGGAGACTTTCCGCGCCCTCAACGAACTCGCCCGCGCAGGAAAGGTCAAACACGTTGGCGTCAGCAACTTCAACTTGAAGCTGTTAAAGCAGGCCCAGGCCTTATCCGAATCGCCGCTCATTACGGATCAAGTCCACTACAGCCTTTCCGATCGGGCCTACGCCGGTAACGGTGTGCTGGATTACTGCCAGCAGAACGACATCCTGCTCACGGCCTATACGCCGGTCAACCACGGGCGTATTGCTTCTGAAAAGGCCCTGCAGTCCATCGCCGAGGCGCATCACGCCACGCCGCCGCAGATCGCACTGGCCTGGCTGGTCAACCAGCCGCGCGTGATCGCCATCCCCATGTCCTTCAATCCCAAGCATCAAAAGGAAAACCTCGAGGCAGCTGACATCGTTCTCAGCGATGAAGAGATGAAGCAATTAGCGTGATGCTGGGGGGAGTGGATAAAATAGTAGGCATATTTCTTTCTCAACACAGAGAACACATGCGCTTTGCGTGCTTCGCGAAGTCCACAAAGAAAAGCAGAAAAAAATAAAGAGGAAACACTCCGTGTTTATCGCGAAGCAAGCGACCCTCAACCCTTGAAGAACACAGGGCAAGCGGGCGCAGGGCGTTGGCGGCTCGGCCCCGCCCGGCCTTTGGCCACCCTCCCCAAATGCAGAAGAACACTGAATTTGGAGAGGGAATAAAAGCCTCGGCTAATCAACCAGCGGCGACTTGCTCAGAGAGCGAGGGTTATAATCCCGTGCATGGATCTGCGCGCACAGGCCATTCCAGAGAAGATCGAAAAAGAGGAAGAACAAACCGAAGAGGGGCCGTTATACCGCGTTATCATCCACAATGATGAGATCACGACGATGGATTTTGTGATCCACATTCTGATGACCGTCTTCCTGCTGCCCAGCGCCAATGCCGCCCAGGTGATGTACACCGCGCACCTTAACGGCAACGCCTATGTTCAAACATTACCGAAATCCGAGGCGCAGAGAAGGGTTGGCAAAGCGCATTTTGCGGCGCGCCTAAGTGGGTATCCGTTGCAATTCACTATCGAGCCAGAATAAATCCTGCGCTACGGTCAAAACCAGCTTTCCGTAAAGTCAGTAGACATTAGAGAGTGTTTTGAAATTTCGATTCACCAGAGATGAACGAGGATGAACAACGATTTTTGAGTAAGTTCTTCTTCGAAAATCTGCTTTTCGATGTTTAGCAAGCCAAACTGACATTTGTCTACTTCCATCTCCGGTAGAATTATTAGATTTTCAAAACACTTTCTGAGAGAACCCAGGGCAGGCGGCCACAAAAGGAAACATCTATGATTTTTGGAGCCCCGCTCTTCTGCTATTGGACTTTTACAAGAGGTCAAATGACTTATGTCTACAGGAGATTGCTTCGTCAGGAAGAATACCTTCCTCGCAATGACACTGGACAGAGGAGATTGCTTACTCTTCGAGTACGATGTCGCTCCCTCCGGTCGCTCACAATGACAGTAGTATTGAAAAAGGGCCTGGGCAGTTCATGCCCAGGCTCTTCTCGTCCTGCAAGGAAAACAACGATCACCAGAGTGGAAAATGAATGAAGGTACCCAGCCACATGAGAAAAACCTGGTGGATTTGTATCACGAACAGCCCCATCAGGATGCCGACCAGGAACCCCGCCACAACATCGGATACATAATGGACTCCCATGGCGACGCGGGCCAGCGCCACAAGCGGAGCCCAAATCCACAGGATCAACGCCGCCAAACCAGGACCTAAACCGGCTGCCATCACCGCGATCATGAAGGCGCGCGCGGCGTGTCCGGAGGGGAATGAATGCGGGTCGGTGCTGCGATAAATGCCCCCCCATTCGCCTTCGGGGCGGCGTCTGCGGATGATGAATTTAAGCGACATCACCAGCGCAGCCAATACGGAAATGCCGGCCAGCTCGATGAGCGCCCACCGCTTCCAAAAACCGTTTCCAAGCCACCACAAAATGATCAGGGCCACACCCCAAAACCATGAGTCGCCGGAATGTGCGAAGAAAATGGCAACGTTCCGGAGTGCGCCCGGCTTTTCAGCCACGCGCAGGCGCTCTGAAAGGCGCGCGTCGAACTTGAGAATGGAGGTGAGATTCATGAATCCTTCAAACAACATGTTACTCTGAAATGGAGGGTTTCAGGTAAATCGAAATTACCGGGATAAGTTATCAGAGAGTGTTTTGAAATCCGTTTTTAACCAGAGATAAACAAAGATAAACAAAGATAGCCAAAGAGAACCACAGATAAACACAGATAATCGCAGATTATTGACTCACCTTACACAAAACGTCCCAAAGGTTGCCGTAATTTGAACCTGATTTTTGTACAATCCTTCGGGACGATGCGTAACATCAGTTTTTGATAAAACTGTATCAAAAATGCTCTCTCAGAGTGACATGCTTCTTTAAGAAACTTGGTTCGCTATTTCTTTTTTGCCGTCGGGGTGGATTTGCCGGCCGGTTTCCTGGCGGGCGCCTTTTTCTTTGCCGCAGATTTCTTCGCTGCCGCAGGCTTTTTGTGCGCTTGCGGTTTTTGCGGCGCCGGTTTAGATTGCTTCGCCAGGTCGGCGCGCATCATCTCCAGTTGATTGGGTTTGTCCACATCCATGCAGGGCTCGGCATACGGCCAGACGATGGCGCGGCCCTTGATGCCGACCCGCTTGCTGACGCGTTCCACAAAATCCTGAAGCGTTGCCTGGCGTGTGAGCAGAAGATACAGCGTGCCCAGGCCCATGACCTGCGCCTGCGCGACCGGGTTCTTGCGGTTGGCGATCAGTGTCTCCCACGTATCGAGGTGCTCGCTTGCCATGCGTATATGTGAGACATTGATGTCCGCGCCACAAACTTCCATATCCTTGAGTTTGGTGTAGGTGCGCTTCGAGCCGGGATAACGCGCCTCCATCACCTCCCGCGGGCAGACGCCGTAATAAATATCGTCGCTGGTTTCCATGCAGGTGGTGATCAGCCAATCCACCATACCCCCCTTGATGGCGGGGATGTCCGAGGAAACAAGCAGGATATATTTGTTTTTGGGGTTTAGTTCCAGCGATTTGTTCACACCCACGATCAGGTTGTCGAGCATCCTGCCCTGGTTGGAAAGATAATAGAGCGGCTTTTTGCATTTCAAGTTGCTCTTGGGTGAAAGGCCGGTTACGATAACATTATCCACATTTTTGGCCTCGCCCAGGGCATCCAGCGTCCATTGGATCATGGGCTTGCCTGCGATGTCAAGCATCGCCTTTGATTCGCCCCTGGTGTATTCATATAACGGATCATGGGGTAGAGGGATTCCACCGGCTGTGACTACTGCATCCATACGTATCTCCTTATCTCATTGCCGCGGCAGGTTCTTCGTACTCGACCGTCGGCGCTTCGTAATAAAGTTAGTTGATCTCCTGCACTTGAGGCTCGAATTTGAGCTTCGTCAACAATTCATCATATTCGTCGTGAGTCAACGGACGGTTCTTGCCGGAAACAGCCACGAGGGCGGCTTCCATCATGTTCGTCCCAAAGGAACGGCCGTCCAGCACGGGCGTGGTGGTGACCACATACTTGACCCCGCACTGCTTGAACAACGCTATATCTTCAGGTGTGGTCGTATTCGTCAGAACAACCTTGCCTTGCATATCGTCCGGCATGTGGCGCTTGATGTAATGGCAATCACCGGCGGTCACCGTGGCCCAATGATAATATTTCTGATATTTGGGACTTCGGTGTTCCTGTTTTTCGCCGGTGGGGTAGAACCATTCAAATGGCAAACGGCCAGCCACGGGCATGAGGATACCCGCCAATATCTTTAGTTGTTTCGCAGTGTGCAACGGGATGGAAATGCCCAAATCAAACATCAGATCGCCAAATACACATTCATATCCAGCGTTCAAAAAACTGCTTGACATTCCCCAGCGGTCCGCCCCACTGACCACGAAAACCTTCCTGCCGCCCATCTTGTTGATGTAATCGCCGAGCTTCGCATCGAGCAAGGCGGCGGATTTATTTTCCAGGGTGTTCTTTAATCCGACACCGTCCACGACCGGCGTCTGCTTGACGAAGCGGATCATCGGCTGGACGGAATAGAGCGGATACCATTTATTATCCACCATCAGTCCCAAATCCGCGCCGCCGACCCCGAAGGCATCCACCTTGCCGTCCAATTCCTGATACTTGCGGGCCGCGGCTTCCATGTCCCCGTCAGTGCCAATGCGCTCAATGCTGACGGTTTCTCCCAATAAATTGACCTGAACAGCCTTATCTCGTTTCGATGAGCCAATGCTGATGCTGACCGCACGTTTCATAAACGATCTCCTTCCTTTGGAAACAGATGAATTCATTTCAGTATACACCCAACCGAAATCTATCTCAAGATTTTGGATTCCACGGCCAATGGCGTTACCAAGGTCGAAAAATACTTTAACGCGAATGCCGCAAATGAGCGAATTTTCCTGAGTTTTATTTGCGTTATTCGTCTATTGGCGGAATTCGCGTTCCAAATCTGCCCTTCTTTCAAGTGACTTTGGTACAACCATATTCCAAGCCTAAATCCGCCTCAATAAAAAGGCCAATCCCAGCGCCAAGGCACTCCCAAAGGCCCCACAAGCAAGGTTGACCCAATCATTGTTCAGCCACTTCCAGCCGCGGATCAGGATGGTTTCCGTGCCGCAGGTGTGGAGAGGGTGTTTTTCCGTTTCCTTCCGGTCAAGCGGACAAAAGTACATGGCTTGCACCGTTGCGCCGAGGAAGGAATCAAAGAGCGAGCCGAGTAAACCGCCGACGGTGATCAGGAAGAAAAGGATCCAGTGCTCCGCGGGGAAAAGGAGCACGGAGAGCAGACCGATCAGGGCCGCGCCCAAAAGGGCCGCGCCGGTACCCCATAACGATACCCCGCCCGAAGTCCCGGCTGCGACGCGTTTCCTCAAATCCGTGATCAGGCGCGGCGGACGTGGATTTAATGTGCCAAGTTCGGTCGCCCATGTATCGGCGTTGACGGACGCCAGTGCGGCGGCAAAACCAACCCAGGTCCAGGATTGATTCGGAAAGACCGCGTTCAGCAGAACAAAAGCAGTTGCCAGCCCGCCGTTTCCCAATACCTGACCGGCGTCACGTTCACTGCCTTTTGAAAACTTTTCATTGATCCCGCGCTTGCGGTCTTTGAAGAGGAGCGTGAGCGCAGAGGATGAGATAAAGAAGGCGAGTAATAACAGCGACCATTGCCATCCGCCAAATCCAAAGATCAGCGTGCCGAAGAGGGCGGCCGTAACGGCCCCATCCCGGGTCAAACCATGAAGGGAATAAGCGATCCATGCAACGAGGCTGGCAAGGATAAAACCCGCTGCAAGCTGAATCATACGGCCGTACCGAGGATGAATAGCACTGCGATCAGAAAGAACAGACCCGATAACGCGCTCGAAATCCAAAGGCTAAACGAGATGGCGCGCGTCTTTTCCCAGCGAAAATAATAAAGGCCGGTCAGGAAGCCTGCCAGCCCGAGGAAAGTGCTGACCAGCGGCAGGATGATCAGTTGCGACGAAGGTGCGGCATTCACGGTGCCATCGGGATTGAAGCCAAATCCAACCTGCGGATACAATGGGATGATGAGACTGACCCATACGAACAGGCCAATGTTCAGAAACAGGGAAGCCAGCCATAAATAACGGATCAATCCGTTTGCCCAGGCTTCCGAGAGGATGAAGGAAGGATAAAGCGATTTCGGTTCGGCAGGTGTAATACTTCCGAGTTCGATGGCGCGCGCAAAAGTTTGTGTGAAGCGAACAGGCTGTGAGGGTGAGATGGCAAAGACATGTTTCGCGGTGGCGACCAACAGGAGGTTTTTTCTGTCGCTTGCGATGAATTCAACCACGCCCAAATCCGGGTGACGGCGAAGCCCCAGGATGGCGCCCGGCAGTGACATGGACGGCAGATGTAATGGATTCGTTAAATCGCCCACCGGCCGCACCCATTCGATATCATTTAACGGAATGGCTTCATCGCGCAGACCCCAGCGCAGTTCGAGGCTGTCACGGTCGAGCACGTATTCCGCGCGCAACAGGGCATAGGCCCGATATCCGATCCACGGCATGGGGGCAAAGGCCAGCAACCCGATGAGCAAATCGGTGACAAAATTTTCCCCAATGAGGGTGTGCGAAAGATTATAGAATCCCCACGCCGAAAGCAGCCCCAGTGCGGCCAGCAGGCTCCCATGGAATAGAAGCCCGTTGCGTTTGGAGGGAGGAAAAAGGCCGGTGTTCATAAGCAGTTTTGGTTGTCACAGATTTGCAAAGGCGCGCAGAAAATCTTTAATCTCTGTGGTTCATCACAATACACTGATCTCATCACGAAGCGCTGAACAAACAAACTCCACCTGTTCCTCCGTCATCACACCGGAGAAAGGCAATGCCAATCCACGCCGGCCCAAATCTTCGGTGATCGGGAAATCGCCTTCGTGATAACCGAAGCGTTCGGTCATATAAGGCTGCAAATGGATCGGAAGAAAATAGGGACGGACATGCACGCCGCGTTCTTCCAATTTTTTGGCGAGCGCATCACGATTGATCTTTTTATCAAAGCGAACCACGTATACAAACCACGACATGCGGGAGGTGAACGGTTCGATCACCGGCGGCTCAACACCCGGGATTTCACTCAATCGTTCGGTATACCAGTTCGCCACACGATCCCGTTTGTTTAACAATTCATTCAGACGCGTCATCTGTATGGTACCCAGCGCGGCGGACATCTCATCCAGCCGGTAGTTGTAGCCAAGGTAGGTATGCTGCAGCCAGGTGTCGCCGGGTGCGCGTCCCTGGTTGCGAAGCGCGCGCATCATGCCTGCGGCCGTGTCCTCGGAGGTGATGACCACACCGCCTTCGCCGGTTGTAATTTGCTTGTTTGGATAAAACGCAAAGACCGCATAATCGCCAAAGGTTCCGGCAGGTTTGCCCTTGTATTCCGCGCCGAGCGCTTCGCAGGCGTCCTCGATCATTTTTATATTGAATTCGTCCGCGGTCTTGCGGATCGGATCGAGGTCGGCGGGCTGGCCGAAAACATCCACCGGGAGAATTGCCTTCAGCGTGCGCTTTGTCCCACTGCCTTTACGCGGCAGCCATTCTCCGGCTTTCTTCCCGCCCTCGGTCAAATCACGCGCGGCCTGCGCGGCGAGCTGCGGATCAATGTTTCCCGTTTTGGGATTCACATCCACAAAAACAGGGACTGCATTTTCATAGAGCATCACATTGGCCGAGGCGACGAACGAGAAGGGCGTGGTAATGACCAAGTCGCCTGCGCCAATGCCTGCCGCCCGCACACACAAATGCAAGCCGGATGTACCGGACGAAACCCCGATGGCATGTTTTGATCCGGTCAGATCGCAAAAGGATTTTTCGAAGTCGGTGATCCAATGGCCCATGCTGAGGTAGGGCGTATTGAGGACGCTTTGAACTGCCTGGCGTTCTGCATCGGTCAGGTCGGGGGATGACATGGGGATTTGCATTTTTTCTCTAGGTCGGTTGGTCTAAATGGTCTGTTAGTCTAACTGGTCTTACTGGTCATCAAGTCCAACAAATCAGTCTGGGTTTTAATATCGCCCAGACTTGCAAGACTAACCAGACGATTCTCTTTTTCCTTGCGCGGTTTCAATTCTACCATTCCATCCTTAAGGTTTTTCTCCCCCACGGTCAGGCGGATTGGGCAGCCGATCAAATCCGCATCATTGAATTTAACCCCGGCGCGCTCATCGCGGTCATCAAATAGCACCAAAATGCCTGCGCCTTGTAATTCGTTGTAGATCTCTTCAGCTTTCGCGCGCGTGCCCAGTTCCTTGCCGGAAATTTGCATGAGATATACATCGAACGGCGCGGCTTCCTTTGGAAGCATCAGGCCTTTATCATCGTGATGAATTTCAGCGAGTGCGGAAAGGATGTGTTCAAAATGAGGGCCATTTTCATCGGAAAGCAATTCGGCGTTGAGCAAATCCACTGTACTGCCACAGTTCAAACAAGGATCGCCTTGATCTACCATCACGATATCTGCAACGATTTCAGCCGTATAATCGCGGCCATAGTTGGTATTCTTCAGGTGGCAGCCGGCTTCATTTGCACCCGCGACCAGGTTGGCCGATTCAGGAATGAGGTCATCTGCCACGATCAAGGCGTTTTTCAAACCAATCGGTGAAGCATATCCCGCCGCCGCGCCCGATTTTGCGATTTCTTCCACGGTCGCAATGCGAACCTCGCCGACAAGTTTCTTCAATTTGGCTTCGCTGAGCTGCATATCCCCGCGCACGACCACAAAAACGAATAACCCATCCGATGTACGCGTGAACATCAAGGCTTTGGCAGTTTTTTCCTTCGGCATGCCCAGGTAACTTGCCAACGACTCGATGGTGTTGCAATCGGGGGTTAAAACCTTTTCAATAGGAAGCTGCTCTTCCTTGGAAAATGGGAGCTTTTTGAATTGGGCTATTTCTCTTCGGGAAGCATATCCGCAGGAAGGACAATGGATCACTTCGATGGAACCTGTGGCAATTGGAAAGAAGCTTTCCCGCTGGTTTGCGATAACAGGCAGGCCCAGAACAGAAAAGAAAGATGAACGATCCGCCAATGCACGCAAACGCGCAATCGCCTGGTTTCCAAGAGGCAGAAGTCCGTTCTCGCGCGTGATATAGCCTGCACGCACCAGCCAGCCGAATCCCTCCGTCCGCATGTTGGAAGGGAATTCGCGCTGGGTTTGAATTTGCAAATCTCGGAATTTCATAAAACATTTTTTAGCGGCACAAGCATGTGCCGCTAAAACCTATTGGGGAGTCTCGTTCTTTTTCTTGCGCATCTTCGGCGCGGGAGGCGGAATAGTCATCGGGGTCTGCGCGATGGACTCGGCCTGGGCGGCCTCGCTGGGTGTCGCTTGGGGAGCCGCCTCAAGCTCAAGTTCAACGGTTTCTTCCATGCGGATCTGCCCGCGCAGGAAGGCGCCTTCTTCGGTCACGAAAGCCGTGGTGACTACATCGCCCCACACACGCCCCGTGCCGCGGATTTCCAGCTTCTGAGTCGTGATATTGCCGCGCACCGCGCCGGCCACGATGACATTATTGGCGCGCACATTCTCGCAGGTCACGCGTCCCGTTTCGCCAACGACCAACATGCCGCGCAAGGCAATATCGCCCTCGAACGCCCCCTCGATGCGGATGCCGCCGGAGCCGTTGATCGAGCCATGCCAGATCACGCCCGGACCCAGCACAGAGGTGATGCGTTCCACGGCTTGGACGGGCTGTGTGGATTCGGCGGGAGTCGTGCTGCGTTTGAACATACCCTCTAATTTTACCGTAGAAAAAGAAAGAAGATGGGAATAGAGAATAGAGGTGTGCACGCAAAAGGTGTCAGGTAGCGAGTGGTAAAAGTGAACGAGCGGAAACGAGTTTAGACCAATTGCCACTCATCCAAGCGGTGCGTGCTTTGGCGGTCAAGATGGCGCCATCCAGCTT
>Ga0182027_10016487_pt1 | contig 10085 bp, 7 predicted proteins | sample 712E1DmetaG_FD_121300 | JGI IMG/M metagenome (GOLD analysis project Ga0182027, IMG submission 121300) | Permafrost microbial communities from Stordalen Mire, Sweden - 712E1D metaG (Illumina Assembly) | ecosystem: Environmental > Terrestrial > Soil > Wetlands > Permafrost | place: Sweden... | reverse complement strand
GATAAAGTTAACATGACTACTAAAGTAACCAGGACAACTGTTATGAGATTTCTTTTCATAGACGAACTCCTTTCATTTTGTTTTAATTAGAAATTAAGTTGTTAATTCTTTCAGATCAGAAAATGTATTAAAAACAGGATAAAGATCTATCCTGTGCTGAGAATATTCAGTCACCTCCTTACTCTCCATTAAATAACAGACTATTAATATTTTAGTTAAAATTATATTCATATTTTTAAAACTTAATACGTGCACCTAAATCAGCAGTCATACCATAATCAGCCCGGTTTTGAGGAATATTTTGGATTGGGAGTACACTTTCATCATGAGCTCCATTAAGATTATTAACATTGCAATAAACCTGAATACCGAACCAAGGTAATTCCTGTTTGACTGCCATATCCCAGCGTGTATATGTAGAAGTACTTGCTCTTAACTGGGGCCAAAAATTGGGTCCTGTAAAGATTTGGGTTTGCGTAAGCATGGAAACTCTGGCAGAAAAACCTGCATAATCAAATCCAAGAGAAAGGTTAATAATATCATTTGGCTGATAAAGGAGTTTATCGGTAAACGAGGTATCTCCATAAACGGGTAAACTACCCCGACTTCCTGATGAAACAAGTTTTTGATATGGGTAGTCAGCTTTTGAGAAGATATGTGTGTAATTCACATTTAAAATCAAACCTGACAATGGTCCCGGCAGGTACCAGAAGTGAGTCTGCCAATCAAGTTCCATTCCATAATCATTAACCCTGTAAGGATCATTAACGAAAGTATTTATTTGTTCAGTTGTAGGTAAAGGACCGTTTATAAATCTTGAGGGATAATATTTTAATATATCAGTACCTGAAACAAAAAACGACCAGGGATAAACTAAGTTATCAATTTGTTTAAGAAATCCTCCGATAGTAAATAAGCCAATCGAGTTTTCATAAAAGGAAAGGTAACCATCGTAATTATGAGAACGGGAAGGGATCATATCATAATTATTATAATTTATCTGACCATTGAGCCCGACATTTAGTCTTGGAAATATAGCCTGATAATCGGGATATGCAATTGTATTAGAATAGGAGAGACGAATATCGCACCATGAAGTTGGTTTATATCTCAGTGATACGTCTGGAAGCCAATATCCATGATATTCAGTAATGGTTGTGTCGTAGCGAGAATCACCCTGAAAAGATAGTGCTGGTTGTTTATCATGTGGAGCAGTATAATTTGTCTGAAGATTCTGGTACCTTATTCCAGGAATAAAAGTTATATCAGGTCCGACATTAACAATTGTCATTACATAAGCAGCGCTCTGATTTTCGTATCCGGAATAATCACTTGCAGAAGAGAGATAAACATCCCTTCCGAAAGAAACAGTTCCTCCGCTGGTACGTGCAAAGTCTTTGAGCACTCCTACGGCCTGATTAAGCATACCATAACTTAATGGCGTACCCATTGTATAATCTCCGTTAAGGAATTTACCATAACTATAAGAAGGATCAGAAAAATAAGAGATTGGTATATTAGTCGCCAGAGTGGATGGAAATCCAAAATGTTGATTTATCAAATTATCTACATCCCGGGCACTTCCAAGTGATAGACCCTGACCATCATAAGTTTCATAATCGTAAGATCTTGTTTGGTACCTGTATTTCCCTCCGAATTTAACATTAGCACTAATAAGATCTGAAATACTTACATTAGCGTCGAGGTCAATAGAAGCTGATAATGCGCGCTGTCTCGCGAAACTACTGCTTGTAGTTATAGTATTTAAAAAAGTTTGTGCTAAATTATTATTGGCTTGTTTAGGGATACTAATTGGATTAAGATTCGCAACGCCTACTAGATTAGCCAGACCTGCGGATGTTTGTATAAAGTCAACAGCCCAATCATTTGGATCCTGAGTCTCTGAATAAGTATGTGAAAGCTTTGCAACTACATGGAATACCGGAATCTGTTGTTCATACTCAAAAGTATTTGAAATTTGACTTAGCTTACTGCTTGAATAATTAAAGTCATAAAGATGTTCATTCGCATTGGAACTGGCTGTAATATTATAGGTTTCACTACGAGACATAACATCCGTAGTGCCGGTACTAAAGAAGTTTGTGAGTTTTAATTTCCCATCAGGTATAACATAATCCATAACAAGGGCGCCATTATATCTGAGTCTATCGCGCGGGATATCGCTCAGACTAAAGCTATATAAATCAACATTAGTCCTACTACTACCCTGAGGCTTAAAATTTGCTCCGTATTCATTAGAAGTAAGATTTTTCCTTTCAATATCTACCTGAGCAAAAACGCCAAATAAATTATCAAAATATCTATTTTCAGCGCTGATTACATATTTATAATTATTGGTTTTATTATAGGCATCGGATAAACCAGTATAACTTCCCTGAAGAAGGAAATTAACCAACGGAGAAGATGATTCTCTCATTTTCGCTTCACGTAACTCAAAGTTAATTGTACCTCCAATAACTTCTGCATCCATATCAGCAGTTACTGATTTTGAAACAGATATGCCTTCAAGCATATTAGAAGAAATCATACTAAGATCCTGACTTCTGTCAAATGGATTTGAAGTAGACATATCGATACCATCAATCATAATTTTATTATACTTTGGTGCAAGTCCACGGATAACAACTTCATCGCCTTCGCCGCCACTCCTGAGAACACTAATACCCGGAAGCCTACCGACAGATTCGGCTACTGTATTGTCAGGCAGTTCCTGAATTTTAGCCGCGGATATTGTATTAATAATCTGATTGGATGAAAGCTGTTCGTTTATTGCCTGGGTTTGTCCATAAGCCTGAGCAGTTACGACAATTTCCTGACCCACTATACTTACAGGCATTAAATTGAAATCCCGTTTAAGAGTTTTTCCTTCAGCAGTTGTGATTTCATTTTTAAACTCAGTGTAACCGATATAGGATACACGTATTGTATATGATCCATCCGGAACATTCGGTATTACATATTTTCCGTTCTGATCTGTAGAGGCACCCATACTTGTACCCAACAGAACAATATTAGCACCAAGCAGAGGTTCTCCTGTTTTGGCATCTTTTACATAACCGGATATATTTGATCCTGCGGCCAATATATTAGAACTAAGCAGTGTTGCCACTAAAATAACAATACTTAAATAGTAAATTATTTTGCGCATACTTTTCTCCGTTTCTGAATTATTAATTGAATTATTTTAATGTTCATGGTTTCCATTATTCGGTTGCTATTAAATTTTTATTAACTGATGAACGAACAAAACTACACGAACCCAACACAGCTGCCCTTCCATTCTGAAGGCTTGATTTAAGAATCCGGACTTTACCTTTATACACATTAAGCAAATACTTTTCAAAATAACGTATAGTAGGCACGAAGAGAAGTTCACCGGCTTCAGCCAGACCACCCGAGAGGATAATAGCCTCGGGATCGAAATAGGTTACAATATTTGAAAGAGATCGTCCCAATATCTCCCCCGTATAATTGAAAGCTTCCAGGGCAATAGGATCTTTACGAAGAGCTAATTCAGTAATATTTTTACTTGTTACTTCCTCAAAATTCATTTGCCGGAGTTCACTATTATCATTTAATGTTCCTAGTAGGTTAAACACAGTTCTTTTCATTCCAGTGGCCGAAACGTAAGTTTCCAGGCATCCCCGTCTACCACAGTTACAATGTCTTCCGTCTTTATCAATAATTAAATGTCCTAGTTCACCGGCAAATCCATTTTCACCATACAAGATTTGGCCATTAACTACAATACCGGTACCCAGACCAGTTCCAAGAGTCAAGACCAGAAAATTTTTCATTCCTCTTGCACAGCCAAATTGGTGCTCACCAAGAGCAGCTGCATTAGCATCATTTATTAAAATAACGGGGACATGAAAATGCTGAGTCATTAATTCGATAAAATTAACATCTCCCCATTTTAGATTTGCTGAAGATTCAATTATACCGGTTAGATAGTTCGCGCTGGGAGCGGCAAAACCTATTCCCTCAAGAATATGAGTATTTTCGTATTTTGAATATGCATTCTTTATTTGTTTAGCAAGACGTTTGATGAAATTTTCAATTCCTTCACCAGCTTTAGTTAGGAACGAATCTTCAAAAAGGAAATTATTGTTACTATCAACAATTCCAATTACAGTATTCGTTCCTCCGATATCAACTCCAATTACAATTAATTCTTTATCCATTATATATTTTTTAAGTGAAAAACATTTACTAATTATTAAATAGTAATTTTATATCCATCAAATATTTCTTCAATTGCGAGGGTTGCGGCTCCCAACAATTTTGGAAGAGTTTTAAGTGAAGTCGGCAGTATATTTATAACTTTTTTTCTACCGAAATAGGCTCTTTGAGTTACAACGTCAATGATCTCGGGATAAATGATATCCCATACCTGAGTAATTTTTCCGCCTATAACAATTGAATGCGGATCGATTGCTTTAATAATATTGGCAATACCAAGTCCCAGGTAATAACCAGTTTGTTTTAAAACATTTATAGCCACCGGATCATTTTTATGGGCAAAGTCAATAATATCCTGAACCATGAAATCGATATTATGGTCTAATTTCCCGGGTCTTTTAGCAAGATACTGGCTTACAATAGCACGATCAGATGCATAAGCTTCCCAACATCCGTTGTTGCCGCATTTGCAAAGTTCCCCTCCCTCATAAATAATCATATGTCCAAATTCGCCGGCAGCCTGGTATTCTCCATTCATCAAATTATTTCCGACAACAATTCCTGAACCTATACCGGGTCCAATCGAGAGGAAAACGAAATTTGATAAATTCAAATCATGGTCACCGAACCAAAGTTCAGCAAGAGCAGAAGACTTAGCGTCATTACCAACAGCAATAATATTAATATCGGGTAAAGATTTTCTAATAACCTTTCCAATATTAAATTCTTCCCACCCCAGGTTTGGGGCAAAATTAACGATTAGATTTTTAGAATCAACGATGCCTGCAATGTTAACGCCCAGACCTTCAAGATGATCGATGTTCAGACTTTTACAAAGATTAAGGAGTTCGATTATGCATAGCTCAACAAAAGCAGCCGGGTCAGAAGGATCTGTATCAATAGAAGAATTCCCTTTTATACTTCCATCGATATCAGCGATAGCAAAACGGGTAATTGAAGAATCTATATTTATAGCCCCTACAACAAATTTATCCAATTTGAGATATAAGTCAATCGGATTTCGTCCAATGTTCTGGTCTTTACTGATTTGTTCAAATATTAAATCTTCCCCTAAGAGTTCTGAAATAATACTAGAGACTGTACTTTTATTGAGACCTGTTAATTTAGCGATAGTGCTTCTCGAGATTGGCTGTTTCTCCCTGATGATGTTTAAAATCATAGTTCGATTTATACCCCTCAGGACTTTGGAATTACCGGTAATAATCTCAATGGTATCATTATTCATATAATATTACAATCAATTAAGTTATTATTTGTAAACGAACCGTTTGTTGGTTGTCCAAACAAACCAATTAACATGAGACAAATATTCTGTTATGATAGATAAAAGACACAACAGAGTTAGTTGGTTGCCTAAACAAACTAACTAAACCTAAGTAAAATAATATTTGTTGTCAAGTCTTTTTTTTATATGGAAGTAAAAAATGTGAGAAAAAGGGGGTTTTAGGAAAAATTCCTTTGCTTGGGTGGTCGAAAGAAATGGAAGTTTACTTATAAGCTCATATATTCTGGGAACCAGCGCTTCAATATGGTTTCTGTCTTCAATCCTTTGCTCTTCAGTGATGGCTTTTGGTCCTTCCCCGTCAAGCAAAATCAGATTTACACCAAGAATAGTATAACAAATATTTATTATTTTGCATTATGAATATTTATTAAAATGACTCGGTTTAGGTATAATTACAGAAGAATTCCGGTAGCGTAATGAATAAGCACAAAAAAGAACTACTAATAAATCTATTTGAAAAATGGGCCGGGGAAGCTGTGGTAGAATTTATACAACTTCCCCTATCGGGTTCATACAGAGAATATTATAGAATAAAAAGTATTACTAAAAAAGCATTGGCTGTTTATAATGCAGACCGGAAAGAGAATTCGGCATTTCTTGAATTCTCCAGACACTTTGCATCTTTAGATCTTAATGTACCAACAGTTTTTTCTGAAGACATTGAAAACAATATATATCTTATTGAGGATTTGGGAGACAAAACTTTATTCTCTTTATTGATTGAATTGAGAAGTAAAGAAGGATCAACTAAGGAGTTAATGCAGATATATAAGAAAGTAATTGACAATCTGCCATTATTCCAGGTTAAAGCGGGGAAGGAACTGAACTATAAACATTGTTATCCCCGGGCTAAGTTTGATAAGCAATCAATGATGTGGGACCTGAATTACTTTAAATATTATTTCCTGAAGCTGGGGAAAATACCTTTCGATGAACAGGAACTTGAAACTGATTTTAACAAATTTACTGATTACCTGTTAGGTACAGACTGCAGTTACTTCCTTTACCGCGATTTTCAGTCACGTAATATTATGATAAGAGACGGCGAGCCATATTTTATAGATTACCAGGGAGGAAGAAAAGGAGCGCTTCAATATGATCTTGCATCATTACTGTTCGATGCTAAGGCGGAGCTTTCACCTGAAGTCCGAACTGAACTTATACAATATTACATTTCTGTGATAAAAAAACATGTAAATATTGATGAAACTGATTTCATTCAAATGTTTTATGGTTATGTGTTGATAAGAATTTTGCAGGCAATGGGAGCATACGGATTCAGGGGTTTTTATGAAAGGAAGGAGCATTTTCTAAAAAGTATACCTCCGGCAATTGAAAACCTTTCATGGCTGCTAAGCAATGTTTCATTGCCAATAGAAATTCCACATCTCATTAAATCGCTTGAAAAGATAGTAGCATCCCAGGAATTAAAACAATTCAGAGATTCGACTCAACCATACAAGCATCTTGAAGTTTCAGTATTCAGCTTTTCTTATATGAAGTCGATTCCACAGGATTACTCCGGAAACGGCGGAGGTTTTGTATTTGACTGCAGGGCAATCCATAATCCGGGAAGGTATGAAGAGTATAAACATTTGACCGGAAAAGATGAAAAGGTAAAGAAATTTTTACGGGAAGGAACAGATGCAGAGGATTTTCTATCAAATGTTTTTGCTTTAGTAAAGAAGTCAGTTGATAAACACAAAGAGAGGAATTTCAGTCATCTGATGGTGAGTTTTGGTTGTACGGGGGGTCAGCACCGTTCGGTTTATTGTGCTGAGCAGCTTGCTGAATTTCTTGCTACTATTCCGGGAATAAATGTAAACCTGAGGCATATTGAATTAGAGGGAAAAGAAACAGAAGATCCGGGAACAGAAATATGAAAGCAATGGTTTTTGCTGCCGGATTAGGTACACGACTGCATCCTATAACCAATACTATCCCTAAAGCATTGGTAAAAATAGGTGCCACTCCTCTTCTGGAATTTGCGGTTAAGAAACTACTATATCATGGATTCGGAGAAATAATAATTAACGTTCATCATTATCCTGAAAAGATTCTGGCTTTTCTTAAGGAGAATAATAATTTCGGGGCAAACATTTCTATTTCAGACGAGAGTGATTTGTTACTTGATACCGGAGGAGGATTAAAAAAAGCTGCTGCATTCTTTTCAGATGACCAACCTTTCCTTATTTATAACTGTGATATTATTACAGATTTAAATCTCAGAACACTTTATGAATTTCATCTGAAGCAAAATGCAATCTGTACATTAGCAGTCATGAAAAGAGAATCTTCACGCTACCTGTTGTTTGATAATGAAGATATTCTTTGCGGATGGGAAAATAAAAAAACAGGAGAAATAAAACACGCAAGGGAAAGTTTAACAAGCCTGCACCTAATGGCTTTTAGTGGAATTCATATAATGAGTCCGGCAGCTTTTGAATTGTTATCGGATAAAAAGGTGTTCTCATTAATTGAGTTTTACCTTATGATTGCAAACAGCCAAATAATAAGGGGATACGATCATACTTATTCACGATGGGCAGATATAGGAAAATTATCGGTCCTTGAGGAGATGCAAAAAGAAAGGTTGGAAGAATATTTATAAAGGAAATTAAGAAATGAATCCTGAATGGATAAAGGAATTCCCGGCTGCAATAACTGTATGCGATAAGAATGGGATTATATTAGAAATGAATGATAAGGCTGCTAAGTCATTTGAAAAAGATGGCGGCTATAATTTGATTGGAAAGAATCTGTTCGATTGTCATAATCAGAACTCACGAGATAAAATAGAAGAATTAATACGGGATAAAAAAGTAAACGTATATACTATAGAAAAGAACGGAAAGAAAAAGTTGATATACCAGTCACCCTGGTTTGAAAACGGCGAATTAAAGGGGCTGGTAGAATTCTCAATGGAAATACCCGCGGAGATGCCTCATTTCATAAGGACATAATTTGAAGCAAGAAATAATATTTTAGTAAAGAGAAAAGGAATGATATTCTTCGCTTCTTTCATAACAACCCCCCTCCCCCCCCTTTATTAAGGGAGAATAGCACAGATTCTTTACTTCCCTCCCCGAAAAATCGGTGCAGGCGCAGGGATGACAAATAAGTGGGAAGGAAAAATGAGCACAGAAAGACAAACCAATCAATTTAAAAAACAAACACTGATACAATAATTGTTGCTGCGATAACCCATAGGGGATCCACTTTGAATTTTAACAAGGCCACTAATGAGAGAACGAATATTAAACCAGTCTGCCAGTCATTAACTGATCTTATTGCAAAGTTTATTGTAATGGAAATAAGGAGACCGACAAAGCCGGCGATAATTCCTTTCATAATAACTTTAATAATCGGAAGCCGGATAAGTCTTTGATGGACATCGTAAAGAAGGAATATAAGAGTAATAGAGGGAGTGAATATTGCGATAGTTGCAATAAGCGCACCGGGAAATCCAAAAACTTTGTATCCGATAAATGTTGCAGTTATTAAAACGGGGCCTGGCGTAATTTGTCCCAAAGCGATGCCGTCTCTGAATTCTGTCATTGAGAGCCATTTATGTATTTCAACTGTTTCATGATTTATCAGAGGGAGAGCATTAAACCCACCGCCAAAAGCCATCAAACCGATTTTAAAGAACGCTTCAAATATTTCTTTAAGTTGAGGGAAAAACAACAAAATAAGAAGGACTGCAATATTTCCGAGAATAAAAGCCGAATAATTAGATAATTTTCTCAGGGCAGCTGAAGATAATTTAAGATTATAATGAGGATTATTTTCTTCCGGAGACTTTTCATATTCCCCCGTAAAATAGTAAGCAAGAATGCCAAGAATTCCCGCATCAAGGAGCAGATAGATAAAATGAATATTAAACCAGAATGAGAATACAAAAATAAGGACAACAATAATGTATCCTTTATAGTGCTCCAAAGAAAACTTTGGAAATATTGTCCGAGAGAGAGAAACAACAGCATTTAGCAGAAGAGCAACAACCAAAGCTCCCAACCCGATAAAAACAGATTTAATAAAGTCAACATTCCTGAAACTGAAATACATATAAGAAAGGAATGTCATGGCAATAAAAGTAGGCAAAATAAAGAAGAAAGAGGAAACAAGAGTACCCGTAACATTTTTAAGTTTATAACCGATACAAGCCATAACCAGTAAGCCGGTAGCTCCAGGTAAGATCTGGGCAAAGCTTATAGCATCCAGAAAATCTTTTTCAGTTATCCAGCCTTTCTCACGGACAAACTTTTTCTTTATCTGGGAAAATATGGCCGGACCTCCGTAAGCAGTTAATCCAACATACAGGCATACTTTTATTAGTTCACTATACGAAAGAGCCTTTGATATGGCAGATTTTTTAATATTCTTTACTTTAAGCATAATAATCTGACTAAGCGAATGTGCGTTTCCATAAACTGGTTTTATGAATGAATGTATATATTATAAATTAATAGTTTGCACTAAAAAGGTAATATTGTCTTTCTGAAGGAGCGAAGTCCCGATGAATTGGGAAAGAATCTCTTTATTTATAATAACTTAGAGATTCTTCGCTTCGCTC
>Ga0182027_10016486_pt1 | contig 10085 bp, 8 predicted proteins | sample 712E1DmetaG_FD_121300 | JGI IMG/M metagenome (GOLD analysis project Ga0182027, IMG submission 121300) | Permafrost microbial communities from Stordalen Mire, Sweden - 712E1D metaG (Illumina Assembly) | ecosystem: Environmental > Terrestrial > Soil > Wetlands > Permafrost | place: Sweden... | reverse complement strand
CATTGGAAGTTCCTTCAGGGGTCGGGTGGACAATCTCGGCTCCGTATTGAAAACCAATCGGGGCGATGCCAACCAGGAAAAAGCCCATCCAAAATCCTGAGATCATCAACAACCAATAGTTCGCCGCAAAGGCGAGACCCAGCATGCCGGGAATGGCAAGCAGGATTCCAATAAACAAATACCGCCGGCGCTTCCGCTGTTTATCTGAGAAGTAGGATAGAACCACCGATCCAAGGATGCTCCCAACAACGATCAAAGCGCCAAGCGTGCCGGCGTCTGTTGTAGAGAAACCGCGTGGAAGGATAATGGCTTCGACCAGGGATGAAACGCCATTGAAGATGGCAAGCGCCACGAATGCAATAAATATCAAGAGCCAAAAATCCTTGACAGTGAGTGCATGTTTCAACCCATCGAACATCACTGAACGGGCGTCCTGCCCGGGAGGGCAGGGCGGCGTGGGCGGCTTGTCGCGCGCCAACAATAGGAAGAGGATGGATGAAAATGCGGTTATTCCTCCAAAGATCGTTTGCTGGACCTGAATGGGCATGCCGCCCTGTAAAAGAAGCGGGGGCACGGCTTCACCAATGGCGATGCCAACGAGGTTGGAAAGTGTGACTACTCCAACGATGGTGGCGCGGTCTTCAACTCCGAACCAATGCGCGGCGAATTTTGTCCATGAGTTGAGCAGGAACGGTTGAGCAAGGGCAAGCCCGGCTGTCATCCAAAAGACCTGTGTGTAATTCACTGCAAAACCGCGCAAGACACCAAAGACAGCCATCAGGATCGCGCCTAAACCAACAGTAACGTAGATGCCATAGGTGTCAATTGCCCACGAGGCGGGAATGGATAAAACCAAATAGGCTATCAACCAGGAAGTTACTGCCAATGCGGCAATTTGAGTATCAGAAACACCATAAAACTTCGCTGCCGGTGTGAGGATGGGTGCGTAGGAAATCCACAAGAGTTGAAGGGTGAGGTTGAGGAACATGAAAACCGCCAGCATCACCCAGCGATATCCATACACACGATAACCTTTATCAGTCATGTTTGCTCCGGTCTGATGAAAAATGTCTTAATTCAACGATGGAAACACCAATGCTTTGAATTGGTTGCAGTTGTATGGCATTAATTACTCGCCCAGTTCGTAAGCGCTCTTGAGCCAACCGATCAATTCATCGTCAATATCGCTTGGCGATGTTAATTTCATTTCGTTGTGGAATCGTCCTGCCGAAACCTGATCGGTCTTGTGTATGCGTGGACTGTTGACCTTGAAATCCGTGCGGATATTGAGCCACAGTGCATCCTTGCGCGTGGACACGCCCGCCAGCGCGCTGCCATGTACGATGTGAATGGAAGTTTTCTTCGGCTCTTCGACGATTGGGCCGAAGCCCTTGATGGTTTTGATCAAACGCTCATAGATCTCGCGTACGATGGGCGACTTGCCTTCAAAGTGACTTGTAACCGTAAATTTGTTTGCTTTGCTCATATCGTCTCCTATTCCAGTCACTTTCCTGCCTCTTACGAAATCAACCGATCATATTCTGCGTGGGTGCCGATCCAAAACCATAGAAATCCCTCTTCAACCTCAACTCCAAGAGCGCGGTATCTTTTGCCAACTCGCACAGACCAATATTTTCCAGTCTTCTTCAAATGCAATGATGGATGTTGCGAATTGGCTTTTAGAAGGTCAAAACTTCGATCTGCTAAATCTCGAATTTCTTCCGGCAGCTTCTCATAATTTTCCCAGAATGAGGGACTTGCCAAATGCTTCATAGTTCTTTGGCTTTGCCTGCGCGATAATCGGAATTTGCGGCTTCGGTAATTTTATTTAACTTACCCGTTTTGACGTCTGCTTCAAGCTGTTTGTCCCAGGCTTTTGCGTCGAACTCATCGAACCATTCGCGAAAACGTGCGAGTTCTTCGCGCGGCAGGCTGGAAACCGCTTGTTCAAGTTCTTTCATGGTGAGCATAAATACTCTCCTTACTCAGCTTAAGTTTAGCACAAATTACATCCCTGCCGATCCGGCAGCTTCTCGCCAAAAATGTCATTGCGAGCCTTGCGTTCTTTGCAAGGTGTGGTAATCTCGGAATTGAATCAAATAATTGTTGGAAGGTTACTTGAGACTGCCGCGTCGGCCTCCTCGCAGTGACACTTGAAACGTGATACTTGAAACGGTGACACTACATCCCCAGCCACTTGCCCGCTTCGCGTGCCAAATTCATGGATGGCCCCTGCTGGATCGTGCATTGCGGCAGGGATTCCAAAAAGAATCTTCCGTATTGCTTGGTCAGCACGCGACGATCCATAATCGCCACGATGCCGCGATCCGAAGCCGTGCGGATCAAACGTCCGAACCCCTGGCGGAATTTCAGGATGGCTTCCGGCAGATAATATTCATTGAACGAGTCTTCGTATAACTCGGAGCGCGCCGCGATCAAAGGATCGCTGGGTACATCGAAGGGCAGTTTCGTGATGACCACCACCGATAAGGCGTTCCCCGGCACATCCACGCCTTCCCAAAAGGAACGCGTGCCAAGCAGCACCGCCCGCTCGGTGGACTTGAACGATTCGAGCAGCGCGTTCGGTGAAGCCCCATCGCCTTGTTCGTAGACGTAAATATCTTCGTTGGCCAGCGGGGCGGTGATGGCCTGTGCGGCCTTCTTCAAGGCCGTGTACGAGGTGAACAGCACTAGCATTCGTCCGCCGGTGGCCTTGGCGGTGGCGATCAGTGTGCGTTCGAGCATTTGCTGGTAACCCGCCGCGTTCGGCTCCGGTATATCGTTGGCGACATACAGCAGCGTGCTGGATTCATAATCGAAGGGCGAACCCAACTGCATCTCATCCGCTTCATCCGCGCCCAGCGTATTGCGCAGGTATTGGAACTCGCCGTGTGCCGTCAGCGTGGCGGAGGTCAGGATCACGCTGGTTTTTTGATGCCAGAGGCTTTCCTCGATCATCGGCCCCACCCGCAAAGGCGCGGCATTGAGTGAAAGCCTCTCGCCTCTTGGGTTGATCTCGATCCAGTAGACCAGTCCCTGGTTCGGCTTGCTGATCATGCCGGTCAAATTGTTATAGGCTTCATTCAAGCGGCGGTAGATATTACTAATATCGCCGATCACATCTTCCAGATTATCGTGCCCATCCGCATAGATATCCGAGGCGGCTTTGTGGATCTCTGCGATCAGATTCAACAGCAGGTTCAGCGTGCCGCCGGTCTCATCCCATTTGATCTCAACCTCGGACCACTGGGGGATGGTGCGCGTGGCGGGCAGTACGCGTGCCTGCCATGAATAATTGGATTGCGGCTGGTCTTCGCGTTGGAGCGCCGCGAATTCGGTCAGGGTGTTAAAGAACTCACGGTTCTGTTCCTGCAAGCGGAAGGCCATATCGGTGGCGCGGCTGATCTTTTGCTGGAGCAGGCCAAAGTCGGAGGGCCGCAGTGCATCGCGTGATTCGGTCAGCACGCGTCCCAGCACGCCCGCGTTCGACCCGCCGATTTCCTTTAACATTCGATCCATGTCGAACTGGGTTAAACGGAACGACAGCGCGTTGGTGGTGGCCGATTCCAAATGATGGGCCTCATCCACGATCAAATAGGAGTACTCCGGCAAGACCTTGCTGCCGGTCGCCACGTCCGATAAAAGCAGGGCGTGATTAACGACGAGCAGGTGCGCGGTTTGCGCCGCGCTCTTGGCGCGGTGGAACGGGCAGGCGCCGCCCGTGCGTTTGATGCACGTCTCGCTGGTGCAGGCGTCGTCCTCCGCCGAAATTTTCAGCCAGACCTCGCGTTCGGGATTGCCGTTGAGGTTAAGCTCGTTGCGGTCGCCTGATTCATTTTGCAATTGCCAGACCAACACCTTGCCGAGCACGCGCATTTCATCGGCGTTGTGCGGGCCGTATTGGCGCAGGTTCTCCAACCGCCGCGGACACAGATAATTGCCGCGTCCCTTCAAGACCGCTGCACGCAGGTCGAGTTTGAGCGCCGCGCACATATCGGGGATGTCTTTTTGAATGAGTTGGTCCTGCAAATTGATGGTGTTGGTCGAGACCAGCACGCGCGTATTGTTCTGGATTGCGAACAAGGCCGCCGGCACCAGATAGGCGAAGGATTTTCCCACGCCCGTCCCGGCTTCCACCATCAGGTGGTTCCCTTTGGACAGCGCCTGGGTGATGGCCTTTAACATTTCCACCTGCTCTGGACGATGTTCGTAGGCTTCAAAGTACTTCGAGAACGGGCCGCCATACTCAAGAATGGAAGCCATTTCTTCCAGGTTCAAAGCGCTCGGATTCTCCGGACTTTCCAGCGGAGGATATTTGTCATCGTCTGACCAGCGCACCTTATTTTTAACTTTCTTGGCTTGGATGCCCTCCTTGGCGCGCGCCCGTAAAACTTCCCGGAAGATAAAATTGCCATCCCACTCAATGGGTTCGCCCAGGCGGACGATCTCTGCGATCAGGTCAAGCGGCAGTTCGTGTGCCATCTCGTGGAGGCGATTGAAGACTCCGTGTGTGGCGCGTGCGTCATCCAATGCGCGGTGCGTGGCGGGCAGGGCGATGCCCAATGCTTTACCCAGTGCGCCCAGATTGTACCGGCTGGCGTTCGGCAAAAGGATGGACGCCAGTTCGTAGGTGTCAATGACTTCATTTAATGAAAACGGGATTTGTTTTTGCAGGAAACCCAGGTCGAAACGGATGTTGTGTCCCAGGATGGGAAGATCACCCACAAACGCTTCCAGTTCATGCGCAACATCCCGGACGTGCGGTGCCTGGCGCACCATGGCATCGTCAATGCCGGTCAAGCCCGTGATAAATTCGGGAATATGGCGGTTGGGGTTGATCAGCGACGACCACTCATCTTCAACCCGATTGCCTTTGAATTTAACTGCTCCGATCTCGATGATGGCTTCCCGCTCATTATCCAGCCCGGTGGTTTCAATATCTATTGCTACAATGGAATTCATACGTGTACTGCGCTCAATTCTCTTTCAGATTATCAATTGGATTCATGAACTGCTGAAATCAAACAAAAAAACTACTGCTCAAAGCAGTAGAACAAGTGTACCATAAATGCGAAGTGTCATTGCGAAAGCGCGGAGCGCTTGAAGCAATCTCCGTTGGCAGGCGGAGATTGCTCCTCGAAGTTCCTTAACGATGCGCTGAAGATTATTCTTCCTTTGGCAAAACAGATTTTATCTTTTCGAGCGTCAACGCACCCATCGGCTGATCTTTTGATTTCTGCCGGAAGAAATCCTTGATCTGTTTGATCTTCAAGGCGGGGGTCGGCGCGTCGTTCGCTTCGATCTCGACCAGGTCGTTGGTGAAGACCAGGGCGCCCTTGATTTCCGGCACCTCGTTTTCGTTCTCGAGTTTTTTGGCAAGATGCCTTTTGATCGCATCCATTTCGGTGATGATCTCAAGTTCCGGCCGGCCGAGTCCCTCCTGGCCGAAGATGGATAAATAGCCTTGCATGAATCCGCCGCGCGAAATCTTCCAGCGATTCTTTTGATAGGTGACGCGTCCGCGTTGGTGCAGCGGAAGCAAAACCCAAACCCCTGCCGTGCCGACATACAGGTGGGAGACGGGTGTGATGTAATGGTAGATTACATCTTCGTTCGGCAAACCTTTCAGCCCCGCATCCAGCAATTCATCCGGTCTGGGACTGCGCCCCCAGCGATTGGTGAAGAACATGCCGATTTGCGTCATGGTGAAGCCCACCACCAGGGCGGTCAATGACCATGTGAACAAGTTGGCATTCGTAAATGAAATGTACATGCCGACGCCCAGCACCACGAGCGCGCCGATGCTGGTGTATTGGCCGATTTTGCTATTGCGTTTGATGAGTTTTTCGTTTTTGATGACCTTCATATATTATTCCATTTCGATGTGCGATGTCCCCAATCATCGCGGGATGAGTTTTTTACTTTTTTACTTCTTTAGACTTTCCTCGATGGCGGTCTTCATGGCCTCCACCACTTTGGCTTCTGCCGCGTGCTTCGCCAGCCGGATCGCGCTCTTGATGGCGGTCGCGTCCGAGCGTCCATGACCGATCAGCACCAGGCCGTTTACGCCCAGCAGCACCGCCGCACCTTGTTCGCTCGGGTCGAGCAGGCCCTTCAGGCTGGTCAGCGCCGGTTTGACCAATAAGCCGCCCAGCATGGTCAATGGGCCGCCGTTCTTGATCTTGATTTTAACCTGATCCAGGATCAATTTGCCGACAGCCTCGGCGGTCTTGAGCATGACGTTGCCCGTGAAGCCGTCGGTCACCGCCACATCCACTTTTCCGCCGATGACCTCCTTGCCCTCCACGTTGCCGAAATAATTCAGCTTGGAATTTTTGAAGAGCGGTGTGGCCGCCTTGACCAGTTCGTTGCCTTTGCCTTCCTCTTCTCCGTTTGAGACCAATCCGACTTTCGGATTCTTAACGCCGCGCACTTTTTCGGCGTAGATGCTGCCCATGATCCCGAATTGAAGCAGGTTCTCCGGTTTGCAGTCGGGGTTGGCGCCTATATCCAACACCACGCACGAGCCGGTTGCGGTTGGGAAGACCGGCGCGAGGGCAGGGCGGTCCACTCCGCGGATGCGTCCCAGGCGGAATAAGGCGGTGACCATGGCTGCGCCCGTGTTTCCGGCTGTGACAAAGGCCTCCGCTTCACCGTTCTTGACCAGGTCCATGCCCACCGCCATGGAGCTTTTCCCATGCCGCGCTTTGAAGGTTAATTTTTCTCCCTTGTCCTCCATCGTTAACATCTCGGGTGCGTGAACGACCCGGATGGGCAGGCTGCCGGGATTCTGCGCCTCCAGCGCCGGTTTGATCTTTGACTCATCGCCCACCAGGATGATCTCCACTCCATATTCGCGTGCCGCTTGTACGGATCCTTCCACATCCGGCACGGGGAAATCGTCGCTCCCCATGGCATCCACAACAATTCGTGTCATCCTACTTCTCCTCAAAGAATGAAGCGCCTGACCAGAATGGACTTACCGCCAAGTCACGAAGCCGCCAGGAAGCAAAAGCTGCTTGGTGACTTGGTGTCTTTGTGACTTTGTGGTGAATCAAGCTGCCTCCAAAATTTCCTTGCTTGACAGGCAAAGCAAGCCGATTATAATACGCCTGCTCCCTTGGTGGTGTGATTTCTGCGCTGGTGCTGGAACTGGCAGACAGGCATGGTTGAGGGCCATGTGCCGCAAGGCGTGAGGGTTCAAGTCCCTCCCAGCGCACTAAAAAGTCCCTGATTTTTTCAGGGACTTTGCATTTTGTCTAATGCAATATTTGACTTAGGAACAGCCGCGTCCGATCCGAGCGGGGATTGGCAAAGAACTCTTCCGGCGAGGCCTGTTCGATGATCTGACCTCGTCCACGAAGACGATCCGGTTGGCGGCGGCGCGCGCAAATCCCATTTCATGCGAGACGACGATCATCGTCATTTCCTGGGCCAGTTCCTTCATCACATCCAGCACTTCACCGATCATTTCCGGGTCGAGGGCCGAGGTGGGTTCATCGAAGAGCATCAGTCCCGGCTTCATCGCCAACGCGCGCGCAATGGCCACGCGCTGCTGTTGTCCGCCGGAAAGTTGGTTCGGATACTGGTCGCGCTTATCGGCCAGGCCGACGCGCACCAGCAGTCGTTCCCCTTCGGCGCGTGCCTGCGCCGCCGGAGTTTTGCGGACGCGGGTTGGCGCCTCGATGATGTTTTCGATGGCGGTCAGGTGCGGGAAGAGGTTGAAGCGCTGGAACACCATGCCGATCTCCGCGCGCTGGCGTGCGATGTTTCTTTCGCTGTCTTCCACCAATTTGCCGCTGCGGTCGTGATAACCGATCAGGTGCCCGTTGACATAAATGTGTCCGCTGTTGATCTTTTCGATGTGATTGATACAGCGCAGGAAGGTGCTTTTCCCCGAACCCGAGGGGCCGATGATGACCACCACCTCATTCTTGCGGACTTCGATGTCAATGTCTTTTAATACATGCAGGCTGCCGAAATACTTGTTGACCTTTTCGGCCTTGACGATGATGTTGCTGTCTGCCAGTTTTACATTCGGATGTACCATTAGCGCACCCCTTTCCCGCCTGCGCCTGTGAACAGACGCTGCATCATGCCCGGCCCCTTGGTTGTGCCTTTGCGTTCGCCCAGGCCGGCTTCGATCCGCGCCTGGATCAATGACCAGATGGTGGTCAGAAGGAGGTAATACAGGGAAGCCGCAATGAACAGTTCAAAAGGCTTGAAAATGCGCGCATTGACTTGTTCAAAGCCATAGAACAATTCGCCGGCTGAAATGACCACCATGAGCGAAGTAGTCTTCATCATGTTGTTGAATTCGTTTCCCAAGGGTGGGATGATGACCTTGGCGGCCTGTGGCAGAACGATTCGCTGCATGGCCAGGCCAAAGGTCATGCCCAGTGATTTGGCGGCTTCCATCTGTCCCGGGTCGATCGATTCGATCCCGGCCCGGACAATTTCGGCCATATAGGCGCCTTCGTCGATGCCTAATGCCAATGTTCCCGCCTGGATTGCTCCGCTGATGGCAACAACCCCCAGGAAGATCGTTGGAAAATCGTAGATATGCGTTACGCCGAATCCGAAGAACAATAATGACATCTGAACGATCAAGGGCGTGCCTCGGAAATACCAGATATATATTTCAGAGAGCCAGCGGAATATGGCAAGCTTCGACATTTTTCCCAGGGCGGCAAATAGCCCCAGGATCACTCCGAGCGCCTGGGCCACAACGCTGACGATCACGGTGACGATCAACCCGTTGCGGATGAGTGGGTCTTGAAAGGCGCTGGGAGGCCAGATGTATTTCAGAAAAATTGCCCAGTCAAAATGATACATGGATTCCTCGCATTTTCATTGATGAATAGAATTGCAGGCCAGCCGGAAACCTTCCGACCGGCCTGTATTTCTATATTCGCAACTTATCGCCGCATCAAGGTATTCTATGGCAGCGTGACCGCGGCATCCTTTGAACCATACTTGGCGAGGATCTGGGCATAGGTTCCATCGGCCATCATGCTTTTGAGGGCGGTCTGGATTGCCTGGCCAAGCGGCGTCAGAGGCGCGCTGGTGCAGTCGGAGGCGCCACCGCACGGAACGCCAATTCCGACCGGCAGCGGCTCGATGGGCTGGCCGACCAATTGGAATTGATCCGGATGTTGGGCAACGTATTGGCCCGCGACGGGCGTGTCTGCAAAATAGGCCACCACTTTGCCAGCTTGCAGTTGTTGGAGGGCGTCCGAATCCTTTGAAGTGGTCACAACGTTAATAACCGGCTTTCCGGCGCTTGCGCAGGCCGCGGCCAGGCCTTTGCCTACATAATCACCGGTTCCCTGCAAATAATCAACTTCGGTTGTGCCGCTCTCGGCTGCGACGCTGTTGCCGCACAGATCCGTGGCAGCGTTGATGTTCTTCGGATTGCCTTTCGCGACCAGGATGGATTGGCCGACTTGCAGGTAGTGAATGAAGCTGAGCTGCTTATTGCGATCCCCGGTGATGTTCATGTCCGACATGATGATGTCGCACTTCCCACCGCTGACGGCTTCGATGATCGTATCGAATTGGCTGTTGATCACTTCCAATTTCAAGCCTAAACGGTTGGCGATCTCCGCGGCCATATCAATGTCAAGACCGACCGCATTGCCGTTATCATCGAAGGATTCGAATGGGGCATAGGGTATGTCCGAGCAAACCAAAAGTTTGCCCTTTTGCGACAAGCTTGACGGATCAACCGATGCTACCGGCGTTGGAGCCGCAGTTGGCGGAACGGCTGTCGCGGCTTGAGGTCCGCAGGCAGTCATTAGAAGACTAAACAGAACCAGTGAACTTAATATGATGAAAAACTTTTTCATTCTTTCTCACTCCTTTGCAATTTTTATTTTCTTCGATCAACTCTCGGCGATTGTTGCTTTGACCCTAAAGCATAACCTATTTTGCGCAACGCGCAAGAGCAAAAAACCTTTGTGGCATGGTTTTCTCAAGATCAAAGAACGAACCGCGAAGGGCGCGAAGAACGCGAAGAAAAAACAAGAATCTTAGCGAACTTTGCGTGCTTCGCGTTAAAAAATACCAAAGCATAGATTCAGCAT
>Ga0182027_10016485_pt1 | contig 10085 bp, 14 predicted proteins | sample 712E1DmetaG_FD_121300 | JGI IMG/M metagenome (GOLD analysis project Ga0182027, IMG submission 121300) | Permafrost microbial communities from Stordalen Mire, Sweden - 712E1D metaG (Illumina Assembly) | ecosystem: Environmental > Terrestrial > Soil > Wetlands > Permafrost | place: Sweden... | reverse complement strand
CCACCTCTGCCTGAGTTCTCCAACATAACTTAAATTCTGAAAAGCTTGAATAATTGAAGTGAAATCTAAGGTTATATTAATCCAAGGCTCGGGGAGCCAATAAGGGCATGCTCTGCAACCGTAGCCTCAACGGTTGCCCTCAAAGATAAGGCTATGGGCCGAATTATCAGAATTCCTGATTTTAAATTTTAATCTCCGAGGCTACGCTCTAAATTCACGAATAAAAGAAGATGAAAATAGCCTCAATTTAGGGAAAATGGACTCGGACCGTTTGGGCCTTATAGGATAAACTTTCTCACTTTTTGGTATAATCCAGACATATGAGTCTTGAAATAAAACCAGCTTCCGAACAAGAAGTAAGAAAACAAGCTTGGCTTACCGAGTTGTCACAATTTATTGTAAAAGCAAATCTTGCAACTTGGGCGGGAGAAGGAAAAGAGGTCCCAGCCCAACGTCCTGGATATAAAGAACTACAATATCCTTCACCCGATGCTTCTCAGGGAGACTGGATGTTAAGAGATAGTTATGCGGGATATTTCAGAGCTCCCGGTATGACAACCATTTATTATAAAGGAGAACCAGCTTGGACAATGTCATATGGAGGACATGGACAAACTGAAGGATATGAAGACATTGCAAAACCAACATTTTCCTTCCTAAAAGAAGCACTTAAAAAAGTTACCCCTGAACTTCCTTTTCGTGGACCAAAAGAATTAGTCATTGGCAATAGGAAATATGAGTTTGAAATGATGGAGGGAACAATTGAAGATGGTTTATGGAGAGAAAAAATTACCGAAGATGGAAAAATTACCTTTGCACAGGTTGGTATTGTTGGAACTGTAATACCTAAAGACCAAAAGAAACAACCTCTTTACCCCTGGAACAGATAATAGTTGAATTGTTCCCCATCCCTCGGAGCACATACTTTTAGCCTAAAATGTTAAATAAAATTCAGTTTTTTAAATAATTTCCTGGTGGGCTTATTAAGATTAAGATTTTTTAATTCATCTTTCCCTACCCATTTAAGTATTTTCATATCGTCATTTGCTTTTATTTCACCTGACGCATAATTTGCCTTAAAATCTAAAAATATATAATGAGTTATTTCTCCATACTTATCTTGTTCATTGTCCTCGTCAAATCCTATCTGTTCTATATCCTGAATTTCAATTCTTGCTTCTTCCTTCATTTCTCGTCTTAATGCTTCCTCCAAAGATTCTTTATCTAGATTTATTCCTCCTCCCGGAATATGCCAGGTATTTGCATACGGTCCGACATTCATGGATTTTTTACCAAGCAAAAGCTTACCGTCTTTTTCAATAAGGCCGACTACGATAATTCTGGCTTTCATAAAAGATTATTAAATACCGCTTTTATACTTGACTCTAATTCCGTTAAATCGTGTCGTTTATTTATACTTACTTTGTAATATTCTGCAATGTCATTCAATGCTTGCTTATCAAGTTCTTTAATAATGGGATTAGCTCTAAATGCATAGTCTATAAAAAGTTTTTTATTCTCTTCTATAATTTCTTTCCTTGCCAAAGGAGAAAGGTTTCCATATAGCCAAATATTCTCAACCTTGAATAGAGTTTTCAATGCATATAAATATGCATATTTATAAAAATTCTCAACTGAAACAACAATACCGTTTGGAATTACCCTGTTTAAAAATGATGTATTTTTTCTTAAGGAATTTAAATCTCTAAAAGTATAGTAATACAGTCCTATCGGAGAAAGTTTTATATCTCTTTTGTTTGGCGGATATTTATTTATATATCCATCTGAAGTCTCATATCTATCTAATACAAATTGGACAGAACTATTTAAAACAGAAAACTTAAAATTTCTTATAGAATCATAATTCATTCCCCCAAGACTTCTTTCATACAAGCCGACAATAATTGGAAATTTAATCGTGCCTGTCCCATCAAACAATGAACTGGAAAAAATTACTGCATTTTTTAATTTGTAGTTTTCTCTAAATTTTTTCAATCTTTTGAAATTAGTTTCCTTTATTAAATAGGATAGGGGATGCAAAATGCATACAACATCAGATTTTAATTTATCATAAGATTTTAAAAAAGAGACTCCTAGGTCACGGTCAAATAAATCTGGGTCACATGTATTTGTCCCTTTCTCTCCGCTTTTAAACTCGGAAGTAGTATCGTTATAAGGAGGATTCCCTACTTGAATTAAAAATGTTTCTTCCGGGATATTATATTTTTTCCTATTTACCCCAATAAGAGAATTACTATAAAAAACTTTTTTGGAGTCAAACTCCTTTTTTAAAAAATCACAGGCAGTGCTGTCATAATCTGCAAATCTATAGTCATTGCCCTCTACAGAGCTGGCAAATGCTCCGCAACCCGCGGCATTATCAAAAATAATTACATTCTTCTTACCCTTAATATAAGGTTTAATAAATTTATTTACAATCTGAACCAGTATCCTCGGGGTATAGTAACTGCCTAATTGAATTTGTTTTTTTTTAGGCAGATGGAGAGATGTATGTTTTTCAAAATAATCTATATTATGCCGATTCATTTTTTATTAGCTTAATTAATGTTTTTAATATTTCGGTAATGTCAAAATTATGACTCTTAGAACACATAGCAAATATCTTAGTCATATCAAATAATACATCCGTATTCTTACTGTCAATAACATAAATCACTTCATCATCTATCGTTGATGACCTACCCATAAGCTTAGAACCATTAGCAAAAGAATTTATGGGTATGCAAAAATAAAGCATCGGCTGAACACCGGAGGCGTATTGTTGTTTTTGGATAGACACTTCTATTTGCGTGTTATCGCTCGTTTTGAGCATATAAAAAGTAGGTAACCTAATACTTGTCTCTTCAAAAGGTAATCCGTTTATTTCAGTTTTTTTGAGATGCTCAACATCTATTTTCCTATCACTTATAAAATTAGAATAGGTCCCAATATCATTTAATAAGGTTTTAATTTTATCTACTGAGATAATCCCGATTTTAATTGCACTATATAATAATTCTGAAAGCTCGTAGGGAAATTTCACTTTTTTATTATTTCCTATAAACGAGAGCTTATTTAACTGTGTAGTTTTTTTACCCGCATCTACATCCGCAACTATGGCATCGTATCCTATTTGCCATTCAAGATACGTTTTTTCATCAAAGGCATCCGTTCTGGTGGCAATAATTTCGCCAAAATCTAAATTATTCTTCCTTGTTTTAAACCTAAATTTTCCATTATTTGAGGCCAGCATTATAATTACTATTCTTTTATTCTCTATTTTATAATTCATTTTTTGTTATCAATTTCAAAGCAATTTCTTAATAACTGAAATAAGTTTATTATCAAATTTATCGGTAAATTTTAGATTAATGTAATAATTTATGCCTAAATATTTTATCTCGGCAGCTTTTATAAAAAGCTTCAATTTGGGCGTAGCGCTTAATGCCAAACTGACAATTAAATTGTTATAGCCTTGATCAATGAGCTTCCCTTTATAGTAAATTACTGAAAATACCCTATCTCCCATGCTGTAAACAATGTATATCGGGAAGATTCGGAAATTTACATCATCAGCAAAAGACAAAAATGTTTTGTGAATTTTCTTAAAAAGTTCCCACCTCTTACTCATCACATTTTCTAAATTATCAATTGAGTTATCCATTGTTTTTATTTAGTTGATTATTTAACATTCCGCTCTGAAAGTCAACGAGTTTCAATGTCATAAATTATGAATAGTGCTAAATTAACAAACGGGTAAATAGGTTCTAACATCCCTCCTCAGGCGGAGCAAAGTTGTATTAAGCGTTCTTTTGATAATTAGTGTAATTTATCTCATTGCGTTTTAATAAAACAAGTCATAAACTGGTGATAGATAAAACCGTATTAAATATGGCTTCACCGGCACAAATAGTTGCCTTGCTTTTTGTCATTCTTGGACTTCTGGGACTTATTAGGTGGTGGAAAATGGGATTTGTGAAAACGAAATATCCGGTATGGTCATTTGTCTTGGCGGTTGTGATTGTCTGGGCTATTCTATTGCCTGTTGCCTGGTTTACGGGTAGTCAGTCGCAATTTACGGAGCTTGTTGCGACTTGCAGAGGTTATTTCATAGGAATGCTGGTGATGTATATAGCCATGCATGCAACCGGAGGAAAATAAATCTGGATTATGCATCTTTATTATATTTGGTATTTTTTGATCGGCGGATTTTTGGGTAACGGTATGCCTCATTTTATTTGGGGAGTATCAAAAACTATTGCGCGAAGTCCGTTTGCTCAAAAATCACAACCGATTGTTAATCTTCGTTGGGGCTTAGCTAACTTTTTTGCTGCTACCCTACTTTCACTTTGGCAAATTATTCAGCACACCTTTACGCAAGGTTCACTTATTGCCCTCATTATTGGTTTTTGGGTAATGGTTTTGCAGTTTGGATTTGGAATTAAACGCTTCATACAACCATAAAAAATCTGCACCTTGCCTTGCAAACTAACCACAATTTGATAAAATCCCCTTAATTATGCAGAAAGAGAATATCTTGGTTGTCTTTGGCTATCATCCAAAAGAAACATTCGCCGTAGAGGTAGGAGAAAGTTTAAGCAAGAAAAACAAAAATCCAAATATCCATATTGTCCCCTACACGGGAAAAAAAGATAAGGGTTTATCCAGCTATCAGCTTAGAAGCTTTGTTGAGGGGCTTGACTCACCCAATTTTTCAGTTAAGTTTCCAATCGTTTTACATGATGATTATGAGTCTTTGAATAGCTCCGGTCACGGAATTTGCAATGCAGCCGTAATATTCCGCTCTAAAACAAAAGAGGAATTAACACAACACGGAAAACTCTTACGGAATTTCGTTCTTGATTACAATAAACCGGAAAGTTCCAACATAGTGGTTCCCGGTGGGTTTTTAACCTTTAACACAAAATACAGTTGGATTGATGTGGAATTAAATCCCAAAATATCAGTAAGCAAAGCTGAAACAATTGTTAACAATCTTGCTGAATATCTGCTTAAATCACATAATTCCACACAAAAAGATAAAAGAAGATAAGTCTTCACAATGATTCTTGACCGATACGGGGAGCCAACTATTTTTTGAGGGATTTTTTCCAAAGTTTTTGTCTCTCCTCTTTCATCATAGATAGGGCCCAATCCCAAGCGATTTTATAAGGACTTATTCCTTTCCCTGACCAAAGATTAATTTCAAAGTCTATTTCATTTTTCGCAAAATTTTCACCATAGAGCTCAACCCAGACATCATAAAGAATTAAATCTATGTGTTTATGAATATCCCTATTCCGGGCATCTCTAGTTTCTTCAGTTTTTACTGCGATATTATTCCCTACCACAATTCTGTGACAAAGCTCGTGAACTAAAACTCCCTTCTTATGCTCTATTGGAATATCTGCCTGAAGTTTTAATGGAATTGAGTAGGAAACGTCCATATAAATAATGGCATTTATAATTTTTTCTCTGAATTTAAGACCGCTTACTTTTTCAATTGCTTCCGCTATCGCATCTCCCTCTTTTTCCCAAATTCTTTTATATTCTTTTGCGGCTTTTTCAAATTTAGAATTATCCTGTTCGGGATAAAAATTAATTATCATTAGTAAATTATACTATTTTTGGATTTATAAATTAAAATAATAGGCCCTGATAGCGCGTCTTCCCTAAAGGCGGACAGTCACCGGGCGGAACAGTAGTTATTCAATATAACTTTTTATTTCCTCTTAAGATATAATTATCAGATAAAATGATGAACACCAAGAATAACAAATATTATCAGGTCATCGATGCAAATATTAACCGCGTTACCGAAGGACTGCGGGTTATTGAAGATTATGCCCGATTTATTTCCAAGCAAAAAGCTTTAACCGATCGACTCGCCGAGCTTCGCAAAAAAATTTCTCAATCCGAATTAGATTTAATCAATCATCTCTTGATACGTGATGTGGCTCAAGACATGCGTGCTACAGATATCCCGCAAAAGCGCAAGGATGTTTTTTCCCTCCTCAAGGCCAATTTCAAACGCGTTGAAGAGGGGTTACGGGTTCTGGAAGAATATACAGGAAAATCTATCTATAATCGAATTCGTTATGAAATCTATGTCTTGGAAAAAGAAATTATTCTGACATCAATAAAACCCTCCCTTGCCTACGGCATATATCTGATTTCTGATGATGAATCAATACTGGAGCAGGGACTTGTATGGAAGGTATCCGCAATTCAACTTCGAGATAAAGTAAGTAATAAACAAGCTATTTTAAAAAAGGCTCTTCGACTTCAAAAAAAAGCCAAGCAAGCAAACATACCACTTATAATTAATGACTATCTGGATGTTGCTCTTCTAAGTCATGCTGACGGTTTTCATAGCGGACAGGACGATCTGGATATTTCTTTAATTCGTAAATTGTTGGGGCCACATAAGTTGATCGGCCGCAGCACGCAAACACTAGAGCAAGGAATACGGGCACAAAACGATGGCGCCGATTATATCGGTATCGGCCCCATTTTGCCAACACCTTCCAAGTCGGAACAACAAGCAATCGGTTTTGATTATCTTAGGGAAGCAAAAAAATATATCGCTATACCCTATGTTGCTATTGGAGGAATTAATTTTGTCAGTATGAAAAAGATTGCGCAATATAAACCACCGCTGGTTGCCCTAATTCGCTCTTACAAAGAAATCCCAAAAATACAAAGAAGATATTTCGTAAAATAGATTCAAAAACAATTTTGTAACAGATATCACAGATTATTGTTATAATACTGGCTAATCTATTCATACAGAAAAATAAGATTATGAAAAATATGCAGACAAACAACAAGGGGTCCAAGGGATTCACAGATGAAGAACGAGCTGCGATGGGAGCGCGCTCTAAAGAACTTGCTGCGGAAACACGGTCAAACAAGAATAAAGCTCAGGGCGAAAATGACGTTCTTGAAGCGATCGCAAAAATGTCGGAACCGGATCGCACCATTGCCAAACGGCTCCATGTTCTGATTAAAAAGAGTGCTCCCTCCCTCCTTCCTAAAACTTGGTATGGATTCCCCGCGTATGCAAAGGACGAAAAGATAATCTGCTTCTTTCAATATGCGGGAAAGTTCAAGACAAGATACGCGACGCTGGGCTTCAGTGACAAAGCGAAACTTGACGAAGGCAATATGTGGCCGGTTGCTTTCGCGCTTAAAAAGTTAACTGCCGCCGAAGAGGCAAAGATTGCAGCGCTCGTAAAGAAAGCGGTAAGATAATTAATGAAGCCGAAAAGCGATAAAATAAATCTACAATCAAGTGATATAATCGCCTCATGACAGTGATTGACGAATATTTTCAAAAGGTAGAGCCAATAAGAAGAAGGCAACTTGAAAGAATTAGAGAAATTGCAAAACAAGTTGTTCCCAATGCACAGGAGGTAATTTCCTACGGTATGCCAACTTTAGAATACAAAGGTAAACCATTTTTAGGATTTAATGCGCATGTAAATCACATTGGAATTTATCCTTATGGCGGTGAGGAAATAGAAGTCTTTAAAGACAAACTTTCTGGATACAAATATGGATTTTCTTCGGGTGCAATTCGCGTACCATATGATAAACCTTTTCCCGAAAGCTTACTCAAAAAAATTATTAAATACCGTATTAAGAGAATTTTACCTCTTAAAAAGTAATAAACCGAGTTTCAACAACCCTCCTTCGCTAAAGTTTCTGTGGACAAGCCGGACGGGCAAAGTCCTTACCCGGAGAAGTGGGGTATTGTAGTCTTGACGCTAATGCCGGAATCTTTTATATTGGTTACATAGTGCAAAACAATTCAAATACTTCTCTTTTATCGTTGACTATTAACTTAGCTTTATTTATTTTTTTTATTATTACCTTTTGGAAAGTTTTCTCAAAAGCAGGCAAACCGGGCTGGGCGTCACTGATTCCGATATACAATCTATATGTAATTCTAAAGATAGCCAACAAGCCGGGTTGGTGGCTAATTTTATATTTTATTCCGATAGTCAATCTCTTTGTCTATATTTTCTCTTCTGTCTCAATTGCAAAAATGTTCGGAAAGGGTACTTTTTTCGGAATTGTAATGCTGGTATTTCTCGGTTTTATCGGATATCCAATGCTTGCATTCGGAAAATCAAAATACCTCGGAGGAAATACTCAAATAAATCAGCCGCCATCGCCTGCAACTAATATCAATAATTCCAATATTCCTGTTCAACCGGTTCAAAACGAAATTCCGACAGTCCAACCCAATTCTCCCCAACCCATTAGTCAACAACCCTTAAATCAACAGTCGCCGACACAACAAAACCCAATTCCGCAATCGGTCAATGAAATCCCTTCTTCAGAAATTAAATTTAACTGATATAATTTCGAGTAAACTGTCTGACCTCTGATATAATTAATTTATGGTTTTTAGGAAAACGGAAAATGGCTATATTATAAGACTAATTAAGGATGAAAAAATTGTAGAGGCTCTGACGGATTTTTGCGCCAAAGAAAATACCCGTTCAGGCGTTTTTTACGGCATAGGTGCAGTGCAGGAAGCGGAACTTGGTTTTTATTATTTAAATAAAAAAGAATATAAATTTAAAAAATTAGACAGACCGCAGGAAATTGTAAGTCTTACCGGCAATGTTGCCCTGATTGAGAATAAACCTTTTCTACATATTCACACCGTGCTAGCCAACGACGATTTTGTCTGTTCAGGCGGACATTTGAAAGAAGCCGTTGTCGGGGCGACATGCGAAATATACCTCTTTACTTTCAAAGACGCTATGGAAAGAGTTTTTGATAAAGAAATCGGACTGAAACTGCTGGATTGCAAAATTAATCGACATTGATATACTTACCTCATGCAATTTATCATAAACTCACCTGACCCACATAAAGTTCTTTCTTCTGCCAAAACAAATCAAATACAAAGCCCTATCACCGGACATATACGATTTATTACTGATACAATTATTTTATGAAATTATATCTTTCATCATACCGTTTGGGGGACAATCCTGAAAAATTGGCAGAGTTATTTTCCGACAGTAAGAAAATTGCCGTCATAACCAATGCTATGGATTTTGTAGACGACTTACAAAGGGAAGAAAAAACAAAACAATCAATAATGGAACTAAAAAATCTAGGATTGTCGCCGGAAGAAGTGGATTTACGTGATTATTTCGGAAGACAGAAAGAATTAAGCAGAAAGCTGGAGCACTATAGTGCTGTATACGTCAGAGGAGGAAATACTTTTATTTTAAGACGGGCAATGGCGCAGAGCGGTTTTGACAAATGGATAAAAAATAAAAACAAAAATAAAAACTTTGTCTATGCCGGATATAGCGCGGGAATCTGCGTACTGTCCCCAACCCTCCACGGAATTGAACTGGTAGACAACCCCGATGTTGTTCCTGGAAAATATAATCCGAAGATCATCTGGGAAGGTTTGAACATTATCGACTCTATTCTTGTGCCGCATTATCAATCAGATCATCCTGAATCAAAAATGGTAGAGAAAGAAGTGCAATATTATGTTAAGAACAAAATCCCTTTTAAAACTCTTCACGACGGAGAAGTTATTATCAAAAATAAATAGTTTCGAAATAGACTCCGGCATCGTCCGCTAGGCGAAGCAAATCACCAGTATAACCGTAATTCATTGACTTACTTATGAATTATGAGATGATTTATTTGTGAAAAAACAAACGAAGCGGTCTTATCCGATTTTTCATAAATTTTTATCCTCGGCATCTATTTTTTCAAAACTTCCGGTAATTTTATTGTCTGTTATTCTTCTGATAGCCGGATTTTATGTTGGATATAAATATTTCGTAACGACAAGTTCTTTATCCACGACTCAACGTACCGATATGGCAAAAAATCCCAAGTTGGTTTTAAGTCAGCAGGGCAAGGACTTATCTCTTGATGCAATATTCAATTATATCAACCCGGCTCAAGTAAGTAAGGAGAATGACAATAGCGGGAAATATACAATTATTGCAACCGGAGACATTATTCCCGCAAGAAGCGTAAATTCAAAATTATTAGAATTGAACGACTTTAATTACCCGTTTGAAAAAACTGTCGGT
>Ga0182027_10016484_pt1 | contig 10086 bp, 7 predicted proteins | sample 712E1DmetaG_FD_121300 | JGI IMG/M metagenome (GOLD analysis project Ga0182027, IMG submission 121300) | Permafrost microbial communities from Stordalen Mire, Sweden - 712E1D metaG (Illumina Assembly) | ecosystem: Environmental > Terrestrial > Soil > Wetlands > Permafrost | place: Sweden... | reverse complement strand
GGACGCGACCTCCGGTACTTCAAGCGCCGGCGACGCGGTGAGCAATCTGTTTTCAAAAATCGACACCGATAACAACGGGGCGATCAGCAAGGACGAATTCACGCAATTCCTTGCCCAGATCGGCGCGAACGCCCTTGGCTATAATTCAAACGCAACATCCAATGCACCGAGTTGGAGCGGCTTTTCCGCCATAGGATAAAAAAAGCGTTTGAAAAGGTCGGAAAATACAAAGCCACGTTCCATAAGCAGGAAGGTGGCTTTATCATTTTCGCGGCGTTTTTTTAATCACCTATCACAAACCGCATAGGCCGCTGCAATTGTCCCGTTACCGGGACAAGAAACAATTGCATATGCGCGAAGCGCGACGATGGGACCCAAAGCCGCGTTTCCGGCTTGATAAACGCAACTTGCCGTCCGCGCGTGTCAATGACGCGCCAGGCCGTGCCGGGCGGCAGGACCAGGCGATTTTTTTGGAAACGCGGAAGGGCGGCAGCCAGAGCGGGTTGTCGGGCAGAGGCAATGGCCACATGATTGGTCTTTACCAGCACTTTGCGGTAGGAAATGGGAACTTCCGATGGTGGAAAGCAAAACATGGTCGTGGCGCCTTTCACGTGGCTATTGATGGTCAATATATTTGTGTCTCCAAGCGCTTCGGAAGGAATGGCGACCCGATAGCTTCCCGTATTAATGAATGATCCATAAAAGAAAAGGGATGTTCCTTTTGCTTCAACCGTTATAAAGGGCATCGAATCGGACTGCAACACCGCGATCACGCTATCTTCCGTAGAAAACGATTCCGGTACGGTGTCGTTCGTGGAAACAAGGTCCGTCAGATCTTCCCCATAACTTCTATATATGGATTGATCCATACCGGAGGAAAATCCGCCGGTCCATGCTGGCATGGCCGGCTTTGAATTCATCAGCATGATTTTCCACTCCGCGTCAGTCATTCGATCGCTTATGGGGTGAAGAAATTCATAGTAGCTGAACATGGCCCCGCGGCATATTTGCAGTTTTCCCTCGACCGGCACAATCACATACAAGCACATTGGATTTCCTTCGCCTACTTCCAACACTTGGTTTGAATTCGGGTCCGTATGCACGTCAACGATGCACGCGGTCGTGGAATCGCCGCTCTGTGGATTAGACGTCGATGGCGGGACCTGATATTGGGAAAAGTCCTCAACACTCGTCAGAACCTTATATGAGCTTGCAATATCACGGTATTCTTTGATGGTAACGGCGCCTCCTTGTAATTCCTGAATGGCTATGTCCCGAAGTTCACAACAGAGGGCCGAAAGACCGGTTAATTTACTAACGGGAAGCATCTCCGAAATGCCCACGCTGTCGAAACCGCTTTTCATAAACGATACCATGGCCGCCAGGCGGCCGAACACATCGGGATTCGGCTCAACATAGCCCTGCGGAAAGTACATGGAATTTGGACAGGGAATTCCCGTTGTCCCTGTATAGCTTTGCTTGGCATAGAGAATGGTTGCATGGCGAAGCTCGGCCCATGAACCCGACGCCGTAGTAAGCGATTTATCAATCCATGCCTGGTTTGTCATGAAAAACGGATAGCCTTTGCCGCACGGCTGAAGAAGCGGGACAAGCGTATACAGCCAGTTCCAATAAAGATTATCCACCCATTGCGCGGCTGGTTTTGCGGCAAACTGCATAGTAAGTGAATCGAGCTGATTAGTATAGTTAAAAAATTGGTCCTGGTGATAGGTATCGATCTGGAGCTGTCTCGCTCTCTGAGAGCCAAGCACCGCCAGCATGTCAAGTCCGCTGGGAAACAGCCGTGGGTTAGCTTCGGTCCCCACGGAAGTAAACACCATTTGCCCGAAAACATACGAATCCGGAACAAACCTTTGTCCCATCATATGGAACCCCGGACTGCCGTCGAGCCCGGATAAAATAAGGGGTAAGGGCAGTTTCCGAAGTTCAGTTAAAATGGTATCGAGCTTTGTAAAAAATATTCCAATAGAGCCTGTGCGCCATTGACTGCCGAGAACTCGATCGAACACTCCGGCGTATTGCAAAAAGTTCAAATCATCGCTTCTGCCTACGAAGAATGTCGTGGGATTATAGATGTTCGCCCAAAGCGCCTTTGCGCTGTCCGTGCCGAATGCGGCGGTAGCGAGCAGGCGCGTGAGAACACATGCCTGCATTGTCGCTGGGCGAGAAAGGACGCTCATATTCATCCTGCCCAGGTACATCATACTTCTGAAATAATGCTCGAATTTACTGTCAAGCGTGTAATGCCCCCGCGGAACATACTGAGAAAAATCTTCCATAAGACCGGGAACCACGTTTGATGGGGCAAACCCCTGGTGCTGGTAGACGAGTGAAGTTTCGGCAACAACCATGGCTTTGACGGCTGCATCGCTCGCAAAGGTAATGGTATCGGTCAAAAGCGTGTGCGCAACATCGATATACGCGGCGGCACGCGTTATGGCAAGTTTCAAGGAATCGTTGCCGGTATAAGCGCGTAGCGGAACTATTCCGCTGAGCATGCAATGGAGCATGCTGTCGAGTTCAGCATAAAAGCGGTTGTATTCGGCGATCTTGAGCATGTTATCGTAGGTTTTGTAGAAAGTATGCAGGACTGCGTCGGTTGTGACAAATACCGGCAACTTGTTGCCGACGGTCGATTGATAAATCGCGGTCATGGACTGGGCGTTGGTCGGCGTTGCGACAAAACCGTTTTTTACAAGCAGCGCGATTGCGGTGTCGGAGAATGTATACTTGTCTGCATATAGAACGCCGGTGAGATTGCTCGGAATCGTATATGGCGCCACTGATGGAGTAAACGACACTGACCCCGGCGTATACGTGCCGAACGGCGTAGTGATCGGCTGGGTTATCGTGGCAATTGAAAATGATTCAATTGGGATAAGGCCGATCAGACTTAGCGCAACGATTGAACAAAATTGTACAAGTTTCATGAATACCTCCTTGAAACGATTGAGAAACTGTTACTCGACAATATTGATAATATACTTAAAAGAAATCCCGTTTCAAGGAGGACTTAAAAAAAGTGTTTTCTGGCAGCGAACAGTTTATTAAACGAAGTGTTGACATACTTGTTTATTAGTGTTAAATTAATAAGGAGTTCATAAGTATTGTCACCTCATGCACCCTTCGAGAACCTCAGGGTGCGCCTGTCCTGGAGGCCCAATGAAAAAAGCGATTATTTACGGCATTTTGCTTCTATCGTTCCTTTTTATCGGCGCTAACGCCGCTATCATTGAAGGCCGTGGCGTTCTGCAGATGAATACCGCGATAAATTTCTCTTGAAGCAAAAGACGGTAAAGGAAATTAAGTTCGATATGACGCCTTCATATTTTACCGATGCAATCACGCTTTTCAGCGGAAAAGTTAAGCTTTTTATCCTTGACGACGATATTTCCCTATGTAAATTACTCAGCGGTATATTCACCTCCCCGCTTTTTAATATTTCGACGGCGACAGACCTTGATCAAGCGTTCACGGCCATCGGTAAACCAAGTAATCAATGGCACTGCTGGATCGTTGACGTGGACCTTGGCAACGGCCAAAACGGCCTTGAGATATTTAAACAACGGCCGAAATTCCCTTTTGCAATTGTTTTATCGGGCCTTCGGTCCATGGGAATCGCATTTGATGCCATGAAACTGGGCGCTCGTATCATAATAGATAAAAATCCCGATTCTTTTGACAAAATTTACGACGAAGTGTGCAAAAATGCGGCCCTTGGATTTGTTTTAGGCGGAAAAAGTACGCCTCAAATCGATTTGTTTTTGCTTTTGCGGGACGCTGCTATCACCACGGTCGACGAATGGGCCAGTAAGGCATGCATGCCGGTCCGCCACCTCCAGCGAATTTGCCATCTGCACCAGTCGCTCACCCCTCGCTATGCACTGGCCCTTTACAGGACACTGTATTATCTTCTGTGGAATATCCCAGGTGTTTCAATCGATAAACAACTGAAAGCCGGATTTGGCCCTGACCTGTTACAGAGGGAATTATATGAATCCTCGATTGAATATATCATGAGGAAGGCGGGGAAATAATCGGCTTATTTACAAATGTTAAAATTAATAAAAGATTGCAGTGTTAATTTACCGTCATTTAAAAAGCGAACATTCCCCAAATAGTGTCCCGCGGGTAAAGATTTAAGGGATATTGAAACGCTTGTTGAGCGGTCATTTAAATTGAGCAATCTCTCAAAGACCATGCGGCCCGACACATTAAAGACTTGTAAATTGATCTTGTCCGAAAAGAATGGTTGACACTCAATGTTATTATTTCTACAAAAAATGTTCCCTAATTTCGTCTTATTATTTTGCGATATGGGTTTCTTGACTATTTCTGAATTCTGAATTTCATATTTCCAAATTCCAAAATAAGAATCTGTTAGCCACAAGGAATTGTTATTGTTATTGAAATAAAGATCGGTAAAACCCATTCCTGGAGAAGCGGGAATTGTGTCCTGGTTCCATGTTGCACCTCCGTCAACCGTATGCAATATCCCATTCCAATTATCAAGCACCCATGCTTGTTTCCCGTCATTTAAAGCAATAACTTTTACCAATTCAAAATTTTGCAGGTTTTCCGGACCCATATAAAAATCCGGAAAATAATTGATATTGTTTTGTTGCCGCCAGGTTTTCCCGCCGTCATCGGTTCGATAAATAAAAGGGTTTTTATGAAAGACATCATTTCCAACTACCCACCCAATTAAAGGGGTGCAAAGAAACATATCAGAGAAACCAATAAACGGAGTGGGATTCGCAATGGTTTTCCACGTTGATCCGCCATTGATAGTTTGCTGAAGTTCGCAATGGTCCGTTACATATTTCGCGGAATATATTGTATCTTTATTATAAAAGTACAAAAACGTTTGCGTAGGGATAGAAGTAGGAAGCCAGGTTTTTCCTGCATCTGTTGTCATTATAATGTCGTCTTTATCTACCTCGAAAATGTAAGCCGCATTTTTCAAAGCACTAATTTTTTGAGGTTCCCCAGTTTCAATTGAACTTTCATGTGTCCAAGTTGACCCGCCATTAGTGCTTCTATAGCAATGAAACATCGAATCTTGAGTATAGATAAGAATATTATTTGTGTCAAAATAGAGTACATTCCTAATCGTTTTGAGAGGAGTAATTTTCTTTGCCCATGTAGTTCCGCCGTCGGATGTATAAAGCAGGGCGGAGTCTTTATCATAATACTCACCCGTTCCCGCTAAACCATGCTTGCTATCGCAAAAATCTATGCAATTTAACTCATCTCCGGTCCCTTTGGTAATTTCAGTAAAACTGTTGCCGTACCCTTGGATTTTCAAGATAGCCCCATCATTTGAAACACCAATGCCTTTTTGATTGTTCAACATAGAAATTGAGATGACTGTTTCCATAAGATTCGGGGCTGGTGCATGCGTCCATATTGCGCCTCCATTGATTGTTTTAAATAATGTCATTGGCTTGAAACCATATAAAGCAAATCCCGTATCCGCAGAAATAAAATTTATCGTTTCAAAACGGGGCCCGCCTTCGACTGTATTGACCTGAGCTTGCCATGTTTTTCCGCTGTCTATTGTTTTAGCGATACCAAACCATCCAAGACAATATCCTGTTGCGGCATTTATCATTTGCAATTTATAAAATGATCCAAACCCTGCGGGGATCGAATCGGCTTTTATCCAGGTCTTTCCTCCATTATTGGTCCTTATTATGGAATCTCCACCGCAAATTACGCCAACGCTATCATTGGCAAAACAGATATCCCATAAATTGGGGGAGTTTATAAGGTCTGATTTGTCTATCCAGGTGTTTCCGCTGTCTTGTGTGTATGCGAGATTATGTGTATAGACGTCAAGGAGCAGCCATCCGATTTTCCGGTTCTGGAAATATATTTTGTTGCACGGTGAACTTGAAAAAGCGCCAGGGTCTCGCTCTATCCAATTTTTTCCGCCATTGGTAGTATATAATACTCCGTATTTTCCTACAGCCCAACCTATACTTTCATCAAAAAAATAAATAGAATATATACTGCAATTTCGAGGTGTTTGTTGCAAAACCCACGTAGCACCCGAATCCTCGGTATGGACAATAGCGCCATTTCTGCCACCAGCCCAGCCAAATGCGGGGTTAACAAAAAATGAGCACCCTAACAGTTGTGAGGTCAATGAGGGATTAACCTGAACCCATTTTCCCAAATAATTGTCCGCAAATGACTGAAAATTGATCAAAAGAAAACAAACTATTGATAGCATGCTCATTTTTATTTTAACCATTTTGTCCCTCTTTATTTTAAAATATTCAATAAGGGGAGTTCCTGAAATAGGAAAAATCCCTTTAATGAAATTAGCTGCTTAAAATTACTTTGAGCCGACATAGTTTATTGCATCATTAGGATCAACGTTTTCAACCTGGTAAGCATCAACCGGAATATGAAATTCACGACGCATGGTTGTTCCATCGGTTAAACTGTCAACCGTGAAAAAACTCATGTGTGGGACCAGATATTGGATTCCACCTTGGTCCTGGGCAAAATAGGTTTCCCACGATTTTGCAATCATTGTGTTACTGATAGGAATATCGTTGCCCTCAAGATCTTTAGTATATTTTTTGCTCGCAAGATAGTTTTGGAGATATTTATTCATTGCCGCATTCTTTATTTGTCTACCAAGGTCGGAAACTTTTTGCAAAACGGGATTGTTAATTTTAAACCGTGAAAGTTTTCCATTATATGTATCTTTGAAAAAAACGAATTTCCGATGCCCATAAAAAGGCGTTGGTACTGGGGGGTCTTCTTAAACTCTTTGCGGGGAATAAAGGGCCCCCTTTTAATTGTACAGTCATGTAAAGCCGCGCATATTCATATTCCTCCTTTCCGCTAATGACTTTCCTGATAAAAAGCAAAAACATTTTGTTTTTATTTTGAGATAAGGTCCTTTTAGCCTAAAACCGCTCATATCTTTTCATTTTCTTTCATCCTAATAAATTTACAAACAAAACATAACCCAAAAAAACGTCAAAATTGACGTTTTTAATTCACACTTTATAATTCCTGTCTTGATTTTTTTTTAATGAATCCGAAATAATGCCGATCCTATGCTTCTCTCCGATTCGCACTATTTAAATACTTGGCAAAATGCTTGTTTTCATTGTATAATTTCCCATTGTCACGGACTCGTTAGAAAAAAAGTATATTTAACGGATTAAGTTAGTCCAGACCGCTTCATTTGATTTACCTTTTAAGCGCGTTACTTTATGCTTGATTTTATACTTCAAATAGTTTGCGCTTTCCTCATGGCGATGAGTGTGGTGTTCATCGTCATTGAAGTTCGCTCGCGTTTTGATAAGAGCTTTTTGATCTTTGGAATCACGAACCTCCTGTTGGCAATTTTCTGCGCAATTGACATTTGGATACAACCAGGATATATAAATCTGTATTGGACGCGGATCCAGCATGTGATTGCGGCATTTTTTCCGGCTTTCATTACCTGGTATCTGATGATCATGCTCCGGCGAACCAACTTAGCGATTGTCCGATTCATGTTTTTTTTAGGGTTCTGTTTTTCCCTCCTGTTTTTTACCAACATCATGTTTCGGCCTTCGGAAAGTAAAATTTTTAGCACCGCCGTATATAATTTCACTTTTGCGCCATACATGTTAATCGCCATAATATTAATCATAGCTTTTTTAATCAGAAATTTATCCCGAAGCGAGGTAAAGGAAAGGAAAGTCCTTTTTTATCACGTAGTGGGGGGTATTGCGCTTTCCATCGGCGGCATTATAGACATGATCAATTTGGTCATCGGGCAACATTACTTGCTGAATTTTCCCACTTTTACCACGCCGGGACTATTACTGTTTGGATTGATTGTCACCTATGTTTTTACCGATAGGCTGACCGCCATTATTAAAGACCGAGAAACTACTTTCGGCAAACTCCAGGCGGCGTATAGGGAAATGGAGGAAGTTCAGTCATTAAAGGAATTGGGGCAATCGACTGCGATTATCAACCACGAAATCAAGAACTATGCCTTTATCATAAGCGGCTATGCGCAACTACTCCTTGATCGCGGCGACCTGAGTGAAAAAAACAATATAATGGTTTCCACAATTATTGAAACCGCGATGAAGATGGAAGAATTCAGCGTGGAAATACTCAACTTTTCAAAAGCAAGAATTTTAAGCGACAAACGCCCATTGGCAATTTTCCCACTGATAGAAGCTTGCGTCCAAATGCATTTCCCGCTCAATCAGGACTCGGTCGTTATTGAAGACCCCAATTTAGAACTTTCGATCCACGGCGATTGGAACAAACTGGAACATGTTTTTATAAATATATTTAAAAATGCTTTCGAGGCTGGGGCGAAACAAATATCAATCAAGGCCCTTCGAAGAGACACCGTGTTGCTTTTGGTGGTCGAGGACGACGGCAAGGGCTGCACCGAAGAACAATTAGGCCAGCTTTTCAAATCGTTCTATACCACTAAGAAAGGAAAAGGCGGGACAGGCCTCGGCATGTGCATCATGCGGTCGATCATCGAGAGTCATGGAGGTTATATAAGCGCCTATTCCAAAAACATTTTGAACGACGGAACGCATGGACTGGTTTTGAACATTGCATTTCCTGTTTACAATGAAGAAATACAAAAGGCTTCGGGCAAGAAAGATTTGGTGGTATTGATAAAGGATGGCCTTGAAAATTTAGCGCACATCATTCACATTTTTCAGAATGTATTGGTAACTCCCTATATTATTCAGAGAGTGGATGATATTGATACCAGGAAAATTCCTTTGGAAAAATTCGCGGTTTACGCTTCGACTGGATGCGTCGACCGGTTAAAAAAGAAATTCGGCTCCGCCATTAATACACACACTTTAATCGGCGGAACGGAAAACATTGTTTTTGTGGTAAATGATAAAAACAATAAGACAGTTCACTCGTTTTCTGAAAATTATATCCTGGAAAATCTCATTTTTCTTAAACCGTAACATACCATCAACTCTTACCCAAAACGATATAATTGGTTTTCAGCGATGAAGGAAATTGGTTTCAAACGCACATGGAAAGAACAATCAATGAAATCCCGTTGAAAACCACCTGGGAATCGTTGAGCGGCTCGCTGACTGATTTCGGTAATTGCAATGTGCGAAGGTAAATCGGGCTAGCGACAATTCCGGACCAGAGGACGGTAATAAAGAAAAACAATGTTGCCGGTACGCTTACGTGCCCGGCATAATGGTTTATTCCTACCGCCAAACATCCTGCAACCCCGAAAAAACATAAACAAAAAGCGGTAAATTTCTTGCCGAAATAATTTGCAAAAGTTACTATTCCCGCCAAGCGATCGCCTACCATGTCCCGCACGTCGCAGGAAGTGGAATTAATCAACGCCGTTAAACAAAACGCGAAAACCACGACGATAAAATCGCTCCTTGGAGGCATGCTATGCCTGAAGCTTCCCGCTAAAATGAAAGGAGTGATGCCCCATAAAAAACTGACTAGTATATTTTTAATGAAAAAAATGTCTTTAATCCGGATGAAACTTATTGATTTTCTTTTTAAAATCGGAATAAAACTGACGGAGTAAAAAATGCCACATATTAAAAGCACTATATGCCAGGCCACCAATCGGCCGGAAAAAGCAAGGATAAGGAATGATATTGCAAATAAGGATATGGGAATTGAAATTAATGCCGGCTTACGTTGAAATAAAATTTTCTGTTCGGGACAATTATAACTATCTTCATCGTCTGTAAATCTGTTAAGAAGGTAAACGCTGAAAGTAATGCTTGCACCGGTAAAAACTAATATTAAATCGATTGGCGCACGGAAAAACAGTAAAGCTCCCAGAATTTGCAGGCCTGCCGCAAGCGCAATCCAAGCAATTGGCCCCAGCATATTTATTGTGGTTTTAATCGAATTTGTTTCCATTTTCTTACCCCCTTCATTTAAAAGGTGGACAAAAACAGATATTTAAATCTTTAAATACATTATATTGTGTGAAAATTGAAAATACAAGCTATATGTTGTATTTTTAAAGTCCTGCAACCGAGGGTCTTTGCGTTATGGCAGGATGGGAAG
>Ga0182027_10016482_pt1 | contig 10087 bp, 8 predicted proteins | sample 712E1DmetaG_FD_121300 | JGI IMG/M metagenome (GOLD analysis project Ga0182027, IMG submission 121300) | Permafrost microbial communities from Stordalen Mire, Sweden - 712E1D metaG (Illumina Assembly) | ecosystem: Environmental > Terrestrial > Soil > Wetlands > Permafrost | place: Sweden... | reverse complement strand
GTAAATTTAACAAAAAATGAAAATTTAACCAAGAAATTACTATTTTGAATCTGCTTTATTATACCTTTATATTTACCTCTAATCCCGAATTACCTGAAAAAAAAACTTTTTTATCAGGTAAAATAAAAATATATACAAGTCTATTAATTATGGTCTATTTTTGTGAATATCTTTCATGAATAAATAGGAATTAATAACTCAATTTTTTAATAAATTTGAATTGTCATTTAGTTAAGCCTATCAAGTAATATGTTTAATAAACAATTAAATAATAAGGAACCATTATATGAGAAAACTTTTACACAGTTTAATTTTATCATTTACTATCGTTTTGTTTTTACAGCCTGTCAATTTATTTTCACAACCCGATAAGAATAATGATAACGATACAAAATGCGATAGAAACCTTGATCCTGACAACGTAGATGTTAAATTGTTGAGTAAGTGCTTATTAGATCTTATCAACAATTATCGGGTTAACAATGGTGCTGAACCTTTCAGGGATAATGATGTATTAGGAAAAGCTGCTGATTTACAAGCTCAATATATGTCTAGAATCGAACAAGTTACCTTAGAAAATAAAAAGAAGGTAGCTACAACTGCCAAGAGAGTTATACTATATGGTGGAGGAAGAAATGTTGATGAAATTGTAAATAAAACAAATGCTGTTAAAGGTAATGAATTCTTAAGTTATTCCACAATTGCTCAGGATTTAATAACAAAATTCACTGGAAATAAAAAAACTGAGGTTATATTAATGGATCCCAGATGGATATTTGCTGGAATTGGAGCCGGTTTAGATGGTACTGGTAAAAAATTATATGTTTCTGTAGTATTTGGTAACCATTATTCTTTTAATGATGGGGCAAAAAGAATTGAAATGCTTACTGTACCTTATTCTACGAAATCTCAGGGTTTGCAACCATATGATAAGAAATTATGTAAAAAATGTGAAAGGATTCCTAACATAGAGGACCTTTATACTGGAATAACAATTACTGACGATAATATTGTTTTTAAAACAGATGATCTTAGAACCCTGAAAAAAATATTAAAGGAATCGAAGGATGGATTTGCGATAGATATTGTGCAGAAAGAGCAATATGATTGTTCAGGTCCGGCTGTAGTTGATAATACCCTAATCAATAAAGGTGTGCTATTGAAACCCGTTTATAAAAATACTTTATACAAAAAGAATATTTATAAAGATCAGAAAAAAATAAAATTATTTGAAGCTAACCTTGGCAAACTTCCCGAAAATATTACCGGAGATTTCGAACTCAACCTGCTTATTATTCAAAAGGGTAAAGTATGTAAATCAATCTCTAAAAGTTATATTGATAAAGGAATACCATCATTAACAATGGAACTCAGATTATTAAGGGATTCGACAGCAATAAAAGTCGATTCAGCTTATTATCCCACTGCCGAAAACTCAACAATAACTTTCAGAATCCCATTTGAAAAGAATAAATATACCTATAAACAAGAAGATATAGAACCATTTTTAAAAGCTTTGAATGAACCGGATTTTACAATAAATGAGGTTTTAATTGCTGCCTATTCTTCAATTGAAGGGAATGATCTGGACAATCAAAAATTGCAACAAAAAAGGGCTGAAAGTATTAGTGATGCTCTTAAACTACGACAAAAAAGGCCCATAAAAACAACTATTACTACTTCAAATAATTGGGAACTGTTTTCTAATGATTTTCAGGATACAAAATGGAAAGAATTAACAAGTATGGATCCAAAGCAGGCAAATGAATATATAATTAAAAATAATTTATTGAAACAGATAGAGCCAGTTCTCTCTAAACATAGATATGCTGAAATCGTTATGGTAATCACTTATGATATTACCGGCCCAAAAGAGCAATTTTTTGTTACCACTAAATTCAGAAGGGCAGTTGAAAGTGATGATCCCCAGGAAGCTTTTGCAATACAGAATTACATTATAAAACAAGTACTGGCGAAAAAGTATTCTCAAGATGCCATTTATGACATGGTTATTCCTGATGGCAAAGTCTGGGCACCTTTATTATCGAATAAAGTTGTAATGGAAGCTTATCTGAAAGATAAAAATCCAAATGAAGACCAATGTAAAATATTAGAAAAAATATATAACTACGATAAAAAGAACACAATTTATAATTATAATCGCCTTATTTGTTCTGTAGTAAACACCGATTTTACAAGCGTTGAACAGATCAATAATATGCAATCAAACATTGATGAATTGTATAACAATCCAAAATTAACAAAGGAAATGGTTGATGCAATGAATCTTGAATTGCAATTTAAAATTTTAGTCGCTGCTGATTCTGTTGATCCTACAGGCAACATGGCATTAAGGTGTTATGATAAAGTTAAAGCCATCGTAAAAATTAAAGAAACTAACTGGTATAATGCTTTACAGCTCTCATATTTATTTTTGAAACATAAAGATTATGAATATGCAGCTAAAATCCTCGAAACGTATTTGAACAATAAAGATGTTTCAGCTGATTATTTGTTTACCTATATGTCGGTTTGCACTCATTCACAAGCACGTGTAATGTCGAACAGGTTTGCAAATTCTGCTGAAAGAGCTTCGAAACTTGACAGAGAAAAGTTTTGCAAATTATTTTCTAGTGGGAAAGCTTCTTTCCAGATGATGGATAATCCTTTCGTTAAAGACAGTTATTGTAAAGCTTGCCGATAAAAAAAAGAGAATCAATAAATTTTTATTCCCCTTTTATCATTGTCAGAAGCATTTTGAATCTGGTGGTAGCATATATAGCATGAGGTACATTTGCAGGCATTATAATTGAATCACCGGCAATTAGGTTGAATGCAGTCTTACTTATTGATACTTTGCTCTCCCCTTCTAAAACCTGAACCATTGCATCAAAAGGTGCAGTGTGTTCGCTTAACCTCTGTCCCTGATCAAACGAAAACAAAGTAATATTTCCTGTCGTCTTATCAATGATTCTTTTACTTATAACTCCATTATTTGAATACTCTACCAGGTTAATAAAATTCATTATTCTAGCAGATTTAAAGGGTTTTAATTCCATTTTAATAATTATACTTTAATAATGTTAAGTAAGTATCTGGTTAGCATGCGCTTTTGTATCAACATTATCAATAATCCTCTCAATAATGCCTTTTTCATCAATAATGAAAGTTTTTCTGATTGTTCCCATATAAGATTTACCATACATTTTTTTCTCTCCATAAACTCCAAAAAGGTTGACAAGCTTTTTTTCTTTATCTACAAGCAAGTCAAATGGCAAATTGAATTTATTAATGAAGTTTTTATGCGAATTCTCATCATCGGTACTTATCCCCAGAACTTCAAAACCTTTTTTTAAAAGAGAATTATAATTATCACTCAGATTGCATGATTCTGCAGTGCAGCCTGGTGTGTTATCTTTAGGGTAAAAATACAAAACCAGCTTTTTCCCTTTAAAATCAGCTAAATTAACTTCTTGTCCGTTTTGATTCTTTGCAGTAAATTCAGGAGCTATATCTCCTGCTTTAAGTATAGTCATGTTTCCTATTTATAAAAATTTAAGGAAATTGATTTTGAATTATCTTTTTTGTCTTTAACTTCTAAACAAAAATTGTGCAAACCTGGGGATAGTTTTGAATCAAATTTATACACCAATAAATGAGATTTTTTATCATATTCCATTAGTATCCATTTCCCATCAATTGTACCTCTGTAACTACCGATTCCCGAAAACTCATCAGATATTTTAACTTTTATGATTGGAATTGACTCCATGTGGCTATTTTCTTTGATATTTAATGGAATTATAATTGGAGCAACTGTATCAACAGCAATCGCAAAGATTCCAAAGTTCCTTATTTTAGATTCAATAAAACCATCTTTGTACAATCCATCGTATGCAACCATTTGTCCGTTTCCAGCTACAGATGCAATCAGAGCTTTTGATCTAAGTCTTTCAGGAAGATCGGCACTTCTTATTTTTATAGTAAAATAATCATGCACAGGTATTTTATAAGATCCAATTACATACCTTTCTGAATAAATTTTAGGAATTTTTGGCATCTTTCGATAGAGCATATATACTGTATCATAAAAGGAATTTGCCATAAAATAAAGTTCTAAATTTTTAGTTTTAAAATAAGATGGCTTGTCATAGGCTAGTTTCTTAAAAAGGTTTGTATCATTTTGAATAACAGGTTTTTGAAGAGGTAATTCTTTGTTCAAATAAGCAACTTTAAAAATCAGAGATGATATATTATTATGGATGTCGGCAACTTCTAAAGTAAGGTATAAGCTATCGTTTGGTTTTAATTTGATTCGACCTCTGTCTTTATTGACCTGATATATTGGCAAATGATTATTTGGTAAAAGGAACATCCGCTGATACTCTCCTTTACCTTCTATCGCCTGTTCATAATCTATATGTGCATTTACATCCCTGATATCATAAAAATTCATTGATTGCATTGTAGATTTAAAAACAATTTCTTTCCATGTTTTAAGGGTGATGCTATAAACGCCATATTTGAATGAAGTATTATCCATTCTATCCTTTGTTGATACTCCAATCCCAAAAGTTCCCTTAACCTTAATTGATTTTACACCGGATAACTGATACTTACCATTAATGACTGTTACACCCAAATCAAAGGGTTCATAATAAATCTTCGTGATATTGCCTTTTTTATCTATTGTTACAACTTCAAAAACTGTTTCCTGTTCCAATGGGTAGAATCTTAATTTAGTGATGATTGGTGGAATATGATCCTGAATATTAAAACCAGCTAATAATGGATTAACCACCCATTCTGATTTTGTTTCTCTTATTTCGAAGTGAATATGAGGCCCGGCAGAACTGCCTGTATTACCACTAAAAGCAATAGTATCGCCCTTTCTAACTTTAAACATATCTTTTTCAGGTCTCAAATCAATCTCGAATGTTTCTTCTGCATATTGATTTTCCTTCAAATATGCTTCAATTTCAGGTGCAAAGCCCGACAAATGGGCAAAAACACTTGTGTAACCATTGGGATGATTCACATACAGCATTTTGCCATAACCATATGATTGAATCATTATTCTCGAAACATAGCCGTCAGCAATGGCTAAAATTGGTAAACCCTCTTTTTGTTGAGTCCTGATATCAAGTCCTGCATGAAAATGATTTGGCCTTATTTCACCAAAACTTGCCGAAAGTGATAAAGGTATTGTAATGGGCGAAATGAAATAATCTTTTGCAAACGTTTGGGAATATACATTATTAATACTGCTAAAGATGAAAACTACAAATAGGAAAAAGTAATAAGGTTTGTATTGGGAATGAAATGGATTCATTTTACGGTAATTTGGAGTAGCTTATGGTTAGTTATAAAGCCTTCGAGCAGATCATGGGGATATACCCTGTTTACACCGGAAGGTGTTCCGGTAAATATAAGATCACCGGGGTTTAAAGTAAAATAAACTGAAATAAAAGAAATGAGCTGATAGAAATTAAAAACCAATTGATTGACATTGCTATTTTGAACAGTTTTACCATTTTGCAGAAAGTGAAAATAAAAATTCATAATATTTTCAATGCCCGAAGTTGGAATAAAATCTCCAACAGCGGCTGAATCATCAAAGCCTTTTGATAATTCCCAACTTAGTCTTTGATTAAGAAGTTTTGCCTGAAGGTCTCTTTCAGTAAAATCAATCCCCATAGTTAATTCATCAAAGTACTGCTTTGCTTCAGTTACAGGTATATTTTTCCCTTGCTTCGATATCTTTAATACGATCTCAGCCTCATATTGAAGGTTAGAAGCAAATGAAGGAATGTTAAATACACTATTATTTGCAAGATATGAAGTTTCGGGTTTGAGAAATATTTGGGGTTCTTTAGGTATCTCATTATTCATTTCCCTAATATGGTCGAGGTAATTCCGGCCTACACAGATAATCTTCATATTATATTAACTGAGTTTTTCAATTTCTTCAAGTATAAATGCAGCAAGCGAATTAATATATGAACGTGAAAAATCAAATTTAATACCAGCAATTTGATATATTTCGGGTATCGGGCGAGTATAACCAAGTTTTAAAGCAGCTATATAATGATCAATGGCATTTACTTTATCATTTTTGTAATTCATCCAGATAGCTATTGCACCAAGTTGAGCAATTGCGTATTCAATATAATAGAAAGGCACATCGAAAAGGTGACCTTGCTTTTGCCAAAGAATATTCATATAATCCTCATAACCATCCCAATGAACAATTCCGGTTGAATATTCGGAATAAATTTCTTTCCAGACATTTTGCCTCTGTTCAACAGAATGCTCAGGATGTGTGTACACCCAATGCTGAAATTTATCAATAATTGCTATCCATGGTAAAATTCCCAGAATATCAGATAAATGCTTTAATTTGGCTCTTCTGAAATCTTCTTTTGTTTTAAAGAAATTATTCCAATGTTCCATAGTAAGTAGTTCCATCGACATTGAAGCAAGTTCTGCAACTTCAGAAGGGGTATGTTTAAAATATACAAGGTCGATTGGATGAGAAAGGAAAGCATGAATAGCATGTCCTCCTTCATGCATTAAGGTAACCATATCACCCAGCCTGAGTGCAGAATTCATAAAAATAAACGGTGCTCCCGTTATCTCTAATGGATAATTATAGCCTCCTGGTGCCTTGCCTTTACGTGAATCGAGATCGAACAGCTTCAAATTCTTCATTTTCTGAAGGTAATTACCAAAGTTATGTCCAAGTTGATTGAAACAAATAATACTTTTGTCAATCAATTCATTACTATTTTTAAAAGGTTTTAAAGATTTTTTTGACTCGATATCAACGTTCAGGTCGAAAGGACGTAATTTCCTTATATTTAATTTTTTCTTTCTTCTTTCCTCAAGTATTGATATAACAGGTAAAATCTCATCACGAATAGAATCGAGCAATTTTAAATTCTGATCAATTGTATAATCAAACCTGCACATTGCATCAAAAGCATAGTTCCTGAAATTTGAATGACCCGAATTTTGAGCAACCTGGTGTCTGAGTTTTATCAGTTCAGAATATATCTCATTTATCCTGTATGTATGCTCTAATCTGACATCTCTAACCTTCTCAAATACAGTTCTTCTTGTTTTTCTGGAAGAAGATTCCAAAAATACTGCCGCGAACTGAAGGGTAATGTTTTTTCTATTATAATTGATTGACAGTGATGACATCAATTCTGAATATTCGTTTGATATCAGCTCGATTTTGGTAAAAATGGGTATGTTCTCTTCACAGAACAGTTTTATTTCATGTTCAATAGTTCTAAAATAAATTTGAAATGCCGGATCAGGATATTGTTCAATAACAATAACATCCAGTAACTTTTTGTTTAATTTATTATCATATAATGCAATATGAGGCTGGATTTCATTGATAAAATATTCATATCTGGCTTTATAGGAAGTATTTGAGGTAAATCTTGTGTAATTTATGTATCTCCAGGCTAGGTCCTCACTAATAAATGAATCGAGGTTACTTCTGTCTTTTATCCATTTTAATTGAGAATCAAGATCACTAATATTTCGTGATTCCAACTCCTCATATTTTAATTTAATATCATCCCAATTGTTTAAAATAAAATCATCAGAAATAATTGGAACGTTCATAACTAAAAGATATTAAGTCGATCATGACAGCTAAAACAAAGTAGTACATTAAGTACTAGAGAAATTATTTTGCTGATGATTTCTTAGCTTGAGGAGTTTTTACCGTAGACTTTGATGCTCTTGATTTAAGTGCAGAAGTTGCTTGTTTCTTTGGATTTTTTAAAGTTGTTTTCTTTTCTTCTTTTGTTTTACCTGATACATTTATTTTAGTATCTGAGAATTCTTCATCCCTGGATTTTTCCTTATCTGCTTCTTCTTCCTTTTCAATATTTTCGATTACATCAGGGTACCATTTTACAAGAATAGTGTACCATTTTATTATCTTTTTTATATCAGATATATATACCTTATCTTCGTCATAATTTGGAGCAATCTCTCTAAAGTATTCCTTTAACTTAAAAGTATCAGCTTTTTGATCCACAGGTATTTTAACACCATCTTTTTTAAAAGCATTTTTAAAAACATCCCTAAGAAAAAGATCGGTATTATCGTTAGAAAAAATTGTTATATCATATAATAAAAGTACTGTTAAATTAGGTTGTACCTTGAATTTGGTTTTCCCTTCATTCAGGGCTTCTACAATAATACCCTTGGGTGTTTTGGCTAATATCCTATAAAGGTCACCTTTCCCTTTAATAGCAATGAAATCTTTAAGATCCATAAAATTCAGTTTTTCAATTTTTTTAAGCAAACTTACATGAATTTTTGGAAAAAGAATATCAAAAGTTTTCCACTACCTATGATTACTGAATTACAGGTAGTTAGTAACTTAAAATATCAGGGTCTTTTACTGCTTTGTAATTTTTTTAGTAATTACAGTTTCAGCTGTTTGCAATTTTAGTAAATATGTTCCCGGAGCTAAGTCGTTGACGTTTAAATTGATCAGATTGGCATGAAGAAATTTCTTGTTAAGTATTTCATTTCCAAGCAGATTGTATATCTGAACATTTACCCATTCTAATTTCCCGGGTAATACAATATGAACCATATCGCGAACAGGATTGGGATATAAGAAAATTCCCTTTAAAGCTTTATCATTGATACCAACATAATCTGTTGCAAACTTATATATCATTCCATTCGGTGGAGTTCCTTTAATAGTTGAATCCGTTATTGTTGATACAGATGGTTTAGTTGAATCGCCATAAAGAGAAATATATTTAGAAGTAACATTATTGCTTAAATTAATATTGGGACCTTTTGCACCAGGATAGATTATATCAGTATGAGTAACCAAATGAGGACCGAAATGTATTTCTAAGTTATTTGAAGTTTCATATAACCAAAGTTGAAGATTAATAAAGTTAGTTTTGTTAATAATATTAGAGTCTTTAATTTCTTCATAAAAACCAGCATTTTTCCATTCAATTTTAAGAATCCTATGTGGAGCATTACCATCCAGTAAATAGCTGATAGGTGATTTTGGTTTAAATGATATATCTCCCAATCCTCTATCTTCCATATCAGGGCCATATGCAGATATAGAATATTTACCCATAATAAGCCCGAACTCAACATCATTCGGATCACAAACATTGACGGTATCAAATGGAATATTAAAAAATTTAAATGTAAACCCTATCGGGCAATTATAAAAGGGTAAGTAATCCCAAAGATCTATTCCGCTCAAATTAGTTGAACCTGATAAATTAGTATAAGTACCTGTTGAATAGGTAAAAGTATAACCTGTTGACAACATATCTGAAACTGATTTTGTTTTGTTCAAATTCCCATTATTCAATGTTTGCGACAAACAAATATTAAATTGGAATAATGCTACAATGACCAATGTAATTGTAATAGTTAAGATTTTTTTCATGCTATTTTTTTTAAAGATTTATTAAATCATATGCGAAGATATATCATTTCTAACACAATTCAATGCGATGTTAAAAATAATTTACTTCGTCCATAAGCTGCAATGTGTTAATTTTGCAGGATCAAATATCTATAATGGCTCTATTTAGCACTCCTAATTTAAACCAGTTATTAAGAAACAAGGATATCGTCTTCCGTTTGATTATCATTAATGTTATTTTATTCCTGATAATCAGCATTATTGATGTTGGATTTACCCTATTTAATCTTCCCAGGGATACATTCAATATCATCTGGAATCAATTATCCTTATCGGCAATTCCGTCAGAGGTTATGAGTAAGCCATGGACACTGATTACCTATATGTTTATGCACAGCACCTCGAATTTTTTTCATATTCTGATAAACATGCTAATGTTGTATTGGTTTGGAAAGATATTCCTGGTTTTCCTGCAAGCAAAAAAATTGCTTAACATTTATATTCTGGGAGGATTATTTGGTGCGGTTCTTTATATATTAGCCTATCAGTTTGTTCCAATGTTAAGAGATAACCCACCCATGCTTGGGATGGTAGGTGCATCAGCAAGTGTTATTGCTATTATGATTGCAACAGCGACCCTGGTTCCTG